>Ga0136621_1000987_pt1 | contig 11407 bp, 9 predicted proteins | sample AntDryUQ445A2306_FD_104673 | JGI IMG/M metagenome (GOLD analysis project Ga0136621, IMG submission 104673) | Polar desert sand microbial communities from Dry Valleys, Antarctica - metaG UQ445A (23.06) | ecosystem: Environmental > Terrestrial > Soil > Desert | place: Antarctica: Dry Valley...
TGTCCCTGCAGCAGGGCGGTAATGTCGTCAAACACGATTACGTGTCCCCGTACCCGCGCGCTCGCGCCCGCTAAGGTCGTACCGCGGCACAGCAGCACCTGCCGCCCGCTGGTCCCGAACAACTGAACCTGCTCGCGCCAGTCCGAATGCGGCGCATCGGGGGCATTGCGCAGCGCATCGCCGAAGGGCTGCAAATAGGGGAAGGCGGCACAAATTCTGTTCACGCTTTGGCCAAGGAGGGGCACCAGCTCGACGCCGAGGATCTTACTCGCGGCTGCATTCGCGGTCCGCAGGCTCAGATTGGGATCCAGGGTCAACACGCCCGAGGACAGGCGCCCCAGGACGGCCTCCAGATAGGAGCGCTGCGCCTCGACCTGATCCTGGCTGCGCTTGGCCTCATCGCGCGCCAGTGCGATCTTGCGGGTCATCTCGTTGAACGATTCGACCAGAAATCCCAATTCGTCCTGGCTCGGGGCGTGTAACTCCCGCCCGTAATCGCCCTCGGCGATGGCCCGGGTTCCAGCGGCGAGATCCTGGATCGGGGCGACCATGCGGTTGGCGGAATAAAACGCGGCCCAGACCGCGCCTAGGATGCTGAACAACAAGACCAAGGTCAAGGTCATTACGAAACTGAGTTTCAGTTGGTCCCGCAGATAGGACAGTTCGCGATACTGGAGGTACGCCGAATGCACGTTATCGGCGAGCTTATTGGTGCGGCTTGCCACCGGATAGAGCGCCTGCAATAAGCCGGGATCACCGGCCGCGCCGATCTCCGGCACGTTGACGACGACGCGCACAGCGAGCGCGGCGTCGCGAATCGCGTCCAGTCCGACATAACTTCGTCCTTGCCGCAGTTGCAGCAAGATTTGCCCGCTCGGCAGGTTGGGCACGATCTCGTGAGCGCCGCTGCTGGAAGCGATGATACCTCCCTTACGGGTCAGTAATAGCAACTCGTCGGCGCCGCTTTTCGTGCGTAGCTCGTCGAGATTCATCGGTAAGGCCGGATCGGCCACCACGGTGCTGCTCGGATCCCTGAGTGCCGTGAGATCGAGCGGCGTGACGGAGATCGGACCCTCCATTAGCTCATAGGCCAACTGTTCCGTCTGCTTCAGGAGCTTGCGTGTCTGCTGGTCGAGCGCGCCGCGGCTCAGATCGAGCGCGTCCTTCAAAGCCCGGGCAACGCGCACATCGAACCAGCTATCGATGCCACGGCCGAGGAAATCGATGGAAAATCCATAGACCACGAGCAGCGGGCTCACCGCCAGAGCGACGAAGAGGCTCAGCATGCGCCGGCGCAACCGGGCGCCGGGCCGGCGCGCGCGCAGATCGCGGTAGAGCTGACGGACGTTGAGGACAATGAGCACGAGGAAGGTAATGAGCCCGAGGGCATTCACCGCCAAGAGCACCGAATACAACTGGCCGAAACGCTGCGAGTCCTGGGTGGCGTTGCTCATCATTAACAGTGACGCCAAGAGGACCAGGCTCAATGCGCCGATGGGCACCAGGATCCGGCGTGCCCGCGTCATACCGTTAAGCTCCATTCGAACCAAGCGCTGCTCAGACGCCAGCCCGAATAGAAGTAGGCGATGAGGCGCACCGTCGCCGGAAGCGATTCTATATCCAAGCTCGCCCGGACCCGAGCGTGGTAGCCACGCCCCGCGCTTAGCCAGCGGCGTTCGAGGATCGGGACGCCGCGGATCTTTCCGAGCCCCGCGCGAGCATCCGCCAAGGAGGTAAAGTTCTGCCGATCAGCGGTGATGAGATTAACGATTACATAGGTCTTGCTGAGCGCGTGATGTTCAAGCCGGTAACCCTGCTTGACGGTGGCGATGCGCTCATCCCAGAGGAATCCGCGCTCGCGCCACAGTTGGGTTTCGATGAGGAGCTCGAGCGCCACCCCGCTGTCGAGTGCTTCCAGGGACTCTTTACCGAGCTTGAATCCGAGATTGGCGTCCAGCAAGTAGAAGCCATTGACCAATCGCAACGCCGCGGACTTGATCACGATCCCGGCCGCCGAAACCGGCGCCGCCGCGAGCATCAACAGCAGCGCCGTGCTGGCTAGAGCGCCGCGCTTGGGCAGCGGCTCAGACTTTCCGCAAAGCCGCATAGAAGTATCCGTCCGTATTCGCGTCTCCCGGCAGCAGTTGCACTCCCGCCCCGGTATCCTGGCCGTGCGCTACGGCGATCGGGTCCAAGTGGGCGTCGGCGTGCCGGGCCAGAAAGGCGCGGATTTGGGTCTGGTTCTCGGCGGGCAGCACCGAGCAGGTCACATACAGGAGCTTGCCGGCTTTCGCGAGCAAGGGCCACAAGCCGTTCAAGAGTTGCATTTGCAGGCCGGCCGATGCCGCGACGTCGGACTCGCGCCGCAGGAGTTTGATATCCGGGTGCCGCCGGATCACACCGCTGCCCGAGCACGGGGCATCCAAGAGGATGCGGTCAAACGCTTTTCCATCCCACCAGCCGGCCGGTACCGAGACATCGGCACAGTATATCTTGGCCCTTAAGCGTAAACGTTCGAGCGCCGCCCGCAGAGATGCGATGCGCGTGGGATCGCAGTCGACCGCGACCATCCGGCGCAACTCGTGATCCATCTCTAGAATATGCCCGCATTTCCCGCCCGGGGCTGCGCAAGCGTCCAGGATCCGGTGGCCGGGGCGCGCATCTAACAGCACCGCGGCGATCTGAGCGCCGGCGTCCTGCACCGAGACATGCCCTTGGTCGAACCCGGGTAGCCGCGACACATCCAGGATTTCCGGAAGCGAGATTGCATAGGGACTCAGGGAGAGCGGGTGTGCTTCGAGTCCGGCCTGGCCAAGCCGCGCCAAGTAATCCTCACGCGAGCCGCAACGCAGGTTGACGCGCAGGGTCATCGGCGGCCGCTCATTGTTGGCCGCCGCGATGCGTTGCCAGGACTCTGGCCAGGCCGTCTTGAGCGCCGCCAGCAACCACACCGGATGCGCGTATTGCGCGGCCTCGGTGGCCGGCTCTGCGAGCAACTCGTCGCGGCGCTTCAGGAAAGCACGGAGCACGGCGTTGACGAGCGGTGCGGCGCGAGCGCGCCCGAGCCGCCGGCTGGCGTCCACGGTCGCGGAGACGGCCGCGTGATCCGGAATACGCAGATACAGGAGCTGATAAAGACCGATCAAGAGTAAGGCAAAAACCGCGCTATCGATTTCCTTGTGTGGGCGCGAGAGGAGCTTGCTCACAAGCGCCTCCAAGGCCGGGAACCAGCGCAAGGCGCCATAGGCGAGCTCCTGAGCGAGGCCGCGGTCGCGGGGATCACGCAGGCCGCTAAGCGATATCGGCATGCATGTGGCCAAGGACTGGCCCTGCCCCACGACGCATGACACCAGCCGCGCGGCGACCGCGCGCGCATCCTTAAGCGGCCGCGGGGACTGCCTAGCCGTCATGCTTAAGACCCGGATGGGCGTTGAGAAAATCCGTCGCGCTCACCGGCTTTCGCCCGGCTGCCTGGACCCGGGTGAGACGCAATACGCCCTCGCCGGTCGCCACATCGATCCCGCCTCTTGCACCGGGCAGCAACGCGCCCGGGGCGGCCGAAACGCGGGTCTCGATCGCACGGGCGTCCCACACGCGAAATTCCATCCCTCCGAGCCGCGCGAGCGCGACCGGTTTCGGATTAAATGCCCGGACCTTGCGTTCCAACTCTGGGGCCGGGCGCAACCAGTCGAGCCAGGTTTCGGCGCGCTCGATCTTATGGGCAGAGGTGACGCCGCCTTCATCTTGGGCACTAGGCCGTGAGCGCTCGTTCAAAATCTCCTCGAGGGTCGCTAGGAGGCACCTTGCACCCAGTTCGGCCAGCCGTTCCCGCAGGGCGCCGCCGGTATCAGCGGGGCGGATCTCGCAGCGGGCCTGTGCGTAGACGGGACCCGCGTCCAAGGCCGCGCTCATCTGCATGATGGAAACGCCGGTTTCACGATCGCCCGCGGCAAGGGCGCGTTCAATCGGGGCCGCGCCCCGCCAGCGCGGTAACAGGGAGGCATGAACATTGATGCATCCACGGCGCGGGATATTGAGCACGGCGCGCGGGAGGATCTGTCCATAGCCGACTACGATCATAAAATCAGGTTCTAACAGGGCGAGTTGGTCCGCCGCCGCCGCATCTTTGAGCGATAGGGGCTGGCGGATCGCTAATCCGTGCTCACGCGCCGTGGTCTTGACGGCACTTTCGCGCATTTTGAGTCCCCGGCCAGCCGGCCGGTCCGGCGAAGTGTAGACCGCCAGTAAGGACGTAGGCGCGGTAGTGACTAAGGCGCGGAGTATCGTGGCCGCGAACTCCGGCGTGCCCGCAAAAACGATCCTGGCCTGCGCGAGCCGTTCCGGGCCGCTCATAAGGCGAGTCGTTGCGCCTTTGCCAATTTCTTGCGGAGCCGGTTGCGTTTTAATATCGAAAGGTAATCCACGAACAGCTTGCCTTCGAGGTGATCGATCTCATGTTGGATACACACGGCCAGCAAACCGTCCGCCACTAAATTGACCATCTCTCCCTGGGCGTTGAGAGCCTGTACCTGAATGCGCTCGGCGCGCTCGACGGTCTCGAAAACGCCGGGAACCGATAAACACCCCTCCTCGGTTTGCTCACGGCCCTCGGTGCCCGTGACGCGGGGGTTGATAAAACACCAAGGTTGGTCATGGCGCTCGGAGACGTCCGCGACGATGACCCGCCGGTGGACGTTGACCTGGGTGGCGGCGAGCCCGATCCCGGGCGCCGCGTACATGGTCTCGAACAGGTCCGAAACCAGGCGCCGCACGCCGTCATCAACGGCTGGCACGGGTTGTGCTTTTATCCGAAGGCGGGGATCCGGATAGTGCAATATATCTAAGATGGCCATGCCATGCGTTGTCCTGTCCGATGGCGTAAATCATAGCAGAACCTGACTCTGAACTTTATAGAGATTAATGAAATTGCGGTTCTTTTTGCTAAAATTTAATAAATAACATTAAACCTTTGCCGTAAGGGCGACACGACAATGAAAAAATATGCATTTCTATTACTCTCCGCGTTGGCCACGCTACCTTGCCACGGCGGGGATTTGGCGCTCAACCCGAGCCACCCCGACCGCTATGTCGTGAAACGCGGCGATACCTTATGGGACATTTCGGCGGTCTTTTTGAGGAAACCATGGCTCTGGCCGCAGATTTGGCAAGTGAATCCGCAGGTGCGGAATCCGCACCGCATCTATCCCGGCGATATTCTTTATTTAACCTACCGAGACGGTAAACCCGTGCTGGGGCGAACATGGGGCAGGAACGTCAAATTATCGCCGTCGGTGCGCGCGTCCGAGCACGATGACGCGCTGCCGGCGATCCCGCTCGATGCCATCTGGCCGTTCTTAAGCCGGCCACAGGTGGTCGGAGCCGAAGAGCTTGCCAACGCACCTTACATCGTCTCCAGTCAGGACGAGCATCTGGTGACCGGCTTAGGGAATCGTATCTATGTGCGCGGTCGATTGGATGAGAACGTCAAGCGCTACACGGTGGTTCGCTGCGGCGAGGTCTATCGGGAACCGCCGGCTGTGAAGGACGCCAATTATCGAGTTGCTGTCCGCAAGGATGTCGCTCAGGGCTACGCGTCGAATTGTCTGGGCGAGAGCGGCGACGATGTTCTAGGGTACGAAGCCCTCCATGTCGCCGATGCGGTCATCGACAGGCTGGGAGATCCGGCATCCGCCGTGATTACCAGTTCACAACGGGAGGTTTTAGCGGGCGATCGGCTGATCCCGCAAGTAAAAGGCGATTATCCGGAGTTCGTTCCGCATGCGCCGGACGGGGACGTTGCCGGATCGATCATATCGATCATGGATGCCGTGTCCCAGGTCGGGCCGCAGCAAGTCGTAGTAATAAATCAGGGCGCGCAGGCAGGACTCGAGCCTGGGCATGTATTAGCGATCTTCCGTAGCGGGGTTATCGTCCGCGACGATGTGGCGGGTAGAGCATCGGGTGGAAGCTATGGCGGACTAAGCCGGGAAGTCGAGCTTCCGCACGAACGCATCGGGGAGCTGATGGTGTTCCGCGCCTTCACGAACGTCAGCTATGCGCTGGTTATGAACGCCGATCGCTCCGTGTACCGCTATGATACGGTAGGCAATCCCTAAGCGCTTGGAGCGGTGCTCGCTCAGCGTTCCAAGCTCCAGCGGTGATAAGTTTGGTACGCCATGAGCCTCGAGGACAGGCGGAATGAACGGGCGCATTGGATTGCCTTGCACCGTGCGCCGGGCATCGGGCCCAAGGCGTTTTTTGATTTACTCGCGCGCTATGGGAGCGCGGAAGCTGTCTTCGCGGCCAGTTCGATGGAACTTGAACGCCACGGTCTCGGGAGCGAGACCCTCGCGTTTATCAAAGCCCCGGATTGGCAGGCCGTTACCGCGGCCGTGCGGTGGTTACGCGACGATAAGCATCAGCTGATTCTTTGGAGTGAGGAAGCCTACCCGCCGCTCCTGCGCACGCTCTCCGACCCGCCGCCGCTGCTCTATGTCATAGGGGATCCGCGGATCCTCGCGAGGCCGCAGATCGCTCTGGTCGGAAGCCGCCACCCGACCGCCACCGGCGAGGAAACGGCCCTCGAGTTCAGCCGCCAGCTTGCGCTCGCGGGATGGGTCATCACCAGCGGGCTGGCCCTCGGCATCGATGCCGCGGCGCACCGCGGTGCGTTAGCGGCAAGGGGCGCGACGATTGCGGTCAGCGGTACCGGGCTCGACCTGATCTACCCGGCGCGCAATCGCGAGCTGGCGCTCGACATCCAGGCCTCGGGAGGCGCGATTGTCTCGGAGCTGCCTCTCGGCACCCCGGCGATCGCGCGCAATTTCCCGCGCCGCAATCGCCTAATTAGCGGTCTGTGCCTTGGGGTGGTGGTCGTCGAAGCGGCGCTGCGTAGCGGATCGTTGATCACCGCGCGCTGTGCGATCGAACAAGGACGAGAGGTATTCGCGCTCCCCGGCTCCATCCACAATGCGCTCACGCAGGGGTGTCATGGGCTAATTCAGCAGGGCGCAAAACTCATCACCCGCGTCGCGGACATCCTGGAGGAGCTGAACTGTGTGCTTCCACCTCCGGCGCCGGTGTCCGGCCTCCCGCAAGCACCTCACGAGGCAAGCGAAGCACTCGATCCCGACTATCAGAGTTTGCTACATTGTATGGGTGGGGATCCTGTCTCGGTCGATAGCTTGGTCGAACGCAGCGGATTGACCGCGAGCGCCGTGTCGTCCATGCTCTTGATACTGGAATTACGCGGATACGTGGGTGCGGAAGCATGCGGAGTGTACGTGCGGCAGAAGTAGATTGCCCTTTTGAACAGCGGCTGCGCCGACGGTCTAAAACTGCGTCACCCTGTCCGCACCCCATACGACACGCCCGCGGGCGAATCCACTTGAACCAACCTAGCCTAGCCTCGAACGCCTAAACATTCAGCGCATGTCCAAGAATTTATTAATCGTCGAATCTCCTGCCAAGGCCAAAACGATTGGCCGCTACCTCGGCACGGATTTTCGCGTGCTCGCATCCTATGGGCACGTGCGCGATCTTACGCCCAAGGAAGGCGCCGTGGACACCGAGCATGGGTTTGCCATGCGCTATGAGCTCATAGAAAAAAACGTTAAACACGTCAATGCGATCGCCGAGACCATGCGTAAGTCGGACGCGCTCTATCTAGCGACCGACCTGGATCGCGAAGGTGAGGCGATTTCCTGGCATCTGGTGGAGATCCTGAAGGAGCGGGAGGTTCTGGATAACAAACCGGTATACCGGGTCATATTTCACGAGATCACCAAGCGCGCCATTGAGGAAGCCATCCGCAGCCCGAGGGTGTTGTCGGTGGATTTGGTCAATGCGCAGCAAGCGCGCCGGGCGTTGGATTATTTAGTCGGGTTCAACCTATCGCCGCTGCTGTGGCGGAAGATCCGGCGGGGTTTATCCGCCGGGCGGGTGCAGAGTCCCGCACTGCGCATGATCGTGGAGCGCGAAGAGGAGATCGAAGCCTTCGAGGTGCGCGAATATTGGACCGTGGAGGCCCAGGCCAGGCAGCAAACACAAGCATTCAGCGCCCGGTTGGCCGTTTATCAAGGCGAGAAGCTCAAGCAGTTCAGCATCGTTACCAGCGCCGAGGCGGAAGTTATCCGGCAAAATTTACTTACCCTTGCCCAAGGGTGGCTCTCCGTTGGCAAGGTCGAGAAGAAGCAGCGCAAACGGCTCCCCCCGTCTCCCTTCATCACCTCGACCTTACAGCAGGAAGGCGCGCGCAAGCTCGGGTTTACCACACAACGCACGATGCGGATCGCGCAGCAACTCTACGAAGGGATCGATATCGGCGGCGGATTGGCCGGTCTTATTACCTATATGCGCACCGATTCGGTGAGTCTCGCCGGCGAGGCGCTGGAGGAAATCAGGGATTTCATAAGGGGGCGTTTTGGCGCCGGACAAGCGCCGGCTCAGGCGCGGCGCTTTAAGACCCAGGCGAAGAACGCTCAGGAAGCTCACGAAGCGATCCGGCCCACCGCGATCCAACGAACGCCCGAGGATTTGATGCCTTACTTGAGCGAGGAGCAATACCGCTTATACGATCTCATTTGGAAGCGTACGCTGGCCTGTCAGATGATCGATGCCATCATCGACACGGTCGCCGTGGATCTAACTTGCGGGGCAGGTGTCGCGTTCCGGGCGACGGGCTCAACGGTGGTGGAGCCGGGGTTCATGGCCGTGTACCTGGAAGGCAAGGATGACGGAAAGAACGACAGCGACGAGGGCGTCTTACCGGCGATGAAAGCGGGTGACCGGGTGCAGCTCGCGGACATCACGGCGACCCAGCATTTCACCGAACCGCCCCCGCGCTACACCGAAGCGAGTCTAGTGCGATCGCTCGAGGAGCACGGCATCGGCCGCCCTTCGACCTACGCCGCGATTATCTCGACGCTGCAACAGCGCGAGTATGCAACCTTGGAAAGCAAGCGCTTCAAACCCACTGACGTCGGCAGGATTGTAAGCAGGTTCCTGACCGAGCATTTCACCGACTATGTCGATTACGGTTTCACCGCGCGCCTGGAAGACGAGCTCGATGCGGTGTCCCGAGGCGAAAGGAGTGGACGCCAGTGCTCGAGCATTTTTGGACGCCATTCAAGGGGCTGGTCGACAACAAAGCCGAGACGGTCACCCGCCGCGACGCCACCCAGAAGCTACTCGAAGAGCAGTGTCCTCAGTGCGGTAAGCTCTTGGCGACGCGCTTGGGGCGTCGCGGCAGCTTTATCGGCTGCACCGGGTACCCCGAGTGTGACTATACCCGGAGTGTGGACGGGCAAGGCCAAGCTACCCCGGTCGCCGAGGTCGTTGCTGACCGGCATTGTCCCGAGTGCGGTTCGCCGCTATTATTGCGCGCGGGGCGCTACGGTAAATTTATCGGCTGTGGTAGCTATCCGAAATGCCGGTATATCGAGGCGCTGGAGAAACCGGTGGACACCGGCGTTACCTGTCCCGAGTGCCGCAGCGGGCGTCTCGTGCAGCGCCGCTCTAAGCGCGGGAAGGTTTTTTATTCTTGTTCCACCTACCCGAGCTGCCGTTACGCGATCTGGAACGAGCCCTTGAGCCAGTCCTGCCCAAAGTGTCATTGGGCGGTCACGATGATGAAGACCACCAAGCGCGAGGGCGCCTTGCGCGTCTGCCCACGAACGGGGTGTGGATTCAAGGAGCCGTGGGTCGAACCGGCAAGCCTGTCCGCGGTATCTTGACCGAGGCGCCTCCGACTGAGTCTATTCGTAATATGCGCGCCAAGCTGCGCCCGCTTGAGCCTCGGAACCAAGGATTTATGGCCTTATGACAGTCCCTTTCGTAGCCGTTTTGGTCGGATCGGATTCCGACCTTCCGGTGATGGAATCCACCCTAGAGGTGTTACTGCGCTTGGGGGTTAGCGTCGAGGTGAGAATCGCGTCGGCGCACCGGACGCCTGTCGAGACGCGCGCCTATGTGCAGGAAGCCGAGGAGCGCGGGGCCGCGGTTTTCGTTGCCGCCGCTGGGCTGGCCGCGCATCTAGCGGGGGCGGTAGCGGCGCTGACCGTCAAGCCGGTGATCGGCGTACCCATGGCGGGAGGGCCTCTGAACGGGCTCGATGCCCTGCTATCGACGGTGCAAATGCCGGGCGGTGTACCGGTGGCGTGCGTTGCCATCGGCCCAGCCGGTGCGAAGAACGCCGGCTACCTCGCGGCCCAGATCTTGGCGCTGCAAGACCCGGAGATCGCGGACCGCTTGCGGGCGGAACGCTCGGCGACCGTGGATGCGATCAGGCAAAAAAGCCTCGCGCTCACGAAACGCGCCGGCTAGTGCTTCAAGCGTGGCATCTCGAGCGCGTCGCGCGTGTAATCGTGGCCGGCGGCATCATCGCTTATCCGACCGAGGCCGTGTTCGGGCTCGGGTGCGATCCGTTCAATTACCGCGCTGTTTCCAGGCTGTTAATGCTTAAAAGGCGAAGCGCCAAGAAAGGCCTGATCGTGATTGCGGCGACGCTACCGGCGATCGAACGTCTTGTATGTTTTCCGAATGCGGCGAGGCGCGCGGAAATCAACCGCACTTGGCCCGGCCCGGTCACGTGGGTAATGCCGGCGCGATCGTCCGTCCCGCCGTGGTTGACCGGCGACCGCCGTTACCTTGCGGTGCGGGTAACGGGGCATCCGATCGCGGCGGCGTTATGTCAGCGGGTGGGGGTCCTGGTTTCCACCAGCGCCAATCCCGCCGGCTGTGGTCCAGCCCGGGATCCCGCGCGGGTGCGGGCATATTTCAATGGAGCGATTGATTACTTTGTATCCGGACGGATCGGGGACGAGGCGTGCGTGAGCGAGATCCGCGATGGAGTGAGCGGGCGGGTTTTACGGCCTCGGCATGGGAGATCGACGACGGATGGCTGCTCGGGTGGAGCATGAATTGCGGCTCTTTATTGACATTGGTCCATTTATTTTTGAAAATTGATCGCTTTAGACTTCGGAGGGGTACCCAAGCGGCCAACGGGGGCAGACTGTAAATCTGCTGGCTTATGCCTTCGTAGGTTCGAATCCTACCCCCTCCACCAGGCAGTAGCCGGGTAGCGAAGGCCGGGCGAGAAGCGGGTGTAGTTCAATGGTAGAACCTCAGCCTTCCAAGCTGATGACATGGGTTCGATTCCCATCACCCGCTCCAGGTTGACGCCCATATAGCTCAGTCGGTAGAGCACTTCCTTGGTAAGGAAGAGGTCACCGGTTCGAATCCGGTTATGGGCTCCAGTTCTAAGGTAAGTACAAATATCTCGCGAGACGAACGAAAGCGGAGAACTGAGTTATGTCCAAGGAGAAATTTCAGCGAACCAAGCCGCATGTGAATGTAGGGACGATAGGGCATGTGGATCATGGGAAGACGACGTTGACGGCGGCGTTAA
>Ga0136621_1000988_pt1 | contig 11391 bp, 9 predicted proteins | sample AntDryUQ445A2306_FD_104673 | JGI IMG/M metagenome (GOLD analysis project Ga0136621, IMG submission 104673) | Polar desert sand microbial communities from Dry Valleys, Antarctica - metaG UQ445A (23.06) | ecosystem: Environmental > Terrestrial > Soil > Desert | place: Antarctica: Dry Valley...
CCCTGCACGAGCGCGACAACGACTACCTGCGCCCGTCGTCGTTCGTCACCAACTACGCGCGCCAGAAGCTCCGCGAGGCCGCGGCCCGCCGGCTCTACGAGCCGGCGCCCGGGCCCGGTGAGCGACCCTTCGTCTACTTCCCCCTGCACGTGACCGACGACTACAAGATCGAGCGGATCATCCCCCACTGCGCCGACCAGGAGTACCTGATCCGCCAGGTCGCGGACTCGCTGCCCCAGGGCCACGACGTGGTGCTCAAGGAGCATCCTCACTCCCTGGGGCGCAACCCGGTGGGGATGCTCCGGCGCCTGGCGCGGTTGCCGAACGTGCGGCTGGTGGACCCGTACACGAGCTCGCACGAGCTCATGCGACGAGCGGCGGCGGTCACGGTCATCTCCTCGACGGTCGGCCTCGAGGCCCTGCTCTACGGCAACGGCGTCCTGACCATGGGCCGGCCCTACTACGCCGGCTACGGGGTGACAGTGGACGTCGAGTCCTTCCGCGACCTGCGCGCCGCGGTGCCCGCCGTGCTCGACTTCCGCCCCGACCCCGAGCGGGTCCTCGCGTTCCTGCACGCGTGCATGCGCTCCACCTACGCGGGGGAGGTGGTGTGGCAGGACGACTCGGACGCCAACGCCGCGGCGATGGCGGCGACCCTCGAGCGGGCGGCGCGGGAGCAGGTGCCACGCCGGGTCCCGGCGACGCCCGAGGCCGAGGCCGCGCTGGTCCGCTGACCCCTACGCTGTAGCCGAGATCGGTCGAGCGGAAGAGACATCGAGCATGACCGCAGATGGCAACGGCCGACCGCTCGTGCGGCGCGCACCCAGCGTGGTCGTTGTCGGGGCCGGCGTGTCCGGGCTCTGCATGGCCGTCAAGCTCAAGGAGGCCGGCGTCGAGGACCTGACGATCCTCGAGAAGGCGGCTGACCTCGGCGGCACCTGGCGCGAGAACACCTATCCCGGCCTGGTCTGCGACATCCCCTCGCGGATCTACTCGTACTCCTTCGCGCCGAACCCCCACTGGTCGCGGCCCTACTCCCCCGGCCCGGAGATCCACGGCTACCTCGAGCGCGTGGCGCGCAACTACGGGATCCTCGACCACATCCGCTTCGGCAAGGAGGTGGAGCAGGCGCGCTGGGAGGACGGTCGCTGGACCGTGCGCACCGCCGAGGGCGACGAGATGCGCGCCGACTTCCTGATCTCCGCCTGCGGCTTCCTCCACCGCTGGAACATGCCGGACATCCCCGGCCTCGACACGTTCGAGGGGCCCAAGTTCCACTCGGCGGACTGGGATCACGAGGCACCGCTGAGCGGCCGGCGGGTCGGGGTCGTGGGCACCGGCTCGAGCGGCGTGCAGATCGTCGGCGAGATCGCCAACCGCGCCCGCAAGCTCACGCACTTCCAGCGCACGCCGCAATGGATCCTGCCCACGCTCGACCGCAACTACTCGAGGCTGACCCGCTTCTTGATGCGCCGCTTCCCCGCGCTCAACCGCCTGAGCTACCGCGTGTGGCTCTCCGCCTTCGAGACCACGTACGGCGCGGCCTTCGTCGAGCCCGGGCTGCGCCGCAAGATCGTCCAGGGCATCTGCCGCCTGCACCTGAGGACCGTGCGCAACCCGGAGCTGCGGCGCAAGCTGACGCCCGACTACGAGCCGCTCTGCAAGCGCATCGTGGTATCGACGCGGTTCTATCCGGCGGTCGAGCGGCCGAACGTGGAGGTCGTGACCGAGGGCATCGAGCGGGTCGAGCCGGGTGGCGTCGTGACCGAGGACGGCAGGCGCCACGAGCTCGACGTGCTGGTGCTGGCCACCGGGTTCGACGCTCACGCCTACGTCCGACCCATGGACCTCGTGGGAGAGAACGGGCACACCCTCGCGGAGGCCTGGAGCGGTGAGCCGTGGGCCTACCGCACGGTGGCGCTGCCCGGGTTCCCCAACTTCTTCATGCTGATGGGCCCGCACAGCCCGGTGGCCAACGCGTCGATCTTCTTCGTGGCCGAGACCCAGGTGGCCTACGTGATGAAGTGGATCCGCCTGTGGCAGGAGGGCCGGGTGTCGAGCATGGTCCCGCGGCTCGAGCCCACCGAGCGCTACCACCGGGAGATGGACGAGGCGATGCCCCGCACCGCGTGGGTGAGCGGCTGCACCTCCTGGTACATGGGCGCGGACGGCAAGCCGGCGGTGTTCCCGTGGAGCGGGAGCGCCCATCGGGAGATGCTGAGCGAGTTGCGGATGGAGGAGTTCGAGGTGCGCCCGGGGCCGGCGGTGGCGGTGGCGGCGCCTGACTCGGACGCGGAGCCTCCGACGCCCGGGCCCGACTCCGACCGGGAGTCGCCGGCTTCCGACGCCAACGCTGACTCTTGGCGCTCGGGCGCTGGCGGCCGAGCGCCCGGCACCGAGCTCGCCGGCCTCGCCACGGCGGTTGCGGAAGCTTTGATCGTGGCCTCGTAGCCAACAGCGTCGGCGTCCGAAGCGAGGGTCGCGGGCAGCCCAGCGCCGCCCCCGCTTGCCTCGGGGCGACGGCGGAGGGTGGAAGCATCCGCGCGCGCAGGCTAGTGTGGATCTAGCCCAATCCCGACCGTGCGCATCGCGCGACGCCCAAGCGTCGTCGCTCGCAGGTCCAGACCCCGTCGGCGGCGAAACTTCCCACGCGAATGGGCCTTTAGGAGATATGAGCCTCGGAGCCCCGTACAGCTTCTCCCACCTCGCGGTGGTGCCGGCCTACAACGAGGCGGCCACCATCGGCGGCGTCATCCGCTCGCTGCGGGAGCAGGTGCCCGACTTCGACGTGCTGGTGATCGACGACGGCTCCACCGACGGCACGCAGATCGTGGCCGAGTCGGCCGGCGCGCGGGTGGTGCGCCACCCGTTCAACCTGGGGATCGGCGGCGCCGTGCAGTCGGGCTTCTCGTTCGCCCTCGAGAACGGCTACGACTACATGGTCCAGGTCGACGGCGACGGACAGCACGACCCGGTCGAGATCAACCGCCTGGTCGAGACCATGGACGACGACCCGCGCCTCGACATGGTGTGCGGCTCCCGCTTCCTCACGAAGGACTACAAGTACCCGTCGCCGGTCAGCCGCCGGACCGGCATCCACGTCTTCGCGTTCCTGCTGTCGCGCATCGTCGGCCAGCGCGTAAGCGATCCCACGTCGGGCTTCCGTCTGTTCAACCGCCGGGCGATCGCCGTGTTCGCCCGTGACTACCCGCACGACTACCCCGAGGTCGAGGCGGTGCTCATGCTGCACTACCACCGGCTGCGCATGAGGGAGGTCCCGGTGCGGATGTTCGCGCGCGGGGGCGGTGTCTCCTCGATCTCGTCGGGGAAGTCCGTCTACTACATGATCAAGGTGCTGCTCGCGATCTTCGTCGGGTTGGTCCGGGCCCGACCAGTGGTCGAGCCGGGTGACGAGGCTCCGGTGGCGGCCGCCGGAGGCATATAGGCGTGAGTCTCAACTTCCAGCTCCTCGCGATCGCCGCCTCGGCCGGGCTGCTGCTGGTCGTGCTCGAGCTCGTTCGGCGCCGACGCTTCCTCGAGCGCTACGCGCTGGTCTGGATGGGCTGCGCGCTGGCCCTCCTCGCCCTGGCCGCATGGCGCCCCGGCCTCGAGCTGGTGGCCGCCGTGCTCGGCATCGCGTACCCACCCACCGCGCTCTTCCTGGTGGCCGGAGGCTTCGTCGGGCTCCTGCTGCTGCACTTCTCGATCGCGGTCTCCCGCCTCACCGACCAGAGCAAGGTGCTGGCTCAGCGCGTCGCCCTGCTCGAGGAACGCCAGCGCCACCACGAGGCCCCCCCCGTGCCCGCGCGGACCTACCGCCCGGCGGAGCGCGAAGCGGTCGGACGCGGACCGCGGCCATGACCACGGCGGCGAACGCCGCCGCCACGCCCTCGAAGGTCCCCGCCGTGCCCACCCGGCGGGTGCTCGGCGTGGACCTCGCGGCCACCGACTACACGGGCGCCATGGACGCCATGGACGCGATGGTGGAGCGGCACGAGCGCGGGTACGTGTGCGCGGTGGCCACCCACGCGGTGATGGTGGCCCAGGACGACCCCGAGATGCGCGCCGCGCTCGCCGGCTCCACGCTCACGGTGCCCGACGGCATGCCGCTGGTCTGGGTCATGAACGCGCTCGGCGAGCGGATGCTCGACAGGGTCTACGGGCCGGACCTCATGCTCCACTACACCGAGCGCTGCGCGCGGCTCGGTCACCGGGTCTTCCTCTACGGGGGTCGCGACGACGACGCGCTGGCCGGCCTCATCCGAAGCCTCCGCCGGCGCTTCGAGGGGCTCGAGGTGGTCGGCGCCTACTCGCCTCCGTTCCGCCCCCTGACGTCCGAGGAGGAGGACGAGGTGGTCACTCGGATCGACGCCGCCCGGCCCGACGTGCTGTGGGTGGGCATCGGCGTCCCGAAGCAGGAGAAGTGGATGCTCCGCATGCGCCCGCGCCTCGAGGTGCCGGTGATGTGCGCGGTGGGGGCCGCCTTCGACTTCCACGCCGGGCTCGCGCCTCAGGCGCCGCCCTGGCTCCAGCGACGCGGGCTCGAGTGGCTCCACCGGATGGCGCGGGAGCCGCGCCGCCTCGCGCCGCGCTACCTGCGCTACAACCCGCGCTTCGCGGTGGCGGCCGTGCGCCAGCTGGCCCGCGCGCGGCTGAGAGCCGGGCACGGCGCGTGAGTGAGGCGGTGAACGGCCCGGCCGCTCACGGGCTCGGGGGCGATCTCGAGGCTGCCGACCGGGCGGCGGCGGACGTCGCGGTCGTCGGCCTCGGCCGCGTCGGGCTACCGCTCGCGCTCTCCTTCGCCGACCGCGGCCTGCGTGTCGTCGGGGTGGAGCGCGATCCCGCGGTGCTCGAGAGCCTGGTCGCCGGGCGCATGCCGTTCCACGAGACCGGTACCCAGGAGGTGCTCGACCGCGTGAGCGCAAGCGGCCGGCTCGAGACCACGCCGCGAGTGACCGACGCCGCCCGAGCCGACCACATCGTGCTCACCCTCGGGACGCCCGCCTTCGCCCAGATCGAGATCGACGTCTCCCAGGTACGTGCCGTGCTCGACGAGCTGCTGCCCGAGCTACGGCCGGGCCACGTGCTCACGCTGCGCTCGACGGTCGGGCCGGGCACCACCGAGTGGGTGGGTGGCTACCTCGAGCAGCGCTCCGACCTGCGCGTGGGAGAGGACCTGTTCGTGGCTCACGTGCCGGAGCGCATCGCGGAGAACCACTTCCTCGAGGAGATCGCCACGCTGCCCTGCATAGTGGGGGGTGTGGGGACCGAGTCCACCGAGCGCGCGGCCGAGCTGTTCGCGGTGTTCGGCACCGAGGTGGTACACACCAGTCCGGTGCAGGCCGAGCTCACGAAGATCTGGACGAACATCCTCCGCTACGCGAACTTCGCGCTGCCGAACCTCCTGATGATGAACTGCGAGCAGTACGGCGCGAACGTCTTCGAGGTCATCGACCTGATCAACCGCGACTATCCCCGCGGGGGCATCGCCTCGCCCGGCCTCACCGCCGGCACGTGCCTGCGCAAGGACTTCGCGTTCTCCGAGGAGCGCTCGAGCGCTCCGGGGATGCTGCTCGCGGTCTCCCGGGTGCACGAGACCGTGCCGCTGTTCCTCGTCGAGGGACTCAAGCGCCGCCTCGGCGGTACGCTCCGCGACCGCCGGGTGGCCGTGCTCGGGCTCACGTTCAAGCGCGACTCCGACGACACCCGCGACTCGCTCTCCTACAAGCTCGTGCGCCTGCTCGAGCGCGAGCTCGCGGTGGTGGCCCAGCACGACCCGTTCGTGCCGGCGCAGAGCGAGCCACTCGACGAGGCCCTGGCCGGCGCCGACGCGGTGCTCGTGGCCACCAACCACAGCGCCTACGAGGGCCTTATCGAGCGCCTGCCCGCGGGGGCGGTGCTGATCGACCCGTGGAACGTAACCGGGTCGAGCCAGGTGTTCGCCTACGTCGACGAGCTCGCACCCTCGCGCACCCCGTGAGACTCGTCATGACGCTGCTGGTGTCGGACGAGGCCGACACCCTGGAGCCGCTGATCGACTACCACCTGGACCGCGGCGTCGACTTCCTCCTGGTGACCGCCAACCGCGCCACGGACGAGGTGCTCGAGAAGGTGGCGCGCTACGTCGATGCCGGGGCGGCGCGCCTGATCCGCGAGGAGTCGACCGTCTACGCCCAGAGCGAGTGGGTCACGCGGATGGCCCGCCTCGCGGCCGCCGAGCACGGCGCCGACTGGGTGATCAACGGCGACGCCGACGAGTTCTTCTGGCCCGAGGCCGGAACCCTCAAGGAGATCCTCGCCGCCGTCCCGCCGGAGTACGGCGTGCTCGAGGTTCCTTTCTGCCACTTCGTGCCGCGACTCGAGGTCCAGGATTCCTTCGTAGAGGACATGACCGTGCGCGAGGTCCGCTCGCTCAAGCCGGGCGGTGGGGCCGTGTTCGCCAAGGCCGTGCACCGCGCCGCTCCCGACGTCGAGGTGAGCATGGGCAACCACCGGGTGAGTGGTACCGGCCTCGAGGAGCTGCGCGCCTGGCAGCCGATCGTCGGGCTGCACTTCCCGTTCCGGAGCTTCGCTGAGTTCGAGCGCCGGGTGGCCAGGGACATCCGCAGCGAAGGGCAGGCCACCGTGGCGGAGCGCTTCGGCCCGCGATTCGAGCTCCATCGCGCGGGTCGCCTGCGCGAGGCCTACGAGCGCGAGGTGCCCGGCGAGCGCGAGATCGAGGAGGGCATCCGGGAGGGGCGCCTCGTGCGCGACGAGCGCCTCAAGCGGTTCTTCGCGGAGCGGCGCCGGGACGGATCGAGGCGTCCGGACGGCTGCGACCCCGACGCCGTGGAGGAGCTGCGCCAGGCCGCGCGCCGGGCCGTCGTCGAGTGGGAGCGCCATCCGCTGCACTTCGAGGCCATCGATCTCGGCGAGCGCCTCAAGCGCGCGCTCGAGGGCCGGCGCTCGGCCCTCCGGCGGGCAAAGGAGGCCGAGCGCCGCCGGGCCGAGCTGAAGGCCGAGGTCAGGGCGCTGCGCTCCACCTGGCACTTCCGGCTGGGCGATCGCCTGAGCGCCCTGCCCGCCCGAGCACGCAGCGTGCGCGAGCGCCTGAACCGCACGAGCGGGTAGCGGTGCGGATCCTCTTCGACCTCAACACGCCGGGGCACCTCCGCTTCTTCGACTCGACGATCGACGAGCTGGGCCGGAGGGGCCACGAGGTCGTGCTCAGCTTCACCAACCTGCACCTCTACGAGGGGGCGCTCGAGTCGCTGGCCGACTTCGAGCACCCGCCGCGGAACCTCGGCCTCGCCCCCCGGCGCACCGACGAGGTGGCGGCCCTGGCCCGCGGCGTCCGAGCCGCCGTCGACTACGTCCGCTATCTCGACCCGACCTTCGCCCACGCCGAGTTCCTACGCAACCGGGCGCGTGAGAGGGCGGTGCGCTACGGCCCCTTCTCGCGTCCCTTCGCTTCGCTTCGCCGCCTGCGCCCCTGGCAGGTGGCCCTCCTCGTGCGCGGGCTGATGGCGCTCGAGCGGGCGATTCCGAGCAGTGCCGAGGTCGAGGGGTTCATCCGCTCGGCCGACCCCGATCTCGTACTCGTGTCCCCCCTCCTCATCGGCGGCTCGCCCCAGACCGACTACGTGAAGAGCGCGCAGGCCCTCGGCATCCCCACCGGCGTGTGCGTAGCGAGCTGGGACAACCTCACCAACAAGGGCCACATGCGGATCCTGCCCGACCGCGTGGTGGTGTGGAACCACGCTCAGCGTGACGAGGCGGTGGAGCTGCACGGCGTGCCCGAGGACCGCATCGACGTGACCGGGGCGCAGCCCTTCGACCGCTGGTTCGGGCGCGAGCCGAGCACCGCGCGCGAGGCATTCTGCGCGAAGGTGGGGCTTCCTGCCGACCGCCTGTTCGTCCTCTTCTGCGCCTCGCGGAGCAACATCGGAGAGGGCGTCGAGCAGGCCTTCGTCGCACGGTGGGTCGAGAGTATTCGCGCGCGGCACGGGGACCGGGTGGCCGTCCTCGTGCGCCCGCACCCGGAGCGCCCCGGGCACTGGGAGGGACTGTTCGAGGACGACCCCGCGGCGGTGGTGTGGCCCACGGCGGTGCACAACGTGGTGGCCGAGGACACGCGCGAGGGCTTCTTCGACTCCCTGTACCACTCGGCGGCGATCGTGGGCACGAACACGAGCGCGATGATCGAGGCCGCGATCATCGGCCGGCCGGTGCTCACCGTGAGGGCGCCCGAGTTCGACCAGTCGCAGGCCGGGACGCTCCACTTCCAGTACCTGCGTCCCGAGCACGGCGGCTTCGTGCGCGAGTCCTGGAGCATCGAGGAGCACCTCGACCAACTCTCCGACGCGATCGAGGACCCGTCGAGGGTTCGGGAGATGAACGCGCGGTTCGTCCGCCGGTTCATCCGCCCCCAGGGGCTCGACCGTCCGTCCACGCCGATCCTCGCGGAGGCGATCGAGCGCGCCGGCCGAACCACCGTGACGCGCCCGGCGCCGTCGGTGCTCCGCACCGCCGCGGGGCTCGGCCTGCTCGCCGTCGCCCGCGTGGGGGGCGCACAAAGCCGTCGGCGCAAGCCAGCCTCGGCGAAGCGCACCGCGCGCCTCGCCGGCCGGCCGTTCCGGCGTCTGGCGAAGCTCACTCCCCGCCACCGCCGCGTCTCGGCGGGCAGCCGCCTGGTGGCCGAGCGGATCGAGGACGCCGGGCGTCGCCGGAGCGAGCGGCTGCGGCGGGCGAAGGCCGAGCGTGTCGCGGCGCATCGGGAGGTCACCGACCGGGGCAGCCGCCTGCTCGACCGCCCTCTCAGCCGATGAACCGCCCCGGGTCGGCCGCGAAGTCGGCCACCGCCTGCGCGTAGTCCTCGGGGTTGCCGATGTCGCGCCAGTAGCCGTCGAAGGGATGGACGGCCACGGTCTCGCCCTGGGCCATGGCGCGTTCGAGCAGGTCCGGGAAGTCCACCCGCTCGCCGGGGGCGATCAGCTCGACCACGCGCGGCTCGAACGCGTAGACGCCCATGCTCACCGTGTAGCGCAGCCGCGGCTTCTCCTCGAGCCGGGCCACGGCGCCCGCGCCGTCGGTGTGCACCACGCCGTACTCGACCTGCGTGGTGCGCTCGGTCACGGCCACGGTGGCCACCGCGCCCGACTCCCGGTGGCGCGCCAGGAGATCGGAGAGCGCCAGCGTGGTGAGCACGTCGCCGTTCATGGCCACGAACGTCTCGCCGACCTTCGCGTTGCGCAGCGCGCCCGCGGTGCCGAGCGGCTCGCTCTCGTAGAGGAAGGAGACCGGCACCTCGTAGCGCTCGGCGCGTATCCACGACTCGATGACGCCCCCGAGGTGCCCCACCGAGATGCTCACCTCCTCCGCTCCGGCGGCCACGAGCTGGCGCAGCAGCACGTCGACGATCGGCCGGTCCCCGAGCGGCATGAGCGGCTTTGGCAGCACCGTGGTGTAGGGGGCCAGGCGGGTGCCGCGGCCGCCGGCCATGATCACGACCTTCACCGCGGGCGCCCGCGGCCGCAGGCGGGCGCCGAGGCCCGGTGAGAAGCAGGCCTCACCGCACGTAGGCGTCGGTGAGCGTGGCGGGCGCCCGGTGGGCGTCCATCCACTCGATCACCGCCCGCAGGCCGTCCTCGAAGCTCGTGGCCGGTGCCCAGCCGAAGCCCTCGCGCATGCGCGCGCCGTCGCCCAGCAGCCGCAGCACCTCGCTGTGGCCGGGCCGCATGCGCTCCTCGCGGGCCACCACCCGCAGCTCGCGGCCGAGCTCGGCGGCCACCATCTCGACGATCCCGCCGATCGAGACGTCCGTGCCGGTGGCCACGTTGAAGGTCTGCCCCGCGTGCCCGTCGGCGGCCGCGAGCGCCACCAGGGCGTCGACGGTGTCGGCCACGAACACGTAGTCGCGGCGCGGCTCGAGCGCGCCCAGGTGCACCTCGTCGCGCACCAGCGCCTGCCCGACGATGGTGGGGATCACCGCGCGCAGCGACTGGCGCGGGCCGAAGGTGTTGAACGGCCGGGCGACGACCACCGGCAGGCCGTAGGCGGCGTGGAAGGTCTCGGCCAGCTTGTCGGCGCCCACCTTGCTGGCCGCGTACGGCGACTGGGCGCCGAGCGGGTGATCCTCGTCCATGGGCACGCGGCGCGCGCTGCCGTATACCTCGCTCGAGGACATGTGGACCATGCGCCGCACCGCCGACCCGCGCACGGCGGCCAGCACGTTCAGCGTGCCCTGCACGTTGGTGCTCACCACCTCGCGCGGCGCCTCGAAGGAGTAGGGCACGGAGATCGAGGCGCCGAGGTGAAGGACCGCGTCGCAGCCCGCCACCGCGTGGGCGACGAAGTCGGCGTCGGCCAGGTCCCCGAAGCGCACGTCGAGCTCGGGCAAGACCGCGCCGTCGAGGAGGCCGAGCAGCCCGATCTCGCGGCGCGAGGTGTAGCGGCAAAAGGCACGCACGCGAGCGCCGTCACGCACGAGGCGCTCGCACAGGTGGCTGCCGATGAAGCCGCCGGCGCCGGTGACGAGGACGGTCTGGCCGTCGAGCGCGCTCATCGGGCCGGCACCCCCTCGGCCCGCGAGCCCTCCCCGGCCCGCGGACCGCGCGCCGAGGCCCGGTCGCGCCACTCCGCGAGCACGTCGCCCAGGCTCTCCGCGAGCGAGCGCCGGGACGCCCAGCCGGTGAGAGCGTGCAGGCGCGTGGGGTCGCCGACCACGTGCGGAGGGTCGAGCGCGCGCTCGAGCGCCGGGTCGCGCTCGACGCGGGGGCTCGCAGGACTCAGCGCGATCATCGCCTCGAGGATCTCGCGGAGCGCCACCGGCCGGCCGGAGCACACGTTCACGGGCCCCTCGGCGGGGCTCGCGATGAGCGCCAGGTAGGCGTCGGCCGCGTCACGGACGTCGAGGAAGTCGCGCACCACGTCGAGCCGGCCGGTGCGGATCGTGGCGTCCCCACCACACTCGGCCTCGGCGAGCTGCCGCGCCCACGCGGGCACCGGCGCGCGCGGGGGCTGCCCGGGACCGAGGAGGTTGAAGGTGCGTGCCCAGATGACCCGTGGCGCCGCGCGGTCGGCGCACGCGAGCTCGAGCGCGGTCTTCGCGGCGCCGTAGGCGCTCACCGGCGAGAGCGGGCTGGCCTCGGACAGCGGGTCGGGCCCCGCCAAGCCGTACTGGGCGGCCGAGCCGGCCATGAGCACCGTTATGTCGGAGCGCTCCTCGGCGACCGCGGAGAGCAGGTTGGCGGCCATACGCGCATCGTCCGCGAGGGCGGCGCAGGAGCCATCCGGCCCGGCGGTCCCGGGACTCGCGAGGTGCACCACGGCGGCGGGGCGGGCGTCGGCGATCACCCGGCGCGCGGACTCGGGCCCGCGGAGGTCCACGCTCGCCGCGAGCGCCGGCATCCC
>Ga0136621_1000989_pt1 | contig 11391 bp, 14 predicted proteins | sample AntDryUQ445A2306_FD_104673 | JGI IMG/M metagenome (GOLD analysis project Ga0136621, IMG submission 104673) | Polar desert sand microbial communities from Dry Valleys, Antarctica - metaG UQ445A (23.06) | ecosystem: Environmental > Terrestrial > Soil > Desert | place: Antarctica: Dry Valley...
GATCCCAGCCCGTGACGCGCGCCGCCCCCGCGCGGCGCGCGGCCAGCCCGACCGACGCCCCGATCAGGCCCGTGCCGACGACGGCGAGGGAGCGAACCGGTGCCACCGGCCTAGCTCCGCATCAGCTCGGCCACGCGGAACGCGAGGTCGAGCGACTGACGAGCATTCAGACGCGGATCGCAAAGGCTCTCGTAACGCGTCGTCAGCGCCTCCTCGAGCACGGCCTCCGAGCCGCCGAGGCACTCCGTCACGTCCTCGCCGGTGAACTCGAGGTGCACGCCTCCGGGCCAGACGCTGGTGCGCCGGCAGACGGCGAAGAACTCGAGCAGCTCGGCCATGATCGCCTCGAAGCTCCGCGTCTTGATCCCGCTCGCGGTCCGGAAGACGTTCGCATGCATCGGGTCGCACACCCAGACAACCGGATGCTCCGCGTCGCGCAGCGCGTCGACGAGCGGCGGCAGGGCGGCGTCGATGTGGCCGGCGCCCATGCGGATGACGAACGTCAGACGCCCCGGGATCCGTGCCGGGTTCAGCCGCTCGCAGAGCTCGAGTGCCTCCTCGGGGGTCGCTGTCGGTCCGAGCTTCACGCCGATCGGGTTGTGGACGCCGGCGAAGAACTCCACATGCGCGCCATCCGGTTGACGCGTGCGCTCGCCGATCCAGAGCATGTGCGCCGAGCAGTCGTACCAGTCTCCGGTGAGCGAGTCGCGGCGCGTCAGCCCTTCCTCGTAGTCGAGCACGAGACCCTCGTGGCTCGTCCAGACATCGACCTCGTGCAGTTGCCTCGACTCCACCACGTCGATTCCGCACGCGCGCATGAACGCGAGCGCACGATCGATCTCGGCTGCGATCAACTCGTAGCGCTGGCCCTCGAGAGACGCCGCGACGAACTCCTGGTTCCACATGTGCACCTGCGCCATGTCGGCGAAACCGCCTTTCGTGAAGGCGCGGAGGAGGTTCAGCGTCGCGGCGGACTGGTAGTAGGCACGAATCATCCGTTCCGGGTCGGGCGTGCGCGCCTCGACGGTCGGCGAGTCGTCGTTCACCATGTGCCCGAAGAAGGACGGCAGGTCGACGTTGCCCACGCGCTCAGTCGGCTCCGAGCGCGCCTTGGCAAACTGGCCCGCGATCCGGCCGACCTTTACGAGCGGCACAGCCGAGCTGTAGATCATCACGACTGACATCTGCAGCAGGATCTTCAGCTTGTCGCGGATCGAGAACTGCTTCGAGAAGTCGTGGAACGACTCGGCGCAGTCGCCTGCCTGGAGCAGGAAGGCTCGGCCGGAGGCAACATCGGCGAGCGCAGCCCGAAGCGCACGCGCCTCGCCGGCGAAGACCAGCGGGGGCAGTACTTGCAACCTCTCGCGGACCGCTTGGGCGCGCGCCTCGTCCGGCCACTCGGGCCTGTGGGCCGCGGTACGTGTGCGCCACGATGCGGGCGTCCAAGAAACGGGCGTGACAGCCATCGAACCCAGTCTAGTTGCGGCTTTCCCGCATCGACCCTATTGTTCGGCGAGATGCTTCTCATCCCAGCATTCGAGGCTTTTCCCGTGGCCGCCTGGCACTGGCGCCGCGGGCGGAGCGGAAGCCTGCGCTAGATGCGCACAGCCGTTCCGTCCGCTCTCTCGTGACCTCCGGCAGGAGGTCTTTCTCGTTCAGCGACCGAACAAAGGAACACCATGCGCGTCTTCTCCGGCATCCAGCCCACCGGCGAGAAACACCTCGGCAACCTGATCGGCGGCTTCCGCCAGTACGCGGCCACACAGGAGCACGGCGAGAGCTTTTTCTGCATCGTCGACCTGCACTCGATCACGGTCGAGTACGAGCCCGAGGACTTCCGCGACAAGACGCTCGATCTCGCGGCGATCCTGTTTGCGACCGGCCTCGACCCCGAGCTGGCAACGGTCTTCGTGCAGAGCCACGTGCCCGCCCACGCCGAGGCGGCGTGGCTGCTGGGCTCGGTCACGAGCTACGGGCAGCTGGGCCGCATGACCCAGTTCAAGGACAAGTCCGACCGGCACGAGTTCATCTCCGCCGGCCTCTTCACCTATCCCGTGCTGATGGCGGGCGACATCCTGCTCTACCAGACCGACATCGTCCCGATCGGGGACGACCAGCGGCAACACCTCGAGCTGACGCGCGACGTCGCCGAGCGCTTCAACTCGCGCTTCGGCCCGACGTTCAAGATCCCCGCCGGCGTCTACCCCGAGGTGGGCGCCCGGATCATGGACTTGCAGGAGCCGACAAACAAGATGTCCACGACGGGTGGCACCCAGCAGGGGACGGTGCGCCTGCTGGACGACCCCGACACGATCCGGAAGCAGTTCCGCTCTGCCGTGACCGACTCGGGCACCGAGATACGACGCGCCGACGACAAGCCTGGCGTGACCAACCTGATCGACATCCTCTCGGCGCTGACGGACGAGCCGCCGGAAGCGATCGAGGCGCGCTACGACGGAGCCGGCTACGGCCAGTTCAAGCTTGCCGTCGGCGAGGCCGTCGTGGAAGCGGTTGCGCCGATCCAAGAGCGATACAGGGAGCTGCGCTCGGATCCCGCGGAGCTGCAACGCCTGCTAGCACGGGGCGCGGAGAAGGCACGCATCGCCTCGGAACCGACGCTCGAGGCGATGTACGACCGGATGGGCTTCGTCAAGCCGGAGCTGGGCCGCTTTGTCGGAGCCGCTCGACCTCGGGCGCTCTGAGCTCACGCCAGTCGCCGGGCGCGAGCTCGCCCAGCTCGAGCCCGGCGTAGACGCTTCGATGCAGGCGCCTGACGCGATGTCCGACGGCCTCGGTCATCCGCCGCACCTGCCTGTTGCGCCCCTCGTGCAGCACGAGCTCGAACCTCGCCGCCCCGAGACGGCGCACGCGCGCGGGCGCCGTGACGCCGTCCTCGAGCTCCACACCTTCCGCGAGGAGGCGCAGGGCCTCGTCGTTCGGCTCCTTCCAGGTCTCGACCTCGTAGACCTTCTCGACCCCGTAGCGGGGATGGGCGAGGCGGTGTGCGAGCGGCCCGTCGTTCGTGAGCAGGAGCGCGCCGGTCGTCTCGACGTCGAGGCGGCCGACCGGGACGACCCGCGACTCATGCTCGACCAGCCCGACAACGGTCGGCCGCCCCTGTGGGTCGCTCGCGGTCGTGACGACGCCCGCGGGCTTGTTGAGCAGCACGTAGGCGAGCTTCTGCTTGGCGACCGGCGCTCCGTCGACCTCGACGACGTCGTCCCTGCCGACGAACGTGTTCAGCTCGCCGAGGACACCGTTGACTGAGACACGGCCGGCCTTGATCAGATCGTCGGCCTTCCGGCGGGAGGCGACACCCGCGCGGGCGAGGTACGCGTTCAATCTCATCCGGGTTAGTCTGACTTGCGATGCGGGACCGTTCCCAGGATCTCGAGCGGTTCGCCGACCTCCTCGTTGGCTTCGGCACCAATCTCCAGCCGGGTCAGATACTCGGGGTGACCGCCTACCTCGGGATGGAAGACGCTGTGCGCGCGATCGCCCGGGCGGGCTACAAGCACGGCGCCAAGTACGTCGACGTCTTCTGGTGGGACCAGCTCGTCAAGCGCGAACGACTCGAGCACGCGGAGGAGGACACGCTCGACTACGTGCCGCCCTGGATCGGCCGGCGGCTGCGGTGGCTCTCGGACGAGCGCGCCGCCCGCATCTCGCTGACCGGGACGAGCGCCTCGGCCTTCGACGGCGTCGATCCGTCCCGGATGGGCCGAGACCTCCTGCCGTACGTCGCCGAAGTCCCTCAGATCGTGAACGAGCAGACCACAAACTGGACAGCAGGCCCATACCCCACCGCCGCGTGGGCACAACGAGTCCATCCCGAGCTGGAGCCCGACGAGGCGCTCGAGAAGCTGTGGAACGAGATCGTCCACATCCTTCGCCTGGACGAGGACGACCCTGTTGCCGCGTGGCGCGAGCGAATGAAGGCCATCGTCGCCAGCGCCGACCGGCTGACGGAGCGGCGCTTCGACGCGATCCACCTTCGGGGCCCCGGCACCGACCTGACGATCGGCCTGCTGCCGAGCTCGAAGTGGCTCGGCGCCGACTTCACCACCGCGCAGGGACTGAGGCACTATCCCAACCTCCCGACCGAGGAGGTGTTCACGACGCCGGACCCGAAGCGGGTCGACGGCCACGTCTCGGCGACGATGCCGCTCGAGCTGTACGGCTCGTTCATGGACGGAATCAGGATCGAGTTCGAGGGCGGGCGCGCGGTGAAGGCGGACGCCGACACGGGTGCCGACGCGCTGCAAGCGACGATCGCGAAGGACGACGGCGCGGCGCGCCTCGGCGAGCTCGCGCTCGTGGACAAGGAAGGCCGCATCGGTCCGCTCGGCACCGTCTTCTACGAAACGCTGATCGACGAGAACGCGGCGAGCCACATCGCGCTCGGCAACGCCTACACCTTCCCGGTCGAGGACGAGGCCGACCGGGCGCGCGTCAACGAGAGCGCCGTCCATGTCGACTTCATGATCGGCTCGAACGAGGTCGACGTCGACGGGATCACACGCGACGGCCGGCGCGTGCCCGTCCTCCGGGGCGGTGCCTGGCAAACGTAGGCGATGTCGGCTGAAGTCCACGTCGTCGAGTACGACCCCGCCTGGCCCCAGCTCTTCGAGGAGGAGCGCGCGCGACTCGAGCCGATCCTGGCGCCGTGGCTCGCCGGCGACATCCACCACGTCGGCAGCACCTCGGTGCCCGGGCTGGCAGCCAAGCCGGTGATCGACATCCTCGCCGGCGTCCGCAGCCTCGAGGAGAGCCGCGGCGCGATCGAGCCGCTGCAGGCCCTCTCGTACTGCTGGGCGCCGTACAAAGAGGACGTCATGAACTGGTTCTGCAAGCCGTCACCGACGCACCGCACGCACCACCTGCACCTCGTCGTGGAGGGGTCGGAGACGTGGCGAGAGGAACTCCTGTTTCGCGACACGCTCCGCGCGCAACCGGAAACGGCGCGCGCCTACGAGGCGCTGAAGCGCGACCTCGCGGCCCGGTTCAGGCAAGACCGCGAGGCATACACACAGGCGAAGACCGACTTCGTGCTCGGCGTCCTCGCCCGCGAAGGCGTTTAGGCCGTCTTGCCGACGGCGACCGAGTGGAGCCGCTCGCGGATCTCCGCGGCCGACTCGCCCAGGTCGTCGAGGCGAGGCAGCGCGGAGGCGCTCTCGAGGCCGAACACCCGCTCGAAGAGGGCCGTCGTGCGATAACGGACGGCGCCGCCGGGACCGTCGTCGCGGCCCGCCTCCGCGATCAGCCCTCGCTCGAGCAGGCCTGCCACGGCGGAGTCGGCGGCGACGCCGCGGATCCTCGCGATCTCGGGCCGGCTGCAGGGACCCAGATAGGCGACGATGGCGAGCGTCTCCATGGCCGCCTGGGAGAGGCCGCGCTCGACGGGCCGCTCGAAGAGGCGGCCGCACGCGACTGCCGCCTCACGCGAGGCGCGGAAGGCGTAGCCGCCGGCGACGCGCTCGAGCACGATCCCGCTCCGACCCTCGCGGTAGCGGTCCGACAGCAGGCCGAGGGCCGTCTCGATCCGTTCCGAGTCGTCAGCCGCGGCCTGCGCGAGCTCCTTGACGGAGAGTGGCGCGGAGGCGACGACGAGGAGCGCCTCGAGTGTGCGGGCGAGCTGGTCGACCGGATTCGTCGTGATCAGGCGGAGCGGACGGTCCATTCGGCACTCCTTTCTACGTCTGGGCGGGAAACCCTTATGGGGGCGAACGGAGCGGGCTGGTCGAGGGCGATCTCGCCGGTCTTGCGCAGCTCGAGGAGCGCGAGGAAGGCAACGGCCTGCTCGATCCGGGGCAGGTCACCGATCTCGGCGTCGAGGTCGAAGCGCGTCCGGCGGCGCAGCACAGCGCGGAAGCGCTCTAGGAACTGCGAGACCGGCGGGAATCGCAGCGACATGTGCGCCAGCGAGAGCTGGGGCGGCGGCTCGGCGAGCGCTCGCAGGACTGCACCGAGCCGTTCGGGATCCTGCGGCTCTAGCGTGCGCTGCGGCTGAGGCGCGAGCGGTGCGGGCCCGACGCGGAAAAAGCGGTCGCGCTCGGCTCCGAGTCGTTCGGAGAGCCAGGCGGCCGCCTCTTTCATCCGCCGGTACTCGGCCAGGCGGCGCGCCAGCTCCTCTGCAGCCTCTTCCGGCTCGAGCTCGGCGAGCTCCGCCTGCTCATCGGGGAAGAGTGCGCGTGCCTTCAGCTCCAGCAGGGCCGAGATCAGGACGAGGAACTCGCCACAGACATCGAGATCCCATTCGTCTCTCTCGCGTTCCTGGGGCGTCGGCGGAGCCGGGCTCTGCCCGGCGGGAGCCGCCGGCCAGGGGCGCGAGAGCCGCTCGACGAATGCCACGACGATCGCGGCGACATCGACCTCGGCCGGCTCGAGCTCCTCCCGGAGCACGAGCGTCAGCAGCAGATCGAAGGGGCCCTCGAAGGCGTCGAGGTCCAGCTCCAGCTCATGCGCGAACATGCCCGCGGCAGGTTAGCGGCGGGGTCGGACGCGCTTCCGCGGGACAGCCATCGCCGGGGGCGGCTCCGGTTTCCGCTCGTGCGGGCGACGTCGACCGCGGCCGGCGAGGAGTTGCCACCAGACGAAGAAGGCGACCGCGGCGACGAAGAGGATCAGCGCCACCCAGGCATTCACCCGCATCCCCGCGAGCTCCTTGGACGGGTCGGCGCGCAGGGTCTCGAGGTACAAACGAAAGCCGGTGTAGAGCGCGACGTAGAGGGCGAACAACGCCGGCGGCCGGAACCGGAAACGGCGGTCGAGAAGGAGCAGCAAGCCCGCGGCGAAGAGGTTCCACAGCCCCTCGTAGAGGAAGGTGGGGTGGAAGGTCTCGGCGAGCAGGTAGTCGTCGGGCCGGCGCTCAGGGTCGATCTCGAGCGCCCATGGCAGGGCTGTGGGCTCGCCGAAGAGCTCCTGGTTCCACCAGTTGCCGACGCGCCCGATCGCCTGTGCGACGAGGAGTCCCGGAGCGGCCGCATCGAGCAACGCGAGCGAGCTCGCGCCCGAGCGGTGCGCGATGATCGAGCCGACCAGCACGCCAGCCGCGATTCCACCCCAGATCCCGAGCCCCCCTTCCCAGACGGCGAACACGCCCCACCACTCGTCCGGCAGCTCGTCCCAGCTCGTCGCGACGTGGTAGAGCCTCGCGCCCACGATCCCCGCCCCGACGCCCCACACCGCGACGCGAAAGATGAGATCCCACTCACCGCCGCGACGGACCCAGCGCACCCCGGTCAGCCAGATGCACGCCGCGATGCCGGCAAGCAGCATCAGGCCGTACATGTGGATCGTGATCGGTCCGACATCCAGCGTCCCCGTCGAGGGCGAGGGAATCGAGGCGAGCAACGAGATCGAGAGAAGCAACGTCATCCGGCAGAAGCATTCTGCCGGGAGACGCCCAACGTGTGCGTCAGAGCAGGATCTGCAGGGCGAGCTCGTGCTGACAACCGGCCCGCAGGAGATCGATTGCGTAGTGCAGGTCGACTTCCGGCCGGCTCGCGAGCGTCCGAGCGGCAGCCGGCTCGTAGCCGGCGCGCTCGAGCGCCTCGGCGCGCCAGCGCTCGATCCGCTCCAGCTCCGTCTCGGTGTTCTTCAGCTCTGCCGCAGTCATCCCGATCACTCCTCTAAACCGTTGTACACGCTATTCGTCTCCTCTAACGATTCAGATGTCCTCTTTCGAGGGGTTTGGGATGAAGCTTTCGTAAAAGGTTTGCAAGGCCTCCGCGAACGGCGGTCGAAAGCGGTCTCGCGAACGCCGATCGGCAGGCGTCGCCGGTGGGGTGATCATGAGCAAGAACGGGGGCTGGCGCCGCGTACCCGCCGCAGCCGGCGGAATCCCTCTCGCGGACCCCACCGGCTGCGTCACTCCCAGTCGTCAGACGGCTTCGATCAACACCGACTTGAACGTGTGCACCCTCGCGCATTGCGCGACTGGAAAACCGTCGTAGACGCCGAGCTTGTACAGCCCTGCGGCCGGGAAGACGACCCGGGCGCGATAGGAGCCGACGCGGGCAGTCTTTCTCGCCTTGAAACGGAGAAGCTTGCCGGCGCCGTTGCGGATTCTGACTTCCGGCTTGGCATCGGGCATCGGCGTCCGGCCGTGCTGGAGGACGCGGATCGTGACGATCCACGGCTGGCCAGCCTGGTGGCCCGACTTCGGCATCGAGCTGAGCCCAACGGTCGCCATACAACCCGCCTTCGCGGCGCCGGGCACAGTGAATGCCGCGGCAACGATCAGAAACAGAATCGACTTCTTCATGCAACCTCCTTGGTCATCTCCTCTACACCGGTTCGGGCACGACGGTTCCGAGTCAACGCCGCTGAGACGCGGCTCGTGCCCGGACGGCCGGGGGGCCGTCCCTGACAACCCCCCGGCGAACTGAGCTACCGGCCGGCTGCGGCCGGCTGGGGAGTCGAGCGCGACCGTCTCGTGACGAGCGCCAAGGCGACCGCCGCGACCAACGCGAGCGCAAAACCGGTGACAGGCAGCGTCGGGAACGACGACGGCGATTCGGCGGGCCTGATCTCGACCGGCGCGTAGGTGTGGGTCTGGGTGAAACCATCCCAGATCTCGTACCTCCAGTTGCCTTCGGACGGGAAGCGAACTTCGGCGTGGTACACCCCGGGCTTCCCGGTCGGCTTCGCCGCGTACGTGAGTGTGTCGCCATCGCCGCCGCGGTTGAGGCGGACGACGGGCTGGACTCCCTCGAGCGGCGTCCGGCCGTGCTGGAGGATCGTCAGGTCGACCGACCAGGTGCCACCGGCCGAGACATCCTTCGGCAGCGCGCTGAGGCCAACGGTCGCCCACCCGCCGGCGGCGGCCACCGGGGCGGCGGCGAGGACGAACGTGAGCAGCAACAGGAGCTTCTTCATGTGAGCCTCCAATCGGCGGTTGTCTCCGCGTGTACACCGCCGCCTGAAGAGCGGTTCCCTCACTCGACGGTTCGTGCGAGCTCGAGTGCCCGCGCCCGGGTCAGGTCCGCCTCCAGGCGCAGCAGCAGCGGTCCTCGGTTCCAGAGCAGCGTGTTTCCGGCGAGGTACGTCGCCTCGTCTGCGATTCGGCCGAACTCGTCTCGGAACATGACGAAGTGCTCGTCGCCGGACACGAAGAGCCCGCGCTCGCCAGCGACGGTCACCTGGTCGATGCGCGTACCGCCACCCCCCGTCTTCTTCACGAAGCCCTCGAAAATCGAGCCGCGCAGCTGCGAAAGAATGAGCCGCGGCTCCTCGGGTGAGCCGTAGACGAGCGTCGCGACGCTGCCGTCGCGAACGAAGATCGCATCCGGCTCGCCCAGGTCTAACAATCTGAAACCAACGCGGCGCTCGGCCTCCTCGCGCGTGACCCGCTCCCCGAGTGCCAGCCGCCCCGTTGTCGGAACGTCCGGTAGCTTCTCAACGCGCTCGACCGTCGCGCCTCGCAATCGGAAGATCTCGAGGAAGGCGCTGCGCGCGCCCGGAGAGAACGCAAGCACTCCCGCGGCGACCGCGACTACGAGCGCAAGCCCGACCGCGAGCGGCCGTAACCACGGCCGCGACCTCCCCGGGACGAGGCCACGCTCGAAGCGCGCGGCCACATCCGGCGTCTCGGGGAACGCGATCTCGTCGCCCAACGAGGCGAGGCGGAGCTCGAGCTCGGTCATGCGTCGTCTCCCAGCTGTGCACGCAGGCGGCCGAGCGCTCGGGACGTGCGCGACTTGACGGTGCCGCGCCGCACGCCGAGCGCCGCCGCGGTCTCTTCCTCGCTCAGGTCGAGCAGATAACGGCAGGAGAGGACGAGGCGCTCCTCCTCGCGAAGGGTCTCGAGCGCGGCCAGGAGCGTCTCCCGCTGCTCCGCGGCCAGCAAGCTCCCCTCGGGAGACGGAGCCGCGTCCCCCGAGGGAAGGTCGTGGGCGGCCCGCAGCGCGAGGTGCTCACGGCGCCCGGCGGAGCGACGGCGGTTGCGCGCCTCGTTGGCCACGATCGCAAGCAGCCACGGCCGCAAGGGCGCGCCGCGCCGGAAGCGCGGCAGCGCGGTGAATGCCTTTTGAAGCGCCGTTTGAACAGCGTCCTCGGCGTCGGCGGCGTTGCGGGTGATCAGGTATGCGGTGCGGAAGGCGATCTCCTGGTGGTCACGGATGAGCGAGCCGAAGGCTGCGCCGTCTCCTCGGCGCGCGCGTTCGACGAGCTCGTCCTCGTTCGGTGGTCGGCTCACCACTCGAGCTTTCTACACCGACGCCGAGCGCGCGGTTCCACCGTCCGCAAGCGCCGAGGGACAGTCCCGGTGACACGTACGCTATGGACATGGCTCGAGCAGTTGGGATCAACCACATCGCGCTCGAGGTCGGCTCGCTGGACGAGGCGGTCGATTTCTACGGCCACCTCTTCGACGTCGAGCTGCGCGGCCGTATCCGCGGGATGGCATTCATCGACATGGGTGACCAGTTCATCGCGCTCGCGGAAGGGCGCACGCAGGGTCCCGACGCCGCTCGCCACTTCGGACTCGTCGTCGACGACGTACCTGCAGTGCTCGCCGCCGCCCGCGAAGCCGACGTCGAGATCTTCGGCGGAAACTCCTTTATCGACCCGTGGGGAAACCACGTTCAGGTCGTTGCCTACTCGGAGATCCAGTTCACGAAGTCCCCCGAGATCCTGCGGGGCATGGGGCTCGACCTCGAAAAGAGCGCGTCCGCGAGACGCGAGCTAGCGGAAAAGCGTCTCGCGGAACCAAGTCCGGGCAGGACGCGATAAGCCCGGACGGCGGCCGCGACGATCGCGAGCCCGCCGCGTGCTCTCTAAGCTAGAGGATCGCGTCGACGCCAAGCCGCAGCCGCGCGTCGGTGAGGAAGTCCGAGTCGATCGCGACCCGGTGCTGCGGCCCCAGCGCGAGCGTCTTCGGGCCGAGCGAGGTCTCGAGCGAGACGTAGACCCGCGACTCGCCCGGGTACTCTTGCACGAGCTCGACGAGCTCCTTGACGATCCCCGCTCGGGCCTGGCGCGCATCGAGCTTGAAGCGGATCTCTGTGCGCTCCACGACCGCCTCGAAGGCCGAAACTTCGAGAGCGATCAGCTTCGTCTCGCCCTGCTGCTTGTGATCGACGCGGCCCTTGACGACGAGAACTCGCTCCGCCACGCAGAGCTCACGCGCGGCGGCGTACGTCGAGTTGAAGACAACGACCTCCCCGCCCCCGGTCGGGTCGTCGAGCGTCAGGAACACCATTGGCTCGCCCTTCTTCGTCGTCAGCTGCTTGAGCGCCGAGACGATCCCGCCCACCGTGACGACCTCGCCGTCGCGACGGCGCTCGAGCTCGGCGAGCGTACAGTCGGTCTTGCGCCGCAGCTGCTCGCGCACGGCGTGGAGCGGGTGCTCGGAGACGTAGAGGCCAAGGGTCTCCTTCTCGAGCTTGA
>Ga0136621_1000991_pt1 | contig 11387 bp, 10 predicted proteins | sample AntDryUQ445A2306_FD_104673 | JGI IMG/M metagenome (GOLD analysis project Ga0136621, IMG submission 104673) | Polar desert sand microbial communities from Dry Valleys, Antarctica - metaG UQ445A (23.06) | ecosystem: Environmental > Terrestrial > Soil > Desert | place: Antarctica: Dry Valley...
CCGCCGGTGCTCATGTTGCCGGTCCGCTTGAGGTAGACGCGCCGTCCGCGCGGTGGCGCATCGGCGAGCTCGAAGCCCTGCTCGCGGGCGTAGGTCACGGACTCGTCGTCGAGCTTGATGCGGGTGAGGACCTTCTCATGGCCGATGCCGCGCCGCGGGTCGGCGTTCGTGATCTCGACGAGCTCGGCAAGCGTGTGGGTGCCATCGCCGTCGACGTGTGCCGGCACGCGCTGCGCGACTGCGCGGAGCACCCCGCCGATGACCAGGCAGCGGTAGTCGTTGCCGACCAGGTAGGACTCGACCACGACGCCGCCGCGACGGCTCTCGGCCCGCGCCAGGCGATACGCACCGCGCACCGCCTCCTCATCGGCGAGGTTGAGCATGACGCCGCGGCCGTGGTTGCCGTCAAGCGGCTTGAGGACAACCGGGTAGCCGATGCGGTCCGCCGCCCTGACCGCGTCGTTCTCGTTGCGCACGAGGTCGGAGCGCGGGACCGGCACGCCGGTGGCGGCCAGGAGACGGTTCGTGAGCTTCTTGTCCGATGCGATGTCGACCGCCAGCGCGCCCGTGCCCGAGCTCATGGTGGCGCGGATCCGCTTCTGATGGATGCCGTGGCCGAGCTGCACCAGCGACTGGTCATTGAGGCGGATGTAGGGGATGTCGCGGAGGGTCGCCTCGTCGATCAGGGCCTGCGTCGACGGCCCGAACGCCGCTCGCTCGGCGAGGAGGATGAGCGCCTCGAGCTCCGCGCGGAAGTCGAATCCCGGCTCGGCCTCCACGAGGTGGTTGACGAGGCGCACGGCCAGCCGGCCGGCGGCGATGCCGACCGACTCCTCCGCATACGAATAGACGACGTGGTAGCGCGCCGGCTCGCCGGTCCCGCGCGTCTTCCCGCGGCCCACCTCCGTGCCCGTCTCCCGCTGGAGCTGGAGGGCGATGTGCTCGGCGACGTGGCCGGCCCAGGTCCCCTCACGCAGCCGGTGGGTGAAGCCACCAACGCGCCCGGTGCCGCAGGTGTGCTGGCCGACGGCGGGCAGCATCTCGAGGAGGGCGTCGACGAAGCCCGGGATGGTGTTGGAGGGAAACTGCTCCAGGACTCCGAGGTCTACGACCAGCTTGATTGCGGGGTCGTAGTTCCAGTAGTTCGGCCCGCGGTAGACGCGGGTCTCGACGATCGTGAGCTCCGCGCGTGGTGTGAGCCCCGCGGGGGCGGTGCGGGGACGCCGGGCTCGGACCGCGGCCTGCTTCGGGTCGTTCGCGGTCGTCACTCACTCGCCTCGTCCAGGCGGCGCGCGCGCAGCGCGCGCCGCTGCGCCCTGTCCGGCGCCGAGTCGTCTGCGCCCTCCGCGGCGATGCGCTGGATGAGCCTGCGCGTCTGGTTGGTCGCCGCTCGGAGGCTTGCGAGCTCGCGGTCCGTGGCGCTGACCGCACGCAGCGGAGCCATGAGCCGGCGCCTCCGCAGGTCGAACCGGTATCCCGAGGGAAGGGAATGGAGCACCACGCCCGAGACCATGATCGGCCGGTGGCGCTTCACTTCGTACGCGTCGGTATGGAGGTGAGCAGGGTCGAGGATCGTCACCGAGCCCTTGCCGAGGACCTCGAGGATGCCCTTGGGGCTCACGAGTGCCGCGGTGTCCTCGTCGACACCGACACCCAGCAGCGACGGGGACTGCGCGATGAGCGCCAGGAGGCGCCCGAAGCGATTTCGCTGCTCGAAGTGCTGGTCGATGAGCACCCCGGCCAGCAGGCCGAGCCCGGCGCTCATCTGCGTCATGCGCTGCTTCGGGGTTGCCCCGCTCGTCCCGAAGGCGACCATGTGGCTGGCGATCGCCGAGGCGCCGGCGCTCGTGCCCGCGACGATCGCGCCGTGCCTGTGGCGCTCGATGAGCGCTCGCCCCAGCGCCGTTCCGCTGATCACGCTTGACAGGCGCAGCTGGTTGCCACCGGTCATGAAGATGGCGGTCGCGTCGTCGAGCGCCGCCACCAGGCGGCGGTCGTTTGCATCCTCGCGAACGAGCGGACGCATGCCGCGCACGTCGTGGATCCCCATCTGCCGGAAGAGCGAGATGTACAGGTCGGTCGCTTCGTCGCCCAGCGAGGAGGCGGTGGAGATGACCACCACCCGCGCCTCGGGCCCGCCGGCAAGCGTCACGAAGCGCGACAGGATCTGGCGCTGGCGGAGCTTCTCCTCCGCACCGCCGATCACGAGCAGGTGGCCGGCCCGGGCCTGCCCGGGACCGGGCGTGGCAGGCATGGGCGCAGCATAGCGAACTGAGCTCGCCACCGAACCCCGCCGCTAGACTCCACTCCGTATGCCCGCCACGAAACGCCCGCGCACCGAGGCGCGCGACTACTACCAGGTCCTGGGGACCGCGCCATCGGCGTCGCCGGCCGAGCTGCGGTCGGCCTTCCGTGAGGCGGTCCTGCGCCACCACCCCGACCGTGCGCAGAGCTCCGAGGCCGCCACCCGGCGTACCTCCGTCCTCAACCGCGCATGGAGCGAGCTCCGCGACCCTCTTCGCCGCCTCCATTACGACCATGAGCTCGAGGCCGGACGGCAGGCCACGCTCGACTGGCCCCTCGAGGCGGGAGAGGCGCCGCGCGCGCCCCGGCGACCCGCCAGCCATCGCCCGGACGTCGGCGAACCGAGCCAATGGCACCAGCCCCAGTGGCGGTCGGCCGCGGGCTTCCGCGTCCCGGTGGACGTGTTCGTGGCGGGACCGGCCGCGCAGGAGCGCTGGATCGTCGAGAACCACATCGCCGGCGAGGACTGGCGCCAGCACGACGAGCGCTACTGGCTGCGGTTCGCGGCCCGCCATTACGCCGATCGCGGACGCACCGAGGACTGGCTCGGGGCCCTCGAGCGAATGTTGGCCCTTCGGCCCCAGTTCTCCGAGATCGTCGACGCGCGGCTGCGAGAGGCCTATCTCACCTGCGGGGAGGAGCTTCGCGGCGCGATGGTCATCGGCGGCATCGCCGCGCAGCAGCCGGTGGGATCCACGGCGCGGCGTTGGGCTGAGCGCGAGCTGCGGGTGCTGCTCGGCGAGTACCGGGAACAGCACGTGCGGCGCGGGCCGGCTGCGGCGCGAGCGGAGAACGCTGAGCTGCTCCTGAACTTCCTCGAGTCGATAGGGATCGAGCCGAGCTTCACCGACCACCGCGCCGCGATCGTCGCCCACCGCCGGGCGGGTCACGCCGGCCGGGCGGCGGAGCTGCTCGAGCGCGTGGTGGCCGTGCCGATCACCGATCCCGGCCGCCGCTTCAGCCTCATCCAGCTCCTCACCGAGGCGGGCCAGCTCGACCGAGCCTCACAGATGCTGGCCGCCATCGCGCGGGGAGATCACCCCGCGGCGCTCGATGCCAGGCAGGTTCACGGACCGTGGCGGCGCATCGCCGCGGCGCGCGCGCGACTGGCCGCCGCGCGGCGGCGGGCAGGCACCAGGGCCGCCGTTTGAGCCCGTGTGCGGTGCTAGGCTCGTGGCTCACCGTCCCGCACACGAGACGTGCCCGATGATCCTGCTCCAGCAAAATCGCTCGGCGGCCATCGGCGCCTTTGTCGGAGCGAGCGTCACGCTGCTGGGCTCGCTGCTCGCCGCGCCTGCCGGCGAGTACCTGCCGTACGCCGTGCTGCTCGTGCTCGCCGTCGCGATCGTCGGGCTGGTGCTGGGGGCCGTCGCGGCTGCGTGGGCCTATGCCGCCGCCGCCCTCGCGCTGCTCGTGATGGCCCTCATCGGCGGGGAGGGGGTGCGCCCGGAGCCCGGGGACATGATTCGCCTCGGGATCTTCATGATCGGCTCGCCGGTCATCGTCTTCCTGGTCCTGCGCCTCGAGTTCATTCGGCGCGAGGTGGCAAACGCCCTGAAGACCAGCCATGCGACGACGGCCGAGCTGGCGACGGAGGGGGAGCGCAGCGAGGCGGTGCGGAACGAGCTCGACATGGCCCTCAGCGCTGCGGAACGTGAGCGGAAGCGCCTCGAGGAGGTGGCGGAGGCCATTCCCGAGCCGCTCATCGTCTACGACGACCAGCTGCACGGCACATACGGAAACCGCGCGGCCCTCCGCCTCTTCGGTCGCAGCTTCGTGGAGCGATCGGTCGATGACTGGGGGCGGATCGCGCTGCCGCGGGACGAGCAGACCCAGCCGCTCGAGCGGGAGCAATGGCCGCAGGTCCGCGCGCAGACCGAGCCATTCAAGAGCCGGCTGATACTCCGCGTTCCCATGTCCGGGCGCGACCTGATCGTGGATGTCGAGGGGACGCCGGTGCCCGGCGGCGGGGCGGTCCTGCTGCTGCGCGACGTCGGTAAGGAGGAGGACGAGCGGCGGCGGCTCTCGCGCTTCGCCAGCTTCGTGGCCCACGAGCTGCGGAATCCGCTGGCGGTCGCCAAGGCGCGGATCGAACTTGCGCGTCGCGATCCGAAGCTGGGGAGGCGAGCGGCGGGACACGTCATCCGCGCGCTCGAGTCCGTGGATGCCGCCGTCGCCATTCTCGAGCGGCTCGAGCTCTATTCGCGGGCGGACAGTGGCCGCGTGGAGGCGCGGCGCGAGGAGTTCCCCCTGGCCGCGGCGCTTGCCGCGGCGGTCGAGCGGTTGGGCGCGCGCGGAGGTGATCGCGACGTGCGGGTGAGCATGCCGCCCGACCTCGCGGTGCTTGGAGATCGACACCTGAGCGAGCAGGCGATCACGAACCTGCTCACGAACGCCGACCGCTACTCGACGCCCGGCACGCCGATCCACGTCGACGTCGTGGGTGGGGAGATGGTGGTGCTCCGCGTCCGCGACGAAGGCCCCGGCGTGGCGGATGACGTGGCGGAGCTGCTCTTCCGCGACCGGGTCGCGGCTGGGAGAGGCCTCGGCCTGGGCCTGTACCTCGTGCACGCCACGATGTCGGCCATGGGCGGCGGAGTCGAGCTCGAGCAGCGAGGACCGGGTGCGGTGTTCGCCCTGCGGTGGCTCGCAGCGCCCGGCGCGCCGGACGAAGTCGCCGTTCCAGCGGACCCGCAGACGGACTCCGGCGCATCGCCCGGCGGGGAAACGGCGGCAGAAGAGGCGGCGCCGGCCGGCGGCTAGGTGGCGGCGATCACCTCGAGGGGGCCGAGCGCGGCATCCTCGAGCTCTTTCCGCACTTGCGACGCGTCGCCGGTGACCAGGATGAGCGCCTCGTCGGGCCGGACGAGATCGCGGGCGACGGCGTGGACGTCGGCGATTCCGACAGCCTCGATTCGCTCGCGGTACGTCTGCCAGTAATCGTCGGGGAGGCCGTAGACGGCCAGCGGCTCGAGCGCCCCGGCGATCCCGGCGGTCGTCTCGAACCGGAGCGGGAAGACGCCGACCAGGAAGTCGCGGACCTCGGCGAGCTCGACGTCGCCCGGCTCGTCGTCGCGGATGCGGTCGAGTTGCGCGAGCAGCTCGCGGAGCGCGTCGGCCGTCACCTCGGTCTGTACCGCCGCACTGGCCGTGAACGGGCCTGCGGCACGGCGTGGGTCGAACGAGCAGCGCGCCCCGTACGTGTATCCCAGCTCCTCGCGCAGCCGAAGGTTGAGGCGGCTGCCGAAGACTCCGCCCAGCAGCGCCGCCATCACCATTGCCGGAAAGAACCGAGCGTCGTGGCGATCGATCCCGAGATGGCCGACGCGCAGCTCGCTCTGGACGGACCCAGGCCGATCGACGAGCACGATGCGGCGGTCCACCCGCGTGCGGGGCTCGATCTGCCGATGGCCCTTTCCCTCGCCGGTCCAGTCGCCGAGCCGCCGTTCGATGGTCGCGAGGGCGGCCGCCGGCTCGAAGGCACCGGCCAGGATGAGGTGTCCGGCCTGCGGCACGTAGCGCGTGGCGTGGAAGGCCTTCGCGTCGGCGACCGTCAGCGCCCCCACCGATTCGGGGCTGCCGGCGGAGAGCCGCCGGTAGGGGACCCCTTCGGCGTACAGCTCGCGCAGGAAGCTCTCGTCGGCCAGCCTGCCCGGGTCGGCGCGCGACTGGAGGATGTCGTTGAGGCGCTCCGCCTTGAGCCGGTCGAACTCGCCGGGGTCGAGTCGCGGGCTCCGGATCATCTCGGCGAGGAGCGAGACGCCCGCGTCCAGGTGCTCGCCCAGTGCGACGAAGCCTGCGCGCGCACTGTCCCACGACGACTCGCTGCTGACCTCGATGCCGAGGCGCTCGGTCGTCTCCGCGAACTCCGCGGCGTCGAGGCGCTCGGTGCCGGTGACGAGCAGCTGGGCGGTGAGCGCGGCGATGCCCGCGTTGCGCTCCTCCTCGGCCGCCGCACCGGCATCGGTGAGCAGGTGCACGCTCACGAGCTCCCGATCCGGAAGCGGCACGAGCCAGACAGACAGCCCGCTGTCGAGCTGGTGGCGCTCGAAGTCGGGGAATCGGTACGGGCGCGGCGCGGTGGCGGCCGGGCGCGCGATCACGAGGCCGCCTCGGCCGGCACGTAGGTGAGGTTCAGGCGGTTGCGATCGTGGATCGATGCCCGCATCGCGTCACGGACGCGGTCCGGGCCGACGGCGCGATATCGGCTGACCTCGCTGTTGATGAGCTCCGGCGCGTCGAACAGGCAGCCGTACATGGACAGGCGGTCGGCCCGCTCGCCGATGCGCTCGAGCATGCCCGCAGTCTGCGCCGCGCGCAGGTTCCGAACGCGGTTTAGATCCCCCTCGCTCGGCCCGTCGGATGCCAGCCTGTCGATCTCCGCGATGAGTGCCTCCTCGAGCGTCTCGACGCTCACGCCGGGGCGCGCGGTGACCCACAGCACGAACATGCTCGCCCCGCCGGTGATCGGGAAGACGAACGCGCTCGCGTCCTGTGCCAGCCGCTGCTCGCGGATGAGGCCGGCGTAGAGCCACGAGGCGCGTCCTGACCCGAGGACGTCGGCGGCCACGTCGAGTGCGTCGAAGGCATCGGACCCGAACACCGGCGCGCGGTGGGCGAGGTAGATGCGCGGCAGCGGCACCTGGTCCGGAACCGTCTCACGCAGCTGCCTGCCGATGCTCGCCTCGACGGTCATGTCCGGCGGACCCGGAAGCGTCGCGTTGCGCGGAATCGGCCCGAAGTGACGCTCGATCATGCGCAGGGCGGCATCGGTCTCGAAGCCTCCGGCGACGGTCAGGACCGCGTTGTTTGGCGCGTAGTAGGTGGCGAAGAACTCGCGCACGTCATCGAGCGAGGCTGCGGAGAGGTCCTCCATAGAGCCGATGGTCGAGTGGTGGTACGGGTGCCCATCGGGATACACGAGCGCCTGCATCTTCTCGTCCCACGAGCCGTACGGCTGGTTGTCCACGGACCAGCGGCGCTCGTTCTTCACCACGTCACGCTGGTTGTCGAGCTTCTCCTGCGTCATCGCCGGCAGGAGGTTCGCCATGCGGTCCGCCTCGAGCCACAGCGCCAGCTCGAGCTCGTGCGCGGGCATCGTCTCGAAATAGTTCGTGCGGTCGAGCCAGGTGGTGGCGTTGAGCGTGCCACCCGCGGCCTGGATGAGGCTGAAGTGCTGGCCCTTGTCGACCGTCGCGGTGCCCTGGAACATCATGTGCTCGAACAGGTGCGCGAAGCCCGTCTTCCCCAACTTCTCGTGCTTGCTGCCGACGTCGTACCACAGGTTCACGGCAACGATGGGTGCCGATGGATCGCGCGACAGGATCACCCGCAGGCCGTTGTCGAGCGTGTGCCGCTCGATGGGGACGTCGGGCACTCAGGTCGCCTCCGAATAGTGCCGAGCGGGCTCCGTCGAAACGAGCCCGCCGCGCATGAAGTCGTGTGGTGAGCGCCCAGGGATTCGAACCCTGAACCTAGTGATTAAGAGTCACTTGCTCTGCCGTTGAGCTAGGCGCCCCGAGAGATTCCGACCGATTCACGCTCAGTTTCAGCATGTGACTGGTGAGTCGGTCCGGGAGGGAGTTGACCACAGCGCTTGTCGAGCGCATAACTGAGGTTGTTGAGAACCGTCAGTTGAGGCTCCACACCATGGTCAGAACCCCTCTCCCGGAGACCGATTCTAGCGCGGCGACCGTTGTCGGTCCACTGCGCGACTCGTTTCTCCGCCACCTCGCCGCCGAGAATCGCTCACCCTCGACGCGCGTCACCTACGCCGCCGCGATCGACCTGTTGGCGGCCTTCGCTGGCGCGGCCGGCATGCCCGAGCTGGCCGAGCTGCGCCGCGAGCACATCGAAGCCTTCCTAGTCGATCTCGGCCAGCGCGGGCAGCGTCCGGCGACCCTCGCCAACCGCTACCGATCGCTCCAGCAGTTCTACAAGTGGCTCGTTGAGGAAGGCGAGATCAAGGTCTCGCCAATGGCCCACATGCGGCCGCCGCACGTCCCGGAGGAGCCGCCCGAGATCCTTCGCCCTGAGAACCTCCAGGCCTTGCTGGCCACTGGCGGCGGGACCGACTTTGAGGCCCGACGCGACCATGCCATCCTGCGCCTGTTCCTCGATTCTGGCGTCCGCCTCGCCGAAATGGCCGGACTGGCCGTCAGCGAGATCGACTTCGATCACAACATCGCCATCGTCATGGGCAAGGGCAGCCGCCCACGCGCCGTCCCGTTCGGCAAGCGCACCGCCAAGGCGCTCGACCGCTACCTCCGAGCCCGCGCTCACCACGCCCACGCCGCCGATGAGTGGCTGTGGCTCGGGAAGCAGGGGAGACTGACCGCCACCGGCATTGGGCAGCTCGTGCGCCGTCGTGGCACCGAGGCAGGGCTACCGAACCTCCACCCGCACCTGTTCCGGCACACCTACGCCCACACGATGCTCGCGGACGGCATGCAGGAGGGCGACCTCATGCGACTGGCGGGCTGGCGCTCGAGGCAGATGCTGGCACGCTACGGTGCCTCGCCCGAGGCGATCACCGGACGTCGAGCACGATAGCTGGGGAGCGATCAAGTCGGCATGACGGCCGTGGTACGCTGCTCGTCGCCGGTACTAGCGGCCCTTTTTTCGTGCCCGTCGATTGCTAGCACCAAGAGAGAGGTAGGGGTTTCCACGGAGCTAGTACCTCCATTCCCGCCGGAGCGGAGCGACAAGGCACCCGACGGTGCGCCCGTGAAGCCGGCGAAGGTGCCGGCTGCCATGTCCTACCTCGCACCCGACGCGTCGGGTGCCGACGTGGATGCATTCGTGGATCGACTGAAAAGCCGCCAGTAAGCGACCCCCCGCTAGAGTCCGATCGGAGCCGCCGCGAAGCCCGGCCATTACACGCGCGCTCGCCTAGATACGCCGAGACAAGTGGGGATGTGACCCGGATGCATTCGGTTCGGGCGAAGCGTCGACAACCGATTCATCGAGCACAGGAGGACAGACCGATGCAGGAACATCCCAACGCGAGCCTAGCCCGAGAGATTCTCGAGGGCATGAGCACCGACGACCTCAGCGGCATGATGGAGCGCATCGCCGATGACGTCGTCTGGCACGAGATCGGTGGCGGCGAACCGGTCCGCGGCAAGGAGGCGCTGATGGCACGGTGGGCCGGCCTGGCAGAAGGCGGGAGCATCACCACCGAGGTACACGACGTCGTGGCAAACGACGAGCACACCATCGCCCTGGTGACCGCGACCGCCACCATGGGCGACCAGTCACTCACCTATCGTACAGCCGAGATCATGCACATTCGCGACGGCAAGATCACGGAGCGCTGGGCATTCTCGGACGATACCGAGCGCATCAATCGCTTCTTCACGCCATCTCAGAGCTGAGTCGCTGGATCGCTCCGCTGCTCCTCACACCGACCCAAAGAAGGCACGCGGTCGCCCCATTCGGCTTGCGCCGTAGTCGGCTTCGCCGCTCAAGTTGGAGGTGTTCACATGGCCACTGATCTGACCGTCACCCTGCGCAATGTGCCGGGCACTATCGCGGATCTTGGAGAGGCCGCCGGCAACGCCGGCGTCAACCTACTGGGCGGCTGCGGCTTCGAGTGCGGCGGTGAAGGCGTCATGCACGTCGTGGTCGAGGGCGACGCATCTGCAGCGCGCACCGCCTTCGAGCAAGCCGGCATGGAAGTGCGCGGGGAGCGCGAGGTGCTCGTGGTTGACGTGGAAGACACGCCTGGGGGGCTCGGCCGCGCTACCCGCCGCTACGCGGACGCCGGCATCAATGTCGATCTGGTCTATCTCACCGCTGACGGGCGGCTGGTACTCGGTCCGGACGACGTGGAGCGCGCCCGGTCCATCGGAACCAGTGGGTAGTAAGCCGCCAGTAAGCGGCCCCGAGTAGCATCCGGCATCGGAGCCGCCGCGAAGCCCGGCAAGTAGTCCGCCGACTGTTCTAGACGGTCGGGAAGGTGAATCGGGGTAGCAGCGCTTTCGAGGCGACTGGATCTGTTAGCGGGCCTGTGAGCCCTCCGGTGATCCGAGGCCGTGCTGCGCGCTCAGCGTCGGAATGCTGGCCAGATCGACTTCCAGCCCATAGCGCGTCGCGATTTCGGTCAGGACGGCAGGGTCGGGCATTCCGCCCGCGAACACGGCGATGAGCTCCTCGAAGTACTGCTCGAATCCGGCAGGCGAGATGATCTCGAGAATCCGCGCGTCCGTATCGCCAGCGTTCCAGAAGGTGTGCCACTCATTGCGCGGCTTGAAGATCAGGTCCCCTGGCCCCGCGTGGACGACCTCATCACCCAGCATGGCGCCGACCTGGCCGTCCAGCACGAAGCTGTACTCATCCTCGCGGCTATGCCGATGCAGTGGACCGGCAAGGGCGCGCGGCCCGAGCGGATGCTCCACCATCGAGAAGCCACCCCCCGAGTCGGCGCCCTTGACCATGAAGCGCACCCCCATGCCGCGCAGGCGGCCGACTTCGCCCTGGTCTGAGCCCAAGATTTTCGCCGGCATTCCGACCTCCATCCGCCGTCCATCGGCTTGTTCTGCTGGGCAGACGGGAGTCTAGACGATCGGATCGGTGCGTCGGGATTGCGGCGGCTTCGATTTGCTCGCCGACGAACAGGCGAAGAGGGACGCCGAATGAACTGGCTCGGGGTGATCGTCGGTCTCAAGTGTCGAGCTCGTGCCGCACCTCATGGGTGCCAACCGACGGCCAACAGGGAGTCGTCGCTAGTCCGATCCCTGCCGTCGCGCGGAGCGCAGCCCGCGGAGGATTCTTGCAGTCTCGCGCCTGGGGGCGATCAAGTCGCGAGAGCTGTCCGATGAGCGGTGGCCTTCCTACGCTTATGCGGGCTTGCTGTTGCAGGGGTGTACGCTGGGGCCACTCGGTCCTGACCCCGGCGGATGAGGCTCCAACCGGTGGTAGCGCCATCACGTCAAGAGCTGTCCAGCCGCAACCAATCGCAGAGAAAAGGAGCAAGCGCAATGGTAGGAGTAGCAGCCAAGTCATTCGACTCCCCGGACGAGACGCGCACACCGCCGAACACGAAAGTCGAGGTCGTGAAACTGGAGGGCGCCACCGCGGCG
>Ga0136621_1000993_pt1 | contig 11382 bp, 12 predicted proteins | sample AntDryUQ445A2306_FD_104673 | JGI IMG/M metagenome (GOLD analysis project Ga0136621, IMG submission 104673) | Polar desert sand microbial communities from Dry Valleys, Antarctica - metaG UQ445A (23.06) | ecosystem: Environmental > Terrestrial > Soil > Desert | place: Antarctica: Dry Valley...
CGACAGGCTCGACCAACGAGCAGGTCTCGACAGGCTCGACCAACGAGCACGTCTCGACAGGCTCGACCAACGAGCACGTCTCGACAGGCTCGACCAACGAGCAGAAGTCCTACAAGATCGACGGCCAGAAGATGTGGCTGACCAACGGAGCCTCGTCCACGTTGGTCGCCGTGCTCGTGAAGACCGACACCGGAGACAGCTCTGTCTACAAGAACATGACCACGTTCCTCGTCGAGAAGCCAGCAGGCTTCGGCGAGGTCAAGCCCGGCCTGACCGTTCCCGGGAAGATCGAGAAGATGGGCTACAAGGGTGTCGACACCACCGAGCTCATCTTCGACGGTTTCGAGATCGGAGCTGACCAGGTCCTCGGCGGGGAGCCAGGTCGTGGCTTCTACCAGATGATGGACGGTGTGGAGGTCGGCCGCGTGAACGTGGCAGCCCGCGGCTGCGGTGTCGCGTGGCGTGCGTTCGAGCTCGGCGTCGCCTACTCCCAGCAGCGCGAGGCGTTCGGCAAGAAGATCGCCGAGCACCAGGCGGTGCTGTTCCGGATCGCCGAGATGGGCACCAAGGTCGAGGCGGCGCACCAGATGATGGTCAGGGCGGCCCGCACCAAGGACGCGGGTCAGCGCAACGACCTCGAGGCTGGGATGGCGAAGTACCTCGCCTCGGAGTACTGCTCCCAGGTCGTCGAGGACTCCTTCCGGATCCACGGAGGATATGGCTTCTCCAAGGAGTACGAAATCGAACGGCTCTACCGCGAGGCGCCGATGCTGCTGATCGGTGAAGGCACTGCCGACATCCAGAGGATGATCATCGGGCGCCGCCTGCTCGAGGACTACAAGCTCCGTTGACGACAGCCCCGGATACGGTGTCCACGTGAGTGCTGGAGCAGCCGCCGACGGGCGCAACCGCATATTCCTGCACGTGGGGAGCCCCAAGACGGGGACGACCTTTCTGCAGCAGGTGCTGTGGTCCCAGCAGAAGCTGGCCGAGCGACAGGGTCTCCTGCTGCCCCTCAACTCGTTCTTCGAGCACTTTCTGGCCTCGCTCGACGTGCGTGACCTCGAGACCCGGCCGGAGCATCCTGCGCGCGCGGTCGGCATCTGGCAGAAGGCGGTCGAGGAGGCCCTGGCCTGGCGCGGGAACGCGCTGATCTCCCACGAGCTCTTCGCCTCGGCCACGGCGGAGCAGGCAGAGCGGGCGATCGCGTCCTTCGGCCAGGACGTCGAGGTGCACGTGGTACTCACGATGCGAGACCTCGTCCGGCAGATCCCAGCCGAGTGGCAGGAGCACTTGAAGCACCGCTCCAAGAGGACGTTCTCCGGCTTCGTGGAGGACCTGGAGCAGGACACCGAGGGCACGAGCTGGTTCTGGCGCGTCCAGGACTTCGCCGGCGTGGCCCACCGATGGGGCCAGACTCTCCCACCCGAGCGGGTGCACGTGGTGACGGTCCCGCCGAGCGGGTCGGACCCCGCGATCCTCTGGACGCGCTTTGCCACCCTGCTCGGGCTGGAACCCGGATCCTTCGACACCAACAGGTCGCGGCCCAACACCTCGCTGGGAGCAGAGCAGGCCGAGCTCCTGCGGCGGGTGAACGCCGAGCTCGGCAAGCGGCTCCCGTTGCCAGGACCCTATGCAGCGGACGTGAAGAACGTCTTCGCGCAGCGGGTGCTCGCCGGTCGGCCGGGATCCAGGTTCGGTCTCGACGCCGATGCGACGGACTTCGCGCTACGCCGTTCCCGGGAGATCGCCACGGCCCTCGAGGAGCAGGGTGTCGATGTGGTCGGCGACCTCGACGAGCTGGTTCCCGAAGGTGCACGCCCGGAGGAAGGAGAAACTTTCACGGGCAGCGTTCCCGACGACGTGCTGCTTGCCGAGGCCATCGCGGCGCTCGCCGGTCTGCTCGACGAGCACCGAGCCAGGCGAGTCGAGCGCGACACGGAACGCCAGCAGCTGAAGCAGAGCCCGGTCCGCTTTCTCCTGGTCCGAATGAGTGAGCGACATCCCTGGTTGATCAGGTTCCGCAGGCTTTACCAACAACGCGGCATCGTCGCCGACCGGCTGCGCCGTCGACACCCGTAGTTCCCACCACGTGGGAGTAACTCTCTCGACGGCGCTCTCCGTGGCATGCGAGGCTGGCTCGACGACCGAGAGGATGGAGATCCCATGTCTGCCGACGACACCGCAGGTGCCGCGAACGAAGATCTGAAGGCCAAGATGCGCGAGGCTCTGGAGCGCAAGCAGGCCCACGACCATCCGGACGACTCGCCCGGCGCCAAGGCGAAGGCACACGGCCCCGAGGTCGCGGGCGGCGCCGGGCCAAAGGTGCACCGGCGCAAGGCAGGCGGCGGAGGTGCGTGAGTAGTGCAGTTCGGTCGAAGCTACGAGGAGTTCGAGGTCGGTGCGACGTACAAGCACTGGCCGGGCAAGACGGTCACCGAGTACGACGACCACCTGTTCTGCCTGATCACGATGAACCACCACCCGCTGCACCTGGATGCGAAGTATGCCGAGAACGCCACCGAGTTCAAGCAGAACGTGGTGGTCGGCAACTACGTCTACTCCATCCTGCTCGGCATGAGCGTGCCCGACGTCTCCGGGAAGGCGATCGCGAACCTTGAGATCGAGTCGCTGCGCCATGTCGCGCCGACCTTCCACGGCGACACCATCTACGGCGAGACGGTTGTCTTGGACAAGTGGGAGTCGAAGTCGAAGGACGACCGTGGCGTGGTGCATGTGGAGACAACCGGCTACAAGCAGGACGGCACCGTGGTGTGCATCTTCCGCCGCAAGGTGATGGTCCCCAAGCAGAGCTATCTCGACGAACGCGGCGGAGAGCAACCGGGACGGCCGAGCCCGCAGCCACGCCAGTAGGCTGTCGGCGCCATGCCGCCTTCCGAGAGGATCCCTGTGCCTGACGCCATCCACCCCCGCCCGCAGCTCGTGCGTGACGACTGGGAGGACCTGTGCGGTCAGTGGGAGTTTGCCTACGACGACGCCGACGAGGGCCTTGCCGCTGGCTGGCACCAGCTCAGTGAGCCGTTCGACCTGACGATCACCGTGCCTTTTCCGCCGGAGTCCAAGCTCAGCGGCATCCGGGACACCGGCTACCACCCGGTCATCTGGTATCGAAACGAGATGGCCGCGCCCTCCCTGTCAACGGGTCAGAGGTCGTTGCTCCACTTCGGCGCGGTCGACTACGCCGCCTCGGTCTGGGCCAACGGCGTGCTGGTCGGCAGGCACGTGGGGGGCCAAACGCCGTTCACCTGCGACGTCACCGACGCGATGGCGGCAGGAGACGACACCCTCGCGATCGTCGTACGTGCCGAGGACCAACCACTCGACGTCACCCAGCCACGGGGCAAGCAGGACTGGGAGCCAGAGCCGCACGACATCTGGTACCACCGGACCAGCGGCATCTGGCAGCCCGTGTGGCTGGAGACCGTCCCGGCGACGCATGTGGTCGAGCTGCAGTGGACGCCGGACGTGCCCGGCGCGCGCGTGCGGGCCGAGGTCCGGTTGAACCGTACGCCGCACCGGCCTATGTCCCTGCGGATCGTGCTGAGCAAGGACAACGAGACGCTCACCGAGCACGTGGTCAGTGTTACGGAGAAGTTCACCTCGACCGACATCTCCCTCCAGGTCCTGAGGCACCAACGGGACAGGAACCGTGTGCTCTGGCACCCCAAGACCCCGAACCTGGTCGATGCGCAGGTCCAGCTGCTCGACTCCTCGACGGTGGCGGACGAAGTCTCGAGCTACCTCGGGCTGCGCTCGGTCGGTGTGGAGGACGGCCACTTCCTGCTTAACGGGCGAAGCGTCTACCTGCGCAGTGTTCTCGCGCAGGGTTACTGGCCCGAGTCACACCTCGCCGCACCCGATGCATCCACCCTGAAGCGTGAGGTCGAGCTGATCAAGGAGCTGGGCTTCAACAGTGTCCGGATCCACCAGAAGGTGGAGGACCCGCGGTTCCTCTACTGGTGCGACCGGCTGGGCCTCCTCGTCTGGGGTGAGATGGCCAACGCGTTCGCCTTCGACACGTTGGCGGTGGAACGTATGACGCAGGAGTGGGTCGACGTCCTGCGCCGTGACCGGAGTCATCCCAGCATCGTCACGTGGGTCCCGATGAACGAGAGCTGGGGGATCGACGACGTCGCCACGGAGCCAGCCCAACGGAGCTTCGCGACAGCGCTCTACCACCTGACCAAGGCGGTCGACCCCACCCGACCGGTGATCTCCAACGACGGGTGGGAGCACACCGAGAGCGACATCTGGTCGGTGCACGACTACGCCACCCGGGGAGACCGGATTCGTCACCGGTACGGCACCAGAGAGAAGGTCGAGCACCTGCTCAGTCGAGGCCGGGTCAACAACAGGAAGGTGTTGCTGCCCGGTGCCGTCGGGCGCGGACAACCGGTGATGCTCACCGAGTTCGGCGGTGTCCGTTTCGACAGCTCCGGCCAGAAGCAAGGGTGGGGCTACTCGGAGGTCCGCACTCCCGACATCCTGGTCGAGCGAGTGACGGAGCTGGTGGGGGCGGTGTTGGACAGCCCGGTCCTGTCCGGCTTCTGCTACACACAGCTCACCGACACCGAACAGGAGCAAAACGGGTTGCTCACCGAGAACCGTGAGCCGAAGGCGCCGATCGCCAAGATCCGCCGGGCGATTGCCCGTCCCCGAGGCGTGCCGTCATCCGGCCGGCGTTTCTCTCGACTTCGGCGCTTGGTCAACAAGGCAGTGCGACGCTGATCGGCGAGCTCGGTTTCGTCCCAGGCAGATCGGGCACCAGTGCCCCATGGCACGCAACCGGACGCTGGCGATCATCCAGGCGGGGGGAGCCGGCTCCAGGCTCGACGTTTTGACCAGGGAGCGCGCAAAACCGGCGCTGCCGTTCGCCGGGGTGTACCAGCTCGTCGACTTTCCGCTCTCGAACCTGGGCCACAGCGGCATCGACGATGTCTGGCTCTCCGTCCAGTTCCAGGCCGGGAGCCTCGAGGAGCAGGTGGCCAACGGCCGTCCCTGGGACCTCGACCGCAACCGTGGCGGGTTCCGCCTGCTGGCCGCCGAGGAGGGCTCAGGCTCCGCCGACGAGGATGGCTTCGCCGCAGGTAACGCCGACGAGCTGTTCCGGATCCGTGACCAGATCCGCAGCCACCAGCCCGACCTCGTGGTGATCTGCAGTGCAGACCACGTGTACCGGTTCGACTTCGCCGACGCCATCGCGACCCACCGGACCAAGTCGGCCGAGTGCACCGTGGTGACGACTGAGGTGTCGCTCGAGCTGGCCTCGGAACATGCGACGGTGGAGTGCAACCGACTCGGCCGGGTCACGGACTTCCGCTACAAGCCCAGCAGGGCGAAGACGGGCAGGGTGGCCACGGAGATCTTCGTCTACGACCCGCAGGTTCTGCTCTCGGTCGTCGAGGAGCTGCACCACGAACACTCCGACGAGGCAGGGTCTGAGGGCGGCGACACCGGCCTCGGGAACTTCGGTGAGCACCTGCTCCCGCGTCTGGTGGACCGTGGACGCGTGTACGCCCACGCCATGCCGGGATACTGGCGCGACCTTGGGACCCCGGAGAGCTACCTCGCTGGTCACTTCGACGTGCTGACCGAGGACGTGGGCTTGTTCGGCGACCCGGACTGGCCGATCCTCAGCCGGCAGCCGCAACGGGCTCCAACGCGTCTGCACAAGGGGTCGTCGGTCGAGGACAGCCTGATCAGCTCCGGCGCTCGGGTGTGGGGCTCGGTCCAGCGCAGCGTTCTCGGTCCTGGCGTCGTGGTCGAGGAAGGCGCCACGGTCAACGACAGCGTCGTCTTCACCGATGTCGCGATTGCCTCCGGGGCCACGGTGTCCTGGTCCGTCGTCGACGACGGTTGCATGATCGGGGCCGGTGCGACGGTGGGAGACCAGGCGCTGGAGGAGCTCGACCCCGACCGGATCGTGCTGATGGGCCGTGACAGCACCGTGAGCCCCGACTGCACCGTGGAGCCGGGAGCGCGTCTCGAACCGGGGACGACCGTATGACCTGTGCGACGGGAAGAGGTTCCTCGACGCAGGAGCTCTGGCTGGTGCGCCATGGAGAGACCGAGTGGAGCCGCGACCACAAGCACACCTCGCACACCGACCTCCCTCTCACCGAGAACGGGATCGCTGTTGCGGGCAAGCTCAGGCAACGGCTCTCAGGAACCGACTTCGACCTGGTCCTGACCAGTCCGCGCCAGCGTGCCCGTCGTACTGCCGAGCTTGCCGGCTTCGACGACGCGATCAGTGACGACGACCTCGTCGAGTGGGGGTACGGCGACTACGAGGGGATCACCACCGACGAGATCCGCAGCAGCGTTCCGGGATGGACGGTGTGGACACACGAGTCGCCGGGTGGGGAGACCGCCGCACAGGTCACGCAGCGTCTGGACCGGGTGTTGACGAGGATCCGCGAGCACGGCGGCAGAACACTCGTGTTCGGACATGGACATGCGCTGCGGGCGCTGGCGTCCCGGTGGATCGAGCAACCGGTCGAGGAGGGACGGTTCTTCCGGCTGGACACGTCGACGATCTGCACCCTCGGCTACGAACGGGAGACGCCGGTCATCCTGCGCTGGAACTACTAGCCTGACGCTGCGGATCCTTCGGTGGAAGCACGCCCCATCGTTCCAGCTCGGCGACCAGCCCCGGGGCGCAGTCGAGCGCCCTGACCTCGGCTGCGGTGAACCAGGCGGCGTTCTCGGCATCGTCACCCGCGCGTACGGCGGTGGGATCGATGCCGTCGAGGGGCGCGCAGAAGTAGTCGCGGATCAGGTACACCGCCCCGTCCGGCGCATCCCGCTCCACCATGCCGGCCAATCTGCCCACGACGACCTGCAGGCCCGTCTCCTCGAACACCTCGCGTGCCGTGGCAACGGCATCGGACTCGCCGGAGTCCTTGCGACCACCGGGAATCGACCAGCAACCCCTGGCAGGTTCGTTGCCGCGTCGGACCAGGAGCAGCCGCCCTCGATGGTCAGTGACGATTCCGCCCACACATTCGATCCGCGCCGGTTCCACGCAATGAGCCTAGTGGGCGGCAATGTTGACGCCGGGCGGTGCTTGGCAGGACGGTAAGCCCATGGGCCTCGCAGCGAGCTGTCCGCGGTGCTCGTCCCCGGTGAGCGGCGACGAGGGACACTGGCGGTGCCTCGACCATGGTGAGATCACTCCTCTGTGGCGTCCCGCGAGCGCGAGCTACGAACAGCTGGCGGAACACTTCCAGCGTTGTGGCACCTTCCCGACGCTGCTTCCCTGGCCGCTGAGTCCCGGCTGGTCGGTCACCGACTTCGGCTACGTGGGGCAGCAAGGGGAGGAGGCGCGGGCGAGCCTCATCTCCTGCGTCGGGGCCAGCGACCTGGACGGGATCGTGGAGCTCACCGTGATCTCCGAGGAGCCTGGTGTGGGCCTCGGCTCCCGATGTGCCGGGATCGCCTACACCGATCCCGGTGCCGAGATCGGGGAGGGCCCCCCGCATGCGAAGGTGCGGCTCGACGGGCATCCCGTCTCGTTGTGGTCGGTGTCTGCCCTCGAGAGCGACCACACCTTCGACCGCTCCGTCTTTGCGGGGGAGGCGCACGGTCGATGGTTGTGGCTGGTCCTGCGGCCCGCGTCCGCAGCGCTCCTGCTCAACGACGAGTGGATCCTGCTCGACATCAACGAGCTCGGTCCTGAGCTCATCGACCTGCCCTTCGGAGGTAGTCCGCCGCCATGGTGACCCCCAGCGTCGATCCCGGGGACACTGCGGGCCAGAGCGAGCACAGTCCGGTCACGACCGTCGTACTCCCGCTGCCTCTGAAGGACTGCTGGCCCTACTTCCGCGAACCCGATCTCGTGCGCGAGTGGCACGGCTGGGAGTACGACGGGCTGGACGCGGAGGTGAAGGAGATCTTCGTCGACGGCGCAGCCGTCAGCGAGGACCATCGCACCCTCGGCTTCGGCACGCATCTGTTCAACCTGTTCGAGGACGACGGAACGACGCGGGTCGACGTGCATCGTGCACCTTTGCCGGAGGAGAGCGAGACGCAGTACCTCCCCGACATCGATGAGGGCTGGACGACCTTCCTGCAGCAGCTGCGGTTCAAGCTCGCCCGTCATCGGGACGACCCTCGGCGCACCATCACCTGCAGCGGGACCCCGAAGGACACCACGATCTCGCCGGTCCAGTGGCTGGGCCTGGGTCAGGTGGGGCTTCAGGAGGTCGGAGCGGAGTACGGCGCAACGGTCGGGCCGGGGGACGCTCTCACCGGGACCTTGTGGTTCGTCTCGCGGAACCAGATCGGTGTCACCGTCGACGCGTGGGGGGACGGGCTGCTCATCGTCTCGAACGGGCATGAGAGCGGTCCGCCGTACACCAGCGGCCAGGCGATCCTGACCACCTACGGCCTCGAGGAGACCAAGCGCGAGGAGCTCGCCAGACGGTGGAACGCCTGGTGGAGCAGGCACTTCCAGCCATCGTGAGCTCGCGGAGCCCGACAACTAGGCTGCTGTGGTGCGCATCGACCTCCACACCCACAGCAACCGCTCGGACGGGACCACCTCGCCGGCTCAGCTGGTGCGCCACGCCCTCGACCTCGGGATCGACGTGCTCGCAATCACCGACCACGACACCACCGAGGGATGGGCCGAGGCGGCCGAGGTCGCCGCGACGGAGGGCCTCGAGCTCGTTCGTGGCCTGGAGATCAGCTGCAAGCTGGCCGGCCACGGCGTACACCTGCTTGCCTATCTGCCCGATCCGACCTACGAACCGCTGGCCGAGGAGCTCGAGCGTGTTCTCGACGGCCGCAACTCGCGTCTTCCCGCGACGTTGGACAAGCTGCGTGACCTCGGTATCGACATCGACGCCAAGGACGTACGACGGTGCGCCGGCGCGGCGGTTGCCATGGGCCGTCCTCACGTGGCGGATGCGCTGGTCCACCTCGGTGTCGTGCGGGACCGGACCGAGGCCTTCGACAGGTTCCTCGGCCCTCAGGGACCGGCATACGTGAACCGCTACGCCTCCGACCTGTTCGAGATGATCGCCACTGTCACCAACGCGGGCGGAGTGAGCGTGATCGCGCACCCGTGGGCGTCACGGCACAACCACGACGCACTGGACGCCCCCGGGCTGGCCAGGCTGAAGGATGCCGGCCTCGCCGGGGTGGAGGTCGACCATGAGGACCACGACGCCCAGACGCGCGCGAGGCTAGGCGCAGTCGCGAACGACCTTGACCTGCTGGTCACCGGGTCCAGCGACTACCACGGCGACGGCAAAGTCGGCCACGAGGTGGGTTGCAACGAGACCGATCCCGAGGCGTACGAGCGGCTTCTCGCTCTGGCTGGCAAGGCCGCCGTGGCGTCGGGACGGGCAACCCCCACGGTCATCCGTTCGTGACTGTGCCCCTCGGTGCCCCGGCCTGGAGTGCAGGGCTGAGCAGGGTCACCTCCGGGCCAACCCCCGGAAACTGGCCTGGACGGACGCCGGCGTGCAGCGGGCGAAAGCGGCGAGCAGCTTGTACCTCCTGCTCGGCACCGAGATGCTCCTGCCCCGGTCGAGATCGGCCAGCGCCTCGCGGACGACGCGGTCGGGATCGAGCCACATCCATCCCGGCGCCGAACCACGGCCCACCCCCATCCGGTGATGGAACTCCGTGCGCACGAACCCCGGGCACAGCGCCATCGAACGCACCCCCTGTCCGCGGTAGGTCAGATCCAGCCACCGGCTGAACGAGACGACGTAGGCCTTCGCCGCGCTGTATGTCCCGAGCGGGAGGAAGGCAGCGACGCTGGCGACGTTGATGATCGCGCCGTGCCCACGCGCGGCCATCGGGCGTACGCCGGCGTGGCTGAGCCGGAGCACGGCGGTCACGAGCACGTCGAGCATCTGCTGCTCTTCCTCGATGTTGTTGTCCAGGAACGGCCGCCGATGCCCGAAGCCCGCGTTGTTGACGAGCAGCTCGACGGGACGGGTCTCGTCGGAGAGCCGGGACTCGACCACGGCCAGGTCCGCACGCTCGGCCAGGTCCGCAGGCAGCACCTCCACCTCGACCGCGTGGCCCGTCCGGAGCTCGGCTGCCAGCTCGTCGAGCCGTTGCCTGTCGCGTGCGACGAGCACCAGGTCGTAGCCACGTTCCGAGAGGGCCTTGGCGAAGGACCGGCCGATGCCTGCGGTTGGGCCTGTGATGAGGGCGGTCCGGCGAGTGGGCATGGGCCACAGCATCCCCGCTGACCGGTTCGGGCACAATGGCCGGTGATGACCACCCGAACACAGGTACTCGCGATCGCCAACCAGAAGGGCGGCGTCGCAAAGACGACGACCGTCGCCTCGCTGGGCGCTGCCCTGGCCGAACAGGGCCACAGAGTCCTGATCGTGGATCTCGACCCCCAGGCGTGCCTGACGTTCTCGCTGGGCATCGACCCCGAGGACCTGGAGCTGTCGGTCCACCATGTGCTCACCAAGGGCACCGACCCGACCGAGGTCATCCTCGAGACAGACGACGGCGTCGACCTGCTACCTGCGACCATCGACCTGGCCCGCGCGGAGGCCGACCTGCTCACCCGGACCGGTCGCGAGCACGTGGTCAGGTCCAGCCTCGAGGATCTGACGGGCTACGACTGGATCCTGCTCGACTGCCCGCCATCCCTCGGCGTTCTGACCGTTGCGGCGCTCACCGCTGCGGACGCCGTACTCATCCCGCTGCAGTGCGAGACATTGTCGCACCGCGGCGTCGGCCAGCTGCTCGACACCGTGCACGACGTACGGCGGTTCACCAACAAGTCGCTCCAGGTGTGGGGCGTGCTGCCCACGTTGTACGACGGACGCACCAACCATGCCCGCGCGGTGCTCGAGACGATCTCGGAGACCTACCACCTCGACGTGGTCGGTCCCCCGATCCCCAAGTCGATCCGTTTTGCCGAAGCTCCCGCGGCTGGTCGTTCCATCCTGAGCACCAACCGGAAGCACCGTGGCGCCGACGCGTACCGCGAGGTTGCCGTCAACCTCGCGGAGATTGCCCGGCGGGCGACCTAGGATGGTCGTCATGGCGCAGCATCCACGGCAGGCTCCTTCCGAGCCCACGACGCGACCGCGGCGACTGCGGATCGCCGCTGCCGGGATCGCCATGGTCGTCACGCTTGTCGCCGTGCTCGGTGCCGCCGGCGTGATCCCCATCGACGGCACAACCGAACCCGCCTTCGCTGGCACCGCCCCCACACAGGCCGGCTCCGCCATGAAGGGCACCTCCGCCATTGCCTTGAGCGGAGCGGCCTCCGCGACGTTGCCACGCCGTCTGGAGATGCGGTCCCCCAAGGCCACGCAGAGCGCGCAGCCTGCGCAGCCTGAGCTTCCCGCTCGCTCGGGTCATGGCAAGCGCATCGTC
>Ga0136621_1000994_pt1 | contig 11378 bp, 14 predicted proteins | sample AntDryUQ445A2306_FD_104673 | JGI IMG/M metagenome (GOLD analysis project Ga0136621, IMG submission 104673) | Polar desert sand microbial communities from Dry Valleys, Antarctica - metaG UQ445A (23.06) | ecosystem: Environmental > Terrestrial > Soil > Desert | place: Antarctica: Dry Valley...
CTAGACTTGTCCCGTGCCGCTGTATCTGACCGAGTCCGATGTCGAGTCGCTGCTCACCCCGGCGGATGCCGTCGAGACGATCGAGGAGTGCTTCCGGCGAATGGCGCGAGGCGAGGTCGAGATTGCGCCACGCCGTCGTCTTCTGCTCGAGGACGGGGCGCTCGCGGACATGGCCGCGTCCGATCTCGGGCTCGGCCTCGCCGGAGGGAAGCTCTACTCGGCCTTCGCGGAAGGCGCCGCGTTCGTCGTCTGTCTCTTCGACACCGCGAAGCCCGAGCTCGTCGCGGTCCTCGAGGCGGCCCATCTCGGCCAGCTGCGCACCGGGGCGGCGAGTGGCGTTGCCGCGCGGCACCTGGCACGGAGCGGTGCCCGGACGCTCGGTGTGATCGGCTGTGGCCTCCAGGCGGAGACGCAGGTGGCGTGCATTCGCGCCGCAGTTCCGGCGCTCGAGCGCGTGGTCGCCTTTTGCCGCACGCCCGAGCGCTTGGCCTCGTTCTGTGAGCGCGTGGGCGCCGAGCCGGGCGAGAGCCACCGCGACGCCGGCGCTCAGGACGTCGTCGTCACGATCACGACCTCGCGCGACCCGGTTCTCCGCGGAGAGTGGCTCGCGCCCGGCGCGCTCGTCATCGCCGCGGGTGCGAACGTGGCGAGCCGGCGTGAGCTCGACAACGAGGTTCTCGAGCGGGCGAGCTTTGTCTGCTGCGACTCGCTCGGGACCGCGCGGCTCGAGTCAGGAGACCTGATCGACCCGATCCACGGCGGCGTCCTCGACTGGCTCGAGGTGCACGAGCTCCACGAGGTGGTGGGGGGAGACGTGCCGGGCCGTCAGTCGGACGCCGACGTCGTCGTCTTCAAGTCGAACGGAATCGCGGCCTGGGACGTCGCGCTTGGCGCGGAGGCGCTCAGCCGCGCGAGCGAGAGGGGTGTAGGCACAAGGTTGTAGGGCGAGGCTTGCCTCGCCTTCGAGGGAGCTGCGGCAGAGAGCGAGGCAAGCCTCGCCCCTACGAGGAGGATTCGACCGAGGCCTTGGCGGCATCGATCGTCTCGCCCGAGATTGCGCCGACGATCTCCGGGCGATCGAGCAGTCGCCGCTGCTGCTCGGGCGTGAGCCGGTTCTGGACGTAGCGGTCCTGGAGGATCTCGTCGAGCGAGCGGCCGCGCTCATGCTCGCGGATCACGTACCTCGCGACGTGCTCTTCGGCGGAGCTTCGCTGGAAGAGGAACGAGAAGAGGTTCTTGAAGACGGCCACGAGAAGCGATTGTATCCCCGGTGCAATGAAGCGGAGCTCCCGTGAAGGACGCTATGCCGAGCGCTCGCTCTCAGGCGTCGACGACGTTGGTGCCGTTGAGCGGATCGTGCTCTGGATCGAGCGCCGGACAGGCGGCGTCTGGGCTGTCGGGCGTGCGGTGAATCCGCACCTCCGCGAGTCGGACGAGACCCGACCCGAGGACGTGATCTTCGAGGGCTACGAGCTCGGGGACGCGCTCCAACGCGCGAACGAAGCGCTCGAGGATGACGTGGTCGTGCTCGAGGGTGATGGCGCCGCGGCGAGCGCTCGACCGTTCACCCGCAAGGAGATCCTTCCGTTGCTCGAGCGCTGGTTCTTCAACCGCTGACGCCGCCGGCTGACGACGCTCGGCTGCGCGATCGAACAGGCTCGCCGCTTGTCCGTAGAGGAAACTGTGATGGGGTCAGACTTAAGTCTGACCCCATCTCGATATTTCATCCTGCGCGTCGAGCCTGCTCGCTCACTTGCGAGCGGCGCCCCTGCGACGTCAGGATCGCGGTTCCTGCATCGAACGGAACGAGCACGGTGTTAGCCTGCCGCGTTTCGTGCGCATCCGCGTCGGCCACAGCCCCGATCCCGACGACGCCTTCATGTTCTGGGCGCTCACGACCGACCTCGTCGACACCCGGGGTCACGAGTTCGAGCAGGTTCTCGCCGACATCCAGACCCTGAACCAGTGGGCACGCGCGGCGCGGCTCGAGGTGACCGCGCTTTCGCTTGCCGCCTACCCATTCGTGCAGGAGGACTACGCGCTCCTGCCGCACGGGGCGAGCATCGGATCGGGCTACGGACCTATCGTGGTCGCGCGCGATGAGCTGTCGCGAGACGAGTTGGCAGAGCTCGAGATCGTTGTTCCCGGGGCGATGACGACCTCGTTCCTGGCGCTCCGACTCGCCCTCGACGACTTCCGCTACCGCGAGCTCTCGTTCGACGAGATCCCCGAGGAGGTCGCGTCAGGCCGCGCGGATGCAGGTCTCTTGATCCACGAGGGCCAGCTGACGTTCGAGGACTACGGCCTCGTCAAGGCTCTCGACCTCGGCGAGTGGTGGCTCCTCGAGACGGGGCTGCCGCTGCCGCTCGGGGTGAACGTCGCTCGGCGCGACCTCGGGCAGGACGTTCTTTGCGAGGTGTCAGCCGTGCTCCGCGAGGCGATCCAGTGCGGGCTCGACCACCGCGCCGATGCTCTCGAGTACGCGCTCCAGTTCGGGCGCGGCATCGACGCTGCCGTGGCCGACCGCTTTGTCTCGATGTACGTGAACGAGCTCACCCAGGACTACGGCGACGAGGGCCGCAAGGCCGTGACCGAGCTCCTCCGACGCGGCGAGGCGCTGGGCGCGTTCCCCGCGCCCGTCCGGGTCGACTTCGTCGCGTAGGGGCGAGGCTTGCCTCGCCCTAAACTGGGCGACGTGCGCGCAGTCGTTCTCTCGGGTGTACGGACGCCGATCGGCCGCTACGGCGGTGCGCTCGCACATGTCCGGCCCGACGATCTCGCGGCGGTGGCCATCGCGGCCGCGGTCGAGCGGTCCGGCGTCGATCCCGCATCTGTCGACGACGTGTACTTCGGCTGCGCGAATCAGGCGGGCGAGGACAACCGCAACGTTGCCCGCATGGCGCTTCTGCTCGCGGGACTGCCCGATTCCGTCGCGGGCGTGACGGTCAACCGTCTCTGCGCATCGGGGCTCTCTGCCGTCGTCTCGGCCTCCCACGCCGTAATCGCCGGAGATGCCGAGATCGCCGTGGCCGGCGGCGTCGAGTCGATGAGCCGGGCGCCGCTCGTCATGGCAAAGCCCGAGAAGGCGTTTCCGCGAGGGAACCAGACCGTCTGGGACACGACGCTCGGCTGGCGCTTCCCGAATCCACGACACGAGGAGATGTTCCCGCTCGAGTCGATGGGCGAGACGGGCGAGAACGTCGCGGGGCGCTTCGGTGTGTCGCGCGAGGAGCAAGATGCCTTCGCGCTTCGGTCGCACGAGCGCTGGGCCGCTGCGCACGAAGCAGGTCGGTTCGAGGACGAGATCGTTCCGGTCGGAGATGTGACCGTTGACGAGCATCCGCGACCCGACACTTCGGCGGAGAAGCTCGCCGGCCTGAAGCCGGCGTTCCGGCGCGAGGGCACGGTCACGGCCGGGAACGCGGCGGGAATCAACGACGGCGCGGCGGCCCTCGTCATCGCCAGCGAGGAGAAGGCGCGGGAGCTCGGCGTCGAGCCGCTCGGAGCCTTCGTCGGCTCGGCAGTCGCCGGTGTCGATCCGCGAGTGATGGGAATCGGCCCTATCCCCGCAGTCCGCAAGCTCCTCGACCGCCTTGGGATCGAGCCAGCCCAGCTCGATCTCGTCGAGCTCAACGAAGCCTTCGCCTCCCAGAGTCTCGCCGTAATCCGCGAGCTCGGCCTGGACGAGGAGCGCGTCAACGTGAACGGCGGCGCGATCGCGCTCGGACACCCGCTCGGGATGAGCGGCGCGCGGCTCGTCGTCTCGCTCCTGCACGAGCTCGGGCGCCGCGGTGGCCGCTACGGCCTCGCGACGCTCTGCGTCGGCGTCGGCCAGGGACAGGCTGCGCTCTTCGAGCGCTAGTCGAAGCTGCTGGTCGGCAGAGGTGGTCGGACTCAGCCCGGTGTGTTGGGTGGGATCGAAGCGCGCTCGCGCTTCGCGGCCCGCAGGTGGTGGCTGACACGGCGAAACTCGTTCGGGCCGGACAGTCCGACGACCACGGTACGGAGCGGGAAGTCCTCCGGGCCTACCGGCACTCGCAACACCGGACGAACCGGCTCCGCGCTCACCCACTCGTGCCCCCACTCACGACGAAAGCCGCGGCGCGGCACCACGTAGACCACGCCTCGCGTCCACGAGCTCGGCGACGTCGGATTCCCACCGATCGCAAACATGTAGAAGCGGCGGACCCTGGGCGGGCGTCCGAGGTGCATGCAGGCGGTGAACACGGCTTCGATGCGGTTACGCGGAACGACGGCATAGAAGATCGGCCAGATGCCGTCGTCGCACGCGACGACGGCGAGCAGCTCAGTGTCGTAGTCACGTGCCGGCCGCGGCTCCAGCACTTCAAGCGCGGCGTCGTTCGAACCATGCAGCAGCAGGCCACGCTCCATGACGAGGTGCGTCAACAGCTCGTGGAGTGGATATGGGCACGTCGCCGGATCGTGCGTGCCGTCCCCGGCGCGGGCTGCGCCGACGAGGGCGTCGAAGGTCTTTCGTCGAGCCTCATCAGTGGTGACGCGCGGCCCCTCGGTCGCACCGGCGACATCGATGCCGAGCCGCTCTCCGAGCTGCCAGATTCCAACCCCGAGCGACCGCGATGCGCGCAGCGCGAGGCGACTTCGCACCGGCCCGACGCGTTTCATCGCACGAAGCTAACCATGGCCCACCCGTCTTGAGATCTCTTACGTCACGAACACGCGCTCGCGCTGCGGGCGCACGGTATCGAGGAGAACTGACTACGCGACCCGGGCGATCCTTGCCCTCGCCCTCGAAGGAGGCGGGCCGTTGAAGCTCGAGGCGCTCGCGCGGCGCACGGCTGTGCCTCAGTCCGTCCTCGAGCAGGTGATGCCGACGATGCGGACGGCGGGCATCGTTCGTTCGGAGCGCGGGCCCGCGGGCGGTTATCGGCTGAACAAGGCGCCGGAGGAGATCACGCTCGAGCGGGTCGTCCGGCTCTTCCAGGGACCGCTCGCCCCGATCAGCTGCGCGACGCGGCACAATCCCGAGCCCTGCCCGATGATGATCGGCTGCTCGTTGCGGGACGTCTGGGAAGAAGTGCGCGACGCGACCATCCGGCTCCTCGGCGGTGTCACGTTCGCCGACCTCGCAGCCGACGCCGGCGGGCCGTGGATCGACCCGTCGCTTCTCCTGCCGATCCCGAATCCGGACACGCTGGCCGGGGGTCGAGCTTCAGCTTGACCTCTGCTTCCGAGCGGAGGTCTCAGCCAACAGCGGGGTCTGGCTGAAGTCAGACCCCAGACCCGCGCGGTTATGGTTCCTGCCATGGTCGTCGCCACCGATCGCGAGTACGGGCTCTTCATCGGCGGAGAGCTGACCGAGCCCGCCTCGGGTGAGGTGCGCGAGCTCACCGAGCCGGCGACGGGCGAGCCGCTTGCACGGGCGGCGATGGCGGGCGAGGCCGACGTCGATCGTGCCGTGGACGCAGCGCGCGGAGCTCTGGACGGAGACTGGGGAAAGACCCCGGGCACCGAGCGCGCGCGCCTCCTGCACGCACTCGCCGACACGATCCTCACCAACCGTGCGGAGCTCGCCGAGCTCGAGGCGCGCAACGTGGGCAAGGCGATCTCCTCGGTCAAGGCCGAGCTTCACCAGGCGGTCGAGAACTTCCGCTACTACGGCTCGGCGATCGCGACGATCGGCGGCCGTGCGAACCCGATCGGCGGCTCGCTCCTCTTCTACTCGCTGAAGGAGCCCGTGGGCGTCGTGGGCCAGATCGTCCCCTGGAACTACCCGCTGATGATGGCGACGTGGAAGCTCGCGCCTGCGCTCGCGGCGGGGTGCTCGATCGTCTTGAAGCCCGACCCCCAGACGCCACTGACCGCGATCCGCCTGGCCGAGCTGGCGATGGAGGTCGGCTTCCCGGCCGGAGCGCTCAACGTCGTACCCGGTGATGGGCCCACGACCGGCGCGTACTTGGTACGTCATCCCGGGGTGGACAAGGTGGCGTTCACCGGCTCGACGAAGACCGGGGGCGAGATCATGCGGCTCGCCTCCGATCCCGTGAAGCGGGTCACCCTGGAGCTGGGCGGGAAGAGCCCGAATCTGATCTTTGCCGACTCCGACCTCGCGAGCGCGATCCCGAGCTCGGCGTGGGCGATCTACTACGCCGCGGGGCAGAGCTGCGAGGCGCGCTCGCGCCTGCTCGTCGAGAAGCCGCTGTACGACGAGGTCGTCTCGAAGCTGAGCGACTTCGCGGGTGCGATCCGCGTCGGCGACCCCCTCGATCCGGAGACGCAGATGGGCTCACTCATCTCGACCGGCCACCGCGAGCGCGTGCACGGGTTCGTCGAGCGAGGCGCGGGAGAGGGAGCAGAGATCGTGGCGGGAGGGTCCGTTCCCGAGGGTGCCGGTGCCTTCTATCCGCCAACTGTCGTCGCCGCGTCGAACGACCTCGAGATCGCGCAGGAAGAGATCTTCGGTCCCGTGGTGACGGTCACCTCGTTCGAGGACGAGAAGGACGCGATCCGCCTTGCCAACGACGTCCGCTACGGGCTCATGGCGACGGTGTGGACTGGCGACCCGGCGCGCGGCCACCGTATCGCTGCACGCATCAAGGCCGGGACTGTCGGAATCAACATGCCGTACACGGCGTTCCCGGGGATCCCCTTCGGCGGCTACAAGCAATCCGGCTTCGGACGAGAGCTCGGGCTCGAGACGCTCGACCTCTACCTGGAGACCAAGAGCGTCGTCGTCTCCACGGGCTCGCGCCCGATCAACCCCTTCGGCCTGTAGACAAGCGCCCCTATCGGTGGGCCGTCCTCGCCGCTGGGACGGCTGCGGTGACGAGCGCCGCAACGTTTGCGATCGGCCTCCCGGTGCTCGTTCCGAAGCTACGCGAGGAGCTCGACCTCTCGCTCGCCGAGATCGGCGTGCTGCTCGCCGCAGCCTGGATCGGAACGACGCTCACACTCCTGCCATGGGGCCTGGCCGCCGACCGCTTCGGCGAGCGCGTCGTCCTCACGGTGGGCCTCCTCGGCTCGGCCCTCTCCCTGGTGGGAGCGGCGTACGCCCCGAGCTACGAGATCCTCTTGATCTTCCTCGGGCTCGTCGGGGCTACGGGCGGGGCTGTGAACTCGGCGAGCGGACGCGCGGTGATGCACTGGTTCGCCGCGGACGAGCGAGGCCTGGCGCTCGGTGTCCGGCAAACCGCGATACCGCTCGGAGGACTGATCGGCGCGCTTTCCCTCCCTCCGGTCGCCGCGGCCGGCGGCTCCGAGGCCGCGTTCCTGTTTCTCGCCACCCTCGCCACCCTCGGCGCCGTCGTGGGCGCAGTCGTGCTTCGCGGGCGCGAGGCGGCGGACGGCATCGAAGCCTCCTCCGTGGCGAGAACGATCGGCGACCGCAAGCTGTGGAGGCTCTCGACTGCGAGCGGGCTCTACCTCTACGCGCAGGTGGCCGTCATCGGATTCGGCGTGTTGTTCCTCGTCGACGAGCACGGTTTTTCCGAGCAGTCCGCGGCGCTCGTCTTCGCTGCCGGGCAGGTGCTCGCGATGGCCTTTCGCATCGGAGCCGGGCGCTGGTCCGATCTCCTCCGAGCCCGAGTCGTGCCGCTTCGGCGGATCGGCGTAGCGGTCGTCGCCGTGATGGTGTTGACGGCGGTTCTGGCGAGAGGCCCAGTCTGGCTCCTCGTTCCGGCGCTCGTTCTCGCAGGTGGGCTGACGATGGCCTGGAACGGGCTGTCCTTCACGGCCGCGGCCGAGTTGGCCGGGCCGGTTCGGAGCGGCGCCGCGCTCGGCGTCCAGCAGACCGTCCTCTCGGCGAGCGGGGTCGCGGCTCCGGTTCTCTTCGCGGCCTGTGTGTCGCGGGGCTCGTGGACGCTGGCGTTCCTGGTCGCCGCGTTCTTTCCGCTCGTCGGCTGGTGGACGCTTCGGTCGCTCGCCGAACGCCGGTAATACTCAGACGCATGCGCGTACGGCTTCGAGAGCTTCGCGACGACGAGCTGCCGCAGTGGCTCGAGGCCGCACGTCGTTTCTACGTGAGCGACCTCGAACGCCACGCCGGAATGACCACCGCGGAGGCGGAGGAGAAGGCAGGCCGAGACCACGCGGCGCTCTTTCCGGACGGGAGGCCGAAGGAGAGCCAACACCTGTTCGCGATCGAGGACGAGCGCGGCGAGGCGATCGGGCGGCTCTTCTTGGAGACGCGTCCGCCTGGCGTGTGGTTGTACGAGATCGAGCTCGAGGAACGGGTTCGTGGCAGCGGTCTGGGTCGTGAGGCGATGCTCGCCTTCGAGGAGCATTCCCGCGAGCTCGGAGCCGCGAAGGTCACGCTGAACGTCTTCGGCGGCAACGACATCGTACGGTCGCTGTACCGCTCGCTCGGATACGTCGAGGAATCCGTGCACATGGGGAAGCGGCTGGTATGAGGATTCTCGAGCGGCTCGATCAGCTCTACGCGATCGGTGGCGGGCCCGGGGCGAACCGGCCGCACGGGAGCCCGGAGGAGGACGCGGCGCACGCGCTCGCCGGCGGCTGGATGGAGGAGGCGGGGCTCGACGTCATGGTCGATCCGGACGGCAACCTCGTCGGACGTGCTTCCGAGCGTGTCGACGTCTGGGTCGGCTCGCACCTCGACACCGTGCCGCACGGGGGACGCTTCGACGGTGCGCTTGGAGTCGTCGCGGGGATCGAGGCGGTCGAGCGCGCAGGGACGGGGTCTGTCGTCGCCTTCCGCGGGGAAGAAGTCGGCTGTATCGGGTCTCGCGCACTTGTGGCGCGAGGAGACGCGCTTCCAGCTGCGTTTCTCGAGCTGCACGTCGAGCAAGGCCCTGTCCTCGCCGAGGCCGACGCTCCGCTCGGAGTCGTCACGAGCATCGTCGGGTACGCGCGTGGCGAGCTCGTCTTCGACGGCCGGGCGGGACACGCCGGCACGACGCCGATGAGCGCGCGAGACGACGCGCTCGTCGCCGCGGCGGAGTCGATTCTCGGCATCCGGGATTCCGCCCGTGGAATCGAAGGCGCGGTCGCTACGGTCGGTAAGCTGACAGTGGAGCCAGGCGGGAGCAACGTCATCCCAGCCCACGTCCGGATCTCGGTGGATGCGCGAGCGCCCGATGGCGCGCGACTGGAGGAGTTAATCGCCGCAATAGGAGTGGAGCCGGTCCACTGGACGCCGCCCGCGCCGCTGGCTGAGGGGTTGAGACGGGTCCTGCTCGAGGAGATCGAGCGCCGGGGACTACCGGCGATCGAGCTCCCCTCGGGAGCAGGCCACGACGCCGGCATCCTCGCGGCCGCGGGCGTCGAGAGCGCGATGCTCTTTGTCCGTAGCCTGAACGGCGGCGTCAGTCATTCGCCGGACGAGCTCTCGTCCGAGGAGGACATCGCACTCGCGGTTGAGGTCCTGACCGCAGCGCTGGGCCGTCTGGCGTCAGCCTGAAGTCCCAGCTCAGGCGGGCTGGAAGAGCTCAACGGGGTTCCCCGAAGGATCCTCCACGAGGATCTGCTTGCCTCCGGGGCCGGTCACGATCTCGTTTCGGAAGGTCAAGCCTGAGACGCGCAGCTCTTTGACGAGGTCATCGATTGCGTCGACCTCGATGACCAGCCGGTTCCAGCCGCCGGGCTCGGGCTGTCGTCCGTCGGGCATGGGCTGCGCGGCCGAAGTGTGAGGCCCGCTCACCCAGAGTGAGAGGTCACCGCGGCTGACAATCGCGAAGGCCGGACCCATGCGCTGCCCGAGCGTGAACCCGAGCTTGTCGACGTAGAACCCCACGGCCGCGTCGACGTCGTGCACGAGGTAACGGATCGTTGCCAGTCAAACCTCCCGAAAGACGATCTCCTGGGCGCCTTCCCAGAGCATGCGGCGCCCCAGCTCGCGGAGGTTCTCGTTCCCGTCGACGATCGTGGCGAAGTGGTTCCCAGCGAGCGCGCCTGCCTTGCTCGCGAAGGCGACGTAGCCGTATGCGAGCAGGAGCTCCGTCTCGCTGACGCCGCCCGGGTAGAAGATCAGCTCGCCCGGGCTCGGGTAGCGCGTGGCGTTCTCGGGGCCGATGCCCACGTCGAGGTCGCCCATCGGGATCCAGCCGCCCTCGCCACTCCAGCGGACGTGGATGATCCGGGAGTCGAGAGGCAGCATCCCACGGAATGCGGCGACCGTCTCCGGAGCCGCCACCTCCTCGAAGCGTGCGCCGAATGCGAAGCCGCCGGCCGAGATCTCGAGCATGCGCGAGACCCTAGTCGGTGTCGAACTCGAAGCACGTCAGAGCAAGCATTTGTGAGCCCAGCGCGGCCGGTGTCAGACACCGATTCCTGTCAAGGGGGGTTCGTGCCGAATAAGTGCCGCTCTTTCCACAGGAGTAGGTCGGGCGATCCGGGGTGCCGTCGACTTCGCGAGCTTGAAGAGCGGTGACCGGACATGACTGGCGAGGGCACCGCCCAAACCGGACAGCGCGTTTGCGGTGTCTGACACCGGTTACCGGGAGGCGACGTCATGGCTCGTGAATCCGAGATGTCGTTCGAGCGTTCCGTCCGCGAGGTAGCCGGCGATATCGGGCTGGTCGTCGACGTCGGGCTTGCGCTCGCGGAGGAAGACGAGCAGCTCGCGGCCGAGCCGCACGGCCGAGTCGCGTACCGAATCGTCGTCTGCGGGAACCAGACCCAGGCACACGGACATGTCGTCGCGGTAGTGCTCGGGAGCGACTGGTAACGAGAGCGCCGTCTCGAGCGCCTCCCGGCGGTCGCGCACGACGACCTCGTTGTTGAGCGGGCGGAGGAGCCTCGGCGCGAGCAAGGCAGCATCACGGGCGAAGAGACGGACTCCGATTCGGTCCTCGCGCCGGGCGCCGCGAATGACCTTTTGCAGGAACTCCACGAAGTCCTCGAGCTCGAGCGGAGGAGGCGGATGGACGTTCGAGGGCGGGTCGCCCAGCTTGGCGCACGCCTCCTCCGTCGCCCAGACGTAGCGAACCACGTGGAGCACGGGGAAGCCGAGCGCCCAGTCCTGTGACTCGTCGCGCTTGGCCAGCCAACCCTCGAGTGACTTCACGCTCGGAGAGACGTGGAGAAGCTGCCCGTCGGCTCGATTCTCGAACCACATCCGGTACGGGCTGACCGGCGCTCCCTGCGTCACGACTTGAACGTCGAGGTCGCTCGACTCGTCCGCGGTGCCCTTCGCGTAGCTGCCCGACACGAGCACCGCGATCGCGCCGGGCTCGAGCTCGCGGAGCCGCTCAACGACGCGCTCGAGCAGCGCAGGTTCGAGGCCGGGAACTACCTCGACGCGATCCATGCAGCCACCACCTCGCGCTCCTCCTCGGTCATGCCGGTCGCGTTTCCCGGCGGCATAGCGCGCGTCAGTATCACCTGGCGCTCGATGTCGTCGGCTCGGGCGGTGATCTCGGACTCGGTCTCGAGTCGGACTC
>Ga0136621_1000995_pt1 | contig 11375 bp, 8 predicted proteins | sample AntDryUQ445A2306_FD_104673 | JGI IMG/M metagenome (GOLD analysis project Ga0136621, IMG submission 104673) | Polar desert sand microbial communities from Dry Valleys, Antarctica - metaG UQ445A (23.06) | ecosystem: Environmental > Terrestrial > Soil > Desert | place: Antarctica: Dry Valley...
CCCGCCGCAGCCGGTCGTCGAGGTCCCACAGGCCGAGTGCACCGAGTACCTCGCTCTGGGGGCGCGGTCCGAGCATCGAGAGACCCGCGTCCGCGCCTGCGCCCCGGACCGCCGTCCAGTTGGCGTGGGCGGTGATGTCCTTCGCCCCGGGGAGCTCGAGGACCCGATCGTCGGCTCCCGACGACGAGTAGGACACGAGCGTCCCGGCGGCGCGCCGGGACAGATCGCCGGCCTCGGCCCCGTAGTCGATGAAGAAGGCCGCCCCGCGCTCGAACGCGGCCGCAGCCTGCCGGGTGAAGGACTCGGCTGCGACCCCAACCTCGGCGCGGTGCCCTTCGGGAAGGCCGGATCCCGTGCGATCGAGGTAGCGCTCCAGCTCGGGATTGGCAGGAGGCTGCGACACGAAGATGAACCCGCCATGTCCTGCGCCTACGCAGACCTCCGTGAGGCGTCCTCCCCGCCGCTCGACGAGATGGACCGGGAGATTGTCCAGCACCTCGTTGGCGAACACACAGCCGTGGGCGGTCACCGGCGCCTCCCGGAGCGAGGAACTCCAGGACACGTTCTCGTGCGGGGCCAGCAACCGGCGCTGCCTGGCTTCGAGCACGGCAAGCCGCTCGACCAGATGGTAGGTGAGCGCATCGGCGAAGGCGCCGGTCGCCGACGCGAGGACACCGGCGGCAAAGGCGCCCTCGCCGGGGCCGACCTCGATCACGGAGAACCTCCTGGGGCGCCCACACCCCTCCCAGGTCTGCCTGAACCCGTTCACCCACAGCTGTGCGAAGGCGGGGTCGAGCTCGGGGGAGGTAACGAAGTTCCCGCGCCGGCCGCTTCTGGGCCGGCCCGCCGAGTAATAGCCGAAGCGGGGATGGTAAAGAGCGGTCGACATGAACGCCGCGAAGGGCATGGGCCCGTTGCGGCGGATTCGTTCGAGCAGAATCTGATCGAGCGTGGTCAAGCCGGGCCTTCGGCGTTCGCCGGCAACCCGGCTACCCCCCGGCCCCCCGGCCTCCGTCGGGGGCGCCGGAACCGGTGGGAGGGCGCGCCGGCTTGGGAACCGCCCTGGGGGCCTTTGCCATGGCTTTCTGGGCGGCCTCGCGCATGCGCTCGTACCAGGCCCTCTTTTCGCTGTGGGTGTGGACGCTGACGATGGCCTCCTCCGCGACTCGCACGACCTCGCGGTGGCGTCCCTGGTCGGAGTAGATGGCTATGAGGCGGTCGTACGGCCCGGTCGAGTCGAAGCGCCCCGCCACTCCCTGTTCGTAGAGATCGATCGCCTCTTCCAAACGCCCGATCTGCTCGAGGTTCTGGGCGCGCAGATACACCTTGACGAGCGCAACGTTGCCCGACTCCGGCGCAGTCATCCGCTCACCCACATGTTCCGCCGCCCCTTAGTGTCGGCCACATGAGCAATCGAACCACAAAGATGGGGGCAGGCGCGCTCGCGCTGGTCTTCGTCGCCACGCTCGCCCCTGCCGCGCTGCCCGCTCATGCCGCTCCGCCCGACGGCGCAGCAGCCGCAATCGAAGAGTTGCTGGAGCGGCGCGCTGAGGCCGTGCGCGCACGGGACAAGGATGCCTTCATGGCGACGATCGACCCTGCGTCGGAGAGGTTCGTCGGACGCCAGAGCCGCCTCTTCGATGCGATGGCGTCGGTGGACTTCGCGTCCTACAGCCTGGTCGCAAAGTGGGCCAGGTTCGGCGACCTCGTGCGGCCTTCGGACAGGGCGAAGTATCCCGCTGCGCAGGATGTTGCGATACCCGTAACCGAGGAGCGCTACCGGATCGAGGGCTTTGATCCGGAGGAGGCGGCCGAGGACCTCTTCTACACCTTCGTGAATCGGGATGGAGAGTGGTCGGTAGCAGAGGACACCGATCTCGACGACCTCGCTCTGTTCTCGGCGCGCCACCTCTGGGACCGGGGCAAGCTCGAGCCTCGCCGCAGCGACCACTTCCTGCAGTGGCAGCATCCCTGTTCGGGTGAGGATTGCCTCACGCTGGGCGCCGGGTTTCTGCCTCTTGCAGAAAGGGGCCTGAAACGTGTGGACGAGTACTGGCACGCGCCCTGGACGAGGCGTGTCCTCGTTCTCGTCCCGTCTTCCCAAGCCGAGTTGCGCAGAATGCTGCAAACGTCCATCGACCTGGACAACTTCGTTGCCTTTGCCTATTCGACCGTCGATCTCGAGCACGGCATCGACTTCACGGGACACCGCATCATCTTGAACCCGAATGCGTTTGAGGTGCAGACCGACGAACGGGTATTCACAATCCTCAGCCACGAGCTCGCCCATATCGCGACCCGCAACTCTTCGGGAATATTCATACCCACCTGGGTCGAGGAGGGGTTCGCCGAGGTGACCGCCTACGACCGTGATCCTTCTGCGCTCTCGTTCTTCAACGCCCGCGTGGCCGCAGGAGAATTCGATGAGCGGCTGCCGAAGGATTTCGAATTCACCACCGGCGACGGCACGGAGATCTATATGAGCTATCAGGAGGCTCAGTCTGCGATCTCGTATTTCCTCGAACGGTGGGGGCTCGACGCCTTCGAGAGTTTCTACGTCCGTCTGGGGCGTGTGGGCATCGCGCCCGGAACATCGAGCTATCACATCGATCGCGCGCTACAAGAGACGGTCGGCGTGAGCCTCGCCAATTTCGAATCCGCGTGGGCAAGAACCTCGGCGCGTAAGTAGCCCGCACGGTGCCCGAATGCGCCGGTAATCTGCGCAAATGAGGTACCTGTAGCATCGGGGTCCAAATTTGCTGGACCCCATCACCTGCGAACAGAGGAGGCCGATCATCAGCGTCACCGCAGCGCCGGACGGCGTCAAGGATGGGTTTGCGCTCGCCAAGGAGGCGCAGGCCCAGGGAGCGCTTGCGCTGATGGTCGATGGCAATCAGCGCGACCTCGCGTTTGTCCCGGCGGCGGACTCCACCGTCGCGGTCATCACCCAGACCGACGAGCTGGGGCGTGCGATCGTGCGCCACTCAACCGCCCACGTCCTTGCTCAGGCAGTGCTCCGGTTGTGGCCCGAAGCGGGCTATGCAATCGGCCCTCCCATCGAGGACGGGTTCTATTACGACTTCGACATGCCGCGGCCCTTCACTCCGGAAGACATCGAGCGCATCGAGTCGGAGATGTCCGCCATTATCAAGGAAAACCAACGCTTCGAGCGCACCGAAGTGGAGCGCGACGAGGCACTCGATCTCTTCAAGTCACAGCCCTACAAGATCGAGATCATCGAAGATGTCCGGCGCGCCGGAGATCAAGCGGACGACGGGCTCGAGTCCGAGGCTTCGGGCGACGAGGTCATCTCGATCTACCGCAATCGGCGCGCCGCGGAGCAAGAGGAGGGCGGGGGGCAGGCCGATGGCGAGGCTGCCTTCGTAGACTTGTGCCGGGGGCCGCACGTGCCGGCAACCGGGCGCATCAAGGCCTTCAAGCTCCTGCGCACCTCCGGCGCCTATTGGCGGGGCGACGAGCACCGCCCGATGCTGCAACGCATCTACGGGACCGCATGGGAGTCAAAGGACGCGCTGAAGGCCTATCTGGTCCGCCTCGAGGAAGCCGAGCGGCGCGACCATCGTCGTCTCGGCCGGGAGCTGGAGCTCTACTCGTGGCCCGACGAGGTCGGCCCCGGCCTTGCGGTCTGGCATCCAAATGGTGCAATCATCCGCTCGAAGCTCGAAGAGCTGTCGCGTCGGATGCACCTCGAGCACGGGTATCAGCCGGTATACACACCCCACATCGGCAAGGGCGCACTCTGGTCTGCCAGCGGCCACCTCGACTACTACAGAGAAAACATGTTCCCGGCGATGGACGTCGAGGGAACCGAGTATTTCAACAAGCCGATGAACTGTCCCTTCCACGTTCTCGTCTTCCGGTCGAAGACGCGCTCATACCGGGAGCTTCCCATCAGGCTGTCCGAGCTCGGAACCGTATACCGCTACGAACGTTCCGGAACCGTGCACGGCCTGCTGCGCGCCCGCGGGATGACGCAGGACGACTCGCACATCTTTTGCCGCCCTGATCAGGTGGTGGACGAGATCGTCGGGGTCATCGACTTCCTCAGGGAGCTGTACGGAACCGTGGGCCTGGGCCCCGACCGGGTGCGTTTTTCGACCAAGCCCGATAAGGCGGTCGGGGCGCAGGAGATGTGGGAGCGTGCCGAGAGTGCGATACCGGAGGCGCTCGACCGAGCCGGCCTTCCGTTCCAGATCGATGCCGGTGACGGCGCATTCTACGGGCCCAAGATCGATGTCGACGTGCGCGACGCGATCGGCCGCTACTGGCAGCTGGCCACTATTCAAGTCGATTTCCACCTGCCCGAGCGCTTCGGGCTCGAGTATGTCGGCGCCGACGGTGAGCGCGTCCGGCCGGCGATGATCCATCGCGCGCTGTTCGGGTCCATCGAGCGCTTTACCGGTGTGCTCGTCGAGCACTTCGCAGGCGCCTTCCCCGCCTGGCTGGCGCCTCTCCAGGTTGCGGTGATCCCGATTGCCGATCGCCACACCACTTATGCCGATCATGTGCTGACCCGGCTCGAACGGCGCGCCGTTCGAGCGACCGTTGACGACTCCGATGACACTCTGGGGGCAAGGATCAGGAGGCACCAGCTGCACAAGGTGCCCTACATGCTGATCGTGGGCGACAATGAGGTTTCGTCGGAGACGGTTTCGGTGCGGCCGCGTTCCGGAGCCGAGAGGCGCGACGTCCGGCTCGATGACTTCGTAGCCCAGGTGAGCGACGAGATCGAGGGGAGACGCCTGTAGGGCCCGCGGTCCTGCGGCCGGCTCTAGGAAGATGCGGCTTTGGCCGCCTCCAGCACCTTCTGCGCGTGGTCGTGGGGTACCTCCTGATAATGCGAGAAGCTCCACGAGAAGGTTCCCTGACCGCCGGTCAACGACCGCAGATCGGTCGCGTAATGCGTGACCTCTGCGAACGGGACCTTCGCGCGCACGATCTGACGCCCGCTGCCCAACGGGTCGATGCCCTCCGGGATCCCGCGTCGCTTCTGGAGGTCGCCCATGATGTCACCGGTGAACTCCTCCGGAACCAGAACCTCGACGGTCCAGATCGGTTCGAGCAACGTCACGCCCGCTTTTTCGACCGCGTCTCTCATGGCTTGCGAGCCCGCCAGCTGAAACGCCATGTCGGAGGAGTCGACGGTGTGGAATTTGCCGTCGTAGAGCTCCACCTTGACGTCGATCATGTTGAAGCCGGTGCCGACGCCGTTGGCCAGAGCGGCGCGAACCCCTTTTTCAACCGAGGGAATCCATTGGTTGGGGATCGAGCCTCCGAAGATCTTGTCCTCGAATATGAAACCTTCACCGCGCGCCACCGGCTCGACGCGCACGTTGCAGATTCCGTACTGGCCGTGCCCCCCCGACTGCTTGACGTGGCGACCGAGGGCGTCGGCCTTCCCCCGCAGCGTCGAGCGGTAGGGAACCTTGAAGGGCACCTCTTCGACTTCGACGTTGAACTTCCGCTTGAGTCGCTCGAGAATCCCGGACAGGTGGGCTTCGCCCATGCCCCACAGGATCGTTTGGTGGGTCTCGTCGTTGCGCTCGAGCCGTAATGCCGGGTCTTCTTCGATCAGACGCTGCAGGCCGAACATGAGCTTGTCTTCGTCCCCTTTGGTCTTCGGCGCGATTGCCTTCGGCAGGAGGGGCTCGGGGGGCTCGATAGTGGGCAGGACCATGGGGGCGCCCTTGTCCGCGAGCGTGTCGCCGGAAACGGTGTGGACGAGCTTGGCTGCCGCGCCAATGTCGCCTGCAACGACCTCATCGAGTTGCTCTTGATTCTTGCCTCGCATGGTGAAGACGTGCCCGACGCGCTCGTCGATCCTCTTGGAGGAGTTGTGGATCGTTCCCTCACCTTTGAGCACACCCGAATAGACCCGGAAGTAGCTGACCCGGCCCACGTAAGGATCACTGGTGGTCTTGAACACGAGCGCCGACATGGGCTCATGGGGCTTCGACGAACGAGTGTCCCCGCTTTCGGATTCGACCGGCGGACGGTCGAGCGGGGACGGTCCCGCCGCAACGATTGCGTCCAGCATGCGGTCGAGCCCGATGAGCTTGGTGGCGGCTCCGACAAAGACGGGGAAGATCGACGCCTGCGAGAGCCCATCGTGCAACGAATGGACTATCTCGTCACGGGTGAGCTCGCCCGACTCGAGATAGCGTTCCAGTAGCTCGTCGTTGGTCTCGGCCACGGAGTCGAGCAACGACGTCCGTACCTCTTCGAGCCGCTCCTTGCGATTCTCCGGCACGGGCTCTTCGGATACAGCGCCGGTTTCGTCGTAAGAGAAAGCACCCGCGTCTATGACCGAGATGACACCTCGAAAGTCGTGCTCGCTCCCGAGGGGGAGCGAAAGGGGCGCGATGCCCATGCCGAAGACGTCACGGAGTTGATCGAGTGTTCGCCGAAATGACGAGTTCTCCCTGTCGAGCTTGTTGACGAAGATGACGCGCGGAAGTCCAAGCTCGGTTGCGTAGTTCCACGCGACCTGCGTCTGGACCTCGAGTCCCTCTACTCCCGACACGACGAACACCGCGAGATCCGCGACCCGCATCGCAGCACGTAACTCGCCGATGTAATCGGCGTAACCCGGCGCGTCGAGGATGTTGATCTTGTGGTCCTGCCACTCGATGGGAGCGAGGGCGGTGGAAATTGACACCCCCTTGCGGATCTCCTCCTCGTCGAAGTCGGAAACCGTGTTGCCCTCGGTTATCTTGCCCAGCCGAGTCGTTGCTCCGGAGCAGAACAACATGGCTTCGGTGAGGGATGTCTTGCCGGATCCCCCGTGGCCGACCAGGACGATGTTGCGGATGTTCTCAGTCGGGTAGCTCTTCATCCACTCCCCCTTGCACGTCGTTGTCCGGGCCATGGTGAGCCTGGCCCCGTTTCGAGTCGGATCACACCATGGAGGTCGAAGAATCCTACTTGTCCTCAATTGGGGCCTGAGGACTCCCGGATGGGGGAACATGGTGGGCACGACTATGTCCCTCGATCGAGAGTGCTGTGCTAGACGCCAAGATCCGCGAGTTCTACGACGACAAGATGAGGCCCGTCGGGGACTGGCTGGCACGGAGCGGGCTCAACCCCGACGTCATCTCGGTGGCCGGGCTGGGGCTGCAGTTAGTGGTTGCAGTGGCGATCGTCAGGCACGACTTTCTCCTCGCCGGGCTTGTCGCCATCCTGGCGGGAGTGGCCGATTCCCTCGACGGCGCCGTGGCGAAAGCGCGGGGGATAACGAGCCCGTTCGGCGCGCTGCTCGACTCGACTCTGGACCGGCTTTCGGATGCGCTCTTGTTCGCCCCGATCGCATGGCTCTATGCATTCCCTCCAGGGGGGCCCGGCGCCGGAGGCTGGGTGACGGCGTTGGCCCTGGTCGCGCTCGTGGCGTCTTTTCTCGTGTCCTACGTCAAGGCGCGAGCCGAGGGACTGGGCCTCACCTGCAACGTCGGCATCGCCGAGCGCGCCGAGCGGTTGATCCTGGTCGTGGCGGGCTTGCTGTTCGACGTCGTGCCGCTGATGCTGGCCGTCCTGGCCGTCCTGTCGATCATCACCTTTCTGCAGCGTCTCCTCTATGTCCGGGCGCAGATCAAAAGCGCTCTCTAGGCCGGAACGCCGAACGGATGGGGGTGGCCGGCCTGGTGACCTACTACGCCTTTGTTGGGGGGGCGCGTCTGGCCCGGATCCTCCCCGAAGGTCTCGCCTACGCAGTGGCCCATGCCGGAGGTGTCCTGTGGGAGCGTTTCGGGGGCGCAAAGCGGGAGACCGTGAGGACGAACCTGGCCCGGATCACGGGCGAAAGCCCCGGCTCTGCCCGGCTCCAGCGGCTGGTGCGGGAGGCGTACAAGTCGTACGCACGCTACTGGCTGGAAACCTTCCGACTGGTCGAACAGGACCGACGGTTTTTCCTCGAGCGCTTCCACTGTGCTGGTGAAGGGTATCTGACAGAGGTTCTGGCCCGGGGGGGCGGCGCCGTAATCGTGGTGGGGCATCTCGGTAACTGGGATGCAGCGGCCGGCTGGGTTGGGGCCAGCGGGCGTTCGGTCGTGACGGTTGCCGAGGTCCTCGAGCCCGAAAGGCTGTTCAGGTTCTTCGTCCGGCACCGCCGCCGGCTCGGTATCACGGTGCATCCAGCGACGCGGGACTCTGCGGCAAGGCTCGTCGAGGCGGTCAGGGGCGGCGCAGTGGTGGCGCTCCTGGGGGATCGCGATCTTCGAGGACGGGGGCCCCAGTTGGATTTCTTCGGCGCGCCGGCCACCTTCCCCGGCGGACCCGCCTCGATCGCCCTCAGGGCGGGGGTGCCCCTGCTGGTTGCCGGAGTGTACGGGGTGGTGCTGCCAGACGGGCGGCGCGGCTGGCACGCGGAGATCGCAGAGCCCATCGAGCTGCCTCCCACGGGGAGCGCCGACGCAGTCCAGAGGTTGACGGTCCAGGTGGCGCGCCGGCTCGAAGGCTTCATCGCGCGGCAACCCGAGGAATGGCACGTCTTCCAGCCGTTCTGGATCGAGGATCGCGCGCCGGAGCGCCCCGAAACTTCGGTCAGATGAGAATCGCTCTGGTGTGTCCCTACGCGTGGGACCGGTACGGGGGGGTCCAGAGCCATGTCCGCGCTCTCGCCCACGCGTTGAACCGAAGCGGTCACGAGACCGGGGTGATGGCCCCCTATCTGCTCGACCACTCGACCCTGAACGAGCCGGGCATCACCTTTGTGGGGCGCGCCGTGCGCGTTCCGGCCAACGGCTCGGTTGCCCCGCTCGCCTTCGGCCCTCTGGTGGCGAGCGGCATCCGGGAAGCCCTCGAGGAGTTCGAGCCGGAGGTCGTCCACCTGCACGAACCCCTGATCCCGAGCCTTTCGTTGCTCGCATTGTCCACGAACGCGTCCGCACCCACGGTCGGAACCTTTCACGCCGCGGCGGAATCGAGCCTGGGATACCGCGGCGCCAAGGCCGTGCTGGCCAAGGCCGCCAACCGCCTCACCGTCCGGACCGCCGTGTCGGAGGCGGCCAAAGCACTGGCGGCGCGATACTTCCCCGGTGACTACCTGATCACCCCGAACGGTATCGACGTCGAGCGATTTGCCTCCGCCGAGCCGCTTGGCCCCGCCCGCGGACGGCTCGGCAAATCCGTCCTTTTCCTCGGCCGGCTCGAGTCTCGCAAGGGCCTCGAGGTTCTCATCGAAGCGATGGCCGGCATCTCGGACATCGACGCCTCGCTCGTGGTTGCCGGGAGCGGGCCCGAGAAGCGCTCGGCTCGGGCGCTTGCCCGCCGTCTCGGCGTAAAGGTGGAATGGCTCGGCCGGGTATCCGAGGCCGACAAGCCCCGCATCTACCGGTCGGCCGACGTCTACTGCGCCCCCGCACTGGGCGGCGAATCCTTCGGGATCGTGCTCATCGAGGCGATGGCGGCGGGGGCGCCGGTGGTCTGCTCGGATCTCAGCGCCTTCCGCGCCGTTACTGCGGGGGCCGCGGAACTCGTCCCTCCGGGGGAGCCCGAAGCCCTGGCCAAGGCCCTGAGGGCGGTGTTGGCCGACCCCGGGCGGTCCGATGAGATGCGCGCTCTGAGCCACCGCGAGGCACGACGATTCAGCTGGACCGCGCTGGTGGGCGATGTCGAGGCCGCCTACAGGTTGGCTTTGTCCCGGGGACCCGTGGTTCGGACGGGCCGGCTGCGGGGGTCGGGGTGAGCGGCTCCGGTGGTTCGCCCTCGAGGATGTTGGGGGCCTGGGTGATCCGCTCCGTGGGGGCACAGGCCCTGGAGGATGGCCGGGAGCCGAGGCTTGCCAATCTGGCTGCCGGTCTCGCCCGAGACCTCGATGCCGAGCCGCCCCACTTGTATCTGGTCGCCTCGGGAGGGCCCAACGCCCTCGTGGTGAGGTCGTCCGGCTCCGCCGTAGCGATAACCCAGAGCCTGCTCGAGGTGTACACGAGGACCGAGCTCGAGGCGGTGATCGCCCACTGCCTGGTGCGACTGCGGGATCGCCGACGCATGAGGAGGATGGGGCTCGCCGTGGCGCTCGGCCGTCCCGCTCGCTCACCGCTCGGCCGGCCCGCTCGCTCATTTCGCTCCCCGGCTCCGGGTTCCCTAGAGCCTGTGGGGCTCGAGGATGACCTCGCCGCGGTTTCGGTAACCGGGTACCCACCTGCCCTGGCGTCGGCGATCTCGAAGGCGGAGCCGGCGAGCGGCCGTTTCGCACCCCTGTGGTTCGTGGGCATGGATCCCTCGCGGCCGGCACCCGAAAGACGGGTGGCGGAGCTCTCCGACCTCTAGGCACCGGCCGCAGCACTGTTGCCAAAACCACAGGGTGTGGCGGGGTGCGTGCTAACGTGCCGCGCTGCTGAGGACGATGCCGGAGGGCAAGGAGCTTTGGTCATACCCATGTCGCGTACTTCATGACTCGGGACGGGGTTTCACCGCGCCCGGACCCCCTTGGTGCCGGCGGGGGCGGAGGTTCCCTACGCAAAGTCGAGCTCTTCTTCGTCGCGACGACGATCGCAGGGACCGTCGGCGTTTTGATCTTCGCCGCCGGGATTTTCCTGGAGGCAGCCGCAGAGGGCATCGAACCGGCGGCGCAGCCTGAGGATCATGGCGGGCCACCCCCGGCGATCGAGCCGCCGCCCGCCGAGCCACAGGGGGGCGAAGAGCCGGAACCCGAAGAGCCGGAACCAGAGCCCGAGCCTCTTTTGTGCCTCGGTGGGCGCCGCCCCGACGATGTGCGCCTGAAACGCCCGGCCGTTGCGATCAAGGTCGAGAACGCCCCCGTTGCGTGGCCGGTGTCGGGTCTTGAGAAGGCCGAGATCGTCTACGAAGAGCTGGTCGAGGGAGGCGTCACTCGTTTCATGGCGATCTACCACTGCACCGACGCTCCCAAGGTCGGCCCGGTACGGAGCGCCCGGGTGGTCGACCCCGCGATCATGAAGCCCTATACCCGCATCCTCGGTGCGGCCGGCGCCAATGCGATCGTCCAACGAGCTCTCGACAAGGCGCGCGTCATCAGCATCAACGAGGAGCGGGCGGGGAGCGCTATGAGGCGCGTGTACAGACCGGGGTTGGCGTCCGAGCACACGCTCTATGGAAGCACCAAGGGCCTGCGAAAGATCGGCAGGCAGAGGTTCGATAAACCTCCACCCCAGGGGGTGTTCAGCTATGGGCCCCTGAAGTCCAAGGGGAGGAGGCTCCGAACGGTGTCCATGTCGTTCGGCGATATCACCCAGGTCGTCTACCGGTGGAGCGAGGGGAAGTGGCGGAGGTTCGAAGACGGCGCGCCGTTTCTAGACGGGACGGGCCGCCAGATCGCGGTCGACAACGTGCTCATCGAACGTCACCGGATCAACTACTCGAAGGGCGTTGTCGACGTGGCG
>Ga0136621_1000996_pt1 | contig 11373 bp, 12 predicted proteins | sample AntDryUQ445A2306_FD_104673 | JGI IMG/M metagenome (GOLD analysis project Ga0136621, IMG submission 104673) | Polar desert sand microbial communities from Dry Valleys, Antarctica - metaG UQ445A (23.06) | ecosystem: Environmental > Terrestrial > Soil > Desert | place: Antarctica: Dry Valley...
AACCAGTACTCGTCACGGTTGCCGACCACGCTCACATCCTCGCGGCCGTAGACCGCGCCGCAGCTGGCGCAGCGGACGGTGCCGAAGATGCCCTCGAGCCACCCGAGTCCTCGCATCGCTCCTATTTCCCACGCATAGACGGTGCCAATCAGCCCACAGGCGTCCTGGCGAGATCCGCCCGGAGGGCCGCGAGTATCGCCGCGAGCACGATCGCGCCCGCGGCGCTCAGCGCAGCGCCCCTGCCCTGCTCCGATCCCGGCGTCCCGGCCGCGGCGCCCTGAGCCGAGGCTGTTGCCGCCGTCGGTGAGGCACGCGAGACCGGCGTCGGCGAGGCTGTAGCGGTCACGTGCGGGCCGCTGGGCGCCACCGTCGTCGCAGCGAAACTCGGTTCGACGGTCGGTGCCGCCGTCGTCGTCGTGAGAACGGTCGGGGCAGCAGTCGGTGCGACGGTCGGTGCGGCCGTCGTGACAACGGCTGGGGCAGCGGTGGATCGTGCCACCGTCGACGGCGGGGCCGTGGGTGCCGGCGGCGCGGGAGTGGCCGCGGGAGTGGGCGCGGGAGTGGGCGCGGGAGTGGCGATGACGTTCACCGTCCCGCTCATCGCCGTGTGGATCGAGCAGCGGTACGCGAAGCTCCCCGCTGTCGCCATCGTGATCGTGCGGCTCTGACTCTGCGAGAGGGTCCCGGTGTCGAATATCCCCGGCGCGGTCGCCGTGTGCTGTGCCGCGTCCCGGTTCGTCCAGGTGACCGAGTCGCCGACGCTCACGGTCACCGCCGGCGGCACGAAGCGGAAGCCCTCGATCGCCACCGTCGCGGATGCCGCGAGGGTCGTGGAGGACACGGAGAAGGCGCACGCCAGCGTCGCCGTCGCGATGACGATCCGGAACATCGCGATCGACCGGCCCGAACGTACGATTGGACTCGTGCCCGCGATCTCGGCGCCGTTCGCGGCGCTCGCACGGGATGCCTCGCGGGTCGGGGTCGTCCTCTCGGCGGCACAGCTCGGCGCCTGCGAGCGCCTGGCGCGGGAGCTCATCGACCGGAATACGAAGGTGAACCTCACTGCGATCACGGATCCGGCCGAAATAGCGACGAAGCACTTCCTCGACTCGTTCACGGCGTTCGCGGTCCGACGCTGGACGGGTCGTGAGCACCTCGTGGACGTCGGGAGCGGTGCCGGGTTCCCGGGGCTCGCGCTGCGCATCGCCTTTCACGCATCCTCCGCGGCATTGGTCGACTCGGCCGGCAAGAAGTGCCGGTGGCTTGAGGAGGTTGCCGTGACCCTGGGCCTCGATCGCGTGACCGTCCACAACGGGCGGGCCGAGGCTCTGGGCACCGAACGGGCGCACCGCGGCCGCTATGACGTCGGAACGGCGCGGGCCGTGGGCTCACTTGCAGACTGCATCGAGTACCTCGTCCCGCTTCTCGTCGTCGGTGGGGACGCCATCGTCTGGAAGGGCAAGGTCGATGCGGAGCTTCCGGCCGCCTCGCGCGCGGCGGCGGCGATGGGCGCGGAGGTCACGGCGATCGTGCCGACGTCGTCGATCGGCGTCGGCGAGCTGCTGCCCGGCAGGCATCTCGTCGTCGTCAGGAAGACCCGGCCGACGCCGTCGCGTTTCCCGCGCACCTCCGCGGACATACGGCGCCGGCCGTGGTGATCGTGCCGTCCGTTGACGTCCGGGGCGGACGTTCGAGCTTCGGCGGGCTCGAGCCGCAGGAGCTCGCGCGGCGATTCGTGCGGCAGGGCGCGGAGGAGCTCCACCTGGTGGACCTCGATGCGGCGCAGCACGGTGAGCCGCGGAACCAGGTACTGCTCGAGCGCATCGCGATGGAGGCCGGCGTCCCATGCCGGCTCGCCGGGGGACTATCGGATCTCGCTCGCGCCGAGAGGGCGCTCGATCGCGGCTTCGCCGGAGTCCTGTTCTCCAGTGCGGTGTTCGGCGACCCCGGGCTGCTGCTCAGGATCGCGGCTCTCGGCGAATGCGGCATCGTCGAGGTCGAGTCGCGTGACGGCGCGCTCGCGCCCCGCGGCGGCGCCCCCGCGCTCGTCGCGTCGGCGAGCGGCCGTGAGTCCGTGGAAGCCGCGCTCGATGCCGCAGCTGCGGGCGTCATGTCGCTCTACGTGATCGATCTCGCCAGCGAGGGCCGCCTGCGCGGGACCGCCTTGGCTCTGTTCGACCGGATCCGCGTCGCGCTCGAGCGCAGCGGTCACCTCGTCGCGCTGCACACCGGCGGCGGCGTGCGTGACCTGGCCGACGTGACGGCGCTGGCACGCGCCGGAGCCGCATCGGTCGTGGTCGGTCGTGCGCTCGCGGAAGGCTGGTTCACCCTCGCGGAGGCGAAGGCCGCGTGCGCATAGCTCTGCTCTCGGACGTCCACGCGAACCTCGTGGCGCTCGAGGCGGTGCTCGCCGACATGCCGGCGGTCGACGGCCTGTGGATCCTCGGCGACACCGTAGGGTATGGGCCCGACCCATCGGACGTGCTCGCGCTCCTCCGCCAGCGCGGAGCGCTCCTCGTCGCGGGCAACCACGACCAGGCCGTCGGTACGGGCCACGGCCTCGAAGCCTTCAACCCGGTAGCGGCCAAGGCGGCGCGGATGCATCGCGCCTGGCTCACCGGGGAGGAGCGGGACCTGCTTGCCTCGCTGCCGACCCTCCGCTGTCCCGACGGCGTCACGCTCGTTCATGGCAGCCTGCGAGATCCGCTCTGGGAGTACGTCTGGGACGTGCGGACCGCGCACGCCTCGCTCGCCCTCGCCGAGACGGAGCTCTCGTGCAACGGGCATACCCACGTGCCTGCGGTGTTCACGTTGGACGGTGGCCGCACCACCAGCACGCTCGGCCGCGGACTCGTCCGGCTGCACCGCCGCGTGCTGGTCAACCCCGGAAGCGTCGGCCAGCCGAGGGACCGCGACCCGAGGGCAGCCTGGGCCGTGCTCGACACGGAGGCACGCACGGTGGAGTTCATGCGGACCGCGTACGACGTGGCCGAGACGCAGCGCCGCCTGCGGACGCGTGGCCTGCCAGGGTTCCTGGCGGACCGGCTTGCGTCAGGCACGTGAGGGCTTGCCCGTCGCGCTGTTGCCCCCGTCGACGGGATCACCGCCGCCGTCCGCCGTACCACGAGGGCGGGGAGCGCGCGCGAGCACGACCGCGCTAGCATCCCCGAGCCTGTGACACCGCCCGCCGATGACGAGCGCGAGCCGTCACTGGAGAAGCGCGAGACGCTGCCGGGACAGAAGCCTGGCGATCGGCGCGTCCGCATCGTGCGCTCGGGCGGGTTCCGGCGCGACGCCGGACGACTGCTCGCCACGGACGAGATCTTCGACCAACGCGGCCCGATCGCGCGGGCGTGGGAGAAGACGCTGCGGCTGCTTGTCGGCCGGCGGCTGAACACCGATGCGGAGGGTGAGGAGCGTGTCTCCGTCGCGACCGGCCTCCCGATCCTCGCATCGGACAACATCTCGTCCTCCGCCTACGCCACCGAGGAGGCCATGCGTGTGCTCGCGCTGGCAGGGCTCGGGGCGCTGGCGCTCACGATGCCCATCGCCCTCGCCGTCGTCGCGGTGCTGGCGATCGTGGTGCTCTCTGAAACGCGCGTCATCCGTGCGTACCCGAACGGCGGCGGCAGCTACCTTGTTGCGCGGGAGAATCACGGCACGCTCGCGGGCCTCATCGCGGCCGCCGCCCTGCTCATCGACTACGTCCTCACCGTCGCGGTCTCGACCGCCGCGGGGGTCGCGGCCATCGCGAGCTTCATCCCTGACGTCCACGACATCCGGGTGCCCCTGGCGCTCGCGCTCATCGCGCTGCTGACCCTCGGCAACCTGCGCGGCGTGCGTGAGGCAGGGCTCGTGTTCGCGGCGCCGACGTACGCGTACATGCTCGCGATGCTCGGCCTCATCGGCTACGGCGTATTCCGAGTGGCGTCCGGGAACGTCCCGGCGGCCGCCCACGCGCCGAACCCGTTCTCCGATGCCGGGACGCAGGCACTCGCGCTCCTGCTCATCCTGCGCGCCTTCGCCTCCGGCTCCGTCGGTCTCACCGGCAGCGAGGCCGTGGCGAATGGCGTGCCAAGCTTTCGCAAGCCCGAATCGCGGAACGCGGTCATCACCCTCGTGCTCATGGGCGCGATCTTCAGCGTGGTGTTCCTCGGGCTGACCTACCTCGCGACCACGATCGGGATCCGTCCGGACCTGCACGAGGCCGAGACCGTGAACAGCCTGCTCACGCGGTCGATCGTGGGTGACGGCTCGCCGTACTACTACTTCGTCCAGGTCTCGACGGCCATCATCCTGCTGCTTGCAGCGAACACCGGCTTCACGGGTTTCCCCCGGCTCGCGTCGGTCCTCGCGAACGACCGCTTCATGCCGCGCCATTTCGCCGACATGGGGTCACGGCTCGCCTTCAACACCGGCATCCTCGCCCTTGCGGTCGTTGCCGGGCTGGTCCTCACTGCGTTCGGCGGCAGCGTGACGTCGCTCGTGCCGCTCTACACGATCGGCGTGTTCCTCGCGTTCACCCTCTCGCAGTCGGGCCTCGTCCGCCGGTGGTGGCGGCTCCGCGACCGTGGCTGGCAGTTCTCCATCGTCCTGAACAGCGTCGGCGCGGTCGTGACCGGGGTCGTGCTCGTGGTGGTCGCCGTGACGAAGTTCGAGCATGGCGCCTGGATGGTCATTCTCATCCTGCCGGTCCTCGTGGCAATCCTGTACGCGACCCACCTCCATTACCGCGACGTGCACGACGCTCTCGTGCTCCAGGACCTCGACCTGCCGATCCCGGAGCTCAAGCCGCCCGCCGTGGTGGTCCCCGTAGCGCGGATCGATCGCGCCGCGCTGCAGGCGATCGCGTTCGCACGCTCGATCTCCAAGCACGTCAAGGTGGTCCACATCTCGACCAGCGACGCGAGCGCGGACGAATTCAGGCTGCGCTTCCAACGCTGGGCGCCGCACGTGAGCCTCGACGTGATCGTCTCGCCATATCGCTCGCTCGTCGTGCCTCTGTTGAAGTACATCGACCTGCTCCCCAAGTCAGACGAGCGTCCGATCACCATCGTGCTCGCGGAGTTCGTGCCGCGTCACTGGTGGGAGTGGATCCTGCACAGCCAGACCGCGACCCGGCTGAAAGCGGCGCTGCTCTTTCGCCCGCACACGATCGTGATCGACGTGCCGTACCACTTCGAGGACACCGCGGACCTCGCTCGCAGAGCGAAGGACAGGTAGCGTGGGCGCGAGCCTCTCCCGATGCATCAGTAGACTTCGCGGTCTGTGCAGCTGAAGCGCATCCTCGTCGCGATCGGCGGGTCGAGCGTCGATCCAGACGTCATCCGCCTTTCGATGACGCTGGCGAGACCGGCGAAGGCTGAGATCGTTGCCGTGCACGTCATCGAGGTCCGCTGGAACCTGCCGCTCGACGCGGTGCTCGATCCCGAGCTCGATCACGGCGAGCAGGTGCTCGGGGCCGCCGCGAAGATCGCGGAGAGAGGTGGTCAGAAGATCGAGACTGAGCTGCTCCAGGCGCGGGACGCCGCCGCCGCGATCATCGACACGGCGCGGGAGCGTCGCGCGGACCTCGTCCTCCTCGGGATGCCCTATCGCACGCGACTCGGCCGCGTCTACGTCGGAAAGACCGTCCAGAACGTCTACGTCGGGTCCCCCTGTGCAGTGCTCGCGTATCGTCAGGAGGCACCGCAGTGAACATCGTGATCATCGGCTGCGGCCGGGTTGGCGCGTTCCTCGCGGGCCTCCTCGATGAGGATGGCCATGCGGTGACCGTCGTCGATCTCGAGCGGGTCGCGTTCGAGCACCTCCCGCAGTCGTACAAGGGCAACACGCTCCTGGGCAACGGCACCGACCTGGACATCCTTCGCCAGGCCGGTATCGAGAACGCCGAGGCTCTGTTCGCGCTGACGCAGGGCGACAACCGCAACCTGATGGGGGCACAGATCGCGAAGGAGATCTTCGGCGTCCGGCGCGTCATCGCGAAGGTGAACGATCCGATCCGCGCGCGTCTCTACCGTTCGAAGGGCCTCACCACCATCTCCCGCACCACGATCCTTGGGACACTCCTTCACGCGATGCTCGTGGAGGATCCGGTGGTCGGCAAGACGCTCATGGAGAAGTCCCTCGCTCACGAGGAGCGCCTCTCCGTGGAAACTCCGACACCGGCGAAGGCGGGCGGCTGAGGTGTACTTCGTGGTCGCGGGGGGCGGTGAGGTGGGATTCCACCTCGGGCAGGCGCTGCTCGAGGCCGGCCACGAGGTGATGATCCTCGAGAACGACCGGCGCCGCGCCCAGTTCATCCACGAGCAGCTCGGTTCGGTCGTCATGACCGCTTCCGCGGACGAGGGCCGCGCCCAGATCGAGGCGGGGTGTCAGCGCGCCGACGCGGTGATCGCGGTCACCGGCGACGACGCGAAGAATCTCGTCATCTGCCAGCTCGCCAAGGACCACTGCCACGCGCAGCGCGTCATCGCGCGGGTGAACAACCCGAAGAACGAGATCGTGTTCAAGGCGCTCGGGATCGACGAGACGATCTCCTCGACCCGTGTCCTGATGGGGGTCATCGAGCAGGAGCTCCCGACCGGCGGGTTCTTTCCGCTCATGCCGCTCACCGGGTCACACCTCGAGCTCATCGAGGCTGAGATCGCGCCGAACACGCCGGCCGCGGGAAAGAAAGTGGGGGAGCTCGGGCTCTCCGCGTACGGAGCGCTCATCGGAGGCGTCGTACGTCGCGGTGAGATCTTGCATGCACACGGGGACACCCCGCTCCAGGCCGGAGACCGCGTCATCGTCTTCACGCCGACCGCCGCGGAAGCCGACGTCAGGCGCTCCCTCTTCGGCTAGGCCGGTTCATCCCCGCGAGCTGCGCTGGCTTCGCCTGCTCGGCTCGCGTGGGCCCTTGCGGCTCGGTCGGGCCCAGCCCTCCCTCACCTGAGCCCGCCGTTCTTATCTAACGCGTCCCGAGCACCACCACGAGCGTGATGATCAGGATCGTCACGACGAAGATCGGGAGCGCGATCAACGCGTAGACGAAGGCGTCCTCGCGCTTCGTGAGCGGCTGCCGCTGATCCATGCGATGAGCCTACGCGAGCCTGGGCGGGCCGGGCCTGACCCCCGGCGCCCGTGGGCGTCCGGCGGGCTGTCAGTGAGCCTGCAGATCTCTTGACAACGTCGTTGATAGGCTATATATCAATGAAGTGGCACGTCGAAGCCGACCTGTCTACGTGATCTCGATCGCCGCGAGCCTGGCCGGGTGCCACCCGCGGACGCTCCGGATCTACGAGGAGGAGGGCCTCCTCGAGCCGGTGCGGACGCACACGAACATCCGGCTGTACTCGGACGCGGATCTCGCGCGGGTTCGCTGCATCCGGTATCTGACCCAGGTCCGGAGGGTGAACCTCGCGGGCGTGAAGCTCCTGCTGCGGTTCAGGGACGCCGACGAGATGCTGGATCAGCTGGCAGCGCTCCAGGCGGAGGGCGATCGCGATGACGAACAGGACGCCGAGCCGGCCGCGAAATTTTGACCAGGGAGATGCTCGTATGACGCTCGCACGCTTCAGCCCGATGCCGGACGCTGTCTCACTGCGCGAGGCCATGGATCGTCTCTTCGAGGACAGCATCATCCGTCCGACGACGCATTCGAGGCTTCCGGCGGGCCAGATCGGAGTGCCCGTCGACCTTTGGGAGACCGCGGACGCATACTTCCTGCGCGCCGATCTGCCCGGCATCACCGCCGACGACATCGACATCAACGTGACCGCCGACACGGTGTCGATCTCGGGCGAGATGAAGGGGCAGCAGGACGTGTCGAACGAGGGGTGGCTCCGTCAGGAGCGGCGTCACGGCAAGTTCGTGCGCGCGTTCACCCTTCCGACCCAGCTCGAGGCGAACAAGGTGGAGGCCACCTTCGAGAACGGCGTGCTCCACCTCGTCCTCCCCAAGGCCGAGGCAGTGCGCCCGAAGCAGATCAAGATCACCGCGAAGAGCCCGACCAAGTAGGCCCGAGCGCGGAGCGCGGGCGCGCCGCCGTCGGAACAGCGACCGGGGGCGGCGCGTTGTGCTCAACAGAGGGACGTCGTGCAGGGCCACACGTCCACCGCCAGGCGATCCGGTATTCAGGAGGAACGAAGTGACAAGAGACGAGCCGACGAAGGTGACCGGCGACCGCGCGTATCCCGCCGAGCTCCCGCTCGTGCCGCTACGGGAGGCCGTCGTCTTTCCGAAGCTTGTCATCCCGCTCGGCGTCGGACGCGAGAAGTCCGTGAACGCCATCACCGCCGCGATGGCCGAGGAGAAGCACTACATCCTGCTGGCCGCGCAGAAGGACGCGGAGGTCGACGACGTCGTGCCAGATCAGATCTACGGCGTCGGCACCGTCGCCGAGATCGTGCGCCTCCTGCGGATCCCCGACGGCAGCGTTCAGGTCATCGTCCAGGGCCTCGACCGCGTGCGGATCACCGGCTACGCCGACGAGCAGCGCTACTTCGCGGCGCGTTTCGACGTCCTGGCGGATGTCTCCGGCGAGTCGCTCGAGCGTGAGGCCCTGCTCCGCTCCGTGAAGCAGCTCTTTGCCGAGTACGTCGAGAACGGAGGCTCCATGCTGCCGGAGATCGCGGTCACCGCAAAGTCGACCGACGATCCGGCGCACTTCGCCGACCTCGTTGCGTCCAGCCCCGACCTGACGCTCGAGCAGCGTCAACAGCTGCTCGAGACGCCGAGCGTCGCGGAGCGGCTCAAGTTCATCTCCGTCTTCCTCGCCAAGCAGAACGAGATCCTCGGGCTGAAGCAGAAGATCCAGAGCGAGGTCCAGCAGACGCTCGACAAGACGCAGCGCGAATACATCCTTCGGGAGCAGATGAAGGCCATTCAGAAGGAGCTCGGTGACGACGACGGCACGTCCGAGCTGGGCGAGCTGCGCGAGAAGATCGAGGCCGCCGGTATGCCCGAGGAGACGAAGGCGAAGGCCGTGAAGGAGGTCGCGCGCCTCGAGAAGATCCCGCAGGCCTCTCCCGAGCAGGGCGTCATTCGAACCTACGTCGACTGGCTGATCTCGCTCCCGTGGCAGGCCGTCTCGGACGACGACTGGGACATCCCGAAGGCGACGAAGATCCTCGACGAGGACCACTACGGTCTGCCGAAGATCAAGGATCGGATCATCGAATACATGGCCGTCCGCAAGCTTGCGCCGGACCTCCGTGCGCCCATCCTGTGCTTCGTCGGCCCTCCCGGTGTCGGCAAGACGTCACTCGGCAAGAGCATCGCGCGGGCGATGGGCCGGAAGTTCATCCGCATGTCGCTCGGCGGGATCCGGGACGAGGCCGAGATCCGCGGTCACCGGCGGACCTACGTGGGCGCCCTGCCGGGGCGTGTCCTCCAGAACATGAAGACCGCCGGCCAGGCGAACCCGGTGTTCATGCTCGACGAGATCGACAAGGTCGGCGCGGACTTCAGAGGTGACCCGAGCTCGGCCCTTCTCGAGGTCCTCGACCCCGAGCAGAACAGCACCTTCTCGGACCATTACCTCGAGGTGCCGTACGACCTCTCGAAGGTCATCTTCATCACGACGGCGAACATCGAGGACACGATCATCGCCCCGCTGCGCGACCGCATGGAGATCATTCGTCTCCCCGGCTACACCGAGGAGGAGAAGATGCACATCGCGAGCGGCTACCTGCTGCCGCGACAGCTGAAGCAGCACGGCCTCTCGCCGGAGACGTGTGTCATCCCCGAGGAGACGCTGCGCATCCTCATTCGCGAATACACCCGCGAGGCCGGCGTCCGGAACCTGGAGCGCGAGATCGGCACTATCTGCCGCAAGGTCGCGCGCGCCATCGCTGAGGGCAGGGCGGAGCAGCTGTGCATCACTTCCGGGGAGCTGAACACCTACCTCGGCCCCGCGAAGTTCGACTACGGGCTCGCGGAGGAGGAAGATCAGGTCGGCGCGGTCACCGGCGTCTCGGTCTCCGAGTTCGGTGGCGACGTCCTCACGGTAGAAGCGACGGTCATCGACGGCAAGGACGAGGATTTCGTCCTCACCGGCCAGCTCGGTAAGGTCATGGAGGAGTCCGCTCGCGCGGCCCTCTCGTACGTCCGCGCCCACTACGGCGAGCTCGGGGTGCCGAAAGGGTTCTTCGAGGATCATGCGATGCACATCCATGTGCCAGCGGGCGCGATCCCGAAGGACGGCCCATCCGCCGGCGTCACGATGGCGACCGCGATCACGTCGGCCCTCACCGGGCGCCGCGTACGCCGCGACGTGGCGATGACGGGTGAGATCACCCTCCGCGGGCGAGTGCTGCCGATCGGCGGGCTCAAGGAGAAGATGCTCGCCGCGCATCGCGCGGGCATCAAGACGTTCGTGTTCCCTGAGAAGAACCGGAAGGACCTCATCGACGTGCCGAAGGAGATCATTGACGAGCTCGAGCTCGTGTCGGTCCGAGAGATCGGCCAGGTATTCGATATAGCGCTGCAGCCAGGGCCGAAGGTCACGCCCGCGCAGATCGAGGCCGCGCGCCCGGCAGCCGCGCCGCCGAACTAGCGCGGAGGGCCCGGCATGCCGGTCGAGTACAAGGATTACTACAAGATCCTCGGTGTGAAGAAGGCCGCGACGCCAGAGGAGATCAAGCGCGCGTACCGCTCGCTGGCGCGGAAGCACCACCCTGACGTGAGCAAGGCGCCCGACGCCGCGAAGCGCTTCAAGGAGCTCAACGAGGCCAACGAGGTGCTCTCGGATCCGGAAAAGCGCACACGCTACGACCAGCTCGGGCCTGACTGGGAGCGGTTCGCCCACGGGCCGGCCGGCGGGAATGGCAGCCGGCCAGGCGGATTCCAGTGGGTGTACACGGGGCAGCCCGGCCAAGAGCAGTTCACGGGCGAGACGGGGTTCTCCGACTTCTTCCGCACGCTCTTCGGCGATTCCGTCACGTCGAGCCCGTCCGCCGGCGCGCGCGGTCGCCAGAGCGCCCGCGCGGGCGCGGATGCCGAGCATGAGCTCGAGGTCAGCTTCAACGACGCCTACCGGGGTGCCGAGCGTACGCTCGAGATCCGTCGCGAGGACGGCGCGACGAAGGCCCTGCACGTGAAGATCCCCCCGGGCGTGCGCGACGGGCAACGCATCCGGCTTGCCGGCCAGGGCGCCCGTTCCCCGGGCAGTGGTCCAGCCGGAGACCTCTACCTGCGCATCCGTGTCCGGCCGCACCCCTTCTTTACCCGCGATGGCGACGACCTGCGCGCCGAGCTCCCGGTCGGGCTGCACGAAGCGCTGCTCGGGGCCGAGGTCTCTGTGCCGACGCCGAAGGGGCGGGTGGCGCTCCGCATCCCACCGGAGACGCAGAACGGTCGGACCATCCGGCTCGCGGACAAGATCGCGCT
>Ga0136621_1000998_pt1 | contig 11371 bp, 10 predicted proteins | sample AntDryUQ445A2306_FD_104673 | JGI IMG/M metagenome (GOLD analysis project Ga0136621, IMG submission 104673) | Polar desert sand microbial communities from Dry Valleys, Antarctica - metaG UQ445A (23.06) | ecosystem: Environmental > Terrestrial > Soil > Desert | place: Antarctica: Dry Valley...
GTCCCGGGAACTCGCCGTCCTGGAGACCCTCGACAACGGTAAACCCATCCGCGAGTCACGCGACGTGGACGTGCCTCTCGTGGCGGCGTTCTTCTTCTACTACGCCGGGTGGGCGGACAAGCTCGAGTACGCCTTGCCGAGGCATGGGCGAAGCGGTGCCTCTCCCCGACCTCTGGGCGTCGCCGCCCAGGTGATCCCGTGGAACTTCCCTCTGCTCATGCTGGCGTGGAAGATCGCCCCGGCTCTCGCGGCCGGCAACACGGTTGTGCTGAAGCCTGCCGAGACCACCCCCCTCACGGCTCTAGCGTTTGCATCCATCTGCGGTCAGGCGGGCATCCCTCCCGGAGTCGTCAACATCATCACCGGGGCGGGGGAAACCGGCGCCATGCTGGTGCGTCATCCCGACGTCGACAAGGTTGCGTTCACCGGCTCCACCGATGTGGGGAAGGATATACAGCGCGCAATCGCAGGGACGTCCAAACACCTCACGCTCGAGCTCGGAGGCAAAGCGGCCAACATCGTCTTCGCGGACGCGGCGCTGGATCAAGCCGTCGAGGGAATAGTGAACGGCATCTTTTTCAACCAGGGTCACGTTTGCTGCGCCGGGTCGCGGCTGTTGGTGCAGGAGTCGGCGTTCGAACAGGTGATGGCGAAGCTGAAGAGGCGACTGGGCACCCTTTGTCTTGGAGACCCGCTCGACAAGAACACAGACATCGGTGCAATCAACTCGCGGGCACAGCTCGACAAGATCAACAGTTTGGTCGAAACAGGCGTGGATGAGGGCGCGGAGCTATATCAAGCCTCATGTGACCTGCCCGACCGCGGGTTCTGGTTCCCTCCTTCTGTTTTCACCGGCGTATCCCAGTCGCATCGCATCGCGCAGGAGGAGATCTTCGGGCCGGTTTTGTCGGTGCTGACCTTCCGCACACCCGAGGAGGCCGTCGAGAAGGCGAACAACACTCCGTATGGTCTCTCGGCCGGCGTATGGACCGAGAAGGGTTCGCTCATTCTGTGGATGGCCGACCGTTTGCGCGCCGGAGTCGTGTGGGCCAACACCTTCAACCGCTTCGACCCGGCGAGTGCTTTCGGCGGGTACAAAGAGTCGGGCTTCGGGCGCGAGGGCGGCCCTCAGGGCCTGTCCGCATATGTGAAGTTGAGCGAATCGTGAGTGGCCGCCTCGATGTGCGCAAGACCTACAAGCTGTTTATAGGCGGGGCGTTCCCGCGCTCCGAGTCGGCGCACTCCTACGAGGTGACCGCGCACAATGGGGGCTTCCTCGCCAATGCATCGCGCGCGTCGCGCAAGGATGTCAGAGATGCGGTGACGGCGGCGCGAGCATCCTGGCCCTCGTGGAGTGGATTGACCGCCTACAACCGCGGCCAGATCCTCTATCGCGTCGCAGAGGTCATGGAATCCCGGCGCGCCGAGTTGATCGAACAGGTTGAGCGCGCCGAGGGCGAGGCGAGCGCCGAACCTCAGGTCGACGGCGCGATCGACACATGGGTCTGGTACGCGGGGCTGACCGACAAGCTCGCCTACATTGCCGGTGGCCTCAATCCCGTCGCCGGCCCCTACTTCAACATCACGGTGCCCGAGTCGACGGGCGTTGTCGGAATGGTGGCGCCCGAGCGGCCGTCGCTCGCCGGACTTGTCGAACGTCTCGCGCCGGCGTTGTGCGGCGGCAACACCGTCGTTGCCGTCACCTCACAGGCTCACCCCCTCGGGGCGATGACCGCGGCCGAATGCTTCGCGACCTCGGACGTCCCGCCGGGGGTGGTGAACCTCCTTTCCGGTCACAAGGACGAGCTCGTCCCGGTGGTTGCTTCCCATCTCGATATCGACGCGCTGGACGTGACGGGAGTGGGAGAGGGATCACTTGCGGACGCCGAGCGGGCGGCCGCAGGCAATGTCAAGCGGATCGTGCGGTCGCAGGGTGTGCGCAGCCCTTACGAAGCGACGGCGTTCATGGAGCTGAAGACCGTCTGGCATCCGAAAGGCGCTTAGCACACTCTGTGCGGAACAGCTTGCCGATCAGAGCTTGGCGAGCACTCCGCGCAGCAGGCGGTCGAGGCGGTCCGCAGCGCGCCGGCCGGCGGCGGCCACCTCGTCGTGGCTCAGGGGTTCGGGGGTCAGTCCTGCGGCGGGGTTGGTGACCACCGAGATACCAAGCACGCGCATGCCGAGATAGCGCGCCACGATCGCCTCGAGCACGGTCGACATTCCCACCAGATCGGCCCCCATGGTCCCCAACATGCGCACCTCGGCCGGGGTCTCGTAGGTTGGACCGGTCAGGCCTGCGTAGACACCGGACCGGAGATCCGGATCGACCGAGCTCGCCAACGCTCGCAGTCCGGCGTCGTAGACCTCCGTGAGATCAAGGAAACGCGGCCCCACTGCATCGTCGTTCGGCCCGATCAGGGGATTCGTCCCGGTCAAGTTGAGGTGGTCGCTTATCAGGCTCGGCGCGCCGACGGGAAGCTCGGGATTGATGCCACCGGCTGCATTGGTCAGCACGGCCGTCTCGCACCCCAGATCGGCGGCCAGGCGGATCGCGAACGTGACTTCCGCTTCGCTCCGCCCTTCATAGAGGTGGACGCGGCCGGCGAAGGCGAGGATTGCAGTGCCTTCGATATCGCCCGAGTAGAGGGCGCCTTCGTGTCCCTGGACGGTCGACACCGGCATTCCGGGGATTCCCGAATAGGGAATCGGCTCGCCCCCGGCGAGCGACGCGGCGAGTGAACCGAGCCCCGACCCAAGGATCACCGCAGCCCGGAAACGGTTTTGCCCGGTGGCCTCGGTGACGGCGCGCCGAGCGGGTGTCAGGTCCGGCATACGGGTGCTCCGCAATCTGTATGTGGCGGATGGGAGTCTGCGAGAGGCGTGATCATGCGCGGATCCGCTCGAGGATCATGGGGCGGGGCTCGGGCGGCTCCGCGCCGATCTCGACGGCCCCGGCGAGAGCTTCGAGAGCGTGGTCGAAGAGCCCGTGGTCTTCGGTGTGCAGCTCGAGGACCGGCTGTCCCTCCTCGACCTCGTCACCGGGCTTGGCCAGGCAGACGACACCGGCGCTCGGGCTGACATCGTCTTCTTTGCGCGTCCGCCCTGCACCCAGTCGCCAGGCGGCATCACCCACAGCGCGCGCATCGAGACGCGTCACGAAGCCCGGGCTCTCGGCCGCGACGGTGCGGTGTTCGGGCGCCTCGGGAATCGGCGCGCCGGAGTCTCCACCCTGTGCCTTGACCATTGCGTGCCAGCATTCAAGCGCGGCGCCGCTTTCGATTGCCTGTGCCGGGTCGCCCTCGGTTCCGGTGAGCGACAGCATCTCGCGTGCCAGCTCGAGCGTGACCTCCATCAGGTCGTCCGGTCCATTGCCTTTCAGCGCGTCGACCGATTCGGTCACCTCGAGCCCGTTGCCCGCCGTTCGCCCCAGTGGCGCGTCCATCGCGGTCAACAACGCCGAGGTCTTGAGGCCCTCGGCTTCGCCTATGCCCACCAGGGTCTCGGCGAGCTCCCTTGCTTGGTCGAGATCCGGGAGGAACGCGCCCGAACCGACCTTCACATCGAGCACAAGGGCATCGGTCCCCTCGGCGATCTTCTTGGACATGATCGAGGACGCGATGAGAGGTATCGATTCGACCGTGCCCGTCACATCTCTCAAGGCGTAGAGCTTGCGGTCGGCGGGCGCAAGATCGGGCCCCGTCGAGCAGATGACGCAACCGACGTCCCGGACGATCCTGACCGCGTCGTCGAGGTCCAGGTCGACCTGCATCCCCTCGATGGCCTCGAGCTTGTCGAGCGTCCCGCCCGTGTGGCCAAGGCCCCGGCCCGACAACATCGGATCGGCGAGCCCGCAGGCGGCAACCAGAGGCGCAAGAATGAGCGAGACCTTGTCGCCGACTCCACCGGTGGAATGCTTGTCCACCGTCGGCCGCTCGATCGAGGACAGGTCGAGTTGCCGTCCCGAGGTCACCATGGCGTCGGTCCAGGTCGCCAGCTCTCCGTCCGCCATGCCCCGCCACACGATCGCCATGAGCAGCGCCGAGGCTTGTTCGTCGGCCACGTCACCCTTTGTGTATGCGTCGATGAACCATCTGATCTGCTCTTCGGACAGTGCCGCCCCGTCCCGCTTCGCGCGGATGACGTCTACGACATGCACGTCAGGCCGAGCCCAGGTCTTCGGACGAGAACGCGTCGGGCAGCAGCGTCGAGAGAGTGCGGGGGCCGGCCGCCGAGTCGATCAGCAGACCGGGACCACCCACCTCCAACAAGAGCTGACGGCAACGCCCGCACGGCATCAACGGCGCGCCCTGGGCGTCGACACAGCAGACCGCCACAAGACGTCCTCCGCCGGAAACGAACAGGTTGGAAACCAGTCCGCACTCGGCGCATAGGCTAAGTCCGTAGGACGCATTCTCCACGTTGCAGCCGGTGACGATCCGGCCGTCGTCGACCAGAGCCGCCGCACCGACCCGGAAGTTCGAATAGGGCGCGTAGGCGCGGTCCATGGCCTCGATCGCCTTGGTCTTGAGGTCGTGCCAGTCGGGTGCTTCCGTGATGTCACTCCTTTACGTATGGCCCGTCGTCGGCAATCGGCGGACGCGCCCCGGCAAAAACGAGGCTGCACGTGCGGGTCCGAGTTCCCGGTTTAGTCGACGACAGTCCGGCAGGGGATTATATAGATCACCGGCCGAGTGCTGGTGAGTGGATAGTTCACATTTCTTATCGCTCGCAGCCAAAAACCGCAACCTTTTGGAGTGGTCACGATGGCACAGAAGATAATCCTGGACTGCGATCCGGGGCACGACGACGCTCTCGCTCTCCTCCTTGCCAATGCCCACCCCGCAATAGAGCTCCTGGCGGTGACGACCGTGGCGGGCAATCAGACTCTGGACAAGACGACGCGCAACGCTCGGCGCGTGATGTCGTTTGCCGGGATCAAGGAGGTTCCCGTTGCGGCCGGCGCGGCGCGGCCGCTGATGCGGGACCAGATGACTGCCCCGGAGGTTCACGGCGATTCGGGTCTCGATGGCTGGCCGTTCGAAGAGCCGGTGGTAAGGCTGGATCCCAGGCACGCAGTCGACCTCATCGCCGAAACAGTGGCGGCCAACGACGAAGTGACGTTGGTACCGGTAGGGCCCCTGACCAACATCGCCTTGGCGCTGCACCGGCATCCTGACGCCATGGCAAAGGTCAAGGACATCGTGCTCATGGGCGGCTCCAGCGGGCTCGGCAATACAACGCCGGCAGCCGAATTCAACATCCTCGCGGACCCCGAGGCGGCACACATAGTCTTTTCCAGCGGTCTTCCCGTCACCATGGTGCCGCTGGACCTGACCCATCAGGCCATGGTCACGCCCCAGATCCTCGAGCGGATGCGCGCCGTCGGCAATCCAGTGGCCGACATGGCGGCAGCGCTCCTCGGCTTCTACTCGCAGGCCATTGCCGACGCCAACGGTTTGTGGGGGGCCGCGCTGCACGACCCGTGCGCGGTCGCTCGTGTCATCCGCCCGGAGATAGTCGAATGCAAACGCGTCAATGTGGTCGTCGAGACCGCACGGTCATGGTCGTACGGGGCGACCGTCTGCGACCTGCAGGGCGTAACCGGAAGAGAGCCGAATGCCCTGATAGCCCAGGAGCTCGACGCCGGCGCCTTCTGGGATCTCATGGTCGACGCCCTGGCTGCCTATCCCTGAGACAGGGCTCAGCGGGGGAGGAGACCACTCGGCCCGCCGCATACTCCCCGGACGGTCAGGCGGTGCTTCCCTCGTAGGTGCGTCCCGCTGCGGCCGGCGGGTTCACGCGCCCAACGAACCCCGCGATGGCGATGATCGTGACCACGTAGGGGATCATCCGAATGAACTCCTCGGGTAGCAGCGAGATCACGGGAGCGTCACTGAGCCGGAGCGGAATCGCTTGTGCGATCCCGAAGAGCAGCGATCCGATCATGACTTTGATGGGCGCCCAGTTCCCCAAGATCAGGGCCGCTAGGGCAATGAAGCCCAGACCCTGTGTCTGTCCTTCCCGGAAAAGCTGGTTGATCTCGATTGCCAGAAAGGCCCCCGCAAACCCGGCGAGGGCGCCAGAGATGCCGACGCCCGCATACCGAAGCGGCGCGACTCGCACGCCGAGCGTCTCGGCCGCTTCTGGGTTCTCGCCCGCAGCGCGAAGCCGCAGGCCGAAGCGCGTGCGGTTGAGGACGTAGATCGTCGGAACTGCCATGAGGAACGCAATGGGGACCACCGGGGACATGTTGCTGAATGCGGCGCCGAGCCCCAGGGGGAGCTTGTCGAGCAACGGAATGTCGATGGAGTTCAGGTGGGGGATGCCCGGATCGGATTGGGTTGCCTGACCGAAGAAGAGCGCAGACAGAAAGCGCGCCAGCCCGACTGCCACGAGGTTGATCACGACTCCGGACACGATGTGATCGACGTGAAAGGTCACGGTCGCAAGCGCGTGCACCATCGAGAAGACAAGGCCCGAGAGGGCCCCTATGAGCAGTCCGGCAACGGGCCCGTATTCGACGGTTCCCCACGCCCCCATGATGGTGCCGACGATCATCAGACCCTCGAGCCCGATGTTGACGATCCCCGAGCGCTCGCTGAACAACCCGCCGAGCGCAGTCAGATAAAGAATGGTGAAGTAGCGCAGGCCCAACGCGATGGCGGCGCCCAGGTCGATAAGCGGCATCAGGACTCCGCCGGGGCAGCGGCTTCGACCACCGCTTCCTCTTTGAGCTGGCGGCGGGCGACGGCGCGCCGAACGAGCTCGTAGGCGATTACCACAGAGAGAATCAGCACGCCTTGCAGGATGATCAGCACCTCGGTCGGAAGCTCGGTCGAGATCGCGATTCCGTCCTCACCCCGGATCAGGACGCCGATCAACAGCGCGGACAGGGCTATGCCCGCCGGGTGGTTGCGTCCCAGAAAAGCCACGGCGATGCCCGCGAACCCGAGACCGACCTCGTAGTTGTTCCCCAGGTAGCCCTTGTCTCCGATGAGGTGGTTGAGTCCCACGAATCCGGCGAGCGCCCCCGAGATCAGGAACACCTTGATCTGCGCCGCGCCGATCGAGACCCCACCCGCCTCCGCCGAACCGCTCGAGGAACCTACGGCCCTGACCTCGTAACCGAGCCGCGTCCGGTACAGAAAGAACCACACGAAGAAGCAAGCCAGCAGTGAAATGGGAAACAACAGCGTCAGGTGGACCGACGAAGGAAGCCCGAGTGGCTCGGCGATGCTCGGCATTAGGGCCTTACCGGGAAACAGGTTCGTGCGCAGGTCGACACTTTGCTCGCCAGTGCTCTTGAGCGGGTTCAGGATCGCCCACGCCACGAGGCTGATCGCAATGCCGTTCATCATGATCGTGGTTACCACCTCGTGCGCACCGGTCTTCACCTTCAGTATGGCGGGGATGGCAGCCCACACGACCGCACCCAGAACCGCAGCGAGGACTACGGCGGGAATCAGCAGCACGCCGGGGAGCCAGTCGAGGTAGAGAGCAGCGATCGCAGCGGTGAGCATCCCGACGATGTACTGGCCTTCGACGCCGATGTTAAACATGCCCGCCTTGAACGCCACCGCTACGGCCAGTCCCGAGAAGATCAGCGGGGTTGCGTTCTCTGCGACCTGAGCGATGTCTTCCGGGCGCGCGGTGGCGTAGTTGAACACGGTTGCGTACACAAAGAGGGGATTGGCGCCGTACAGCACGATGATGACGCCGCCGACGAGTCCTGCAAACAGGGCCGCGCCCACGAAGGCGAGAATCTGACCCCCGACGAACTCGAGTCGTGGGGAGCGGGTGCGTTTCGGCGCGCCGGAAGCTGCCGTCGCCATCAGCGATCCTTCACCGTTGCAGCGGCGGCAGCTTCGGCGCGGCCTCCCGTCATCCCCACGCCGATCTCTTCCGGTGGCGCGTCGGGCGGGTACTCGCCGCTGATCCTGCCCTCGTACATGGTCACGATGCGATCGGAGAGCTCGTAGATCTCATCCAACTCGGCCGAGATCAACAACACGGCGCGCCCACCCGCCTTCTGTTCGAGCAACACTCCCCACACAGACTCGATGGCGCCGACATCGAGGCCGCGGGTCGGCTGATGGGCGATGAGGAGTATGGGTTCGTCCTCGAGCTCACGCGCAAGTATGAGCTTCTGCTGGTTGCCTCCGGATAATGTTGCCGTGGGAACGGTGATGCCGCGCGCCCTGACGTCGAACGCCTTGATCAGACGCGTGGCGAGATCTTTGATCTTTTGGATGGCCAGGACCCCCCACCGGCCGGAGAACTCCGTTTCGGACTGCCGCCCCAGGACGCAGTTCTCCCACAGGGTCATATCGAGGACGAGACCGCGGTGATGACGGTCCTCCGGAACGAAGCCGACACCCAGCTTCCGCAGTTGCGCCACGGAGAGCCCGGTCACATCCTTGCCGGCAATAGAGAACCGTCCTGAGTCGGGCGTGCTCAGGCCGATCAGAGATTCGGCCAGCTCTCGCTGACCGTTGCCCTCGACACCGGCAATCCCGAGGATCTCGCCCGCCTTCACCTCGAGGGTCACTCCGTTCAGATGAGTGCCCAGGCTCAGATCTTGGACCTCGAGCACCGGCTCTCCAACCTGGACCTCGGGTTTGTCCAACTGGAAGAGCACGGGTCGGCCGACCATCATCTCGGCGAGCTTGTTCTTTGAGGTTTCCTCCGGACGGGTTGCACCGACAACGCGCCCGCGCCGCAGCACGGTGATCCTGTCGGCGACCTCCAGAACCTCGTCGAGCTTGTGGCTGATGAAGACGATGGTTTTTCCGTCGTCCCTCAGTCTGCGCAGATTGTCGAAGAGCTCGCGCGCCTCCGAAGGAGTCAGCACTGCGGTCGGTTCGTCGAGGATGAGGAGGTCGACGCCCCGGTAGAGCGCCTTCAGGATCTCCACCCGCTGTTGCTGGCCAACCGAAAGGTCCTCGATGCGGCGGTGCGGATCGACGGCAAACCCGTAGCTTTCCGCTAGCTCTGCGATCTTGTGTTCCGCAGCACTTGCATCGAGGACCGGACCGCCTTCGGCCCCCAGAATGATGTTCTCAGTGACCGTGAAGCGATCGACCAGAACGAAGTGCTGGTGCACCATCCCGATGCCGAGGGAGATCGCCACGCGCGGTGATGACACCTTGACCTCCTGGCCCTTGACCAGGATGCGCCCGCCGTCGAGCGGATACATCCCGTAGAGGACCCGCATCAGCGTCGACTTGCCGGCGCCGTTCTCACCTATGAGCGCATGGATCTCGCCTGCCTCGAGGGTGAGGTCGACCGAGTCGTTGGCGACGATGCCGGGAAAACGTTTGGTGACCGCCTCGAACACGACCAGCGGCGCCCGTTCGGGGGGCGCCGCTGGTGAAGTCGTTTCGGTTGCGGTCATATGTCCCTAAGAGGCCGGCTCCGTCGGGACTTTTATCTTTCCGTCGATGATCTCCTGTTTCAGCCCGTCGAGCTCGTCCTGTATCTCCTGACTGAGCAACTGTGGATTGTCGTTGTATTGGTTGACCGCGTAATCGACGCCGTCCTCGGCGAGCCCGAACGTCTGAAAGCCCTTCTGGAAGTCGTCGTCGGCAACCTGCTCGATCGCCTCGAAGACCGCCGTGTCGACCCGCTTGAGCATCGAGGTAAGGATCAGGTTTCTCTGCTCGGGGCTTGCGGTGAGGGACTGGTCCGAGTCCACCCCGATTGCCAACTGGTCCTTTTCGACTGCGGCTTTGAAGAGGCCTGCACCCGATCCGCCGGCAGCGTGATAGATGATGTCCGCGCCGCCGTCGTACATCTTCGCCGACAGAGCTTCTCCCTTGGTTGGATCGACGAACGCGGCGGTGGAGTCGCCGATGTACTCGACCAGCACCTCGATGTTCGGGTCGACCTCCTTGACCCCGGCCGCGTAGCCGGCCTCGAACTTCTCGATCAGGCCGGTCCCCTGCTGGCCGCCGAGAAAGCCGACGGTTCCGGCCTCCGACTTCATCGCTGCAGCCGCACCGACGAGGAACGAGCCTTCCTCCTCCTTGAACACGAGATTGGATACGTTCGGTGCTTCTTCGGCGAATCCGTCGACCACCGCGAAGTTCACGTCGGGATAGTCGGACGCGATCTTGTTGATCCCCTCCGAGAAGGCAAAGCCGACCGCGACTATCAAGTCGAAGCCTTCGTCGGCGAGCGCGATGACGTTGTCATCCCGGTCCGACCCGGTCGCGTTGGCCTCGATGAACTCGGTGTCTTCTTCGGCGACGATGCCCTCGTCTATCGCCTGTTCCAGCCCTCTGTTAGCGGCATCGTTGAATGACTTGTCCCCCAGGCCGCCGACGTCGTAGGCCAAGCCCACACTGATGCCGGCGTCACCGCCTCCGCCGCTGCCGCCCGGGCTCCCCCCAGGACTGCTGCCCCCGCAGGCCGACGCCAGCAATCCCGCGGCGAGAACGACCCCCAACCATTTCCCAGATCGCATGTGAAAAGGACCTCCTTTTTGGCCGGCCCGTGGTCGCCTCCATGGACCGCCTGGGGGCCGCTCTCCCCACAGCATAAGGGTGGGCCGTAGCCAACCGTTAGGCTTCGACGCGATGAAGATCTACACGAAGAAGGGTGACGCCGGGACCACGGGTCTGCTCTATGGGGGCCGGGTCGACAAAGACGACATCCGTACGGAGGTGTACGGCACCCTCGACGAGACGGTGTCGGCGCTCGGCCTGGCGCGCTCCGGTGGACTGGAGACTCGGGTCGAGGACGTCGTGATCCGGCTGCAGAAGGAGATGTTCGTGATCGGCGCGCAACTGGCCACTGCCGAAGAGCATCAGGACAGGCTCAGGGAGGGCGTCTCGAAGGTGTCCCCCTCGATGACCGAACGCGCCGAGGCCGACATCGATGCCCTCGTCGGGGATCACCCCATCCCCCAGGAGTTCATTCTCCCCGGCGAAACACCCGGTTCAGCCGGACTGGATCTCGCCCGCTCGATCATCCGGCGCGCCGAACGCGCCGCAACCCGCATGAACCGCGCCGGGCTCGTGCCCGATCCCGAGATACTCCGTTATCTCAATCGAGTGTCGGACCTGCTGTTCGTCCTGGCGCGCTACGAGGAAGCCGAACGCGGCCTCAGGCCGAGACCGTCGCGCCAGGATGAAGGGGCGTAGGTGAAGCCCTTCCGATACTGCCCCGCCTGCGGGACGGAGCTGGATTCCCCCGACCCCGATGGCGGAGGGCGCTGTCCCAACTGCGAGCGTTCCTGGTATCGCAACTCGTCCCCGACGGTGGGCGCAGCGATCGTGCACGACGGGCGCGCTCTCGCGACCGTGCGGGGGCGTGAGCCCGAGAAGGGCAGGCTGGACGTGCCCGGAGGTTTTCTGGGTCCCGGCGAACA
>Ga0136621_1000999_pt1 | contig 11362 bp, 12 predicted proteins | sample AntDryUQ445A2306_FD_104673 | JGI IMG/M metagenome (GOLD analysis project Ga0136621, IMG submission 104673) | Polar desert sand microbial communities from Dry Valleys, Antarctica - metaG UQ445A (23.06) | ecosystem: Environmental > Terrestrial > Soil > Desert | place: Antarctica: Dry Valley...
CGTGATGCCCAACCCCTCCGCGATCGGCCGAAGCCGCTGCACGGCTTCGAGCACCTCGTCCCGGAGGAACCCGCCGATGAAGCCGCCCATCGTCTCCGACGTGGCACGCGTGCCCTCCGGCGGCGCCTCGCCGGGCCGGTACTTCCCGGTTAGCACGCCTTGCGCCAGCGGTGACCAGACGATTTGGGAGATCCCGTTCGCCGTGCACACCGGGATCACCTCCGCCTCCGGCACGCGGTAGAGCAGCGAGTACTGCGGCTGGCTGGAGACGAACCTCGCGACGCCGGGGAGGTCGATCGCTGCCTGAATCTGCTCCGCGGTCCACTCGCTGAAGCCGAGGTATCGGGCCTTGCCCTGGCGCACGACCTCGGTGAGCGCCTCCATCGTCTCCTCGAGCGGCGTGTCCCCGTCGTAGCGGTGGCATTGGTAGAGGTCGACGTAGTCGGTGCGCAGGCGCGCGAGAGAAGCGTCGATCTGCTTGAAGACCTGCTCTCGCGAGAGGCCGTAGTCCGTGTCGCTCATCGGGTGAAAGAGCTTCGTGGCGAGCACGTAAGACCCGCGCGGCCGTGACGCAAGGACCTCGCCGAGGAACGTCTCGGACGCACCGCGGCCGTAGACGTTCGCCGTGTCGATGAAGTTGATGCCGACGTCGAAGGCGCGGTTCACGCAGGCCTCCGCCTGCTCGCGCGCGACGCCGCCCGAGTAGGTCAGCCACGACCCGAGGCTGATCTCTGAGACCTCGAGGTCACTCGAACCGAGACGCCGGTAGCGCACCGCGGCAGAGTACCCGCGTGAACGTGGTCGAAACGACGGTGCAGATCGACGGGCTCGCGCTCTCGATCGTGCACCCGCCCGATCCCGTCGAGCTGATCGACGAGGACGCGTTCGAGCAAGAGGAGTTTTTGCCCTATTGGGCGGAGCTCTGGCCGAGCGCTGTGGCGCTGGCTCGGCAAGTGGCCACGCGCGAGGTCGCCGAGCGCACCGTGCTGGAGCTCGGCTGCGGTCTCGCTCTGCCGAGCATCGTCGCGGCCAGCCGCGGCGCGCGCGTGCTCGCGACCGACTGGTCGCCGGACGCGCTCGTCTTCGCGCGTCGGAACGCGGAACGGAATGGGGTGCAGCTCGAGACGGAGCTCGTCGCCTGGGCCTGTGCAGGAGGCGTCGTCGCGCGCGGTCCCTGGTCGCTCGTGCTCGCGGCCGACGTGCTCTACGAGCGGCGGAACGTCGAGCCCCTGCTCAGGCTGCTTGCGCTGCTCGGCGACGAGGTGCTGCTCGCGGATCCGGGCCGGCCGGCGCTGCCGGCATTTCTGGCCGCTGCAGCCGCCACGTGGGAGATCGAACGCCGCGAGTCTCCCGAGCTGCCCCGCGGCGCGATTCACCGTCTGTGCGCCAGGTAGCGTGTCTTCGCTTGGGATCTCGACTCGTCGCCTGGATCCGTGCTCGGCTCCGCAATCGGCGCCTCGTCGTTGCGCTGGAGCTTGCCGCAGTGACAATCCTTCTGGCAGCGCTTGCGTGGGCAGTCCGGGACGTCTGGGGCGACGCCTCACCGCGCCTGCGAAATGCCGACTTCGTCGACCTCGCGCTCGCAACGGCCGTGCTGGCGGCGTATTACCTCGCCTTCGTCCTCGGCTGGATGCGGATCTTGCGCGCGTACGGAATCAGGATTCCCTACCGGATCGCCCTCCAGGCAGAGATGGTCTCGATGCTCGCGAAGTACGTTCCGGGCGGCGTGGCGACCCCCGCAGCCCGCGTCGTCGTGCTGCGGCGCCTCGGGATCAAGGAGACGCCGGTCGTCCTCGCGACGATCTTGCTCGAGGCGGGATTGTCGGCGCTCGCCGGTGTCGGCGTCTTCGTGGTCGGACTCGCCTTCATCGATGGCGTCGACGCACCGGTCCTGCCGCTCTTCGCCTTCACCGTGCTCGTGGCGTTCCTGCTCACCCCACCGGTGTTCAGACGCGTCGCAAAGCGGCTGCTGCGGCCCTTCGGGGCTGAGCAGGTGGCGGCGCTCCCCGTCCGCACGGCACTCCAGCTGCTCGGCTTCTACGCCCTCACCTGGCCGCTCGGCGGGCTCGCGCTCTTCTTCCTGCTCCGCGCGGTCGGAGGCGATCCCGAGGTCGCCTCGATCCCGTTCCTCGGCGGGACGAGCGCCGTCGGCGCGATCGTCGCCGTGCTGGCGATCTTCGCGCCGTCAGGTCTCGGAGTCCGCGAGGCGTCGATGTATGGGCTGCTGCTCGCGGTCGTCTCGGAGGGCGTCGCACTCGGAGCGACGCTGCTGAACCGCCTGACGATCACCATCGTCGAGGCCGGGCTCCTGCTCGTGGGCCTGCTGATGTTGCGAGGCAAGCCGCTTGCCGATGATGCCGAACCCGATGTGTCGGGTCCGGCTGGGCCGGGCACGTGGGGGCCGATACCGACGAAAGGACGACCATGAACGACAGCCGGGATAGCGAACGGGAGGAAACCGAGGAGGAGGAGCCCGAGGAGGAGAAGGATGACGCCAACCTGCTCGGCCACGACCCGGTCCTCGGACCGAGCGATCCCGAGGCCGACGAGCACGGCGACAACCTCACGCGCGTTGACGAGGACGAGCTGGGTTAGTTCAGGGATGGGTCGAGCGGCATCGTGGCGAGGAGCGCGAGCCCGCCGCCCTGCCGTCGCAGCACGTCGCTCCATAACTCGTCCGGCTGAGTGCTGAAGACGTCGTCGGGCTCGGCCGGGACGACGATCCACGAGTTCGCCCCCAGCTCCGCCTCGATCTGTCCCGCCGACCAGCCGGCGTAGCCGAGGAATACACGGCCGCGCCGTGCGGTCACGTCGGGACTCTGCACGAAGCCGACGTCGCCGAGCACGAGCTCGGAGGCGTCGTCCGGGTCGTCGACCTCCGCCAGGGCGAGGAGGGAGTCGGCCGCGACTGGACCTCCGACGAAGACAGGATCGTCGCCGCCGGCGAGCGGTGCCAGTTCCGGGACTGCGGCGCCGACGGACGTCTCGGACGGCCGGTTGAGGATGAGCCCCATCGCCCCGGATTCACCGTGCTCGGCGACCAGCACCACCGCTCGCATGAAGTTCGGGTCGAGCAGCGCTGGCGTGGCGACCAGCAGGCTTCCTCTCAGCGAACGTGGCGAGGGCACGGTGTCCACGTGGCCGAAATGCGCCTGCGGGAAACCGACGTTTCGTGCTCACCGTCTGCGGTAGATGTCGAGCAAGATCAAAAACGAGGAGGTGACCCGATGCAGAAGCTTGGAACCGGCGTCGCGATCGGGGCGGCGACCATGTGGTTCTTCGACCCGTCGGCGGGACGGCGCCGTCGAGCGATCCTGCGCGACCGCACCCTTGCTTTCTTCCGCAGCAGCGCCCGCAAGACGGAGCGGGCAGGACGTGCCGTCGCCGCCGAGGCGTACGGCGTCGGTCAGAAGGCGGTGCACCTGCGGGAAGAGCCGAAGGACTACAGCGACGAGACCCTGAAGAGCAAGGTGGAGTCCGAGCTCTTTCGCGGCGAGGACGCGCCGAAGGGGCAGGTCGCCGTCAACGCGCAAAACGGAGTCGTGCAGCTGCGGGGCGAGGTGGGCTCCACAGAGCTGATCGACGAGCTCGTGCAGCGCGCGCGGAAGGTGCAGGGCGTCCAGGACGTGGAGAACCTGCTGCACCTGCCCGGAACCGAGGCGCCGATGCACCAGTGATCTAGGGACTCAGTTGTCGAGGGCTGCGCGCAACCCGCGTACGTACTCGCGCAGCGGCCCGGGGCCGCGCTCCGCCAGCTCGACCGCGCGCGAGCCGACGACGATTCCGTCCGTGAGCTCGGCTGCGGCACGAGCCTGCTCGGGGGTCGAGATGCCGAAGCCCGCATAGAGCGGAACCCCCTCGCCGAGCGAGCGAGCCCGACGGGCGAGCCCCGCGAGCGCGTCCGAGGCCTGGGCGCGAGCCCCCGTCGTGCCGGTGACGGTGACGAGATACAGCCAGCCGTCCGTGCTCGCAGCGGCGGTGCGAATCCGCTCGTCGGTCGAGGTCGGCGCGACCAGCTGCACGCGGCGCAGCTCAGGCCGCTCGTCGGCGGGCAGATCGGCGACGATCAGGGAGCTTCCACCGGCCGCGCGAACGTCCACGGCGAAGCGTTCCCACCCGTACGCCTCGAGCAGCGAGGAGTACGTCATCGGCACGAGTGGCACATCGACGCGTCGCCGCATGGCAGCGAGGCAGTCGAGGCAGGGCCGCGTCCGCATCCCTTCGGCGAGCGCGCGCTCGGCGGCGCGCCGGATCACAGGCCCGTCGGCGAGCGGATCGGAGAAGGGAAAGCCGAGCTCGACGATGTCGGCGCCACCTTCGACCGCCGCCTCCGCGAGCTCTGGCGTTGCCGCACCGGCCATCAGGTAGATGACGAGTGTCTTCCTCATCCCTTCTGGAGGACGGCGAGGATGTGCTGGCCGCACGAGAGCGCGCCGGGCTCGGACGCGAGCTCGAGCTCCACTCGCGCGATGAACTCTCTCAGCTCGGGTTCATCGGGATACAGCGCGGGAAGGAGCCCGGCGGCTGACGCGGCAACGACCGTCCCATGCTGCGCGAGAAGCGTCTCGAGCTCGCTCCAGCGGTAGAGCTTCATCGGCAGGTGCCCGTAGCCTTTGCCTTGCGGCAGGAGTCCAGTCCGCATGATCTCGTCGTTCATCGCGACGCCGTCGCGGCGCGCGCAGTCGAGCACGACCTGGGTGAAGTGGACGACCGTTCCGACGAGCGACATGACGGAGAGGAGGACGTGGCCGCCGGGCCTGGTCACCCGGACGAGCTCCGCAACGGCCTCGTCGGCACGGTCGACGACGTAACTGAGCGGTCCGCCGTAGCAGACGACGACGTCGAAGCTCACGTCGGCGAAGTGGGAGAGGTCGGTGACGTCGGCGAGCACGCGCTCGGTGACCCGCTCCTCGAAGCCGGCCGCCGAGAGCTTCTCGCGGTTCAGCTCGAGCTGCCGCGGCGACAGGTCGGCGACCGCGATGTTGGCCCCGAGCCGCGCCAGCTCGATCGTGAAACGTCCGGGGCCGGCGCCGATGTCGAGCACACGGTCGCCCGCGCGGACGAAACGGCGCAGGTGCTGGACATGAACCTGGACGCTTTGTGGCGGTGTGCGACCGTCCTCGAACCTCGTCCACTCGCGCTCGCCGTACTTGTCGAAGAATGCCGCTGCGTGTTCCGGCTCGTAGTCGGCCTTCACCGCGCGAGCACCTCGGCGAGATCCTTGTCGCCGCGGCCTGAGAGGCAGACGACGATGAGCTCGGCGTCGAGGTCGTCCACGCGCGCGAGCGCATGCGACGGCTCGAGCGCAGGGATGATTCCCTCGGTTCGAGTCAGCCGGCGGAACGCTGCAAGCGCCTCGTCGTCGGTCGTGCCCACGTAGCGGGCGCGACCGGAGTCGCGCAGGAATGCATGCTCAGGACCCACGCCGGGGTAGTCGAGCCCGGCCGAGATCGAATGCGCGTCGGCGATCTGGCCGTCCTCATCGGCGAGCACGGAGGAGCGGGAGCCGTGCAGCACGCCCGTGCGGCCGGTGCCGAGGCTGGCGGCGCCCGCCGCCTCGACCCCGATGAGGTCGACCTCGGCGTCGTCGACGAAGCCGGCGAACATGCCGATCGCGTTCGAGCCGCCGCCGACGCAGGCGACGACGGCATCCGGCAAGCGTCCCTCCGCTTCGAGAATCTGCGACCGCGCCTCACGGCCGATCACGGCCTGCAGCTCCCGAACGATCGCGGGATAGGGCGCGGGTCCGACGCAGGAACCGATCAGGTAGTGCGTCGTCTCCACGTTCGTGATCCAGTCGCGGATGGCCTCGCTCGTCGCCTCTTTCAGGGTTCTCGTGCCGAACTCAACGGGAAACACCTCGGCGCCGAGCAACCCCATCCGCTCGACGTTCGGCTTCTGGCGGCGCATGTCCTCGCTGCCCATGTAGACGACACACTCGAGCCCGAAGCGCGCGCAGACGGTCGCTGTGGCGACGCCGTGCTGGCCCGCACCGGTCTCGGCGACGATGCGGCGCTTGCCAAGCCGGCGCGCGAGCACCGCCTGGCCGAGCGCGTTGTTCAGCTTGTGTGCGCCCGTGTGCAGGAGATCCTCCCGCTTCAGGTAGAGCCGCTTCGACGGGCTGAATCTCTCCGCGGGCGTGAGCGGCGTGGGACGCCCCGCGTAGCTGCGGGCGAGCTCGTCGAGCTCCGCGCGGAAGCCGCCGTCGGCGAGCGCCGCCTGCCACGCGGCGCCGAGCTCGTCCAGAGCCGGGATGAGCGTCTCGGGGACGTAGCGCCCGCCGTAGGTGCCGTAGGTGCTAGCCACGGGCGGCCTCGACGTAGGCGCGCACCTTCGCGTGATCCTTGATCCCGGGTGCGATCTCGAGTCGCGAGCTCGCGTCCACCGCCCAGGGTCGCACGACGCGGATCGCTTCGCCGACGTTGTCCGCCGCGAGCCTGCCCGCGAGCACGACGCGCCCCTCGGTCGCGGCTGCCCGCGCCCAGTGCTCCGGATCCTCGTCCTCCCACGGCAGGTCGTGCACCGTTGCAACCCGCTCGCCCTCGCGGAGTAGGACGGCCTCGCGGCCTCGCAGCGCTCCCTCGACGCGCTCATGCACCTGGTCGAGCGTCGCTTCGCTCTCCTCGGCCTTGCCGACCCAGACGGCCACCGCGAGCAGCGACTCCGGGACCGGCAATACCTCGCGCGCCGCGCGAGGGCTCTCGGGCGCGAGCACGAAGCCGGCGAGGTCTGCGCCCGCCTCGGCCGCGACCGCGACGTCCTCTTCGCGGGTCAGCCCGCAGACCTTGACGAGCGGCCGTCGCAGCAGCTCGACGAGCTTGGCCGCAGGGTCTGGCGCCTGCATCAGCGTCGAGCCGACGAGGATCGCATCCGCGCCGGCCACCTCGGCCGCGGCTCCTTGCGCCCTCGTGTGGATCCCGCTCTCGGCGACGACGATCGGTCGCGGAGAGACTTTGTTGCTGTCAGCAACTAAGTCCAGCTGCGCGCGGCGGTCGACAGCGAAAGTGGACAGGTCACGCGCGTTGATCCCGACCACCGGCGCACCGAGCGTGAGTGCGCGGTCGAGCTCCTCTGCATCGTGAGCCTCCACGAGCGTCTCCAGGTCGAGCTCGTCGGCGGTCCGCAGCAGCATGTCCATCTGTGCGTCGTCGAGATCGCGGAGGAGGAGCAGGGCTGCATCCGCCCCCGACTCCCTCGCGGTACGCAAGTGCTCCTTCGTCGAGAAGAAGCCCTTTGCGAGCAGTGGTAGCCGGACGACGGACCTGGCGGCCCGAAGGTCGTCCCAGCTGCCCCCGAAGCGCTCGTCGACGAGCACGGAGACGGCCGCGGCGCCGGCGCCCTCGTAGGCCGCTGCGATGACGGCGGGATCGGCGTCCGCGCGGATGTCTCCCAGCGAAGGCGAGCGCCGTTTGAACTCGGCGATCACGCCGAGACCGGGAGTGGCGAGGGCGGCCCTAAACCGCACGGGAGAACCTCGCGAGCTCCTCGAGGCGAGTGGCGGCGGCTCCGGAATCGATGGCGGTGCGGGCCCGATCGAGGCCCTCGCGGAGATCCTCCGCCTGCCCTCCGGCGGCAAGTGCGCCCGCGGCGTTCAGCAGGATCGCATCCTTGGCGGCCCCGTTCGCGCCCCCGAGAATGGACAGAATCGTCTGGGCGTTCTCCTCGGCCGAGCCGCCGCGGAGCTCCGCCGGGTCGCAGCGTGGAACGCCGAGGTCGAGAGGATCGAGCTCGCGTTCCCGCACGTCGCCGTCGACGACCTCGCACACGAGGTTCGGGCCGGCGGGCGACAGCTCGTCGATGCCCTGCGCGCCGTGGACGACGAACGCTCGACGTGTCCCCAGCTGTGCGAGAACCTCTGCCACGGTCCGGACGAGCTCGGGCGCGTAGACGCCGAGCACCTGTGACCGCGCTCCGGCCGGGTTCGTCAGCGGGCCGAGCACGTTGAACACCGTACGCGTGGCGAGCTCGTGCCGCACCGGCGCCGCATGGCGCATCGCGGGATGGTGGGCCGGCGCGAACATGAACCCGAAGCCAAGCTCGTCGATCGATCGTGCGATCCGCTCGGGCGGCTGCTCCAGCGAGAAGCCGAGCGCCTCGAGCACGTCCGCGGAACCAGAGGCGGACGAGACTGCACGGTTGCCGTGCTTGGCGACAGCCGCGCCCGCAGCCGCCGCAACGATCGCCGCGGCGGTTGAGATATTCAGCGTGCGGGCGCCGTCACCGCCCGTGCCGGCGGTGTCGACGAGGTCGTCGCGCGCAGCCCGGACCGGCACGACGTGCTCGCGCATCGCCTCGGCGCAGCCCGTGATCTCGTCTGCAGTCTCGCCCTTCGCGCGGAGTGCCACGAGGAACCCGCCGATCTGGGCGGGTGTCGCCTCTCCGCGCATGATCTCGTCCATCACCTCGCGCGCCCGAGGACGTGAGAGGTCATGCCCATCGAGCAGCTCGGCGAGGGCGGCCTGGATCACGATTGCTCCAGGAAATTGCGGCCGAGCTGCGGGCCGAGCGGCGTGAGGACGCTCTCGGGATGAAACTGCACCCCTTCCACAGGCAGCTCGCGGTGCCGCACGCCCATCACCTCCCCGTCTGGTGTGCGCGCCGTGATCTCGAGCTCCTCGGGAACTCGTGTTGCCGCCAGCGAGTGGTAGCGGCCCGCATCGAGGCCCTGGGGGAGCCCTGCGAACACGCCCTTCCCGTCGTGCTCCACCTTCGACGCCTTGCCGTGCAAGAGCGCCCTCGCCGGTCCGACCTCGCCGCCGAAGGCCTCGACGATCGCCTGATGACCGAGGCAAACGCCAAGCGTCGGCACGCGCGCCCCGAGGCGGCGGATCAGCTCGACGGAGACTCCCGCGTCCGCAGGACGACCCGGGCCGGGCGAGATGAGCAGCTGCGTGGGCTCGAGCGCTTCCGCCTCCGCGACGGTGATGGCGTCGTTCCGGAAGACCCGCACGTCCGCGCCCAGCTCCTCGAAGAGGTGGACGAGGTTGTAGGTGAACGAGTCGTAGTTGTCGATGACTAGGAGCAGAATTCCTCCTCGGCGAGGTCGATCGCGGCCTCGAGTGCCGCCAGCTTCGAGAGGCACTCGAGGTGCTCCGCGGCCGGATCCGAGTCTGCCACGATTCCGGCTCCCGCCTGCAACCGCGCCACGCCGTCCTGCAGCGCGAGCGTGCGGATCGCGATGCACGTGTCCAGTGCGCCGTCGGGTAAGGCGTAGCCGACGGCACCCGCGTACGTTCCCCGGCGGTACCCCTCGAGCTCGGAGATGATCTGCATCGCGCGCACCTTGGGCGCGCCGGAGACCGTGCCGGCCGGGAAGCAGGCGCGCAACACGTCGAACGGCGTCACGCCGTCACGCAGCTCGCCCGTCACCTCCGAGACGAGGTGCGTCACGTGCGAGAAGCGCTCCGGCTCGAGGTAGCGCGCCACCTGCACGGTGCCGGCGCGGCAGACCCGAGAGAGGTCGTTGCGGCCGAGGTCGACCAGCATCACGTGCTCGGCGCGATCCTTCTCCGATGCGAGCAGCCGCTCGGCGTCGCCTTCTCCCGGCTCGGTCGTGCCGGCGATCGGGTTCACGCTGGCGCGTCCGCCCTCGCACTTGACCAGCGTCTCGGGAGAGGAGCCGACGAGCGCCAAGCCGTCGAGCTCGAGCAGGAACAGGTACGGCGACGGGTTCACGCGGCGCAGCGCACGATAGAGGTCGAGAGCCGACGCCGAGGTCGGCCGCTCCGCCCGCTGCGAGAGCACCACCTGGAAGGCGTCCCCGGCGCGGATGTACTCCTTCACTCGCTGGACACCGGCTTCGTAAACCTCGCGGCTCGGCGACCGGCGCAGCGACCCACCGGGCGAACGGAGATAGTTGCTGTCAGCAACTATCTCCCCCTCGAGCAGGCTACGGACTGCGTGGGGATCGCCCGCCAGCACGGCCGCCGTCCCGCTCCCGTGGTCGTACCGGATCAGGGTGTCAGCAACGACGAAGCGGCTCTCAGCCATGGCTGGCCCCTCCGCCGGCAACGGCACGGTCGGCTCCAAGGTCGCGACGTGGTCATAGCCGAGATAGCCGACGACAGGTTGCGCGAGCGCCTCGGCCTCAGCGAACGAGACGAGCCGCGAGCCGGAGCCGATGAACGAGTACCGACCGAGGCGGCCCTGCTCAACGGACTCGAGCAGGAAGCTGGCGCGGGAATCTGCCCGCAGTCGAAGGTAGGCGCCGAGCGGCGTCAGCAGGTCGGTCGGTATGTGCGCGAACGTCGTCTGCACGAAATGAGACCCTCTCGGGTCTCGGCGAAGCGGGCTCTCGGGCGGTCGGCTAGGCCGTCCGCATGCTCCCGCTCCGCTTGCGGCGCCACGGCCACCAGGTGCGGAGGGAAGTCACAGCCGCAGCGTAGCCGCTCCATAGGACTCTCGGCAATGCCCAGACCGCTTTTGGTCGTTTCGGATCAGTCGACTCGGGTCCGACCTGGGCGTCCGGCGCTAGGCTCTAGCTGTGAGCCGGTCCGTGATTGTCGCAGCCGTCCGCACGCCCTTCGGGAAGCTCGGCGGGGGGCTCGCGCAATACCGGGCGCCCGAGCTTGGCTCGCTGGTGATTCGCGTCGCGCTCGACCGCGTCGGGCTCGCGAACGACGAGGTCGAGTACGTGATCATGGGCCAGGTGCTTCAGGCCGGCTCGGGTCAGGCTCCCGCGCGGCAGGCGGCGATTGGTGCCGGCCTGCCGAAAGAGACTCCGGCCGACACGATCAACAAGGTCTGCGCCTCGTCGATCCGTGCCGTCGAGATTGCCGACGCGATGATCCGGGCAGGGGAGCACGAGCTGATCGTCACGGGTGGCATGGAGTCGATGTCGAATGCGCCGTACCTCCTGCAGAAGGCGCGCTTCGGCTACCGGCTCGGCAACGGCGAGCTCGTCGACTCGATGGTCCACGACGGGCTCACCTCGACCTTCGACCAGCTGCACATGGTGCAGCAGAACTCACACGTCGCCCGCGAGCTCGGAATCTCGCGCGAGGAGCAGGACGCGTGGGCCTACCGCTCCCACCAACGCGCCGCGGCTGCGCAGGATCAGGGCCGCTTCGAGGACGAGATCGTTGCTGTACCGGTGAAGGGCGGCGGGGATGTGACCGCCGACGAGAGTATCCGGCGCGACACCTCTTTGGACTCGCTGGCGAAGCTCAAGCCCGTGTTCGACCCGGAGGGCACGACGACGGCGGGGAACGCGCCCGGCGTGAACGACGGAGCTTCATGCGTGATCGTCGCGTCGGAGGAGCTCGCCCAGCGGCGCGGCTTACCCGTCTTGGCAACGATTCTCTCACAGGCCTACGTCGCCGACGACTTCGCCTACCTGGCGCGGACGCCGGCGCGCGCCGGC
>Ga0136621_1001000_pt1 | contig 11338 bp, 10 predicted proteins | sample AntDryUQ445A2306_FD_104673 | JGI IMG/M metagenome (GOLD analysis project Ga0136621, IMG submission 104673) | Polar desert sand microbial communities from Dry Valleys, Antarctica - metaG UQ445A (23.06) | ecosystem: Environmental > Terrestrial > Soil > Desert | place: Antarctica: Dry Valley...
CCAGCACCTGCCCATCTCCCTCGACGAATACGTCTTCCGCCACAACCGCCGCGGCACCCCGATGGCCGCGTTTCAGACCCTGCTGGGCCTAGGAGCAATCCACGACCCGACGACCTACGCCCAGATCACCCACCATGCGGCCTGAGGCAACCGGATACGCATCGCCGCGCTAGCGAAGCTCAGGCTTGGGGGCAGGGCCTCTACGCGCGGCGGCGCAGGCCGAGGATGCTCAGCAGGAACGACGAGAAGAACACCTGGATGCCCAGGATCACCAGCGTGGCTGCGGCCACTGCCAGCCGTTCCTCGCCGAGATTTCCGAGACCGCGCTCGAGCCAGGTGCCCACGATCATGGCGGTCACGATCAGGCCGCAGGCCAGGATCGCACCACCGAGCAACAGCCCGTGCTCGAGCTTGAAGCGGGCGCGCATGCGATCGAACCACGGGTCGCGCTCGCCCATGAAGTAGGTGCCGTAGGCATGGGCGCATAGCCCGAGTGAGACGATCTGGCTGCCGACGATCACCAGCAGCGCCGCGGCGATCATCGAGTGCAGCTGCCAGACGCGGCCCAGCACGTCGATCTCGGCAAGCACGGTGACCATCCCCAGCGCCCCCACGGCCGCCAACGCCAGGCCGGGGACCAGGAACAGATGCGTCGGGCTGTGCACGAGCAGGTAACGCAGGTGGCGCCACCCGTCGCGGAAGCTCGACAGCTTCGAGATTCCACCGCGAGGGGCGTACTCGATCGGCAGCTCGCTCAGCTTGAGGTTCTGCTTGACCGCCCTCACGACCATCTCGGATGCGAACTCCATGCCGGTGGCGCGCAGGTCGAGCCGTTCGAGGGTGTCCCTTCGGATGGCGCGCATGCCGCAGTGGGCATCCTTCACGCCGCTGCGAAAGAAGAGGTTGAGCAGGCCCGTGAGCAACGGGTTGCCCACGTAGCGGTGCAGCCACGGCATCGCGCCCGGCTGGATGTTCTTCATGCGATTGCCGATCACGAAATCCGAGCCGTTGTCGAGCTCCGCTACGAAGCGGGGGATCTCGCTGAAGTCGTAGGTCAGGTCGGCGTCGGCCATGATCAGCAGCTCGCCCTCGGCGGCGGCGAAGCCCGCCAGGTAGGCGCTGCCGTAGCCGCGGCGGCGCTCATGGATCACGCGGGCTCCGGCGCGCGCGGCCAGCTCGGCGCTGCCGTCGCTCGACCCGTTGTCGGCCACGACGATCTCGCCCGCCAGCTCGTGCTCCTCCAGCGTGGCGCGCGCGAGCTGAACGCAGCGCTCGATCGAGTCGGCCTCGTTCAGGCAGGGAATGATCACCGACACCCTCGGACGGTCCGGAGGTGCGTCGATCCCGTTCAACGGGAGCCGCGATGTGCGCTCACTGGCGATCATTTGCACTCGCCGCCTGTATCGGCCCTCCTGCGTCCCGGGTTTAGCGCTGGTTCAGCCCTCTAGCGCTTCGTGGTAGGCGTCGACGGTCTGCCGGGCGCACTCTGGCCAGCTGAATCGCGCGCTGCGCTCGAGCCCCAGCTCCCTGAGCTCGGCTCGGCGGTCAGCGGAGGAGAGCACCGTCCAGAGCGCGCTCGCGAGCGCGTCAGCGTCCTGCGGGTCGGTGAGCACCGCCGCCGCCCCGGCCAGCTCGGGTAGGCTGTCGCGGTCGCTCGCGACCACCGGTGCGCCGCAGGCCATGGCCTCCAGAAGGGGGAAGCCAAAGCCCTCGCCGAGTGTTGGGAACAGGAAGCAGTCGGCTCCGGAGTACAAGCGTACGAGGTCCTCCTCGCTCACGCGCCCGCGCCTGTCGATGCGCGCAGGTGACGACCGCAGCACACCCTCGAGCCGATCGTCCTTCCAGCCCCTGCCGCCCACAACGACCAGCCGGTGATCGGGGAAGTCCCGGCTCACCGCCTCGAAGGCACGCACGGCGCCGATAAGGTTCTTGCGCGGCTCGAGCGTCCCCACGCACAGCACGTAGGGCTCGCCGGCCCCGACCTCCACCGGCCGGAAGCGCTCCCCCACCCCGTAGGGCGTGACCCTGATCTTCTCGGGCGCCACGCCGAGCCGCTCGGAGATCTCGGCGGCCGAGTGGCGCGAGCCGGTGAGCACGAGCCGCGCGCGCTTGACCGCTCCGCGGGCCAGCAGCTGGTAGCGGCGCAGGATCAGGCGGGAGAAGTACTCGGGGCGACTCAGCGGCAGGACGTCGTGCACGGTGACCACGGACGGCCCCGGCAGGCCCAGCTCCGGCGGTACCAGGTGACGAGGGTGGTGCACGAGATCCACTCGCGCGCGGCGGGCCTGGCGGGCGAGCAGGAACGGGTAGTAGACGCCCTCGGCCAGCGCCTGGTAGGCGAGCCGGTGGACTGCGCCACCCGGCTCATGCCGCGCCGGGGTCAGCTCCGAGAGCTCCAGATCGCCGAGCTCGCGCAGCGCCTGGAGCAGGGCTGTGGCATAACGCCACTCGCCCGCCCTGTTCATCGACAGCGGCGCGACGTCGAAGCCCACTCTCACGCGATCGCCTCGCGGTAGGCGGCGAGCGTGTGCTCGGCGCAGGCATCCCAGGTGAGGGCCGCGCTGCGCGCGAGGCCCAGGACGCGCAGCCGCTGCGCCAGGGCGGGGTCCTCGAGCACCTGACGCAGCGCGTGGGCCACGGCGTCGTCGTCGGAAGGGTCGGCCAGGAGGGCGGCGCCCCCGGCCAGCTCGGGCAGGCCCGTCGTGGTGCTCGTGACCACCGGCGTGCCGCAGGCCATCGCCTCCAGCACGGGAAAGCCATAGCCCTCGGCCAGCGTGGGGAACAGAAAGCAGGCGGCTCCCGAATAGAGGCGGACGAGCTCGGACTCCGAGACGCGCCCGGCGAGCGTCACGCGCTCGCCCTGGGCGGCCAGCTCGCGCTCGAACTCCTCATTCCTCCAGCCTCGGCCACCGACGATCACGAGGCGGACCTCGGCCGGAGCGACTCTGTTGAAGGCCCGCAGCGCGCCGGCCAGGTTCTTGCGCGGCTCCAGCGTGCCGACACACAGCACGTAGGGGGCGCCCGGCTCGGTGCGCACGGGGCGAAAGCTCTCGTCGACGCCGTAGGGGGTCACGCTCACGCGCTCGGGCTCCACTCCCGCCAGCTCGGTGAGCTGTGCGCGCACGTGCTCCGAGCCACAGAGCACGCGGTCGGCCTTGCGCAGGTGGCGAGCGCCCACGTGGCGCATGTGCGCGGTCACCGTGCGCGTGAACAGCTCGGGCCGGCTGAGCGGCAGTACGTCGTGGGCGCTCAGAACGAGCGGCAGGCCGGCCGTCCTCGCCCCATAGGGCGCCGGGCAGTGCACCACCTGGGCGCCGCGCGCGCGACGGCCCAGCAGGATCGGATACCAGATGCCCTCGCGAACGATCCCGCGCCCGAGCCTGCCGGGCAGGCCGGCGGGCGCGCTCAGCTCACGCAGCTCGACGTCCGGCTGCCGCGCGAGTGCCCGTCGAATGCCCTCGGCGTAGCGAGCCACCCCCGCGGGGCTGACGACCGCGGGCGTCATGTCCAGGGCCACGCGCAGGTCGCTCACAGGCCGCAGCATCGCAGTGGCTTCGGCGGCGGTTAGCTCCTGGGCGCCCGGTACGGTTGCGAGGTTGCGGATCCTCCTGACCTCGCACTACGGGCTTCCGCACCTGGGTGGCATCGAAACGGTGATCGACGCCCTCGCCCGGCGGCTCACGGCCCGCGGGCATGAGGTCACCCACCTCGCCTCCGACGCGCGACGCGCCCACGACTCCGCTGTCGGTGATCCGCCGCGGCCGTACCGGGTGGTACGGGTGCCCGCTTTCAACGCGCTCGAGGAGCGGCTCGACGTGCCCTATCCGCTGTTCACGCCCCGCCTCGTGCCCGTGCTGCGGCGCGAGGTCCGGCGGGCCGACGTCGTCCACGCCCACGGGTTCCTCTACCTCCCCACGCCCATGGCGCTGGGCTTCGCGCGCGACTCGGCACGCGTGCTCACCGAGCACGTGGGCACCGTCGGCTGGTCCAGCGCCCCCCTGCGAGCGGCCGAGCGGGCGGCGGTGGCAACCATCGGGCGGACCTCGGCGCGGCTTGCTCAGGCGCTGGTGGCGCTGAACGACAAGGTCGAGGCCGAGCTGCGGCGGCTGGCGCCGGGCCGGCAGGTCGAGCGGATCCCGAACGGTGTGGACTCGGAGGCCTTCAGGCCCGCGGCGCCGGGCGAACGCGAGCTGCTGCGCCGCCAGCTCGGGTGGGATGAGCGTCCTCGAGCCCTGTTCGTCGGGCGGCTGGTGGAGAAGAAGGGCGTTGGACTGGCGATCGCGACCGCGGCACGCGCGGGGGTCGAGTTGGTGCTGGTTGGGCCAGGGCGGCCGCCCGGTCCGCTTCCGTCGTGCGTCGAGGTACTGGGGCCACAGCCCCCCGAGCGGGTGCGCGAGCTGTACCGCGCAAGCGACGCCTTCCTGTTGCCCTCCCGCGGCGAGGGCTTCCCGGTGACGGCGCAGGAGGCGCTCGCCAGCGGGCTGGCGGTGGTGCTCTGCCACGACCAGGCCTACGCCGGCTACCTCGCCGGCGCCGGGCCCGCTGCGCGGCTGGCAGAGATGGATGAGCACGCGCTCGCCGTGGCGTTGCGCCAGGCGCTCGACGAGGATCCTGCGGCGGTGCGCGAGGCGGGTCGCGAGCACGCTCTCGCCGCCTTCTCCTGGGAGAGGGCGGCCCGCGCGCACGAGGCGCTCTACGAGCGGCTGCTCTCGCCGTGAGGCTGCTGCACCTAACGATGGAGCTGCCGTACGCGCCGGGCGGCCCCGGCGGCGCCACGCGCCAGTTCTCGCTGCTGCGACGGCTGGTCGAGCGGGCGCACCAGGTGACCGTGGTGAGCGCGGCCACCGAGGCGCACGAGCGCGAGACCGGCGCGGTGCCGCTGATGGAGGCCGCCGGTTTCGACTATCGACCGGCTCGTCGGCCGGCATCGCGTGCGGCCGAGGTGGCGGCCGCGACACGACGCGACCCGCGGACGCTCGCCAGGGTGGTCACGCGGCCGTGGTTCGCATGGCAGTTCGGGATCTTCTGGCAGAACGCCCGAGCGCATGCACTGCAGCAGGTCGAGGAGCTGCGCCCCGACCTGATCACGGTCGAGCACGACGACCTGGCGCCGGTCATCCACGACCTGCCCGGCGCGGTGCCCGCCGTGCTGTGCACGCAGAACACGAGCTGGCGCCTGCTGAGGCGAGAGTCGGAGTTCGGCGGCGTTGGCCCGCGAACGCGTCTACGGCTCGAGGCCGCGCGCCACCACCGCATGACCGCACGAGCGGTGCCGGGATACGCGGGGGTGGTGGCGGTGTCCGATGGCGACGCCCGCGACTTCGCCGACCTGGGCGCGCGGCGCGTGGAGGTGGTGCCCAACGGGGCCCACTTCGCTCCCCGCTCACCGCCGTCCGCGGACGGGCCCCCGACGCTGCTGTTCACCGGTTCGATGGACCACCCGCCCAACCGGGACGCGATCCTCTGGTTCGGGCGCGAAGCCTGGCCCCTGGTGACCGCGCGCGTTGCGGATGCGCGCCTGCTCGTGGTGGGCCGGGGCCCACAGGACGAGCTCAGCGGACTGGCGCGCCAGCCCGGCGTTCAGGTGACCGGGCCGGTGCCGCAGATGGGCCCCTGGTTCGAGCGCGCGCATGTGGCCATCGCCCCGCTGCGCTCCGGCGGGGGCTCGCGGCTGAAGATCCTCGAGGCGCTTGCGGCCGGCCGGGCGGTGGTATCGACCACCGTCGGGGCGGAGGGCCTCGACCTGAGGCCGAGCGAGCACCTGCTGGTCTGCGACAGCGCCCAGGACTTCGCGGAGGCCTGTGTGCGGCTGCTGGGCGACGGCGTTCTGCGCGAGCGCCTCGCCGCCCAGGGACGGAACCACGCGGCGCAGCGCTACGACTGGCCGGCGCTGGGCGACCGCTTCGATTCCGCCCTGGAGAACATCCTGAGAGCGGCTCACTGATGGCGCTCGGCTGCGTGGTGCTGGCCTACGGCCCGGCCGGCGGCGCCGTGGGGGTGGTGAAGCAGCTGCTCGACGAAGGGGTGCCCGCGGAGTCGATCGCGGTCGTCCACAACCCCGACGGGCCGCGGAGCCGACCGCCCGAGCTGCCCGACGGCGTACGCGTCGAGCGCAACGCGGCGAACCTCGGCTACGCGGGAGGCATGAACCGCGGTCTGCGCGCACAGCTCGAGCGCGGCGCCGACCCGCTCCTGCTGCTGACACAGGACGTGGCCATCCGGCCGGGCGCGATCGGCCGGCTCCTGGAGGCGGCCGAGTCCGCCCCAGGCCACGGCGCGCTCGCTCCGCTGCTCACCGAGCCGTCCGGGCGCCCGTTCTCCCATGGCATGCGGCGCCTTCCCGCCGGCGGGCTGGCACACCGCCGCGGCGCGCCTCCCCCCGGCCAAGCCGTCTGGGACTGTGACTCGCTCGACGGCTCGGCGCTGCTACTGCGGGCCGACGCGGTCCGCGCCGTCGGTCTCCTCGACGAGACCTTCTTCATGTACTGCGAGGAGGCCGACCTCTGTCTGCGTCTTCGCACCTCGGGCCGCAAGTTGGCTGTGGTCCCGGGAGCCGTGCTCGAGCAGTCGTCGGGAGCGGCGTCGAGACCCGCCGCCTTCGGCTACCTGATGGGCCGCAACGGCCTCGAGCTGGCGCGGCGCGATGCGGGGGCAGCCGGGGTGGGCCTCGGCCTGCTGCGCCACGCGGCGGACACCGCGATGGTGGCCGTCTCGCTGGCCTCCCGCGATCGCGAAGCCGACGCCCACTTCGAGCTGTGGCGGCTGTTCGGGCTCTGGGCGGGCACGCTCGCCTTCTTCCTGCGCCGGTTTGGCCCGCCGCCGCGCGGCCTGGCCGGCGACATTCGGCGCGCCTAGCGCGAGGCGCGCTTCAGCTCGGCCAGCTTGAGCTCGAGCATCGCCGTGTAACAGGCCATCAGCAGGGCAATCGCGAGGCCCTGGGGCCCGTCGCGAAAGCCCTTCCAGAGCAGATAGCGGACGAAGAAGCTCCTCGGCGGCCCCAGCAGCAACCGGGAGGGGCTGGTGCGCTCGCCGGCGGCAAAGCGCTGCGAGGCCTCGATGTCCGTGTAGCGGTTGTTGCGCGCGAACCATTCCGATATCGAGCGATAGTTGAAGTGCTCGATCGCGCTCTCGGGATCTACGGGCGACCTTTCGACGGCGCCGTCCACGCGCGGCTGCCCGTGCACGACGGCCGGCCACTGAACGGCCTCCGGCCGGAACAGGCGCAGGTGCGTCTCGGGCCAGTACCCCGAGTGCCGGATCCAGCGACCGAAGAGGTGGTTCTTGAAGATCAGCTCGACTCCCGCGAGGTCGTCCCGCGCCGCGTAGCCCGCCACCAGGTCGCGCGTCCGCGGCCCGGCGCGCTCGTCGGCGTCGAGCACCAGCACCCAGGGCTGGGAGGCACGTCCGATGCCCTCCTGGCGCCCCGCCTCCACGAAGCCCGCCGCCGGCACGCCGACCACGGTCGCGCCGAACTCCTCGGCGATGGCCCGCGTGTCGTCTTCGCTCTCCATGTCCACGACCACGATCTCCGACACCCAGCCGGCGCAGCTCTCGAGACAACCGCGCAGCTCCCCGCCGGCGTTGCGCGTGCCCACCAGAAGCGTGACCGGCAGGCGCTCGCTCACGACGAGCTCAGCCTCAGCGAGCCGAAGGCCACGCGCAGGTCCGCGGCCGAGAGACAGCCCGTCCAGACGGCGACGGCCACGAACACCGACAGCGCCACCACGAGCGCGACCGCCCACGGCACGCCCGCGACCAGGAGCAGGACGCCCACGAGAACCATCGCGAGGGCGCAGAGTGACACCCTCAGCAGGACCGACACCAGCCGCGGCAGCTCCACGTCGCGCCTGACTGCCAGCCACTGCGCGACAACCACCAGCCCTTCGGCTCCCACCGAGGCCGCCGCGGCCCCCTTCGCCCCGTACGCGGGGATCACCCACGCGTTCAGTCCCGCCTTCGCCACCACGCCCGCCACATTGATCTTGACCAGCACCGCGAGACGATCGAGCGCCACCTGGAGGTTCGACAGCACCGAATAGCTGGCCACGAGCGCGATGTTCGCGCTCAGGATCACCACGAGCGTGCCGGCGCCCGAGTAGGCCGACCCGCCGATCGCCTCGACGACCGACTGGGCGGACAGCGCGAGGGCAAACGCCAGCGGCAGGCAGAGGATCAGGGCCGTCTGCACCGCGGACGTGGTCTGCTTGCGTCCTCGCTCGGTGGCGGGCCCGGTCTGGGCCACGGTGGCGAGGTAGGCAGCGCCGAAGTACGCCGGCACCAGGATCGCCGTCTCGATCACGCGCGAGGCAAGCCCGTAGTCGCCCAGGTCGGACTCGCTGGAGAGCTGGCCCAGCATCAGCAGATCGATGCGCGCGTAGAGCAGGTTGAAGCCCGCCAGCAGCGCGAACGGAACGGCGAGCTTGAGCAGGCCGGTCACCCTCGACATTCCCCCGCCCACGGCCGGCCGCACCACCCGCAGCAGGCAGAGCGCTGCGACCGCGATCGTCCCCGCCACCTCCGACGCGATTCCGGCGAGCAGCAGCGACTCGGGACTCGCCGAGACCGCGGCCGCGATCGCCGTGGCCGCCACCACGACCACACCCCGCACCACGCGCGAGACGGTGACCAGATGGGCCCTGTCCCCGGCGGTCAGGGTGGCCTCGAATGGCCGCGCCAGCGCGCTCGCTGCGTAGACACCGAACCCGAGGAAGAAGGCGGTGCGGCTGGCCGGGCCGGTGCCCACCCCGGTCAGCGCGAGAGCGGCGCCCACGGCGAGCATGGCCGCGACCATCAGCGCCTGCGCCTTCATGAACGCCCCGAGCAGGAAGGGAGTCTGCTCCGGGTCGGCGCTCATGTCGCGCACGACCAGGGACACGAGGCCGAGGTCCACCATGAACGCGGCCAGGCTGGCCGCCGCGATCGCGTAGGCGTACTCGCCGAACTCAGCGGGGGCCAGCGCCCGCACGACGATGATCGCCGACACCAGCAACATCAGCCGCGTGATCGCCTCGGCCCCGACCAGCGACACGAAGGTCCGCACGAACCTGCGCGCGCTGCGACTCATACCGAGCAAGGCTAACGAGCGTCCGGGCGGTTATTCTCGCTGCTCTTGGCCACCAAGACCGCCCTCATAACCGGCATCACGGGCCAGGACGGGTCCTACCTCGCCGAGCTCCTGCTCGAGAAGGGCTACGAGGTGCACGGCATGGTGCGCCGCTCGTCCTCGGAGACCTTTCAGCGGCTCGCCGCGATCCGCGACGACATCGTCCTGCACACCGGCGACCTGCTGGACCAGCGATCGCAGGTGGACGTGCTCCGCGCATGCCGGCCCGAGGAGATCTACAACCTCGCCGCGATGTCCTTCGTGGCGGCCTCGTGGTCCCAGCCGGTGCTCACCGCAGAGTTCACCGGAGTCGGGGCCACCCGCATGCTCGAGGCGATGCGCGAAGTGGCGCCCCAGGCGCGCTTCTACCAGGCGTCCTCGTCCGAGATGTTCGGCCAGGTCCTGGAGGTGCCCCAAACCGAGAAGACCCCGTTCTACCCCCGCTCGCCCTATGGCGTGGCCAAGGCCTACGGTCACTTCATCACCGTGAACTACCGCGAATCCTATGATCTTTTCGCCTGCTCAGGGATACTTTTTAACCACGAAAGCCCCCGCCGCGGGCTGGAGTTCGTGACGCGCAAGGTCACCCACGCCGCCGCGGCGATCAAGCTGGGGCTGGCCGACGAGCTGGCGCTCGGCAACCTCGACGCCGAACGCGACTGGGGTTACGCGAAGGACTACGTCGAGGCGATGTGGCTGATGCTCCAGCAGGACCAGCCCGAGGACTACGTCGTGGCCACCGGGAAGACCCACAGCGTTCGCGAGCTGGTGAACGTGGCCTTCGAGCACGTAGGACTGGATCCAGAGCGCTACGTGCGCATCGACCCCCAGTACCTGCGTCCGGCCGAGGTGGAGCAGTTGGTGGGCGATCCGGCCAAGGCGCGCGAGCGCCTGGGTTGGGAGCCGCGCACCCCCTTCCGTGAGCTCGTGGAGTTGATGGTGGACTCCGATCTCGAGCTGCTAGCCAGCGGCGTTCCCCAGAAGCAGGCCGGCTGAGTTCGAGCGGCGCCTGCGATCTGGCGGTCGTGGGCGGTGGCATCCTCGGCCTGGCCGTAGCGAGGGAGCTGAAGTCCCGGCGGCCGAGGCTCTCGGTCACGGTGCTCGAGCGCGGGCGCGAGGTGGCCACACAACAGACGGGCCACAACAGCGGCGTGCTGCACGCGGGCATCTACTACCAGCCCGGGTCCCTGAAAGCCCGGCTGTGCGTGGAGGGCGCGCGGGAGATGTACGAGTTCTGCGAACGCCACGGTGTGGCGCACGAGCGCTGCGGCAAGGTGATCGTGGCCCGCAGCGCGGCGGAGCTCCCGGCGCTGGAAGAACTGGAGCGCCGCGGCGCTGCCAACGGCGTGCCGGGCCTGCGGCGCCTGGACGCGCAGGGGGTCGCCGATCTGGAGCCACACTGCCGCGCAGCGGGCGGCCTGCACTCACCGTCGACGGGCATCGTCGACTTCGCGGCGGTGGCCCGGGCGATGGCAGCCGGGCTGCGAGAAGAGGGAGTGGAGGTGGCCACGAGCCGGCCCGTGACGTCCATTCGCGCCGCCGGGCGGCGGATAGCGCTGGGCCACCCCCACGGCGAGACGAGCGCTCGCCTGGCCATCTTCTGCGCCGGCAGGTCCGCGGACCGCCTGGCCACGATGGCCGGCGCACCCGCCGACCCGCGGATCGTGCCCTTCCGCGGGTCCTACCTGAGGCTGCGACCCGAGAAGCGCTCGCTCGTCCGCTCGCTGATCTACCCGGTTCCGGACCCCTCGCTGCCCTTCCTGGGCGTGCACCTGTCGCGCCACGTGGACGGCGAGGTGTCGCTCGGGCCGACCGCACTGCTGTGGCCCGGCCGGCGACCGGGCGCGGTGCTGGCGTGGCCCGGCACCTGGCGGATGGCGCGGCGCTGGTGGCGCACCGGGCTGTCCGAGGCCCGCCACGCCGTGGACCGGCGTGCGATTGCCCGCGCGGCCGCCGCGTACGTGCCGGAGATCGACGCCGCCGACCTGCGCCCCTGGTTCGCCGGCGTGCGCGCGCAGGCGCTGGCCCGCGACGGCCGCCTGGTGGACGACTTCGTGGTGCACGAGACCGAGCGCGCCCTGCATGTGCGCAATGCGCCTTCACCCGCCGCCACCTCGGCACTCGCCCTCGCCCGCCTGCTGGCGGATCGAGCCGAGCCGGGGCTGGACTAGATGTAGAACCTGACCACGTTGTTCATCCGGGCCTCCTTGGAGGCTGAGTGGTGTCGAAGCCAAC
>Ga0136621_1001002_pt1 | contig 11334 bp, 14 predicted proteins | sample AntDryUQ445A2306_FD_104673 | JGI IMG/M metagenome (GOLD analysis project Ga0136621, IMG submission 104673) | Polar desert sand microbial communities from Dry Valleys, Antarctica - metaG UQ445A (23.06) | ecosystem: Environmental > Terrestrial > Soil > Desert | place: Antarctica: Dry Valley...
CCCCGAGGGCTGGGGAGACCTGACCACCCTCGACGTGGACCGGCTGCCCGCAGACGCCCGCGGTGCCCTGACCGAGACGGGGGGCAGAGCGGCACTTCCCGCCGACGTGCTCCAGAAAAACCGGGTGCCCGAGGCCCGCTCCGAGTGGCTCCTGCAGCTGGAGGACGGTTGGCAAGAGAAGGTTCTGAAGGAGTAGTTTGGGCGGACGACTCAAGATAGCCCTGCTCCTCGCCCCGGCGCTGGTGGTCATCGGGATCCTCTTCGCCGGGGGACTCGTCTCGGCCGTCGTACAGTCCGTAGGCTACATGCCCGCCATCGGGCAGACGCGCGTAAGCCTCGACGCCTACCGCGAGGTCCTCTCCGGCGGGGACTTTCTCGACTCGTTTCTCCTGACCGTCTACATCGCGGGGGTGTCGACGGCCGTCTCCACGGTGCTAGCCGTGCTGGCGGCGATGACCCTCAGGCGGTCGAGCGGTCGCCTTTCGGCCGTCGTGTTCCAGTTGCCGATCACGATCCCCCACCTCCTCGCGGCGGTCGGAATCGCGCTCGTCGTCTCCCAGACAGGCCTCGGGGCGCGCCTGGCCGCGGCCCTCGGCCTGATCGGGCAGCCCAGAGAGTTCCCCGCGCTCCTCTACGACCGCTACTCCGCCGGCATCATCCTGACCTACGTCTGGAAGGAGGTGCCGTTCGTCGCCCTGGTCGTGCTCGCCGCGCTGCGGGGCGTGGCCGGGGAGCTCGAAGACGTCGCGCGCACGCTCGGGGCGAACACCTGGCAGAGGTTCTGGTACGTGGTCTTCCCGGTCACCTCGCCCGGCATCGTCGCAGCCAGCCTCCTCGTCTTCGCCTTCACCTTCGGCGCCTTCGAGGTGCCGTACCTGCTGGGCAGGACCTACCCCACGATACTGCCGGTCATGGCCTACAACGAGTACAAGGACGTAGAGCTCTCGGCCCGGCCGGTGGCGATGGCCATTAACGTCCTGATCTCGCTGTTCACGGCGATCTTCGCCGCCCTCTACCTCCGGCTCGCAAGGGACCTTGGCCGTGGGTAAGAAAAGGAGCAACGCGGGCCTCCTCGTCGTGACGGTGCTGGTGGCCCTGCCTTTCGTGCCGCTCTTTTTGTGGGCCTTTGCCGGCGAGTGGCGCTTCCCCGACCTCCTGCCCACGGAGTGGTCCTTACGCGGGGTCGCTTCCGTCATGGAACCGGGCGGGCGCGTCCTCGGTGCCACGCTCAACAGCCTCCTCATAGGGATGGCGGTCGCGGTCGCCTCGGTGGCGGCCGGGACGCCGGTGGGGATGGCCCTGGGCGGCTACGAGTGGCGGTTCAAGGGGGCCGTGATTTTCTTCGTCCTCCTCCCGATACTCGTCCCGCCGCTCGCCTCTACGATGGGCGTCCACCTCACGTTCATCAGGCTCGGTCTCGCCGACACGGCCTTTGGTGTGTTCCTGGTGCACCTCGTGCCGACGGTGCCGTACACCGCGATTATCATGACGAGCATCTTCGCCGAGCGGACCGGCGAGGCGGAGGAGGCCGCCCGCACCCTCGGGGCGAACCCCTGGCAGACGTTCGTCCACGTGACCTTGCCCGAGGTCGTCCCCGGCGTTGCCGTGGCCGGGCTGTTCGCGTTCCTGATCTCCTGGGGACAGTACGTCCTGACGATCCTGATCGGGGGCGGCAACGTCGTCACCCTTCCGATGCTCCTCTTCTCCGCAGCCTCGGGAAACGACCCCGTTATAACGTCGTCGCTCGCGATAGTCTTCGCTCTCCCGGCCGTCCTGGCCCTCGTGGTTGCCCTCCACTTCCTGAGATCCTCGGAGAGGGACGGGGGCAACGGATTTGTGGGGCTTGGTAAGGTCTCGTGAGCGTACGACCGGAGATGGCGGCGAGGAGTGGGCTAACGGACCTGATTCAAAATTCGCCATCCATCGTGGAGCCGTTGGGCCGCCGAGAAGAGGACCATCCCGGCGAAGATCCAGGCTATGGTGGAGACGTGCTCCGGCAGCAAGAGGAAGAGTGCGCCCGCAACGATGGTCTCGAACCCCTCCGTCAGCGAGCGGCGGAAGTGAAGCCCCCGATCCGTCTGCCGCTCCCTCTTCAGCCGCTCAAGGATACCGGAGAGGGCGAGAAACGCCGTGCCGTTGAGGTAGTAGGCGAAGAAGAGCGCGACCAGGGCCAGCCTGGCGTCCTGGTGCTGGACGGCGAGGGCGACGAGGAAGCCGCCGTAGACGAGGAAGTCCGCCATGATGTCCACGAACGTACCGAACTCCGAGCTCTCGCTGCGCAGGCGGGCCACCTCCCCGTCGAGGCCGTCCAGGAGCCGGTTGAGGAGCCAGAGGACGAGCGCCAGGAGGTTGAGGCCGAGGGCTACAGCCACCAGGCAGAGCGCTCCTACGCAGAGGCCAGACACCGTGAGGACGTTGCCGGTGACGCCCCCCTTCGCCAGGATTCGGGCGGGCAGCATGTAGAAGGGTTTGGCACCCTCCCGGAGTTCCTCGTCGAGCATCCCCCGATCTTAGCAGCGGGCGCGAACCTTCGGGGAAGCGGTCGGTCTGAGCGGCGCTCCGGGGATGGTGCTGCCGTAGTGGCTGGCGACCTTGCCCTGTCGGGTGCCCGATGACGCTCGGTCCCCGGGCCGTCAGGTGGGTCAGGTTCGCGTTGGGTCTGACGGTCCTGGCCGCGTTCGGCCTGGCGTACCTCTTTTCCGAGGGTTTCAGGCGCGAGGTGGACCTGGCGCTGGAGATCCTGGGCCGCGGGGACGTCGCGGGGCTAAGGGACTACATCCTCTCCTTCGGGGCGTGGGCGCCTATCGTCTCGGCGCTGCTGATGGTCCTGCAGGCCCTCGTCGCCCCCCTCCCGGCCTTCCTCCTATCGTTCGCCAACGGCCTCGCGTTCGGGGTCTTCTGGGGCGGGATGTTGAGCCTGGCGAGCGCGTCGTTGGCGGCGGCCGTGAGCTTCTCTATAGCGCGGTTTCTGGGACGGGGGCCTGCCGAGGCCATCGTCGGCCGGGCGCATCTCGGGGCGGCGGACCGCTGGTTTCTGCGCTGGGGCGCGTACGCCGTGCTCTTCGCGCGCCTCGTGCCCGTCGTCTCCTTCGACGTCGTCTCCTACGCGGCCGGCCTCACCAGTATGCGTTTCTGGCGGTTCATGATCGCCACGATAATCGGGATGGCTCCGGCCACGTTCATCTACTCGTTTTTCGGGGAGAGGGCACCGCAGTACGTCCAGGTCCTGCTGGCGGTTTTCGGGATCGTGATCGCGATCGTCCTGGTGGCGGCCCTGCTACGGCGGCGGAGACAGGGGAAAGAGATACCGCTGGTCGAGAACGAAACCATCGAGGAAGCCGAGGTAGATTTCGATGACCAGACCGTGGGATAGGCGAAGCTCGAAGACCGGAAGCTCGCGCGCGGCGGGCGATTCGTGAGCGCTGGCCTGGAGCTCAGGGACCTCTCGCACCGCTACAGCGGAGCTTCTTCTCCTGCGCTCACCGGCGTCTCGGTCGGGGTCGAGCCTGGGGACCTCGTTGCGTTTCTCGGTCCCTCGGGATGCGGCAAGACGACGGCGCTCAAGATCGTGGCCGGCCTCCTGCGCCCAACATCCGGGGAGATCCTGGTTGACGGGGACCGGATGAACGACGTGCCGCCGGAGAGGCGCGGGGCCGCGATGGTCTTCCAGAAGCCCCTGCTCTTCCCGCACATGAGCGTCGCCCAGAACATCGGCTTCGGGCTCAGGATGCGAAGCGTCCCGCGCGACCGGATAGAGAAGCGGGTGGACGGTGCCCTTCGGAGCGTGCGCATGGACGGTTTCGCGGACCGCCGCCCCGGGGAACTCTCCGGCGGTCAGCAGCAGCGGGTGGCGCTGGCCCGCGCCCTCGTCACCGGGCCGCGCCTGCTGCTCCTGGACGAGCCCCTGAGCGCGCTCGACGCCTCGCTGCGCGGCGAGATGCGCGAGCTCGTGCGGGAGGTGCAGGAGCAGGGGGGCTACACCACCGTCTTCGTCACCCACGACCAGGAGGAGGCCGTCGTCCTCGCCGACCGTATCGCCCTCCTCTTTGACGGGAAGCTCCAGATGTACGCCGAGCCCCAGGCCTTCTACGACCGGCCCGCAACGCGCCGGATCGCCACCTTCTTCGGCGCGACCAACTTTATCCCCGGCCGGGCGAGAGATGGTAGGGTCGAGACCGCCCTCGGGAACTTGAGCCTCGCGAGGGCCGCCGGGCCGGGGAGCGTAACGCTTGCGATCCGGCCCGAGGCCGCGCGTCTCGGACCCGGAGAGAACTCCTTTCCCGCCCGTATCACCCGCGTCGTCTACCTAGGCACCAGGATAGACTGCGCCCTCGAAGCGAACGGCGTCGGCCTCAGGGTGGCCGTCCCGCCCGATGCTGGGGTGCGCGAGGGACAGAATGTTACCGTCTCTCTACCCCCGGAGTCCCTGTGGCCGCTTGAGGAGTAGGCCTGCAGAAGCTACTCGACGGGGGGTTCCGGCTTCTTGTGACGGCCCGAGATCCTCTTGAGCAGCAGCCACGCGATCGTGAGCAGCATGAGCCCGTGGCTTACCGCGAAGAACTCCCTGCCGTAGTACAGGGGGTTGTAGTAGGAGATGGGGCTGGACCACTTCCAGTCCGAGACCGGCCAGAAGAGCGGCCTGGTGTCGTCCACGTGGGTGAGGAAGTCGACGACGGTGTGCCCGAGCCAGCCGAGAAGGAACCACAGCAGAACTCGGTGCCGGTCGCTCCTCCCGAGTCGGAGGACCCGGTAGAGGACGACCAGCGCCACTACCGGCACGGCCGAGTGCAGTACGCTCCCCGTGCCCCCGAACGGGCCGCTGAAGTAGATCGCCTCCAGCAGCTCCTCGGAGTGCATGGAGTCCCATCCCTCCCGGAGGTAAGCCGTGCCCACGTAGTAGGCGGTGCCGGCGAAGGAGGGGAGATCGGGGAAGACCGCCCCCGCGGCCACGGCTATTCCCGCCGCCCGTCCCGCCTTCACACCAGGCTTGGACACAGCCCAGGTAAAGAACGCGTGCGAGTAGGTCTCCATGCCGGAAGCCTAGCTCCCCTGCGCACCGCAAGGGTGAGGGTGCAACCGGCGCGAGGTGGACCACGCCGCCAAGAGCATCAACGCCCCGTGCTCGACAACCGTCAAGGCCCGGGCGTGGTGCGAGCGGTCCCAGTAGGAGACCGGGCTTCGGAAGCGCCGACCCGAGACAGGCCACAGGACCGGACGCGCATCATCCGCGTGGGTGAGCGCGTCGGCGAGCACGTGCCCCGCCCAGCCCATCAAAAACGCGGACAACGGCCCGCGCAGACCGGGCGACCGGGAGACTAAGGCCAGGACCCCGACGGGCAGCGCCGAGTGGAGGGCCGCGTCGGGGCTGGCGAAGAGGCGTCGCGAGCACACCCTTGCACGGAAAGCGGTCCGACCGAGACGGTGTCGCCGCAGCCCCATCCAGGCCGCCCCGGCCGCGGCCGGGAGGTCCGGCACGACCCTGCCCGCCGCCGCCCAGACCCCCTCGCGGCCGCCGGAGGGATTCGCGAGCCGGGCGACGGCCCAGCCCAGCGCCGCGTGGGAGTAGGTGCGCACGCGAGGGATTCTATACGCTGGCGCCGACCCGCGAGGGAGGCCTGGGAACGCTTGGCCCGGACCCTCCTCGTATATATTCTTGGTCGGGCGGCCACCTGGTCCCTGTTCTCAAGCACGAGGGGAGGCGAATGCCGAAAAAACACATCGTTCTCGCCGGGGGCGGCCACGCGCACCTCTACTCCCTGGCGCGCACGAAAGAGCTGGTCCGGCGGGGCTTCGACGTCACCCTCGTCGACCATTCTCCCCATCTGTACTACTCGGGGATGGCGACGGGTGTGATCTCCGGCGTCTACGCGCCCGACGACCACCGCATAGACACCCGGCGGCTGGTGGAGGAGGGGGGAGGCCGGTTCGTAGAGGGCCGGATAGTGGAGATCCGGGCCAAGAACAGAGAGTTCGTCCTGGCGGACGGCCGAAATATCCCCTACGACGCGGCCTCCGTCTGCCTGGGCAGCGAGGTTGCCAGGTCCGGCATAGAGGAGAACGGGGCGGGCGCGGTCGGGGTCAAACCCGTCGTAAACACCGTGGAGATAAGGAAACGCCTGCTGGCACAGTCCGAGGACCAGACGCCCGAGATGCTCGTCGTCGGTGGCGGCGCGGCGGGTTGTGAGGTGGCGGCCAACGCGCTGGCGCTGCTCGAACGGCTCGGTATTCGGGGCGGGATCACGATAGCCCAGGCGGAGGACACCCTGCTACCGGACGCCCCTAAAGGGGCGCGCAAGAAGATCCTAGCCCTCCTGAGAAAGAAGGGCGCAAGGGTCCTTACGAACACCCTAGTTACCCGCCTCTGCGACGGCGTGGCGCTGACCTCCGACGGACATGAGATCCCCTGCGACCTTCCGGTGCTGGCCGCAGGAGCCGTCCCCCCGAACGTGTTCCGCGACTCGGGGCTTCCAACCGACGAAACCGGGGGCCTGCGGCTCGACCGCCACCTGCGTAGCACCGGCGATGGTCGACTCTTTAGCAGGGGAGACTGCGTGTCCTTCCGCGGAAAAGCGCTCCCCAAGCTCGGCGTCTTCGCCGTCCGACAGGGGCCCGTGATCTTCCAGAACCTCCAGGCTTCACTGGAGGGCTTGAAGCTCGGCGAGTACAGGCCGCAGAGACGTTACCTCTACGTGCTCAACCTCGGCGACGGTACAGGGCTCGCCGTCTACGGGCGCTTCTCCTGGCGTGGACGGCTCTCCTGGTGGCTCAAGCACCGCATAGACGATAGGTTCGTTGACGAGTACAGCCGCTAGCAACCCACCGTTCGAGTGTCCGAGACCGTCCGGATGTCCTCGGAGTTTCGGGCTTCGTACCACACAGACGCGTAAACCTCGAGGATCGAGCTCTGACGCCACCAGACCGCCCCACAAACGCCCATGGCGGGAACGGGATTGGCAAGAAGGCCACGCGAGCCTCTAGGGACGCGCCCCAAGGGGTCCCAAACGGCCCCACAGAGTATCCATCAGGAGTTGTTCCCCTTCTAGAAGAGCCCTGCCGGTCCTCGCCTCGCCACTCGAGCCGCGCAACGGAGCCTGGCGGCGCGCGGTCCGGCGGGACCAAGGCCGGGGCCGACCGTGTCTGCGTATCCCCGGAGGCCGGAGAAGGGCACGGGAAGGTCAGTCCCGTGCGGGGTCCGGCCACTCAGTCTCCTCGCGGCGGAGCATCCCCACGAGTTTGCCGTCCGACGTGGTCACCAATACGGAGGACACCCCGCGCTCGCGCATCCGCTTGGCCACCTTCTCGACCGGCTCGTCCGGCCGGAACGTGGCGGGGCCGTTCCTCATCGCGCTCTCTACGGATGCCTCGGAGTAAGACAACGCCAGACCCTTCTCGCGCAGCACTCCGAGCACGACTCTCTCCCCGTTCACGACCACGCACCGGTCCCAGCGCGTCGCTATCATGCGCTCGCGCGCCTCTGCGACCTTCTCCGATGGGCCGCAGGTCGGAACGTCCCTGCGGGCCGCGCCACCGACCGTCGGGACGTCCGCCAGAGTGCCCTCGGTCGGGAGGCCGCTCGCCGACCAGTCCGCCTTGCCGGGCACGTAGTCGTAGATCCTCTCGAAACCCATGCCTTCGAGCCGCCACGCGGCCCGCGGGCTCATGTCTCAGAGGTAGTCGTAACAGTAGACGACCACCGGCTCCTCCCGCCGCAGGCGGGCGGCGCTCTCCCGGTCCAGCTCCTTGAGCGGGATGTTGACGGCCCCGGGGAGGTGCCCCTCCTCGTACTCCTCGCGGGGCAACACCTCGACGAGCTGCGCGCCTTCTTCTACGAGCCTCAGCACGTCGTCCCTAAAGGCGTCCTTCGGCATCGGCGTCTCCCTTCTTGCTCAGCGCTTCTCCGATCATATCGGACGTCGGATGTCCCTTCAGGCCGTCGGGTGTGGGGTACGTCCTGCACCCCAACGCCCACGCGTCACGGTCCTGGACCGGGAACAGGTCGTCCCCGTCCGCGCGGAGTGTCGGACTGCCTGGGAACTTCAGCCGCTCGGCGTCCTGATCGGTGTTCACCGCGACCAGATCGACCCGCGCTTCCATCCCCCGTTCCGCCAGCGCCTCGCGCACGGCCCGCTCCGCGCGCTCGTACGTCGGACACCCGTCGAAGTACAAGATCTCGACCCTCATCCTCGACACCCCCTCGTGACGTCGCACGCCTCGACGTGCTCGATGTTGTCCGCCAGGATCCCCTCGGCGAGCCTCAGCACGCCCAGCACCCGTTGGTCCGCTATGGAGTAGAAGGCCTTGCCGCCCTCGCGTCTGGCCCGCACGTACCCGCACCAGGTCAGGCAACCGAGGTGGACGGAGACCCGGGGCTGCGGGGCTCCCGTGGCCTCCACCAGCTCGCCCACGCTCATCTCGCCTTCTCGTGCCAGCAGCATGAGGGCCGAGAGCCTTATGGGGTTGGCGAAGCCGTCCAAAAGCTTCGCCAGGAGCCGCACCTGGGGGCTCTCGCGTCCCACGGGGACCCCCGCGAGCGGAGTCGCTTCGGTGCCCTGCGCGTTCGTCACGTCGTGCCCCTCCCTTACCTCTTGGCCGCCCCGTCGCGGCCCGGCCACCAGATGGCTTCGGCGTTGGCCCAGACGCCCGGCCTCGTCCTCACGTACCCGCCGATCATCCGACGCCCACGCCCGAAAAAAGTTCGCGTACGATCATGCCGGGCCTCCCTTCCTTATACGATTTATCGTATGCAGAATATACGTATTTTAGTATGATTACAATGACGCTGTTCCGTTCGCTGAGCCATTTCGAAGAGGTCGCGTCCTTTGGAGCTCTGGCGCGGGTCCCGTATGGACGGCCGGTTGACCTTCGGGCCGCGGTACAGGTCTGCGGGTGTTTTTGAGCCGGAAGGCGCCGCGGCAGGGACCTCCGTGTTGGCGGGTTCCTGCCGGCTCAATTCCCGCTGGCGGTAACGGGGTCATGTCTAGAATCGTGTCCGCGCGGTGGTAAGAAATCGGCGTGCCGGGTGGTCTGATCCGGGGCAGGACTCACGTCCGTAGATCGGCGCTAAGGAAGGTATATGAAGATGAATTCGGAGAACGGGCAGGTAATAGCGCGTATGGGGAGCGGCCTGCGCACCGAGGTGACGGCGAACGGGTACGCCCTGGTGGCGGACGAGCCGGTCGCTTTCGGAGGCACCGATACCGGGCCGACGCCGTACGACTACCTGCTCGCCGCGCTTGGCAGCTGCACGGCTATGACGGTCCGCATGTACGCGGACCGCAAGGGGTGGCCGCTGGAATCCGTACTGGTGCGCATGAAGCATGGCAAGATACACGCGAAAGACTGCGAAGAGTGCGAGACCGAGAATGGGAGGGTGGACCGGATCGAGCTGGAGTTGGAACTCGAAGGCCCGCTCGAGGAGCAGCAACGCCAGCGGTTGGTGGAGGTATCCGAGAAGTGCCCGGTCCACCGGACGCTCGATTCGGAAGTGCTGATCGAGATCCGCGTTTAAGAAACCGGGAACTCCGGCCGTTGGCGTGGGCGAAAGCAGACTAGAGCATCGCGAAGAGGAGGCTCCTTGAAGTATCCCGGATCTTCCGGCGGCGGCCCGAAAACCGACGATCCTGGCTCGGGCAAGGGCGGCCGGTCCCACGGAGACGAGAGGTCTCTGGTGGGCTCCCCCCGCGCGAACAAGACGACGTCCCAACGCCACGACCCAATCGAAGAGGCCCCGGCGCTCGGCCGGGAAGCCGCGAGGGTCCTGCGTCTCAACGACATGGGCGGATGGACGAAGGCAGCTCCGGAGCTCTATCCCCACCAGTGGAGCTGGGATTCCGCGTTCATAGCCATCGGTCTCGCCCACCTGGACACCCGCCGCGCCGCGCGGGAGCTGGAGACCCTCTTCGCCCACCAGTGGAGGACCGGCAAGGTGTCCCACATCGTCTTCAACCCCGACGCGCCGCCCGAGAGCTATTTTCCCGGGCCGGATCACTGGTCCTGCGCCGCGTCGTCCCCCGATGCTCCGCCGGCTCCACCGTACACCAGCTGCCTGAGCCAGCCTCCGGTACACGCTATCGCGGCGCTGCGCATCTGGGAGGCCGCGCGGTTCGCGGGCGAAGAAGAGGTCTCTTGCGCACGGGCCTTCCTGGGGAGGATCTATCCTGGCCTCCTCTCCTGGCACCGTTACCTCATGACCTACAGGGACCCCGAGGGGTCTGGGCTCGTCACCATCTACCATCCGTGGGGGAGCGGCACGGACAACTCGCCGCGCTGGGACGCGCCCCTCGAGGCTCTTGCGGTGGGCGAGGTGGGACCTTACCCCCGCTACGACCTCCGGCACGTTGGCTCCCCCTCCCAGAGGCCCACGAACGCCGAGTACGACCGCTACCTCTGGCTTGTGGACCTTATCAAGCGCGCACATCGCTGCGACGAGGCGACGATCTACGAGTCGCACCCGTTCCTCATAAAGGACGTCCTCACCAGCGCCATCCTGGTTGCGGCCAACGAGGCCCTTACGGAGATCTCCTCTCTGGTCGGGGCGCCCGAGGATGACCGCGTCCTCATCTCGGGCTGGATGGCTCGGGGCCGACGGGGACTGGAGGGATGCTGGGACCGCGAGCTCGGCCTTTGCCTCGACTACGACCTGAGGGCGGAAGAGCCCATCCGGGTGCGCACCGTCGCGGGCTTCGCGCCCCTGATCGCCGGCAGCCTGAGCCGGACGCGACTCGATGCCTTGCTACGCACCTTCGATTCGCCGGATTTCTGCGAGCACCGGGGGCTGCGCTGGCCGCTGCCGCCGAGCACCAGCCCGGAGGACCCGGGCTTCAGGCCCCGCAGCTACTGGCGCGGGCCGACCTGGCCCGTCGTCAACTGGCTCCTGTGGTGGTCGCTCGTCCGGGCCGGTGAGGTAGGGCGGGCCGAACGGTTGCGGCGGACGGCCCTAGAGCAGCTCGCCGTTCGGGGGTTCGGGGAATACTTCGATCCCTTCACCGGGCAGCTACTGGGCTCCGACGCCCAATCCTGGACCGCCGCGGTCGCCCTGGACTGGCTAGCGGGCGAAACGCTCCCGAAGGCGGGGTTGGCCTCATGATCTGGGGACGGCCAGATGCCGTTTAGAGTCGAGAGCCTCGCCGGCATGGGGAGCCTCGGCAGGCTTTGCTGCCGGCCGCTGCACCGCCGCCGCACCTCCACCATCGCGATCGTCGTCGGCAGCTGGCTGACCCTGTTTAATCAGGGCGAGGTGCTGTGGGCGGGCCAGGTGAGCTTCGCGCTCCTGCTCAAGGTGTTCCTCAACTACCTCACGCCCTTCGCGGTTGCCAACCTGGGACTACTATCGTC
>Ga0136621_1001004_pt1 | contig 11331 bp, 10 predicted proteins | sample AntDryUQ445A2306_FD_104673 | JGI IMG/M metagenome (GOLD analysis project Ga0136621, IMG submission 104673) | Polar desert sand microbial communities from Dry Valleys, Antarctica - metaG UQ445A (23.06) | ecosystem: Environmental > Terrestrial > Soil > Desert | place: Antarctica: Dry Valley...
TCCCGCCGGGCTGCCGCCCTCGGTGGTCGCCGGCGCACACCTCGTCCAGATCCCGCTCGCGCCATGAGGCCGCTCGGGAGCGCGGTGCAGCGGGTGCTGCGCGCCCTTGGCCTGGAGCAGGAGCTCGCCCGCGCGGATGCCGTCGAGGCGTGGTGGCTGGTTGCCCGCGACGTGCTCGGCACCGACGCGGAGCACACCCGCGCGATCCGCGTGGAGGGCCACACTCTCGTCGTCGCCGTCCCAACGGCGCACTGGGCGGCCGAGATACGGCTGCGCGAGCGTGAGCTCGTCCGGCGGCTGCCGCCGGCCAGCGGGGTCCGCCGGATCCGCTCTGTACCAGGCGAACGAGCGCCAGAACGTCCGTGAGCTGATCGACATCTCAATGGCGGCGGCGGTTTGCGACGCGGCGCATGACACCATCAAGGGTCCGTGACGAGATCGCTCCTGCCCGCCGTCGTGCTCGCGCTCATCCTCGTGCTCACGTCGGCGACCGCCGCACGTGCAGACGATCCGAGTCCGTCTCCATCCCCCACACTCTCTCCCACACCATCTCCCGTGCCATCCACGACGCGGACACCCGCGCCAACCTCGAGCCCGACCGTGACGTCAACGCCGACGGCTGTCGTGACAGGGTCACCGACCGCATCACCCACGGCGTCGCCGGCGCCGACGCTGTCGCCTGCGGAGATCGAGGCCGCGCAGTCCCGGATCGCCGCCGCGTCGCTCCTCGAACGGCTGGAGATCGTGGTCATGCAGGCTGAGGTCGAGCGCCGCTACATCGACGAGCGGCTCGCCGCGGTCGTCGTGGAGCGGGCCGCTCTCGAGACGACACTCGGCACGCTTCGCGCGCGCGAGAGCGAGCGGCGGATGCTCCTCGCTCGCGTGCTGCAGCTGGCCTACCGCCAATCACGCACGAGCACGCTGCAGGTGCTGCTGGAGACCGGCTCCGTGGTCGACGCGGTGAAGCACAACGAGTCGCTGGCCGCGATCACCAGCCACGAGCAAACACTGCTCATCGAGCTCCGCACGCTCGCTGCCGAGCAAACGCGATTGCGCGACAGCCTCGTCGCGACGGAGGCGGAGCTCCGGGCACTCACCGAGACGCTCGGGGCCAAGGACGCCAGGATCGCGAAGCTCATCGGGCGGGCCACCAGGCTCGCCGAGGCCGCGAAGACCGGCCGTGACGTGAGCCGCGTGGAGGTCGAGGTGCTGAAGGACCTCGCCGGGGAGATCGCACGTGCGCATGAGGAGTCGCTGGGCCTCATGGCCGAGATCGCGCAGCGCACGGGCGTGGCGCTGCCGCGTGCCGACCGCGTCCTGTGGCCGACACGCGGCGTGGTGACCCAGGAGTTCGGCCCGAGCTCGCTCGCGCTCGAGCCCGGCGCGACGTACCAGGGCGTCGCCTATGCCCACTTCCATGACGGCATCGATATCGCCGCGCCGCTCGGCACGCCCGTTCTCGTGGCCGCAGCCGGTCGGGTGGCTTTCGTGGGCCACCTGTCCGACGGCGCGATGATCGTGATAGTCGCGCACGAAGGCGGCATCGTCACGCTGTACGGCCACCTCGACGACGCCGCTCTGCGGCCATCCGTGCGCGTTGGCGACCTTGTCGAGCCAGGCGACCACCTCGGCGCGATCGGCATGACCGGCGTGACCACGGGCCCGCACCTGCACTTCGTTGTCCGCCGCGGCACCGAGGCGATCGACCCCCGGAGCGTCCTCCCGCCCCGCTGACGCGAATCTAGACTCGGTCGCGATGAAGCAGGCCAGCTTCGCGACGAAGGTCGGCAGCACCGCCGACGTGCGGCGCGGCTCGGACGTCATCCTGGTCCACGAGCCCGAGATCGGCGCGGCACTGCGGACGAAGGGGCGCTTCTACTTCCTCAGCGAGGCTCCCTCCGGCAGCCCGGCAGCGCTCGCGCTCGCGAGCGAGCTCGCGCAGCTCACACGCGACGGGTACTACGCCGACCTCTCGGCTGGCATCGAGGCATCGCTCCGCAAGGCGCTGCGGAGCGCGAACCTGCGCGCGGCACAACGCCTCAAGGAGGTCCGCGCCGCGCCGCTCCTCCACTGCGCGTGTGCCGTCTTCGTGGGCGGCGAGGCATATGCGGCCCGGATCGGCGCCAGCCAGGTGTTCCTGGTCCGGCACGCCCGGCTCTTCCTCCCCGGTGAGGAGCCGGGGGAGCTCGCGGATTTCGTCCACCGCACCACGACGCGTCAGGCGACCTCGCTGGGCGCAGACCCCGATCTGCTTCCGCCGATCTGGCGGCAGAAGATCGAGACCGGCGACACGCTCGTTCTCGCGTCCGGCGGGCTCGTCGAGGGTCTCGGCGCCGAAGCACTCAAGAGCGCCGTCGTGTCGCTGCACCCGCGCGCTGCCGCGGAGCACCTACACAACCGCTTCGTCGCCGAAGGCCTGACGGGCAGCGATGCCGTGCTGCTCGTCGAGATGACCCATGCGAGAGGGGCGGCGGCCCGCGTCGCGTCCGCCCCCGCGCAGGTCATGACGGCTGAGGTCTCGGCCGCCGAGACCATCCGCACAGGGCTCGACTGGGTGTGGCGCCGGCGTCCACGGGTCGCGGCCGGCGTGAGGGCCACGGCCGCACCTGCGACGCCCACGGCGGTGACGAAGAGCGTCGCGATCGGGCTCGAGCCCGTACCAATGCGGGGTGCGTCGCTCCCACGCGCGCCCGACACGGCTCGCCAGCGGGTCGCTCGTCAGCGGCTCCTGACGACGATGTTCGCCGCGGCGCTGCTCGTGATCGGTATCGGGATCGCCGGAATCGTCCTTCGTGACTACCAGGCGAACCAGGTTTTCGCGGACTACCGCAGCGCGGCGCTTGGCGTCGAGGAGGACATCGCGTCCGCGCGACGGCTCATGACCCAGCAGGTACCCGATCGCGAGCGGGCGAAGCAGCGGCTCGCCTCGGCGGCGGAGCGTGTGGAGCAACTCTCGCGCTCGGCCGCCGCCGAGGAACAGCGGCTCGCTGCGTTTCGCACGGAGATCGCGAACCTCGTCGACCGGCTCTCGGACGTGGGCATCGACCTCGCCCGCATCGCGGCAGACGCGAAGCCGCGACAGCTCGCCGCGACCGGGAACGGGATCTATGCGGCGGACCCCGCTGCCGGCCGCCTCTGGCGTATCTTCGGCGACCCGATCGAGGCCAGCGTGGTGCTACAGAAGGGCCAGCGCAGCGTCGGGGCTCCTGTGGCGGTCGCCGTGATCGAGGACGTCGTATACGCGATCGACGATCAGCGTCGCGTCTGGAAGGCGGAGGGCAACGCGGTGGTCGAGGTCACGCCGCCGGACAGCGACAGGTGGAAGTCGGTGACCGGGTTCGCCATGTTCGTGGGCAACCTCTACGTGCTCGACTCCGTGAGTGGCCAGCTCTGGAAGCACGAACCCGACCGCGCCGGCCGGTTCGGCGCCGCCGTGCCCTTCATCGCGACGCCTCTCGCGCCGAATGCGGCGCGCTCGGTAGCGGTCGACGGTGATGTGTGGATCGTGACGGTCACCGGCGAGGTGCTGCGGCTGCGACGCCAGGGTCTCGCGACCGCGGCGTCCCGACTCGACTTCACCGCGCGATGGGAGGGTGAGCCGGCTCGTCCAGCGGCCATCCAGGCGCTGGAGTCGCAGAGCTCCCTGTATCTCCTCGACGCGGAGGGCAGGCGGGTCGTGCGGATGACGCGGGACGGCCGCGAGACCGCGCGGTTCGCGCTGCCCGCCGATCTGCCGCCTGCGGCCGCGTTCTACGTGTCGGAGGGCCGCGAGCTCGCATACACGGTCCACGGCGGGAAGCTCGCCGTCACGTCCATCAGCAGGTGATCCCGCTCTCCGACTCGAACCCGCCCGGGCGTACGCCGGTCGTGAACCGCATCCTCCTGCTGCTGAATCTCGCGGTGTGGCTGTACACGTGGAGCCTCACTCGCGACCCGCAGGCGCTCGAGGCGCTCTACTCGCGATACGCCTTCGACTGGAGCGCGTTCAGCGGCGCGATCGCCTCCGGGAGCCCGCGACCGGAGCTCGTGATACCGCTCATCACGCACATGTTCCTGCACGGCGGCTGGCTTCACGTGATCGGCAACATCCTCTATCTCTGGATCTTCGGTGACAACGTCGAGGACCGGCTGGGCTCTGCCCCGTACCTGCTCTTCTACGCGCTCTCCGGGATCGCGGCCGCGGTCGGCCAGGGCCTCATCGCTCCGGCACCGATGGTCGGCGCGTCCGGAGCCGTCGCCGGCGTGCTCGGCGCGTACCTGTTCCTCTTCCCGGGGTCGCGCGTGCGGACGCTCATCTTCCTCGGGCTCTTCATCACGATCGTCCAACTGCCGGCGATCGTCGTCATCGGGCTCTGGATCGTGGTGCAGGTCCTCTCGGGTCTGGCCGAGCTCCGGATGACCCAGGTGGAGGCCGCTTCGCGGGTCGCGTTCTTCGCACACGTCGTCGGTTTCTTCGCCGGCATCGCGCTGCTTGCGGTCATCCGACCCACCGCCCGGCGCACGCGCGTGCGATAGTTTCCTCCGTGCTCATCCAGTGCGTCGTCGAGTCCGTTCGCGTCCATACCCTGACCGGGCAGCACGTCGTGATGCTCCAACCGAAGGACTCTGACCGCTATCTGCCGATCTGGATCGGCGCCGACCAGGCGGCCAGCATCGCGACGCAGCTCGCCGGTATCCACCCGGACCGACCGCTCACGCACGACCTCATGATCGACATCCTCGCGAAGCTCGGCGTCGAGATCACACGCGTGGTCGTCCGCGATCTGGTGGAGAGTGGCGATGGCAACGGGGTCTTCCACGGAAGCATCTTCATCCAGGCCGGCGAGCGCGAGGTCGAGATCGACTCGCGCGCGTCCGACGCGATCGCGCTCGCGCTCCGCTGTGACGCGCGCATTCTCGTGGCCGATGCGGTCCTCGACCGGTCCGCGCTCCGTCCCGACGCCGACCTCAGCGCCGCCGACGACGATCTCTCGATCTTCAAGCAGTTCATCAACACGCTTCCCGACGATCCCTCTGTCGGATAGCGTCGCCGCGCTCGCAGGCCACTGGCCGGTCGGCGCCGAGGTCGATCGGAAGGGACGGCTGCGCCTGGGCGGGATCGACGCGGCGGCACTCGCCCGGCGCTACGGCACCCCGCTGTACGTGTACGACGCGGCAACGGTCCGGCAGGCGTACCGCGAGCAGAAGGCCGCCTTCCGCGGGCTCGGGCCGGTGCGCATCTCGTACGCAATGAAGGCGTGCCCGTTGCTCGGCGTGGCGGCACTCCTCGCGAGCGCCCGCGCCGACGCGAGCGTCGTGTCGCTCGGCGAGCTGCTCGCGGCGAAGCGCGCCGGTTTCGCGCCGTCGAGGATGCAGCTCCACGGCAACGCGAAGACCGACGAGGAGCTGCGCGGCGCCCTGCGGGCGGGCATCGGTCGTGTGGTCATCGATGGCGCCGAAGAGGTTGACCGCCTCGCGGCGCTCATCCGCCGAGGCGGGACGGTCTCGGTGTGGCTGCGGGTGTCACCAGGCATCGATGTGGACACCCACACGTACCTCCGCACCGGCACGCTCGACAGCAAGTTCGGCGCGTCGATCTCGACGGGAGACGCGCTCGACCAGGCCCGACGGATCAGCCGGACGCGTGGCCTTCGCCTGATCGGCATCCACGCGCATCTCGGCACGCAGCTGCACGAGGCGGAGCGCTACCGCGAGCTCGGCGCCGCGCTCGCGACGCTCGCCCGGGACGTACGTGAGGCGACGGGTGTGACGGTCCGTGAGGTCGCGGTCGGCGGGGGGCTCGGCATCCGGCTGCGCGCGGACGATCGCGTCCTCGATGTGCGCGCCTACGCGGAAGCGGTGACCGCGCCGATCCGCGCGGAGACGACGGTCGAGCGGGCCACGGTGTATTGCGAGCCGGGCCGCGCCCTCGTCGGCCGGGCTGCGGTCGCGCTGTACTGCGTCGTGGCGACCAAGCGCGTGCCGGGCGTGCGCACGTTCGTGAGCGTCGACGGCGGCATGGGCGACAACATCCGCCCGGCGCTCTACGACGCGCGCTACGACGCAGTCGTCGCGGAGCGCGCGGGCGCGACCGGAGGCGAGGTCGCCGTGGCGGGAAAGTACTGCGAGAGCGGGGACATCCTGATCCGCGAGGTTCGCCTGCCCGATCCGGTGCCGGGTGAGACGATCGCGATCCCGGCGTCGGGCGCGTACTCCGTGGCGATGGCATCGAACTACAACCACCACACCCGACCGGCGGTCGTGCTGATCGATCGTGGCCGCGCGCGACTCATCCGCCGGCGGGAATCGCACGCCGATATCTGGCGACTCGAGCGGCGTTAAGCCTGCCGCACGGGAGCTGCGCGGGCCATCCGGCGAACGGCGGCGCCTACCGCGAGATCCAGAGTCGCGCGCGCAGGAGTGTGAGGTCGCGCAGCGTCCTGGCGACGACCCGCGGCGCGGCGCCCGCTGCGATGCCCGCCACGCGAGGGTAGTGCGGCACCCCCACCTGCCGGATCCGCGCGCCGGCCGCCCGCAGCGTGAGCAGCAGCTCGGCGGAGAAGAACGCACCGTCGGACCGGACGCGCGAGAGCGGCACACGCCGGAAGAGCTCGGTCCGGATCAGCTTGAACGCGCAGTCGACGTCGCGGAAGCCCGCGCCGAAGACCGTGCGGAGGACGTGCTTGTACACCCAGGCGATGACGAGGCGTGCCCTCGGGTCGCTCCGCTTGATGCGGTAGCCGACGACGGCGTCGGCATCGTCGATCCGCGAGATGAGAAGTCCCAGATCGTCGAGCCGGAACTGCCTATCGCCATCGGTGAAGAACACGAACGGCATGCGCGCGCTCGCGAGGCCCGAACGGACCGCGCCGCCGTACCCGCGGTTCGGGCTGTGGTGGATGACGCGCACGCGCGGATCCGCTGCAGCCAGCGCGTCTGCGAGCTCCGGAGTGCGGTCGCGGCTGCCGTCGTCGACGACGACGATCTCGAAGCGGTCGGCGAACCGCGGGAGGGTCGCGAGCGCCTCGGCAACGACCGCTTCGACGTTCTCCTCCTCGTTGTACGCGGGGAAGAAGAAGCTGAGCGCCGGCAGGCGGTCGGGCATCCCGGGAGACTAGCCGACCCGTCCCGGCGGTCGCCGCTCCGGCACACCGACTCCTCACCGCACGCATCCGGCATGTTCACGGGCGCAGCTGACCATCCGGGAGGAGATGTCGGTCCCGCTGGGCGCGTTGGATCTCACAAGCCTCGGCATAGGCCTCGTGGGTGTGGCGATCAGCCTCGCCGGGATCATGCTGCTGCGACCATCGGTCACGACCACCGCCGGGCGTCAGCGCCGGGCCGACGCCGACACCGACCGGACGCACGAGTAGGTGGTCCCAGCGCCGCTTCGCGTCGCCGTGACCGTCCTGCTACTGCGCCTTGCGGCTACGTAGTAGGCAGCCGGGCGGCGCTTCGGGCGCGGCCGCGTGTCACTGTGAGCGGACGGTGAAGCCCAGGTGAGCATCGCGTTAGCATGGCGATGGACACGTTCGAGTGCGGCTCGTCCGGAGATACTCGATCCATCGCGCTGAGGGGCCATCCGTGACGCTGACCGCGACCAACTCCCTCTTCCTCAATCGTGAGCTCAGCTGGCTCGACTTCAACGAGCGTGTGCTCCACGAGGCCACGGATGAGCGGACGCCGCTGCTCGAGCGGCTGCGGTTCATCGCGATCCTCAGCTCCAACCTGGACGAGTTCTACATGGTGCGCGTCGCCGGACTGCGGCGGCAGATGGCGGCCCATGTGGGCCGGGTATCCACGGACGGCATGACCGCGCGGGAGCAGGTGGAGCTCATCGACGCGCGCGTCCGCGACATGGTCAGGCGGCAGATCGCCTGTCTCGAGGAGGAGCTGCTGCCGGCGCTCGCGGACCAGGGGTCGCGTGTCCTGGGCGCGTCGGACGTGCGAGGGGACCACTGGGCCGCTGTGGACGACCTGTTCGATTCGGCGATCTTCCCCGTCCTCACGCCGCTCGCTGTGGACCCATCCCACCCATTCCCCTATATCTCGAACCTGTCGCTCTCGCTCGCGGTCGAGCTGCGCGACCCGGTTCGCGGCACGCCGCACTTCGCGCGTGTGAAGGTCCCGAAGAGCATCCCGCGCTGGATCCCCGTCGGGGATGGCTCCGAGGTCATACCCGTCGAGCAGGTGATCGGCCGGCACCTCGGCGTGCTGTTCCCGGGTATGTCGATCCTCGGCTGGTGGTCGTTCCGCGTCACGCGGTACTCGGACATCGACCTCGCCACCGTCGAGGAGCCGGAGGATCTGCTCGAGGCGATGCAGGAGGAGGTCTTCCGGCGCCGCTTCGGCGAGGTGGTCCGTCTGGAGATCCAGGACGACATGCCCGAGCATCTGCAACGCCTGCTCCTCGACGAGCTGAACCAGGACCGCCGCGGCGACACGGCCGATCTCGCGGAGCCCGCTGTCCACCCTTCCGGCCGGCTGCTCGATCTCGGCGACCTCTACTCGTTCGCTGACTGGGACCGCCCGAAGCTGCGCTACCCACCGCACTCGCCGCGGGTACCGCCGGAGCTCGGGGATGAAATGCGCTCCATCTTCGACGCGATCAGCGATGGTGACGTGCTGGTCCACCATCCCTTCGACTCCTTCACGGCGAGCGTCGAGCGATTCTTCGACGCCGCCGCGACCGATCCGGACGTGCTCGCCATCAAGACGACGCTGTACCGGACGTCGGGCGATACCGCGATCGTCCGCGCGCTCACCGAGGCGGCGCAGCGCGGCAAGCAGGTCGCGGTCATCGTCGAGCTCAAGGCGCGGTTCGACGAGGAGAACAACATCGGCTGGGCCCGGATGCTGGAGGCGTACGGGGTCCACGTCTCATACGGGGACGCGCAGCTGAAGACGCACACGAAGGCCGCGCTCGTCGTACGGCGCGAGGCTGGCGGGATCAAACGTTACGTCCACCTCGGGACGGGCAACTACGACTCCCGGCGCTCGCGCCTGTACACGGACATCGGCCTCTTCACCTGCGATGCGACGGTCGGCGCAGACGCGAGCGACCTCTTCAACTCTCTCACCGGCGTCTCCGGCCAGCGGCAGTACCGCAGCATGCTCGTCGCGCCCGGCGCGCTGCGCGACCAGATCATCGCGCTCATCGACCGCGAGACGCTGATCGCCCGGTCAGGGCGGCGCGGCCGCATCGTCATGAAGGTGAATGCCCTGGCCGATCCGCAGATCATCGAGGCCATGTACATCGCTTCGCAGGGCGGAGTCGACATCGACCTTATCGTGCGCGGCATCTGCTCATTGCGGCCGGGTGTCGAGACGGTCAGCGAACGGATCCGCGTGAGCAGCATCGTCGGGCGGTTCCTCGAGCACTCCCGGCTTTGGTACTTCCACAACGACGGACGCGAGGAGTTCTACATCGGCTCCGCTGACCTCATGCAGCGGAACCTCGACCGGCGGGTCGAGGCCGTTCTTCCGATCCAGGACGCCTCGCTCCACCCACGGCTCCATTCGCTCGTCCGGACCTGGCTCGCCGACGACCGGCAGGCCTGGGACCTGGCCGCCGACGGGACCTGGACGCAGCGGACGCCGGGTCCCGGCCCCGCGCGCGGCACGCACGAGGTGCTCCTGCGCGACCCCTGGGGCATGCTGGCGGAGTGATCGAGCGGGAGCGCAAGTACCGCATCACGGACGAGGACGCGGCACGGCTCAGGAGCGTCCTGGCGGCGCAGGCGGAGCTGGTGGCCAGTGAGATCCAGGTGAACACCATCTTCCGCGACCGCGCGACACGGCTGCGCAAGGGGACCTATGTGCGCGTGCGGTCGATCGGGTCGCGCCGCGAGCTGACCTTCAAAGGGAAGAAGACCCTCCGTGGTCTCGACAAGTGCCGGCTCGAGCTCACCGTGGCCGTGGGTGACGGGCCGCTCGTCGAGCTGCTCGCCACGATCGGTCTCGAGCCGTACCTGACGTACCAGAAGGAGACCGAGATCTGGTCCGTCGCCGGCGCGCATGTGTCACTCGATCGCGTCGACGGCCTCGGCCGCTTCTGCGAGGTCGAAGCCCATGACGAGGACGCCGATCTCCAGGCCGTCGCGGACCTGCTCGAGCTCGGCAAGGACCGCTTCGAGCCCCGTGGATATCCCACGCTCGCCGCGGAGCTTGTCCTGGCGCGAAACGGCTCCGGCTACGCGGCGCTCCCACCCGCACCGGTCGCGGTCACGGCGGAGATCGCGGAGATCCCCAGGAGCGTCGCGCGGAGACGCACCAGGTAGGCCCCCTATTGCGCTCACTGCCACGTGCTGGGCCTCACCTGCCGGAGCGCCTTCCACGCCTTGGGCCATTCGCCACGCGCGCGCTGGCGCGCCTCGAGCTCGAGCCCGGCCAGCTGCCCCGCGACGAAGGCTTCACCCGCCTCGGCTGCCTTCGCCGCGTCACGGAGCCAAGCCCACGCGACGACGGCGTCCTGATGCTCGCCGAGCGCGTCTTGAAGTCGCGTGGCCCGCTGGGCAAAGCGGACGGCGGCCTTGCCGAGCAGTGGAGCCAGCGACTCGGCCGCGTAGCGGGCCTGTTTCGCCCGGATGCGGACGCGGTGCAGGCCTGCATCCGTCGGATCGCTCGCGGCCTCGCGGGTCGCCTTGCGGAGGCGCCGCCACGCGCGATCGACGGCCGGCGCCAGCAGCTCCGTGGCCGGCCCGTCGGCCGGCACGCGGAACACCGGAGAGCGTGCGGCCATGACAAGCCCCTGGAGCAGGGCGAGGTAGCGCTGCCCGCTCACGATGTCACAGAGCGTCGAGCGCGCGGCGGCGACCTCGGCCAGAAGCGTCGCGACGATCGCGTCGGCCGCGCCGGGTTCGCCGAGGCGGCGGGCATCTTCCCCGATCCGGCCGGCCAGCACATCCGGATCGCGGACGGCGCCGAGCGCATCGCCGGCCCAGCCCAGCTCGTCGCGCAGCCGCTCGCTCCAATCGGCCTCGAGCACCTCTGCGAAGGAGCGCAGGTCAGAACGCAGCCGGCGGGTCGCGACACGCGCATCGTGTATGGCTTCGGGATCGGCGCCGGCGCGGAACGCTGCTTCCGCGTTGATGAGCTTCGTGACCGACCGGCCGAGGATCGCGCGGATCGCTTCCCCGAGCGAGGGGTCGGGCGTGAGCGTGGGCACGACGACCTCCGGGGCGGGTCGCCGATCGGCGAGCAGCCACTCGTACTTCGTGCGGGCGTCTCCGACCTGCGCACCGGCGCGCCGCAGCCTTCCGAGCACCCCGTCGAGCACATCGGTCGCCCGCTCGTCGAGCACCTCGACCTCGATCTGTCGCAGCCTGCGGCTCCCCTGGCCGTCGAGCGAGA
>Ga0136621_1001005_pt1 | contig 11325 bp, 10 predicted proteins | sample AntDryUQ445A2306_FD_104673 | JGI IMG/M metagenome (GOLD analysis project Ga0136621, IMG submission 104673) | Polar desert sand microbial communities from Dry Valleys, Antarctica - metaG UQ445A (23.06) | ecosystem: Environmental > Terrestrial > Soil > Desert | place: Antarctica: Dry Valley...
ATCCCCGCTCGCGTCGTTACTCGTCGCTCACGTACCCTCCGGGTACGCTCACTCCTCGCGCCTAGCGACCAGGGCGCAGTGACGCTCTCGGTGCTGACCGTATTTCCGGTGCGGAGCACTTAGGGGACGGCAACTAGCGTCACCCGGTTTGTCCTGCTCCTGTTCCTAGGCCCCAAGTTGTGCCATCCACTCCCCAAGGGGCGGCGCGCTAGCTTGGACGGGCCGCCCGCAGCTCCCATCGTCACCTGGTATCCTCGTACCTGGCCAGTAGCGCGTCGACAGCCTCGTCACCCATTGGCGGCGAATGCCGCGTCGGTGCACCCGCGGCGAGCAGTGCCTCGACCGTTCCCGGATAGTCCCCGTCCTCGGCACGGTTGTTCTGCAGACCCCACAACGCGCAGTCCAACGGCGTGGGCCCTTCGGCGTCGAAGGCGCAGTCGTGAAGATCCGCGCCGCGCTCGATCAGCAGCCGCACTGTCTCCGTGCGTCCGTGCATGGCAGCTTGATCGAGCGGGGTGAAGTTGCTCCAGCCGCGCTTGTCGACGGGCATGCCACTATCGAGCAGCCCCCCCACGATGTCGGTTCGCCCGAGCAGTGCGAACTGGCCCAGGATCCAGCCGAAATCATGGTTCCTGGGATTGCCGAGCGATGGCGGCGGCGCCGTAGGCAATCGCACCGACTTGCCCCGGGCGACGGCCAGCACCGCGGCATCGACGGGGTCGAGCTCTGCAGTGGCGCCGCGCGACTCGAGCAGCTCATAGGCGCTTAGATGACCGCATCGTGCAGCAAGCGCGAGCGGACGACGGCCAACGTCCCAGCGATCCCACGGCAGGTCCATGTCGGCGCCGGCGTCGAGCAGCATCGTGATGATCGTCAGGCCGCGGCCGCGGCTGATCGCGTGGTGCAGGCAGCGGTTGGCGTTGACGTCGACGCCAAGTTGCAGGAACCATTGCAGGCCGGGAGCGTCCTCGAAGTCAAGCTTGTGGTTGACCATGTCTTCGAAGCCGGGCTCGTAGAGCAGCTCCAAGAAAGCGATGTTTGACTGCTCGCAAGCGTGATAGAACGCGTCGTCGTCCCTCGTCGTGCCGCGCTCGAGGAGGAGGCGGACGAGCTCGAGGTCGCCGCGCTCGACCGCACCGAAAAGCGCCGACATCTGCCCCTGTCCGCCCCACTCGATGCTGTGGCTATTCGGGTCGGCGCCTGCGTCGAACAGCAATTGGGCACAGGCGCGGACGTCCGCCGGCACCCCCGTCGACCGCCGCAACAGCACCAGCAGCGGCGGTAACTCGTCGACATTTGCGGTCGCAGCTTCGGGATCGGCTTGCAGAAGCACCGAGAGCGCCGGCGCGTCGGCGAGCACGAGCGCGCGCTCGATACCTTGCAACTCCCCGGTCCGCACATGATGGACGAGCTTCGGCCAACTGTCGAAGCCGTATTCCTGAGCGATTTCGTGCTGTGCTCGGCTTAAGCCGATCGCTCGCTCGCGCTTGCGGGCCTTTGCCTGCTTGCGCAGGTGCTCAAGCGATGGGCGCGGCGGTAGTTCGGGCACGGCGAACCTCCTGTCCACCCGTGTCCGCGTGCGCGGGCTGAGGTCCGTCGGCTGCCTGTCGTCCCTTCGCCGATGGGATGATCCCTTCCCCGCGGACCGGGTGCGCTCGGCGACGCATTGCGATGGTACCGCACTTCGGTTCCCGGACCGCCACCGTGTTGTGGCCCGCGCCTAGCCAAGTCGCCTTCGGCGGGGTGACCCTCGCCGGCGCCGACAGAGCCCGGGATGGTGACGGAGATCTGGCTCCCGATTGAGAATCGAGAGGCCCCACAACTGTCGGCATCGCACAGGCCGAATGGTCGGACGGAGCCCTCAGCTTGGACCGCAGGTCGATTCGGGCGCGGAGTTGCTCAGACGAGGTCCGGATGGTCGATGAGTTCAAGGCTGCGCCGCCACAGTTCGGCCCGAGCGCGCGCGTCATAAGCTTGGCCGTCGGCCCTCATGTCGCGGGTTTGATCGAAGAATCGACCCGTCGTCACAGCCAGAGCGTTGTCGACGACCAGTCGGTGCGTGGCGGCAACACCGTCATCGATGCTGTCGATCTGGTGGCCGATCTCTTCGAGGACGATCTTGGTCGGCATGTAGGTCGCTGGGTGCAGGCTGTTGACCGTCACGTCGGTGGCGGGAACACGGCCGGCCAGCTCGAAGCCGGACATGATCTGGGCGAGCTTGCTTTGGCCGTAGGCGCGGGTGCCGCTGTAGCCGTGCTCGATCATGAGGTCATCGAAGTCGAGCGGGTGTTGCCCCAGGAAGGCGACATTGACGACGCGCGCCGGTGCTGAGGAACGGAGCAACGGAAGGAGCTCTAGGGTGAGCAGAAACCCGGCGAGGTAGTTCACTGCGAACCGCAGCTCGTGTCCGTCGGGGCTGGTCTGGCGGGGCGTCCGTCGGGTTGGCCGGCGCCGATGCCGGCATTGCTGACGAATACATCGAGCCGCTCGGTGCCCGCCCGCACCTCGGCTGCCAGCCGGCGGACTTGAGCCAGCTGGGCAAGGTCTGCGAGGACGGTTCGGGGCTTGCCAACGCCGTAGGTGTCGTGGATGTCGTCGGCGGTGCGGGCGAGCCTGCCGGGGTCGCGGCCGTGCAGGATCAGAGTGGCACCGTTGGCTGCGAGCCGTTGCGCGAGGGCGCGGCCATGACCGTCGGTGGCGCCGGTGATGAAGACCGTTGGGTGGTTGGTCATGTGCGTCTCCTTTGCTGGGGCTATCGCGTGCGAGTATGGGGCAATGATCGGTGTGATTGGCGATTACAACGCGCAGAACCCAACGCACATCGCTACAACCCGAGCGCTCGAAGTGCTTCCGAGAGAGACATCGTTCGAATGGATGGCAACGGACGAGCTATCGGGTCGTGCCAGATGGCTAGATGGGCTTGACGGCTTTTTGGTTGCGCCGGCTAGCCCCTACCGGGACACGAATGCTGCCCTTGAGGTGATTCGATCGGCGCGAGAGCGGGGTGTTCCACTCCTAGGGACCTGAGGAGGCTTTCAGCACATCGTGGTCGAGTATGTGCGCAACGTTCTCGGGTTCCGAGACGCAGACCATGAAGAGTCCGCTCCTGGTTCGCCGACCTTGGCCGTGACGGCACTCAGCTGTTCTTTGGTAGGCCAAGAGCATGCCGTGCAGCTCGTCGAAGGCTCCCAAACGCGCTCCCTCTATGGCACCGCCGAGTCGGTCGAAGACTACTTTTGCAACTACGGCGTTAATCCCGAATTCGTGCCACTTCTAGAGAGCTCCGGGCTCGTGGTGGCCGCAAGAGACCGAGCCGGCGACGTCAGGGTCGTGGAAGTACCCGGTCACCCATTCTTTCTCGGGACGCTGTTTCTTCCGCAAACGCGTTCCACGCGAGAGCATCCGCACCCAATCCTGTCGGCATTCGAGCGCGCGGTCCTGCGGCACCAGAACTGAGCGAGGGGGCTCGCCTTCACGTCCAGATCGCCCTCTCGGAGGGGCGCTCCAACGCGCCAAAGAGAACAGGTCAGCAGAGGACTTCGATGGTGAAACCGCCCGGCGCCGCGAAACAGAACGTCCACGCGCCGTGCTGTCGGCTATTCGCCCCGGCGGTTCGGCCCCCGCCAACTCTGAGCCCCCAACCACCTCCCACGTGGTTACCGCCACATAGTTCACCCCGAAGCCGGCCATAGCCTCGTCGGCTCGCTCGGCTAAGGCCGCAACTTCTCAACCTCGCCACCACTGCCTCCGATAACCGACTAAAGCAGGTCCCGGCGTCGCGGACTCCGGGCTGGGCAATCCTGGGTGGGTGCACTTCCTGTGAGGCAATCGGACGAGGGAAGCGAGCAAACGAGGCCCGAGAGAGACTTGGGAGACGGCGCGCCCTTCTCGAAGGTCGCAACCCGGCCGGCGTCGACCTGGATCGCGCTCGCAGTCGCTCTCAACCTCGCACTGGGAATGGCCTACAGCATTATCAGCCTGCGCCGGCAGGCCGATGACCTACGCTCGGCGGTGCTGGACGTGGCCCGGCTCTCGGAGCAGTCGAGCCGCGTCGATGCTCTTGCGTGGGAGGCGATCGCTCAAGACGGTGAGAGCTCGACACGCGCCGATGATGCGCGCGCGGCGGCGGGGTTGCGCCGGGAGACGCTTAGGGAACTGAGGCGCGATAAAGCGATCACCGATCTCTCCCGGATAGAGGCAGCGGTCGATCGACATCAAGCCGTCGTCGACGAGGAGCTCGAGCTCTTAGCGGCGGGTCGGACGGACGAGGCGCGGGCTCTCGGAGAAACGCGCGCCAAAGTCGCCCTCGAGAGGCTGCAGCGCGTCGCGGACCGGGTGGGGGAGTCGTACGAGCGCTCCGCCGCCGCCAGTGCTCGCACGGCGGATATTGAATCTGTCGTGATGGTGCTTCTGGGCGCAACCACGGCGGTGCTCCTCTTCAGAAGGTTCGTCTGGGCACAGCGCGCGGGCGAGTTGAAGGAAGCCCGCGAGCGCGGCCAGAGTGAGGCGCGCTTTCGCACACTGGTGGAGAATGCGTCGGACGTCATCACGGTCATCGACGCCAAGGGAGCCATCCGCTATCAGAGCCCGTCGTTGCAAAGAATGCTGGGCTACTCTCCGGACGACCTCTTGGGCCAGACTCTCTCCGTTCTTGTGCACCCGGAGGACATGAAGGAGGGAGAGATCCTCGGGTCGGAAATGGTTGCTGTAGGGGCCGTCCGGCGAGTTCGATGCCGCTTTCGCCACGCCGATGGCACATACCGATTCGTCGAAAACGTTTGCACCAACCTGCTCGACAACGCGGACGTCGCCGGCATCGTTGTAAACACTATCGATGTTACCGCGGAAAAGGCGTGGGAGAGTGCGCTGCGAGACTCTGAGGAGATGTTCCGCAACGTCGCGGAGTCCGCGAACGATGCAATTGTCTCTGCGGATGAAAATGGGGCCATCGTGTTTTGGAACAAAGGGGCAGAGAAGATGTTCGGCTATGCGCAGGGTGATGCGCTGGGACAGCCCCTTACCATTCTCATCCCTGAGCGCTATCGCAGCGCGCACACCGCCGGCGTGACGCGGCGGCGCTCGGGAGAGCCATCTCGAATCATGGGCCAGTCGCTCGAGCTCCAGGGACTGCGTAAGGATGGGGAGGAGTTTCCGCTGGAGCTGTCGCTTGCAGGCTGGCAGACGGGCGACCAGGCCTTCTCCACCGGCATCATGCGTGATATCAGCGAGCGGCGGAAGACGCAGGAGATGTTGCGCGAGCGTGAAGAGCAGCTTCGCTATCACGTTGAGCATGTGCCCGTGGTCGTCTTCAGGGCGGAGTTCGGGGGCGGGGGCCAATGGTTGTACGTGAGTCCCCAGATCGAGACGCTGCTTGGCTTTTCTCCCGAGGAATGGATGGCGGATCCTCACCTGTGGATACAGCACGTTCACCCGAACGACCGTGATGCCTGCTTGAGCGAAGAAGAAGCGGTCCTGCACACCGTCGACGACAAGCGGGTGACTACCGAGTACCGCATGATCACACGCGACGGTCGCACGATCTGGGTCATAGATGACGCCACCATCGTCCGGGACGCGCATGGCGTTCCCCTTTACTGGAGCGGAGTGCTCTACGACATCACCGATCGCAAGCTGCTCGAGCAGCAACTGGAGCAGCAGGCTTTCAGCGACTCGCTCACCGGACTGGCGAACCGAGCACTGTTTCTCGACCGGGTGGAGCACGCCCTGACTCGCGGACGGCGAGACGAAGAGCCGACCACGGTGATGTTCTTGGATGTCGACGACTTCAAGAACGTGAACGACAGCTTGGGTCACGAGGCGGGCGACCAGCTGCTGATCACCGTCGGTGCTCGTCTGCGTTCGTGTCTGCGCCCGGCCGACACCATCGCACGGCTCGGCGGCGACGAGTTCGCCGTCCTGCTGGAGAGCACATCAGCAGAGGTGGCGATGCCTCTGGCAGTGCGCGTTCTGGAGGCCGTCGGGGAGCCGTACTGTGCGGAAGGCAGGGCGCTTGTCGTCCGCGCCAGCATCGGAATCGAAACCGGTGCCGGCTCCACGCACAGCGCGTCCGAGCTGCTGCGTAACGCCGACGTGGCCATGTACGTCGCCAAGGGCGGCGGGAAGGCTCGAGTGGCGGTCTTCGATCCTGGAATGCACACCGCCGCGCTGAAGCGTCTGGAGATGAAGGCCGACCTTCAACGGGCAATCACCGAGCGGGAGCTGGTTCTCTACTACCAGCCGATTGTCGCCCTTGTGGACGGCGCCATCCTGGGCGTGGAAGCGCTCGCTCGCTGGCGGCATCCTGAGCACGGGATGGTGCCGCCGGCCGACTTCATTCCCGTTGCCGAGGACACCGGTCTCATCATCCCGCTGGGAAATTGGGTGCTGGCAGAGGCCTGCCGGCAGGCTGCGCAATGGCAAACACAGACTCCTCGCAGTCCTGCTCTGGGAATGAGCGTTAACGTCTCGCCCGTACAGCTTTTTCATGCAGGCCTCGTCGAAGAGGTCGCGGCCGCGCTTAAGCACTCCGGGCTTTACCCCCAATCGTTGACTCTCGAGATCACCGAGAGCGGCCTGATGGAAGACAAGGAGGTAGCCGTAGCAAGGCTCGACGAGCTCCGGCAGCTGGGTGTGAGAGTGGCGATAGACGATTTCGGGACCGGCTACTCGTCTCTTGCCTATCTCAGCACCCTACCCATCGACATCCTCAAGATCGACAAGGTGTTCGTCGACGGCGTGGCGCGGGGGCCGGAGGAGTCTGCGATCGCGAGTGCGGTGGGAAAGCTCGCCAACGCGCTGGGCTTGGTCTTGGTGGCAGAAGGGATCGAGTTCGAGGAGCAGGTCGAAGCTCTTCTCGCCATGGAGTTCGAGCGCGGCCAGGGCTACTACTACTCCCGGCCCTTGCCGGCGTCAGAGATCCACTCACTGCCCGGCATGAACCCGACCACCACCAGACGGCCGCAGGACGGTGGTGTCTAGGATTGAGCCGCCGTACTCTCCGTGGCCGTACTCTCCGTGCCCGCCGTGCCGAAGTAGAGGGTGATCGGAAGGTCGTGAGGTGGAAGAAGTTGTCTGGGTCGGCGATTGTCTACTGATAGAAACTTCAGCAGCCCCACTACTCCCAGGACGGTCACGAGGCCGTCCCGATCGCGAGGCTCACGGACTTGGCCAACTGGTGCTGCGGGCGCCCGCAATCCAGGCCGCCGCCCCAATGACCGCATGAACGATTCTGTGCAGGGTTGACACCGAAGATGATCAAAGTGCCGTCGACCGGCCGCGCCGCGAAATCGTCGAAGCCCGATGATCAGATAGACCGCCCCCACCAAGCTGAAGACTTGAACCGGAAACCTCGACATCGCTCATTCTCCCTCTCTCCGAACGACTCGTTTGTCAGTTCGTCGTCGGGTCGAAGGGCATCATTGACAGCATCGTGTAGGCGTCGCCCTTGCGTCGTAGCACCGAAGACCACAACCGGGTGGGTTCGGGACTGAAGACGTCATCGGGCCGGGCCTCCTCAACGATCCAGGCCTCAGCCTTGAGCTCGGCCTCTAGCTGAGAAGACCCCCACCCGGAATGTCCGGCGAAGACGCGCGCCCTCATGAGTCCTGGAGGCGTCTCCCCGGCGCCCAAAAGCCCGATCGAGCCGACCACCGGCTGGGTGACAAGCTCGGGGTGCTCGAACTCGGCCACGATGATGGCTCGGCCCGGCTCCACCGGCCCCCCGGCGAAGAGGCGCTCGCCCGGGGTCACTACTTCGGAGAGCTCTGGCGCCGCGTCGGCCACGGTGATGCCGAGAGGGCGGTTGAGCACGACCCCGAAGGCGCCGCCCTCCTCGTGCTCCGCCAGCAGCACGACGGTGTGGCGGAAATTAGGGTCGAACAGGCCCGCTCCGGAGATCAGAAGGCGGCCCTTGAGGCTTTCCATAACCCCGATATTGCCGCAGCGAGGGGCCCACGTGCGACGGTCGCACACCAGCCACCGGATCGGTGGCCCACGTGCGACGGTCACACCAGCCGCGTCGGCGGCCCCGGACGCAACCGAGCCCGGGGGGAAAACGGACTTCGTCCACGTTGGGCGCGGTGGTCAAACGGGAACCGTTCCCAACCAGCCACCGAATTCGAGGGTCAAACGGGAACCGTTCCCATATAGCCTCCGCGCAGCCCAGCTCGCTACCTGGCGTCGAGCCTGGCCGAGACTTCGCCGAACACCCACGGGCTTGTGTCGCCGATGAAGTCGCCCGGGAAGCCGACGGTGAATTCCACTGCCGCCTCCAGGCGCCGTAGAGCGTCCTGGGGCAGCGTGACGTCGAGGGCGCCCAAGTTGTCCTCGAGCTGCTCGGCGGTGCTCGCCCCCAGGATCGGGTGGACGGCCCGGGAGCGCGCCCTGGTCCAGGCGATGGCGACTTGTGCGGGCGAGGCTCCAACTTCGTCGGCGACCTCCTGCACTGCCCGCGCGGCGCCGCGCTCGCGCACACCGAGCGATTCGGATGCGAGGCGGGCGTCCGCCTGGGGAGCTCCCGGGCGCGTGAACTTGCCCGAGAGGACGCCGTGGGCGAGCGGTGACCAGGTGGCGACTGTCATCCCGAACGTCTTGGCCATCGGCAGCAGCTCACGTTCGATATCGCGGTTCAACAGGTTGTAGGGCACCTGCAGGCCCGCGAACGGCGTCCAGCCACGCCACTCGGCGAGCGTATTGGCGCGGGAGACGACCCAGGCCGGCGCATCGGAGATGCCGACGTACAAGATCTTCCCGGCACGGACGGCGTCGTCGAGGGCCCGCATCGTCTCCTCCACCGGAGTGTGGTGGTCCCACAGGTGGACCCAGTACAAGTCGATGTAGTCGGTGCGCAGCCGCTGCATGCTCTTCTCCAGCGACAGGGTGAGGCTCTTGCGGTGGTTGCCCGCCGCGTTCGGGTCGCTCCCGTCGCGCGACAGGGTGTACTTCGTCGCAACGACGAAGCGGTCGCGGCGGCCTTCGAGGAGCTCGCCAAGAATGGTCTCGCTCTGGCCGCCGCGGTAGACGTTTGCTGTATCGACGACGTTGCCGCCGGCGTCGGCATAGAGGTCGAGCATGCGGCGGCACTCGTCCGGCGGCGCGCCGCCCCCTTCATGCTCACCGAAGCTCATCGCCCCGAGGAACAGCTCGGAGACCCGCAGCCCGGTCTGGCCCAACAGTCGGTAACGCATTTTTCCCCCTTTCACTAGCCGAGGTAGCCGTGCAGGAAAGCGCGGACGCCGGAGGTGACGATCTCGGCGATGTCCTCTTCGGGGGCGACGGCGCCGCGGTAGGACGGATTCGTGACCGAGATCAATAGGGCGAAGTGAAGGGCCGCGCGATCGGGGTCGTCGATGCGTAGCAGTCCTCTCTCCGCCAGCTGCAGCATGAGGCGGGCGAGCTCGCGGCGGACCCGCAGCGGCCCGGTCTCCTGCCATGCGTCGATCGCAGACTGCGGGATGTGCCCGGCCTCGGCGTTGATCTGCCGGACGAGGGCGAAGTGGTCGGCGTAATCGGGCATCGGTGTCACCCAGGCTCGGGCAAACTCGATGAGGTCGGATTCGAGGTCGGTGACCTTTCGCAGGTAGCGGTCGACGATCGCGATCTGGGCCTCGGCGACCCGCGTTGCGCTCTCCTGGATGACGGTCTGGAAGAGCTGCGCCTTGTCCAGGAAGTGGTTGTAGACGGTGCGCGTGGACACGCCGGCCTCGGCGGAGATCGCATCGATGGTCGCGCGCGTGTAGCCGTCGCGTGCGAACACGGTGAGAGCGCCGGCGAGGATCGCCCGGCGTTTGTCCGCGAGGCCCCCGCGAGGGCGTGTCGTCGCCGTGTCGTTTTTGGTCAACCCTGGTCCTCCGGCCGAGCTGCAGTCATCGTTGTACACACTTTTGCCATACATGTTGTAGTGTATCCCAAGCACCAGATGCCTCAAACAAAGGAGACGCATTCATGTCGTTCACCGAGGAAGAGACCGTCTACCTGCGATCGCAGCCGCTCGCTCGCATCGCGACCGTCGCACCCGAGGGACAGCCGGACGCCGCTCCGGTCGGCTTCGAGTTCGATGGGACCTACTTCTACGTCGGGGGCGTCGACCCGGCGAACACGCGCAAGTTCCGCAACGTCCGAGCGGGGAACGGGAAGGTCGCCCTGGTAGTCGACGACTTGGTGTCCACGAATCCATGGACACCGCGCTTCATGCGCATCTACGGCACGGGCGAGCTGATCGAGCGGCAGGGCCAGTTCGGCCCCGGCCCGTACATGCGGATCACCCCTGCAATCTCGTGGAGCTGGAATCTGGCCGGACGCCCGGTGGGCGACGACGGCCCCGATCAGGGCGGCCCCCAGCGGACCGTCCACCGGCCGCCGACCGCAAGCTAGATTCTCGTGGCCACGAGACTGGATTTCGATGCCGCCGGCCCGGAGAACCTGAACACCGGGAAGATGAAGTTGGACGCGGCGCGTCAAGTCTTTCAGGGGTTGGGTGCCGCTTCGGACCTCGCCCGCCTTGATGCGATGGCCGTACGCGCGGGATCAATCGATACTCATGGGCCAACCGTCCGTGAGCTGCAGGTGCTGCGCTTGGTTGCTTCCGGAAAGCCCAACAAGCTCATCGCAGACAAGCTGTTCCTCAGCGAGCGGACGGTGGACCGGCACGTGAGCAACATCTTCACGAAGCTCGGCTTGTCCTCACGTGCGACGACGACGGCCTACTCGTATGAGCACCAGCTCGTCTGAGCCTTCTGTTGATTAGAACTACCCACTGCTCCCTTATTGCGAATGTTGGGTGGTTCCCTGAATGCCCCGGCCTCTTGCCGGCCCTATTGTTGGCGTAAGCTCACCGCAAGGGGCGGGAGCAAACGAGAGGAGGTCAACGTGGCCATCGCCATGTTGGTGGACAATCCCGAAGGAACGCAGGAGACGTACGAGAAGATGCGCGCGCAGCTTGGCCTCGAGGGGCCCGCGGGCGGCATCCTTCACCTCGCGGGGCCTGCTCCGAACGGCGGGTGGCGTGTCATCGAGCTGTGGGAGTCGGAAGAGGAGGCGAGCCGATTCCTCAAGGAGCGGTTCGGGCCCGCTCTCAAGGCCGCCGGATTCTCAGGTCAGCCTCCGCAGCCGCAGTTCTGGCCGGTTCACAGCCACTTGACGTAACCTCCCCCGGCCGAGTGGTCGATAATGGCTGCTATTCGACTACTGCTGACCACTCGGCCGGATCCCCCATTTGCCCGGCTCCTGCTCGCCGTCGTGTTGTTGGCTCCGGCGTGCTCGCCGCAAGACGAAAGCCCTCGGCCCGACCGCCAGGAGCAGCGGACAATATCCTTTTCGATGTCCGGG
>Ga0136621_1001006_pt1 | contig 11324 bp, 12 predicted proteins | sample AntDryUQ445A2306_FD_104673 | JGI IMG/M metagenome (GOLD analysis project Ga0136621, IMG submission 104673) | Polar desert sand microbial communities from Dry Valleys, Antarctica - metaG UQ445A (23.06) | ecosystem: Environmental > Terrestrial > Soil > Desert | place: Antarctica: Dry Valley...
AACGCGTGGACATCGACGGGGACGGCTCGATCCGTGACGTGTACACGCTGCGCGTCCCGGTGCTCCGACTGGGCGACGACGAGCTCGACACGGCCGGCCTCGAGGATCGCGCGATCGCGCGATGGCTTGCCGCGGTCGGGTGAGCCGAACGATCCTCTGGTAGGTTCCGACCCATGAACACCGCCGATCTCTTGATCGTGGCCGCCATCGCCTACCAGGCCTGGTCCGGCCTGCGGGTCGGCCTGGTGATGGGCATCTTCCAGCTCGTCGTCCTCGTGGCGGGGATCCTCGGCGCGCTCATTTTCGAGGAGCCGGTCGCGGCCGCACTCGAGGGTGTGGTCCCGCTGGGTCCGGACACGCGGCGGCTCGCGTCGTTCTTCGTGATCTCCACCGCAGCGAGCATCGCGCTCGGCTTCGTTGGCGCCAAGATCCTCGGTCCGGCCATGACGCGGCAGCGTCGCTCCCGTGCGGTCACGGCGCTCGACAGGGCCCTCGGTCTCATTCCCGCGGCGCTCCGGGGGATCATGTACGCGGGGAGCCTCGTGTATATGGCTCGCCTGGCGCTGCCGGCGGGACACGACATCCGCACCGCGCTGGACGCGTCGCGCCTCGCGAGCGTCGTCCAGACGATATTCGAGGTGTTCACCCCGTACGCCCGCTTGCTCTAGCGGTGCCAGCACTGCACGCGGTCATCTTCGAAGCGCCGGGCGATGTTCGGCCAATCGTCACGGGCTGAGGAGGTGAGCGGGGGAGCGTCCGCGGTGGGCGACGGCGACGCCCGCGGCACGAGCTACGGCGCGCTGTTCGCGGTCCGGGGCTTCACGCGCCTGGCCGCCTCCGGGTTGCTGGTGCGCGCTGCGGCCGGGATGTGGCAGCTGGCACTCGTGCTCTTTGTCATCGACACGCTCCGGTCGCCGGTGCTCGCGGGGCTTGCGGTATTCCTCAGCATCGCGCCCGGCCTGGTGCTCAGCCCGCTCGCAGGGGCACTCCTCGATCGGCACGGCCGGGTGGGCCTCATGACGCTCGACTATGCGGCGTCCGCGCTCGCGATCGCCGCCATCGTCGGCGCTTCGCTTGCCGGCGTGCTCTCAGCGCCGCTGCTGCTCACGATCGTTGCGCTCAGCTCGCTCACAAACCCTGTCGGCCATGCCGGCGTACGGTCCCTCTTCCCGCTCCTGGTGCCGCGACACCTCTGGGACCGCGCGAACGCGCTGGACAGCGTCGGGTACACGATCTCGTCGATCCTCGGCGCGCCGCTGGCAGGCGTCCTGTACGCGGCGTTCGGGCCCCTTGTCGCCTTCGCCGTCACAAGCCTGCTCTACATGGCCGCGGCTGTCGCGATCGTCGGGGTCCCCGATCCGAAGCAGGGGACACCCGGCCGGCACCTGCTGCGTGAGGCGGGAGCCGCGGTCGGCTACGTCGTCCACCACCCGACGCTGCGAAGTCTCGCCGTCGGCATCTCGACCGGGAACCTGGCGATGGGCATCGTCATCGTCGCCGTGCCGGTCCTCGTTGTGGTGCAGCTCGGTGGGGACGCCTCGCAGGTGGGGCAGCTCTGGGCGCTCATGGGTCTCGCCGGCGTCGTCGGCGGTCTCGTCACCGGCCGGCTCGGCACACAGGGCCGCGAGCCGGCGATCATCGCCGGGAGCATGGTCGGCATCGGCGCCGGGATCGCGATCCTGACCGGCGCGGGCTCGCTGCCCGTGGTCGCGGCGGGGATGATCGTCCTCGGTCTGTCCAGCGCGCCGATGGATGTCGCGCTCTTCTCTCTGCGCCAGCGCCGGACCGACCCCGCCTGGTTCGGACGGGCGTTCGCCGTGTCGATGCATGTCAACTACTCGGGGATACCCTTCGGCTCGGCCATCGCGGGCCCACTCATCGCGGTGTCGTTCACGCTCGCCTTCGGCCTCGGCATCATCTTCGCGCTCGCGGCGGCCGGCCTGACCTACGTCCTCGTCCCGTCGGAGCACGCCCGCGCAGGGCGACGGCGGGAGCGCCGAGATCCTGCCGGCTCGACAGCAGGCTATCTGGACGCACGAGAAGAGCGCGAACGTCGTTGGTGACCTTGGCCGGCCAGGGGAATCTCTGGGTCATTGGACGCGAGCGATCGCAGGTGCGATCCCGGATGCCGAGCGAGGAAGCCTCTGGTAGCCAATCCACGGGCGAGGGGTCTTGACGCCAGAACAGGCGTTCGCTATCGTGCGTTCATCATGACGCACAACCCGGATTTCACGTCTAATCAGGGGAGGGACCGTCCAGATGTACTCGCGGCTGCCCTCCGCTACCTGGACCGCCACCGCTCTTCGGAGCCGAACTCCTCATGACACGAGCGCCGTCCCTGCGGAGCCTCATACACGACTACCTGGAAGAGGTAGAGATCTCGGGAAAAGCCGAGATCACGGCGAAGCGGTACGGGGCCTACCTGGGCACCTTCGTTGAGTGGCTGTCAGCGTCCACCAAGCGGGACGCCAGCGAATTGGCACCGGAAGATGTGACTCCCCGGCGGCTCCGCGACTTCAGGCTCCACCTGGCTCGTCGGCGTGTTCGGACGACTGGCCGCAGCATCGGACCCGCCACACGCAACCTCTACTTGATTGCGCTTCGGAACTTCCTCCGTTTCTGCCGGCGCCGCGAGATCGACGTGCCTGAGCCGGGCGATCTCCTTGAGCTCGCGAAGACGCGTGACCTGGCGGTGCGTCACATTGAGCACGAGGAGGTCGCGCGGATCACGGCGGCCATCCGTCTCGACGCACCGACGGGTCTACGCGACCGCGCGATCGTCGAGATGCTTTTCGGTACCGGCTGCCGCGTGTCGGAGCTCGTTGCCCTCGGGCGCCGCCAGGTGGACCTCGAGCGGCGCGAGGCTGAGGTGGTCGGCAAAGGGGGCCACTCGCGTCTCGTTCTCCTGACCCAAGATGCAGCCGGGTGGCTCGAGCGCTATCTGGCGACTCGAAAGGACACCGAGCCGTTCCTGTTCCTCTCAACACGAACGCGTTCCGGAGCCGTTGCCCCGCTCGAGGTACGGCAGGTCCAGCGGATCGTCGACAAGGCAGCACAGCGCGCCGGCATCCCGTTTCGGATCTCGCCCCATTGGTTCCGCCATGGACGCCTCACCATCGTCGCTCGTCACATGGGGGTGCAGGCGGCTCAGCGCATCGCCGGTCATGTCTCCCTGGAGACCACAGCCCGCTACCTACACGTGACCGATCAACACTTGCGCCAGGGCTATGACGACGCCGAGCGTGCGGAGGGTAGCGGAGGTCGGGGGAGGCGGTCGCCTTAGGTCGGGCGGGGCGCAGAAGCGTGCGGAGTAGCACGCGCGTCCTGGGCCGCCTGGCGATGATCGTCATGTGCGTCGCCGCCGCATGCCAGCCGGCCGGGCGGACCGCGGCGCCGGAGCCGACCGCCGTGGCGCCGGAGCCGAGCGCGGCGGCGCCGGCGGATCACGTGCTCATCGAAGCGGCCCGACGCGGCGACCTCGGTGGCGTGCGGTCCGCGCTCGCCGCCGGTGCGAGCGTGAGCGCCCGCGACAGCGCCGGCCAGACCGCGCTGATCGCCGCGGCATACGCCGACCAGGTTGCCGTTGCCGAGGTCCTCATCGCGGCCGGAGCCGACGTGAACGTGAAGGACAGCACGCAGCAGAGCGCCTATCTCATTCCGACCGCGGATGGCGGGCTCGAGTTCCTCCGGCTCACCCTGCGCTCCGGCGCCGATGTGGGGAGCCTCGACAGCTACAACGGCACCGGACTCATCCGCGCAGCGGATCGCGGACACGTGGACATCGTCCGGGAGCTGCTGCGAACGCCCATCGCGATCGACCATGTCAACCGCCTGGGTTGGACCGCCCTGCTGGAAGCCATCATCCTCGGCGACGGTGGCGAGCGTCACACCGAGGTCGTGCGCCTCCTGGTCGGTGCCGGCGCCAACGTGAACCTCCCCGATCGCGAGGCTGTCTCGCCGCTGACCCACGCGAGGCAGCGCGGCCTGCGCGGGATCATCCGGATCCTCGAGGGCGCGGGCGCGCGCTAAAGACCCGCTACATGCGCTCGAGCGGTGGGCGCAGCGGCCCGACGCCGCCGGGGGCCGGCGGCCCCGGGAGCGGAGGCGTCATCGCCGCCGGGGCGAGGGCCGGTTCGTGCACGCGGTCCTTCCAGTCGGGCTTCTCGATCCTCACTTCCTTGCGCTCGAACTCCCCCGCCTTGGCCGGGTTCGCTTCCTCCGCATACATGAAGACCTCGTCGAGCTCGGGACCGATGAGCTCGCCGCGCTGCAGCAGCGCGTTGGCGACCGCGTGGACCGCGTAGTCCTTCTCCGTCACGAGGCGCCTCGTCTCCTGGTACAGCTGATCGAGGAGTCGGTCGGCCATCTCGAGCGTCCCTGGTGCGTAGCCACCCATCGCGCTCATCTGAGCGGTGAGCAGGCTCGGGCCCATGCCGAACTGGCCCACGTACATGAGCGCGTGCGCGCTTGCCGTCTGCAGGTCGCTCCCGGCGCCGGTCATCTTCGTCCCGAGGAAGATCTCCTCGACCGCCCGTGATCCGAGGGAGACCATGATGTCCGTCTCGATCTCGCGCGCGTGCCGCGTGTAGCGCTCCTCCTTCGGCGACCGCTGGACCAGACCGAGCGCGTCGCCGATCCGGATGATCGTCGCCTTGAGCGTGCGGTTCTCGGGCTGCAGGTACTTCGCGACGACCGCGTGACCGGCCTCGTGGTACGCGATGGCGCGCTTGTCCTCGGTCGAGTACACGGCGGGCTGCTTCAGCCCGAGGGCGCGCATGTCGCGCGCACCGAGCCAGTCCTTGTAATTGAGCTGCTCGCGGCCGTCCTCGTGCGCGAGGATGAGTGCCTCGTTGATGATCGTCTTCACCTCGATCGGGGTCCAGCCGACCGAGTCCGCGACCATCATCTCGACGTCGAGGTCGGGAACGTGTGACTTCTGCGCGAGGTAGTGCTCGATGACGTCACGACGCCCGACGGCGTCCGGCGAGTACACGTTCAGGCGACGGTCCAGTCGACCCGGGCGCACGAGCGCGGGGTCGAGCACGTCCGGCCTGTTCGTCGCGCCGATGATGAAGACGAGCGGCTTCGGCGGCACCGGTCCCCGCACGAACCCCAGCCAGCGCAGGAACTTGAACTTCATGCGGTCTTCGACGTGCTGGCCGAGCGAATCCATCTGGTTGAGCATCGTGTTGAGGGCCATGCCGCGGCCGCCCATGAGGCCCATCGGGCCCATCGCGCCTTGCTGCGGACCACCCTGCATGCCACCACGGCTCAGGCCGATGGAGTCGAGCTCGTCGATGAAGACGATGCACGAGCCGGGCTCACCAGGGAGCGCGTACTTGCGCGCGAGCCTGCGCGCCTGGGAAAAGAGACGGACCACGATGAGCGCGTCCATGCCCATCCACATGCTCGAAAGGGACGAAGCGTCGATGTAGATGAACGGCAGATTCGCCTCCGCCGCCATGACGCCCGCGAGGAAGGTCTTGCCCGTGCCGGGCGCGCCGGAGAGCAGCATGCCGCGGGGCGGCTCGCCGCCAAGCTCGCGGAAGCGCCGCACGCCGCGGAGGATCTTCACGGTCGTCTTCGCGTGCTCGAGGAGGTCCGGCTGTCCGCGGTAGTTGGCGAAGCTGAGCCCGATCTGCGGACTATCTGGCGTGACGACGTACTGCCTCGGTCGCGAGAGGAACCACATCATCGCGCCGAACTGGAAGATCATCGCGAATGCGTAGAAGAGCAGCAGCACGAGCATTCCGGGGGCGTTCCCGATCAGGCCCGCGATGCTCTCGAACACGGCGCGCGCGCCGAAGAGCGCCACCACGCCACCGACGACCAGGAGCAGGATCAACAGGCGGCGTCGGTTCTTCTCCAGGACATAGGCCGAGGTCGTCCCGATGTCCTTTACCTTGATCATGCGATCCACCGTCCGAAGTGCCATCTAATTCACCCCAACGACCTTTCCCCCGCTGACGCGGAACACGACGCCCACCGAGAAGCTCTGGGCACGCTGCTCTCGGCCGGTGGCGACATAGGACGCGAGAATGTCGCCGCGCCGTTCGACCGCTCCCACGAACTTCATATCGAAGACCTCCTGCAGCGGCTCGAGCGCAGCGCCGAGCTCCTTGAGGAGCTCGCCCTCCATGCCGGCGGCGAGAGCGCGCGCGTCGTCGGCCAGGATGAGCCTCACGACGGCGACGGACTCGGGCGGCTCACCGATCAGCGGCAGCTCCGGATACGGGTTCGCCGCGGGGGCCGGGGACACGTAGCTCTGCGCGGCGACGCCCGCCACGAGGCCGACGACGAAGAGCAGCAGGGTGACCCATGGGCCGAGCGTCCGCGACACGGGGGCGGCCGCAGCCTCGTCGGCGCGCGCCTGGCCCGCCTGGGCGGAGACCATCTCACTCACGCCGGATCACCTTCCCGTTCGCGACCGTCAGCGCCAGCGGCACGAACTGCTCGCGGCCCGCTGCGCTCCGGAGCTCGATCGCGTACGTGTGGATGCTTATGCCGCCCTTGGTAAGCCCCCCGAGGTAGGTGAGCGAGATCGGCCGCCACTGTCCCTGGGACTCCTGGGTCATCTTGTACTGGATGGCCCGCGACACGAGATCGCCCCGCGGCGTGAGGGAGGCGAGGGTGTCGGGCTCGTTCTCCAAGATACCGATCATGTAGCGGCGGGCTTCCGCGCTTTCCCGGTTTCCGAACCACTGCATCTCCTGGATCAGCAGCCCGCCGAGGGACATGACAACGAAGCCCAGGAGCGCTCCCACCAGCACCGTCGCGAGCGCGTTACGCACGACCTTCCCCATTGATTGAGTCTACCGGTGCGGTTCCGGAACGGCTCACTCCACCTGTGTCGAAGGAGGGCTCCCGCAGCGACCGACCGCGATCCGCGCACTAGGCCGCACTGATCTCCTCCAGCGAGCGACCCCGTGTCTCTTCGGCGAGGAGCAGGACGACGAGAGCGGTCAGCACGATGAGCGCGGTGAACAGCCCGAATACCCCGGCCTGCCCGAGCGGCCCGACGAGGAGGGGCGTCACGAACGGCGCGCCGATGCCGCCGATCCGGCCCACGGCCGCCGCCGCTCCGGCGCCGCTCGCGCGGATCGACGTCGGGTACAGCTCCGGGCTGTACGTGTACACGATCCCCCACGCACCGAGGTTGAAGAAGGAGAGCAGCGAGACCCAGAGGAACGCGTCGGTCCCGGTGCCCGCGTTGCCGAAGAGGAATGCCGAGACGGCGGTGCCGAGCAGGAACAGGACGAGCGTCGGCTTGCGGCCCCAGCGCTCCACCAGGAATGCGGCAGTGAAGTAGCCCGGAATCTGCGCGATGGTCGAGAGGAAGAAGAACTCGTTACTGCGCACGACCGAGAGGCCGCGCGCCGCGAGCAGGCTCGGGAGGTACAGAAAGATGCCGTAGTAGGTGAAGACGATCCCGAACCAGAGCAGCCAGAGCATCAAGGTGCGGCGCGCCAGCCGGCCCGAGAAGAGGTCCCCGAGCCTGGCCCTGCGCTCGGCGGCGGGCGGTGCCTGGACCCGCGACACCGTGATCAGCGCTCCCCCGCCCTCGCGCTCGACGCGCCGGACCACGGCGTCGGCCTCGGTCGCGCGGCCGATGGATGCCAGAAATCGCGGCGACTCCGGGAGCGCCCGGCGCAGATACGCGACGTAGAGCGCGGGCAGCGCGCCGATGAGGAACGCGCCGCGCCAGCCCCAGACCGGCAGGACGAACACGGCGATGAGCCCCGCGAGCACCGTGCCGTAGGCCCAGAATGACTCGAGCCACACGATCATGCGGCCGCGATCGCGTCGCGGCGAGAGCTCGGAGACCAGCGTCGCGACGACCGGCAGCTCGCCGCCGAGCCCAAGCCCCGTCACGACGCGAGCGGCGAGCAGGAGCTCGAAGCTCGGCGCGAGCGCCGACAGCAGGCTGCCGAGCGAGAAGAGCACGAGCGTCGCCTGGAACACCGTCCGACGTCCGTAGCGATCGGCGAGCCGCCCGGACACCGCCGCGCCGAGGAACATGCCCGCGAAGCCCGCCGCGGCGATGAGCGGCACGCGAGCGTCGTTCGCGGCGACGAGGCCGAACTCAGCGCGGATCGGGAGGATGAGGAACGAGATGAGGATCACGTCCATCGCGTCGAACATCCAGCCGAGGCCGCTCGTGACGAGGAGCTTCAGATGGAACCGGTTCAGCGGGACGGCGTCGAGGCGCGCGACGAAAGACTCAGCCGCCAAGGCAGCCCTCGGCGAGGAGCAGCTCCGCGTTCAGCACCGACGCACCAGCGGCGCCACGGATGGTGTTGTGCCCGAGGACGACGAACTTGAGACCGAGGACCGGATCCTCGCGCACCCGGCCCACCACTGACGCCATCCCCCGCTCGGTGTCGCGATCGAGCACCGGCTGTGGCCGGTTCCTCTCGTCGCGGACCACGACCGGATGCTCAGGCGCGCTCGGCAGCCGGAGCTCCTGCGGACGCCCGCGGAACTCGCGCAGCGACCGCTTCACGTCCTCGACGGATGGCCCGCCGCGGAGGGTCAGGCTCACGGTCTCGGTGTGCCCGTCGCGCACGCTGACGCGGTTGCAGTGCACCGACATGGCGAACTCCGCGGGCGAGAATCCGTCGTCATCGGAGTCGCCGAGGAACTTCTGCGTCTCGGCGACGACCTTCTCCTCCTCGCCACCGATGTATGGCACGACGTTGTCGAGCGCGTCGAGCGACGGCACACCCGGATACCCCGCCCCGGACAGGGCTTGCATCGTGGTGACGAGGAGCCGCTCGATCCCGAACCCCCTGTGCAGCGGCGCGAGGGCGAGGGTCAGGTGGATCGCCGTGCAGTTCCCGTTCGCGACGATCGACCCGGTCCAGCCGCGAGTCCGGCGTTGGCGCTGCAGGGCTCGCATGTGCTCAGGGTTGACCTCGGCGATGAGCAGCGGCACGTCCGGGTGCATGCGGTGAGGGCTCGCGTTCGTGAAGACGTGGTGGCCCGCCCTCGCGAGCGCGGCCTCGGGCTCCTCCGCGCCCTCGTTCGGGATCGCGCTGAAGCAGATCTCCGCGTCGATCTCCGGGCGCGTCTGCTCGAGGCGTAGATCCGCGATGGCCTCCGGCAGGCTTCCCGGCAGGTGCCAACTGACGGCGTCCCCGAAACGCTTGCCGGCCTTCGCGTCCGAGGTCGTAAGTACAGTGAGCTGGAACCACGGGTGGTCGGCGAGGAGGCTGATGAAGCGCTGCCCGACCGTTCCCGTGGCGCCCAGGACCGCGACCGTGCGTCTGCGCATGCGGGTCAAGTCTGAGGCATCAGACCGGCAGCGCCGTGAGCCGGCGCCGCTGCGGATCGAGCCAGCGGTCCAGGCGCAGCCCGGCCTGCGCGAGCGAGGCGGCCATCTCCTCGTCGCTGAGGATCCGGGCGCTCTCCACGCGGAAGCTCCAGTGCCCCTGCTCGCCCGCTTCGTACTCAATCGATGAGCTCGGGTTCGCCCGCGGGACGCAGGATCTTGTAGAGGCCCAGCGGTGCGCCCGGGTCGCGCTGTCCGGTCACACGCGACCCGGCTCGAACCGGTACTCGTCGACGTCGCAGACCGGCTCGTAGCCGATCGCCTGGTAGATCTTGTTCGAGGTCGGGTTCGCCAGATCCGTGAACAGGAAGCAGAAGCGCCGCCCGCGGTCGAGCTGAGCCTGGCTTACCGCGGCGACACAGTTGCTCGCGTAGCCGCGACCCCGCAGCTCCGGCGGTGTGTAGACGGCGCCGATCCGGATGCCGTTGGGCGTCTCGCCGCTGGCGCCGGCCATCGAGACCGGACCGCCATCGTCCCAGATGTACAGCCAGCGTCCGGCGCCGCCCAGCCAGTGATCCGCTATGGAGGCGACGGTGCTCACGTCCTCGTCCGGACCGAGCGCTTCGAGCGTGAACGCGATGAGCCATTCGACGATCAGGTCCCGTTCTGCCGGGTCCGCGCGGCGCAGCTCCCCGCCGACAGGACGGGCGGGAATGACGCGAATGCAGCGGAAGATCCGCTCTGCCGTCTTGAGCCGGTAGGTCGCTCCAGTTCGTTCCTGCCATAGCGCGCAGAACCCGCGAGCGTCCTCCTTCCGCGCGAGCACCCCGGAGAGATCCGGGTATGTCTCGAGCAGATCGTCCACCAGCAGCGGCAGCGCGCCCGGATCATCAATGGTGGACAGAACCGCCTGGAACGGTGGCGTGCGGAGGGCGGCCGCGACCACCCGGTCCTCGCGACGGACGGCGGCGAAGTACGGCGGGGCCGGCCCGTACGTCCGCGTCCTGAGGTTCGAGCAGAGACCGAGGATGAGGTTGTGCTCCGCCTCGCGAGCGGCGAGGAAGGCGCCGGCCGCGGATTCGAACCCGTGGACGTCGGCCGGGCGGATGAGCTGCAGCGCGGTCATGCCGCTCGTCAACGCCGCGGCGTTCGCGACGGAAGGAGGTCGAAGCCCTCCGCGAGCGCCGCTTCGCGAAGCTGGCCGTCGAAGCACGCGAACTCGGTCACGCCGTCGTCCACATCCCGTGCGGCTATCGCGGAGGCGAGCTGCAGCGCGTCGTAGGCGCGCAGCGGATGTCTGGCGAGCGCCGAGGCGGCGAGCTCGAGGATGCCGTGGCTCACGTCGATGATCTGGAATGGACCATTCTCGTGACCGGCCCGGACCCAATCGGACTCGAACGCCGCGAGCAGCGTGACCAGGTCGTCCTTCGCGAGCTCACGCTCCCGGTGCTTTCGCCACACGCCCTACGAGTGGAACTCTTCGTGGATCGCCAGGACCGCGGCCTCGCGCTCGCGCTCGCCCACGCACAGCGAGATGTTGAGCTCGCTCGAGCCCTGCGCGATCGCGACGACGTTCACGCTGGCCTTCCCGAGAGCGCCGAACACGCGTGCGGCAACGCCCGGCGTGCCGCGCATCCCCTCCCCCACCGCGGCGACTATGGCGATTGGCGCCTCCACGGTCACGCGCTCCACGTCGTGCCGTGCGAGCTCGCGCGCGAGCATCCGTTCGAGGGCGTGCTTCAGACGCTCGCCCGTTTCGGCCGGCACCACGAAGCAAATCGAATTCTCACTCGAGGACTGGCTGATCATGAGCACGGACACCTGCTCCGCCGCGGTCGTATCGAAGACCCTCGCCGCGAACCCCGGGACGCCACTCATCCCAGCTCCCGCGACCGTTACGAGCGCCAGCCCGCCGAGCGATGTCGTCGCCTTCACGACGCTGCCGTCGCGCGGCGTCGCGCGCGTGATGGTCGTACCCGGGTCGTTCGGCGCGAACGTGTTGAGGATCCGCACCGGGATCCCGGCCTCGATCGCGGGCAGGACCGTCCGGGGG
>Ga0136621_1001007_pt1 | contig 11317 bp, 10 predicted proteins | sample AntDryUQ445A2306_FD_104673 | JGI IMG/M metagenome (GOLD analysis project Ga0136621, IMG submission 104673) | Polar desert sand microbial communities from Dry Valleys, Antarctica - metaG UQ445A (23.06) | ecosystem: Environmental > Terrestrial > Soil > Desert | place: Antarctica: Dry Valley...
GCGACACGAACGACCCCGGCGTGCAACGCACGGTTGATGCGTGTCGCGAGCCGGACGCTCGTGCCGTTCGAGCGCACGTCGATGACGTCGCCGTCCGTGACGCCTAGGCGGCCCGCATCCTCGCTCGAGAGCTCGGCCTCGCGGGCGGGACGCTGGAACTGCAGCTCCGGCACGCGTTCGACGGCCGCCCCGGAGAAGAGCGCTCGGTAGGTGAGGAGACGCATCCCCGGCGCCGCAACGGCCCGAGCCGGATCGGCCGACAGGTCGGGGGCCGTGGCCGGCGCGGCGGCAGCGGGCAGCGGTGCCCGCTCACCGAGCTCACCGAGCCCGACTCCCCGGTAGATCTTGGCCGAGAGCTCCTCGAAGACGAGCGACGGGTGTGGCGAGAGCGCAACCCCGAAGCGCTCGGCGAGCTTCGCCGTCCAGGCGAGCTCGTCCGGTGCGGGCGGGATCACGGTTCGGCGAAGCCGTTGCAGCCGCCCCTCGAGGTTCCTGTAGGTGCCGTCCCGCTCGAGGTAGCTCGTGCCCGGAAGGACCAGATCGGCCCACCCGACGGCGAGACTCTGGAACATCGTGGTCGCGAGCACCGACTCGGCTCGCTCGGCGAGAGCCCGGACGCCGGGATCCGCAGCCGCCTCGTCGCCCGAGACGACGAGCAGGCCGATCGGCTCCGGGTTCGCCTCCTCCTCGTCGGAGGCCGCAGCCCACGCTTCGCCGACGCCACGGCCGTTCGGGGTGGCGGGTAGGTAGAAGGCACCCGAGCTCTTCTTGCCGTCGAGGCCGAGGGCGCCCGCCAGCCCGGCGAGCAGAGTGCCTCCCCGCCCGCCCGGGCCTGACCAGATCACGATCGCCCGGTCCGCAGCCCGAAGCCGCCCGCCGAGCTCGCTGCCGGGCCCGGCGAGCTCGCGGCAGGTCTCGGCGGCCGTGCCGGCCGGCCGCTGCACGGTTCCGGTCACCCCGAGCGAGACCACCTCTGCGCCGGCTCGCCTGGCGGCCCGCAGCCAGAGGTCGACGACCGGCGCTCGCTCGGCCACAGGATCGTCGCCGACGATCACGATCAGCTCGGCTTCGCGGAGCGCCGAGAGCGGAAGCCGGAACCGGTCGAGGGCGTCGTTCGTCTCCTCGGGTAGGACCGCCGAGTGCGCGCCGAGCCCTTGCCGGAGGAGCTTCGCGAGGCCGTAGGCCTGCTCGATCGTCTCGGAGCCCGAGAGTGCGGTCACGATGCGTCCGCGCGCCTTACGCAGCATTCCCTCGGCCTCCTCGAGCGCGCCGTCCCACGAGATCGCCGAGAGGCCGCGGCGCCGGACGCGTCGCAGCGGGTCGGTGATCCGGTCGCGCGCATGGAGATGGGTGAAGGCGAAGCGGCCCTTGTCGCAAAGCCAGCCCTCGTCGATCTCCGGGTGGTTGCGCGAGAGCACGCGCTTGACCTTGCCCTCGCGCGTGGAGGCCGTGATGTTGCAGCCGACCGGGCAGAGCCCGCAGATGCTCGGCACGTTCTGGATCTCCCAGGGCCGCGCCTCGAAGCGGTACTGCGTCGAGGTGAGCGCACCGACGGGGCAGAGCTCGATCACGTTGCCGGAGAAACGGCCGCGGTAGGGCTCGTCCTCGAAGGTCGCGATCACGGTGCGGGCCCCGCGGTTGCGGGCGACGAGCTGCCCGTCCTCGGAGACCGACTCCGAGAAGCGCGTGCAGCGATAGCAGAGAATGCAGCGCTCCCGGTCCAGGGCGATCGCGGGACTGACCGGAATGGGCTTCTCGAACGTGCGCTTGGGGAACGTCATCCGCGTCGCGCCCGGCCCGTACCGGAACGTCAGGTCCTGCAGCGGACATTCGCCCCCCTTGTCGCAGACCGGGCAGTCGAGCGGGTGGTTGACGAGAATGAACTCGAGCGTCGCGTCCTGACCCTGGGCCGCCTTCTCGGAGGTCTGTGCCGTCCGGATCGCCATGCCGTCCTGAGCTGTGAGCGTGCACGCGGTCTGCAGCTTCGGAGTGCCTTCGATCTCGCACAGGCACATCCGGCAGGCGCCCACGGGCGGGCCGAGCCGCGGCTCGTAGCAGAAGACCGGGATCTCGATCCCTGCGACCGCTGCCGCCTCGACGAGGCCGAGCCCCTTCGGGACCTCAACCTCGCGACCGTCGATCGTCAGGGCCACCGACTGGATTTGACGGTCAGCCATCGACGCTTCCACTTAGAGATTTGCGTTCGTGCAGCTCTACGGGCGCGACGATCCCCTCGATCGACGACTCGCCGGCGAAGGGGCAGCCGCCTTGCTCCACGTGCGCCTCGAACTCATCGCGGAACTTGGCCATGTAGCTCGAGACCGGGTAGACGGCGAAGTCTCCGAGGGCGCACAGCGATTTGCCGAGGATCCGATCGCAGACGCTCAGCAAGAGGTCGAGATCGGAGTGGGTCGCGCGCCCGTCCTCGATCTTCTCGAGGAGCTGAACGAGCCAGCGTGTTCCCTCGCGACACGGCGTGCACTTGCCGCACGACTCGTGCATGTAGAACTGGGCGGCCCGTAGTGCGAGCTGCACCATGCAGCAGCGGTCGTCGATGACCATCACCGCCGCAGAGCCGAAGAACGAGCCGGCGGCCTGGATCGAGTCGTAGTCGAGAGGCGTGTCGAGCTGGTCAGGCGTCAGAACCGGAACCGAGGAGCCTCCGGGGATGATCGCCTTGATCGCCCGCCCGCTCGGGATTCCACCGCCGATGTCGTAGATCAGCTCGCGCAGCGGCGTCCCGAGCTCGAGCTCGTAGTTGCCCGGGTTGACGACGTTGCCGGAGAGCGAGAAGACGGCCGTGCCGGGAGAGGTCTTCACGCCGAGCTTCGCGAACTCCTTGCTGCCGAGCTCGAGGATCTTCGGCACCGTTGCGATCGTCTGGACATTGTTGATCTGAGTCGGAGATGCGTACAGCCCGGTCACGGGCGGGAAGGGTGGACGTGGGCGCGGGAGGCCTCGCTTGCCCTCGAGCGAGTCGAGCAGGGCGGTCTCCTCGCCGCAGATGTACGCGCCTGCACCGCGGTGCAGGACGATCGTGACGCCCCCCAGGAGGTCGGCCTGACGTACCTCCTCGAGCGCCGTGCGCATGACCTCGAACTCGGTCAGGTACTCGCCGCGGATGTAGACGAAGACGCTCGTGGACCCGATCGCGTGCGCCGTGATCAGGCAGCCCTCGATCAACCTGTGGGGCGTGCGCAGCATGATCTCGCGGTCCTTGAAGGCGCCCGGCTCCGACTCGTCGGCGTTGACGACGAGATACGTCGGCTTGGGGCTGTCCTTGGCGATGAGGCTTGCCTTCCTCCCCATCGGGAAGCCGGCGCCGCCACGACCGCGCAGATTCGCGCCTGTGAGCTCGGCGATGATCTGCTCGGGCTCGAGCGCCAGCGCGCTGCGCAGGGCGCCGTAGCCGCCGACGGCCCTGTACTCGTCGAGCTTCGTCAGGTCCCGCTCGTCGGCGTCGGCGAGGACGACGCTAGCTCTGGGCACGCAACTCCCCCACGATGCCGGCGACGTCTTCCGGCCGCACGGGCTCCCGGTAGCGGTGATCCACGACGACGACCGTGGCGCGGCCGCACCCGCCTGCGCATTCGATCGCCCTCAGCGTCACCTCGCCGTCCTCTGTCGTCTCGCCGGCGCGGATACCGAGCTCTGCCTCGAAGGCCTCGAGCACCTGCTGGGCTCCGACGAGCGCGCAGGCGAGATTGGTGCAGACCTCGATCGCGTGGCGCCCGACAGGGTGCAGGTGGAACATGTCGTAGAAGGAGGCGACCGCCTGGCAGTAGGCCGGCGTCTCCCCGAGGCCCTCCGCGGTCTCCCGCAACGCCTCGGGCGAGAGCCAGCCGTGCCGCTCCTGGGCCAGGCGCAGCGCGGGTAGCGTCGCCGAGCGCGGGTCGGGATAGGAAGCCATGAGCTCACGGATCTCTTCGTGGAGAGAACGCACGCTCGAGCCGTCACCCGGTAGCCCGCGAGCGCTCAGCGGTCCGTCTCCCCCATCACGGTATCGAGTGAGCCGACGATGGCGATCAGATCCGCGATGAGTGCGTCCGACATGCAGGTTGCGGTCGCCTGCAGGGCGACGAACGACGGGGCGCGGAACTTCACCCGCCACGGCTTCGGACCACCGTCGGAAACGAGGTAGCAGCCGAGCTCGCCGCGGGGCGACTCGACGCCGACGTAGATCTCGCCCTCGGGCACGCGGTAGCCCTCCGTGACGATCTTGAAATGGTGGATCAGCGACTCCATCGACGTGTGGAGCTCGTGACGCGGCGGCAGCACGACCTTGCGGTCGTCTGCGATCCACGGCATGCCCTCCATCTGCTCGACTCGCTCGAGGGCTTGCTCGACGATGCGAACCGATTCGCGCATCTCTTCCATCCGCACGCGATAGCGGTCGTATGTATCCCCGTGCTCGTACACCGGCACCCGGAAGTCGACCTGGTCGTAGGCAAGGTAGGGCGCGTCGCGGCGAAGGTCCCAATCGACTCCCGAACCGCGGAGCACCGGCCCCGACTGGCCGAGCGCGATCGCATCCTTCGCCGAAAGGAGTCCCATCCCGACCGTGCGCGCCAGCCAGATCTGGTTCCGGTCGACGAGCGCCTCGTACTCGTCCACCGCACGGGGCATCCGCTCGACGAACGTGCGGCACTCTCCGTAGAAGCCGCGAGGAACGTCCTCGGCCAGCCCGCCGGCCTGAAAGTATCGGGTGTGCATGCGCGCCCCCGTGACGAGCTCGAACAGGTCGAGGATCTGGTCGCGCTCGCGAAAGCAGTACCAGAACATCGAGATCGCGCCCAGCTCCAGGGCCGCTGTCGCGAGCCAGATCAGGTGAGAGTGAATCCGGTTCAGCTCGCAGAGCAGCATCCGCATCCACGTCGCCTTCTCGGGGATCTCCATGCCGAGCAGCTTCTCGATCGCGAGCACGAAGACGAGCTCGTTGTACTGGAACGAGACGTAGTCGATCCGCGCGGGGTACGTGATCGCCTTCCACCAGGTCTTCTGCTCCATCGTCTTCTCGAAGCCCGTGTGTAGGTAGCCGACGATTGCGTTCAGCCCGACGACGCGCTCGCCGTCGAGGTCGACCACGAGGCGCAGCACCCCGTGCGTGGAAGGATGATTCGGCCCGAAGTTGATCTGCAGGATGTCGCCGGCCTCGCGCAGCTCGGGGTCGAGCTGGAGGACAGAGGGGATCGGGGTGGGGACTCGCGTCCCCGGGTAGATCAGCTTCCTCTCGGCGAGCATCATTCCTCGCCGGAGAACCGCACAGGCTCGCCGCCGATTGGATAGTCCTTCCGCAGGGGATGGCCCTCCCAGTCGTCGTCCATCAGGATGCGAGCGAGGTTCGGGTGCCCCTCGAAGCGGATACCCATCATGTCCCACGCCTCGCGCTCGTGCCAGTCCGCGGTGGGCCAGATCGAGACGACGCTGGGCACGGCCTCACCGTCGTCGAGCCATACCTGAACCCGGATCCGGGGTGCGCCCTGCCGGAGGGCGAGCAGGTGGTAGGAGACGGAGAAGCGCTTCGCCTTGTGGTGCGGGCGCCGATGAAGGCCCCAGGAGCCCGGGACGTTGGCGTCGCGTCCGGCGGAGCTGCCCCAGTAGCCGGCGACGCCTGCTTCGCCCCAGCCGAGGTAGTCGGTCGGGCTGATGTCCGAGAGGAACGCGAAGCCCTCTTCATCTCTCAGGTAGGCGCAGGCCTCGCGCAGCGACCCGACCTCGACGACGAGCGTCGTCTCGCCGTGGGCTTCGCGCACCTCGAGTAGACCGGGTAAAGCTTGGCGCAGTTCTCGGGAGCTCACGATGCGACCCCTCGTAGCTCGTAGGCGGGTGGGACGCCGGCCCGGATCTTCTCCTGCAGCCGAACGATCCCCTCCACGAGGGCCTCGGGCCGGGGCGGGCAGCCGGGCACGTGGATGTCGACCGCCACGATCTTGTCGACGCCCTGCAGCACGGTGTAGTTGTTGAACATCCCGCCCGAGCTCGCGCAGGCACCCATTGCGATCACCCATTTCGGCTCGAGCATCTGGTCGTAGATCTGTCGCAGCGGCGCCGACATCTTGTGCGCGACGCGGCCCGAGACGATCAGGAGGTCGGCCTGGCGAGGTGACGAGCGGAAGACCTCGGCGCCGAACCGCGCGATGTCGTAGCGTGACGAGACGATCGACATCATCTCGATCGCGCAGCAGGCGAGACCGAAGGTGTCGGGCCAGATCGAGTTGCCCTGTGCCCAGGCAACGGCCTTCTCGACCGTCGTCAGGCCCAGGCGATCCTCGAGATTGCCGAGCTCCTGCTCGAAGACGCCGGGCCCCTTGGCGTTCGGGCCTCTCGTCGGCCAGAGCAGCCGTTCGCTCTGAAGGCCGTAGTCCGCGAGGCGTTTTCGTCTCACTGCCACTCGAGCGCGCCCTTCCGCCACACATACACGTAGGCGACTGCGAGGATGGCGATGAAGAAGAGGAGCTCCAGGAAGCCGAACCAGGCGAGCTGCTCCAAGACGACAGCCAGCGGGTAGAGGAAGACGATCTCGATGTCGAAGACGATGAAGAGCATCGCCGTCAAGTAGAAGCTGACCGTGAAGCGCTGATGCTCGATCGGTCCCTTCGAGACACCCGACTCGAAGGGAAGGCCTCGCGCTCTGGTTCGACGTTGAGGCCGCGTCGCGAAGACGAACGACATCAGCACCATCGAGGCAGGAATCGCAAAGGCGAAACTGCCGTAGAGAAGGAAGGGCAACCACCTATCGAGCATTGCTCGCACCCGACCGGTGGAAGGAGGCGCACATCATCTCTGCACGGCGGAAACTACCACGCCCGGGTGGTATCACGAGCTCGGGCCAAAATGGCTCAACCGTGCCTGCAGCGGCTGTTACAAAGTCGCGTCTCGAGGGGGCGCGCCCGCCCGTCTCGGCGACCGGTGCGGGCGCTGCTACGATCCTGTTATGGAGATCACCGAGCGCCCCACGGCCACGCTCGTCTCCCTGACCGAGGGCGCGGCCGCGAAAGTCAAGGAGCTGATGGCCGAGGACCCCGACGGCGCCGGCGTTCTTCGTGTTGCCGTGCAGGGCGGTGGGTGCTCCGGCTTCGAGTACGCACTCGGCTTCGACACCGCTGCGGAGGAGGGCGACCACGAGGTCGTCGTGCACGGCGTCACCGTCGTGGTCGACCCGTTCAGCGCGCCGTACCTGCGCGGCGCCCAGGTCGACTTCCTGACCGGGCTACAGGAGTCCGGCTTCAAGATCGACAACCCCAACGCGAGCGCCTCGTGCGGCTGCGGCCACTCCTTCCAGATGGACGACGAGGGAGCAGCCGAGGCGACGGCATCCGGCGGTGCCTGCGGATCCGGCTGCGGCAGCTAGCGTGCCGCCCCCGCCTCTCGCTGATTAGTGTTTCCGCGTGAGCGGAGACACTGTTGACATCACGATTCTCGGCGCCGGCCCCTCGGGTCTCGCCGCCGCCTACTACGCCGGCCACCGCGACGCGACCGTTCGTATCGTCGAGAGCCTCGAGCAGATCGGCGGGCAGGTCGCCGCAACCTATCCCGAGAAGCACGTCTACGACGTCGCCGGCCACCCGAAGATCCTGGGGCAGAAGCTGGTCGAGCTCTGTGCCGAGCAGGGGCTGCAATACGGTGCCGAGGTGAGGCTGGGGGAGGAGGCGGCCACGCTCGAACGGGTCGCAGAGGAGGACGAGGAGCTGCTCGTGCTCACGACCAAGCAGGGCGGGCACTACCGCTCGCGCTCGCTGATCATCACCGCCGGGCATGGGGCCTTCGAGCCGCGCAAGCTCGGGGTCGAGGACGTCGAGCGGTGGGAGGGCCGCGGCGTGCACTACTTCGTCCGGCAGAAGGAGCTCTTTCGAGACCGGACCTGCGTGATCGTGGGTGGAGGCGACTCCGCGCTCGACTGGACACTCGGCCTCCAGGACACGGTGCGCCCACCCATCGCGCTCGTGCACCGCCGCGATCGCTTCCGCGCGCTCGAGTCGTCCGTGAACGAGGCGAAGGAGCTCGAGAGCGCGGGACGTGTGCGGATCATGACGCCGTGCGAGGTGCGCGAGATCCACGGCGACGGGCACATCTCGGCCGTTACGATCGAGAACACGACGAGCGGCGAGCTCGAGCAGGTCCCCTGCGAGGCACTGATCACCCTGCTCGGCTTCCATTCCCATCTGGGCGCGATCACCGAGTGGGGCCTGGAGCTCGAGGGCAAGCGTCAGATCAAGGTCAACCCGATGACGATGGAGACGAACGTGCCACGCGTCTTCGCCGCCGGCGATGTCGCCGGCTACCCGGGCAAGATCACGCTGATCACGGTCGGGATGGGCGAGGCGGCAATCGCGGCGAACAACGCGATCGCGCTCATCCGGGGCGAGAAGGTTCAGCCCAAGTACTCAACCGATTGATGGCCAGTCCTACTCGCGAAGAGGAGCTGTGGGGCGTGGAAACTCGCAAGGCTCTCGCCAACTTCACCGTTTCTGGAGAGCCGATTCCAGCCTCGGTTGCCCGCTGGCTCGGCCGGATCAAGGCCGCCGCCGCCCGGGCGAATGCCGATCTGGGACTCCTCGACGCCGGCAAGGCCGAGCGCATCGCCGCCGCTGGCGACCGGGTCGCGGCCGGCCAACTCGACGCGCAGTTCCCGATCGACGTCTTCCAGACGGGCTCGGGGACGTCGTCGAATATGAACGCGAACGAGGTGATCGCGAGTCTCGCCGGCGAGGACGTGCACCCGAACGACGACGTCAATCTCGGGCAGTCGTCGAACGACGTCTTTCCTTCGGCCGTGCATCTCGCCGCGCTCCATGAGCTCACGAACGATCTGCTGCCTGCCCTCGCTCGCCTGGCCGAGTCCCTCGAGGCGAAGGCGAGCGAGTTCGACGACGTGGTCAAGTCAGGCCGCACGCACCTGATGGATGCTGTCCCCGTCACGCTCGGCCAGGAGTTCGGCGGCTACGCGGCGCAGGTGCGCCAGGGCGTCGCGCGCGTCCAGTCCGTGCTCGAGCGTGTCGGGCAGATCCCGCTCGGAGGCACCGCGGTCGGCACCGGGTTGAACACGCACCCCGAGTTCGCTGCGCGGGTTCGCGACCTCCTCTCGGACGACACCGGGCTCCCGATCTCCGCTCCCGCAAACCCGTTCGAGGCGCAGGCCGCCCGTGACTCGCTCGTCGAGGCCTCCGGCGCGCTGAAGACCGTCGCCGTCTCCCTGACCAAGATCGCGAACGACCTGCGGCTGATGGGCTCCGGCCCCCGCGCAGGCCTGGCCGAGCTCACGCTTCCAGAGCTCCAGAAGGGAAGCTCGATCATGCCGGGCAAGGTCAACCCCGTGATCCCGGAGGTCGTGACCCAGGTCGCGGCCCAGGTGATCGGGAACGACGCCGCGATCACGGCGGGTGGCATGCAGGGACACTTCGAGCTCAACGTCTTCGTTCCGCTCATCGCACGCAACCTGCTCCAGTCGATCGGCCTGCTTGCGAGCGCCTCGCGCCTCCTGGCCGAGAAGTGCGTGGACGGGCTCGAGGCGAACCGTGAGCAGTGCGAGCGCTACGCCGAGCTGACACTCTCCGCGGCGACGGCGCTCAACCCGCACATCGGCTACGACCGCGCCAGCGAGATCGTCGGGGAGGCTGCCGCATCCGGCCGCTCGCTGCGCGAGGTCGCGCGCGAGCGCGGCGTCGACGCCGCGACGCTCGACGAGGCGCTGGACTATCGCGCCATGGCCAAGCCGCACCGGAGCGAGTAGCGAGCCTCCGCGAGGCCTCCGGTTCCCCGGCCGGCTCCTGCCGCGAGCGTCTTCACGGGCGGGTCTTCGATCCTATGGGGCACCGCCAGACCGGCAGCCCGGGCGGTGACCCGGGCCAGCCCGGCCCCGCGTAGACTCCGGCGCCGATGAGCCAAGAGAGGCCCTCCGGAGGCTGGCGGCTGCTCGGCGTAGCGGGCGTGGTGCTCGTCTTCGTGCTGCCGCTCGTGTTCATGGTGTCCGGCTCGCTCCGCCAGCCCGGCCTCGCGCCGCCGCGCACGCCGGAGCTCGTGCCCGACCCGCTCGCTTTCTCGAACTACGATCGCGCGTTCGAGCTCGTGGGGCTCGCGCGCTCGACGCTGAACTCGCTCCTGGTCGCGGCGCTCGCGGTTCCGCTCAGCGTTCTCGTCGCATCGTGGGCGGGCTTCGCGCTCACACGCCTCCCGCCGTGCGCGGCGCGCGCTCTGATCGGCGCCTCCTTCGTGGCGCTGATGATCCCTCTGACTGCGCTGCTCGTGCCGCGCTTCGCGGTCTTCCGGACGCTGGGCCTGACCGACACCTACGTGCCGCTGGTCGCGCCCGCGCTGCTCGCCACCTCGCCGTTCTACGTGCTCGTCTTCTACGCAGCTTTCCGGCGTCTGCCTCCAGAGCTGGTGGATGCCTGCCGCCTGGAGGGGATGTCGCCGCTGGCGATCTGGCGGCGGGTGGCCATGCCGCTCGTACGGCCGGTGACGGTTGCGATCAGCGTGCTCGCCTTCGTCCTCACCTGGGGCAACTTCCTCGACCCGCTCATCTATCTGTACGACGCCGACCTCTTCACCGTGCCGCTCTCGCTGCGCTCCCTCGCGACGCTCGATCGCACCGACTACCCGCTGCTGCTCGCCGGCGCCGTCGTCGCGACGCTCCCCGTCCTCGCCGCGTTTTTGCTCGCGCAGCGGTTCTTCCTCCACGAGCACCGCGGGCCCGGGTGGCTCGGTCGATGAGGCGAGGCGCGCGCTCGTGAGCGGGCTCGTCCTCGAAGGCGTTCGCAAGGACTACGGCTCCGTCCCGGCCCTGCGCGACCTCGACCTCGCGATCGGAGACGGGGAGCTGCTGGTCGTGCTCGGCCCCTCCGGGTGCGGCAAGTCGACGCTCCTCCGCGTCGCCGCCGGGCTGGAGGGCCTCACCGCCGGGCGCGTGCTCATCGCGGGTCGCGACGTCACTCGCCTGCCCCCGGGTCGCCGGAACGTCTCAATGGTCTTCCAGAGCTACGCGCTCTTCCCGCACATGACGGCGGCTGAGAACATCGGCTTCGGGCTCGCGGTCCGGGACGTGCCGCGCCGGGAGGCGCGCGGGCGAGTGCAGCGCGCGGCACAGATCGTCGGCTGCGAGGACCTGCTCGACCGTCGCCCCGCGCAGCTGTCGGGCGGCGAGCGGCAGCGGGTGGCGCTGGCGCGGGCGTTCCTGGCGGACTCACCGATCCTGATTCTGGACGAGGCGACGTCGAGCCTTGATTCCGAATCGGAGCTATTGATCCAGGAGGCGATTGCGCGGCTGATGCGCGGGCGCACGACGATCATCATCGCCCACCGCCTGTCGACGGTGCGGGCC
>Ga0136621_1001008_pt1 | contig 11317 bp, 12 predicted proteins | sample AntDryUQ445A2306_FD_104673 | JGI IMG/M metagenome (GOLD analysis project Ga0136621, IMG submission 104673) | Polar desert sand microbial communities from Dry Valleys, Antarctica - metaG UQ445A (23.06) | ecosystem: Environmental > Terrestrial > Soil > Desert | place: Antarctica: Dry Valley...
GCCACTGGGATCTCTTGCGGGCGTTCGTGGGCGCGCCGCTCCTCGAACGCGCGTATGCCGAGGCCGTCGAGCGCCGCTACCTCTGGCACGAGTTCGGCGACTCGATGCTGATCCTGTGATCCCCGGTCCCGATACACTTGGAGCCTCTTGGATCTTCTGCTCGTCGCCCAGATGATCATCGCGATCTCCGTCGGGACCGCGATCCTCCTGCAGGCCCGCGGGACCGGCCTGTCGTCGACGTTCGGTGGCGAGTCCACCGCCTACCGAAGTCGGCGCGGTCTCGAGCGGACGCTCTTCCGCCTCACGATCGTCCTTATCGTCGTGTTCGTCATCGTCTCGCTGGTAGGGGCCCGATCCAGCTAGGTCTCCCATGACCCGGCGCGACAAGACGATCGTGCTGGCGCTCATCGGGCTCCTCGTCGCCACGAGTGCCGTTGCGATCGCGACCGACCGTGGCGAAGGGTCCGTCGAGCCCGCGTTCGGTGGCGTGTACGTCGAGGGTGTCGCCGGGGTCCCGCAGTACCTGAATCCACTGCTCGCGACGACGAACGTCGACCAGGACGTGGCGCGGCTCGCCTTCGCGGGGCTCGCGCGGTTCGACCGCGAAGGCAAGATCGTTCCCGACCTGGCCTCCAACTTCCACATCGATCCGGACGGCACGACGTGGACGTTCGACCTCCGGCCCGATGCCTACTGGCACGACGGCAAGGAGGTGACGGCTGATGACGTTCTCTACACGGACGGCCTGGTCCAGGAACGCGCCTACGTCGGCCCGTTCGCTGAGGCGTTCCGTGGCGTGACCCTCCAGCGCGTGAGCGAGAAGAGCGTACGATTCGTGCTGCCCGATGTCTTTGGGCGGTTCGCCGAGAGCACCACCCTTCCCCTGCTCCCGGCGCACATCCTCAGCGGCGTGAGGTACTCGGACCTGGCGAAGCAGGCGTTCAACCTGCGGCCGATCGGCGCGGGGCCATTTCGCGTAGCGGAGGTCGATACCCGTCAGGTCGTACTCACGCGGCACGACCGCTTCCATCGATCGCAGCCCACGCGATCTCGACCGTACCTGGACAAAGTGATCCTGCGCTTCTACCGCGACAGCTCCGAGGCTCTCGCGGCGCTCGCGCGTAACGAGGTGGACGGTACCGGCGGGCTCAACTCCGTCGATGCCGGTCGGGCGAGGACCCTGAAGAACGTCGACCTGTACAGCCTGCCGACGAACGACTTCACCGCTGCGTTCATGAATGTCCGCGTTGACAAGCCCTTCTTCCGGGAGCGGGCAGTGCGACAGGCGGTCGCGGCCGCGATCGACCGGGGCCGGATATTGCAGGTCGCCGCCGACGGGCGCGGACGGGTGGCCGAACAGTTCGTGCCGTCGAGCTCGTGGGCCTACGTGCGTGAGATCACGCGCTACACGCACTCGCCTGCCGACGCTCGCGCGCTGCTCGACGAGAGCGACTGGCGCGACCACGACAACGACGGTGTCCGCGACAAGGGCGGCGTCACCTTGAAGTTCGCTATCACCACCTCGGACGAGCCCGCGCGGATCGCTGCGGCCCAGCAGGTCGCGAGCGATCTCACCTCGATCGGGATGAGCGTGGCCGTCAGGACGGTACCGTTTGCAGAGCTCGTTGACAGGGTGGCTCGCGAGCGGACCTTCGACATGCTGCTCGTTGGGATCACCACGGGCGCGGATCCGGACCCGTACGCGTTCTTCCACTCGAGCCAGTCGCAGGACCCAGGCTACAACTTCTCCGGATACTCCACGTTGCCGATGGACCGCAATCTCGAGAGCGCGCGCCGGACGTACGAGCAGTCGAAGCGTCGCGACCTCTACGGTCCCGTGTTCCAGCAGATCGCGTCAGAAGTGCCGCTGGTCTTCCTCTATTTCGCCGATTACCTCTACGCGCAGCACCGCTCGGTCAACGGGCTCAAGATCGCGCCGCTAAGCGAGCCAACAGCGCGGTTTTGGGATGTTGAGGACTGGTACGTCAAGACGCACCCACGGCGTTGAGGGACGGTCGCCAGAAGTGGCGACCGTGCGTCCTCACATCAGGTACATCACGGACGCGCTCGCTCATGGTGAGATACGAACGAGTTCTACCGGCTGAAACTCGGAAACGGCGCGTCGCGGCGAATGCTCGCTGCGTTCTACGCGAATCCAGTCGCTCCTCGTCTCGAACGCAAGTGGATGGTTTGGCACAACTACCGCGGACGGCATCCCGACGCCTGACGGTGCCGAAGGAGGGATTCGAACCCTCACGGCCTTTCGGCCACACGCCCCTGAAGCGTGCGAGGCTACCGTTACTCCACTTCGGCGGGGCATCTCAGTTTACCAGCGTCTCTGGCGCTCATCTACCATCCGCAGCCGTGCAGCGCGTCCTTTCGATCAAGCCGTGACCACGACCGCCGACGCCGTCATCGTCGGCGGCGGGGTCATCGGCGCATCCATCGCCTACCACCTGGCCTCGCGAGGCGTGCGCGACATCGTCGTTCTCGAGCGGGACCAGCTCGGATCGGGCTCCACCAGCAAGAACGCGGGTGGGATCCGCATGCAGTTCTCCACCGAGATCAACGTCCGTCTCTCGCAGCGCTCGCTCCCGCGATTCGAGGCCTTTCCCGATGAGATGGGGATCGATCCCGCCTTCCGGCAGGTCGGCTACCTCTTCCTCATCACCGCCGAGCGTGACGTGGGGCCGTTCGAGCGCTCGCTCGCGCTGTGGGAGCGCCTCGGCGTGCCGGCGCGACGGCTCGGGCGCGACGAGGTGCATGAGCTCTTTCCCGAGATCGTCAGCGACGACGTGCGCTTCGCGACCTATTGCGCGAAGGACGGTCACGCCGACCCGAACAGCATCCTGCAGGGCTATGTCGGTCGCGCGCGCGACCTCGGCGTGCGGTTCGTCGAAGGGGCCGTGGTCACCGCGATCGATCGGGCCGACGGCCGTGTCGCGGCCGTGCGCGCGGGCGGCGAGCGCATCGCATCGCGACTCGTCATCGACGCTGCCGGCGCCTGGGCCGCCGGGATCGCGCGCATGGTCGGGATCGACCTCCCGATCGTGCCGCTGCGCCGCCAGATCTTCCTGACCGAGCCGGTGCCGGCGCTCGACCGCGAGTTCCCGCTCACCATCGAATTCGAGAGCGGGCTCTACATGCACCGCGAATCGGGCGGCATCCTGCTTGGGATGGCCGACCCGAACGACCGCCCCGGATTCGACGACTCCGTAAACTGGGGCTTCCTGCCTGACGTGGTGGAGCGCGCCATGGCGCGGCTTCCGCTCCTCCGGCAGGCCGCCGTGCGCACCGCGTGGGGCGGGCTGTACGAGGACACCCCGGACAAGCATCCGATCGTCGGTCGCCTCGACGGAGTGGAGGGCTTTCTGTGCGCCGCCGGCTTCTCCGGCCACGGCGTCATGCACGCACCCGCGATCGGGGAGCTTCTGGCCCAGCTGGTCGTCGACGGGCGCACTGCACTCGACCTCGCGCCGCTCCGCGCCACGCGCTTCGCGGAGGGTGACGTGACGCGAGAGCACAACGTCATTTGAGCGCGCGGCTGGTCGCCGGTGGGTATACCGGTGTCGTCGCCGCCGTGGGTACACACTCGGCGCCGCGCACGAGCGGGCGCAGCTCGCTGCCGTAGTGGCCGAGCGTCGCGCACGGCGCATTCCCGGCAGGCCCGCGCGCCTTATCCTCGAACGATGTTCACGCGCGACGAGGTGAGGCTCACGACGCTGTCGGCCTGCGCCGGCTGAGGCGCGAAGCTGGGGCCCACCCAGCTGGCGCAGGTGCTGCGTCCATTGAGCGAGCAGGCGGTCCCGCCCGAGCTTCTCGTCGGACTTTCGACGAGCGACGACGCGGCGGTCTACCTCGTCGCGCCCGACCAGGCGATCGTGGAGACGCTCGACTTCTTCCCGCCGATCGTCGACGACGCGTATGCGTCCGGGGCCATCGCTGCCGCGAACGCGATGTCGGATGTGTACGCGATGGGCGGCGAAGTGGCCTTCGCGCTCGCGATCGTCGCGTGGCCGGACACGCTCGAGCTGCACGTCCTTGAGGACGCGATGCGCGGCATGGCGGACAAGGTGCGGGAAGGGAACGCCGTCATCGCCGGCGGGCACACCGTCATCGATCGCGAGCCGAAGCTTGGCCTCGCCGTCACGGGACGTGTACGTCCGGACGGCCTGCTGCTCAAGTCCACGCTACGCGTCGGGGACGCGCTGTACCTGACGAAGGCCATCGGGACGGGATTGCTCACGACCGCGCACAAGCTCGGTGATTGCGCCGTCGAGGACCTCGCCTCCGTCATCGCGTCCATGAGCGCCCTGAACCGCGACGCCGGGCTGGCCGCGGTCGAGGCAGGTCTGCATGCGGCGACCGACGTGACGGGCTTCTCGCTCGTCGGGCACGCGTTCGAGATGGCGGAGGGCTCCAGCGTTTGCGTCCGCATCCGCGCGCGGGACGTCCCGCTGCTGCCCGGCGCGCGGGGACACGCCGATCGCGGCGTCGACTTCGGTGGCGCCCAGCGCAACCGCGAGCACTTCCTGCGTCCGGACCGCGTCCGGCTCGAGGGGATCGACGATGCGATGGCGCGTCTGCTCATCGATCCGCAGACCTCGGGTGGTCTCCTCGTCGGCGTGCCGGCAGAGCATGCGGCGGCGTGGCGCCGCGCGTGCGCCGGCCGCGGCGTGCGTGCGCGTCACGTCGGCGAGGTGGTGGAGGGCACCGGCGTGATCGTGACCATGTGATGCCTTCGGCACTCCGGTCGTCGCTCGTGGGCTTACCCGACCCGCGGGTCCGGCGTTCCACCCTCACTCGACCGTAGGTGGCAGTCACCCAGCAGGAGGAGCTCCCGACCGAGCCGACCACGCGGGTGTCCGAGCTCGCCCGGCTGTCACCCGCGCGAGCGGCGCTGACGCTCGCGTGGCCTGGGATCCTGGAGCAGCTCGTGCGCGCGGGCGGCCAGACCGTCGTCTTCGCGTTCGTCGGCCATCTCGGCGCGGTGGCCACCGCGGCGGCCGGCGCGGGCCTCCAGTTCACGTTCCTGCTGTTTCCGATCTTCAATGCGTTATCGATCGGCACCGTTGCCCTCGTGAGCCGGCGGCTCGGCGAGGGCAAGCGCTTGGAGGCAGCGTCGATCGTCCGGCAGTCGCTCGTGCTGGGCGCCCTCTTTGGCGTCGCGTCCGGGATCGGCTTCGCGGCGTTCGCCCGGCCGCTGCTCGAGCTGATCGGTGCCGCACCGGACGTTGCGGCGACCGGCGCGCCATACCTCGCCTTGATCGGCGGACTCAATGTCTTCCAGACCGTGTCCATCATCGGCACGGCGGCGATGCGCGCGGCGGGCGACACGCGGACGCCCATGGTGCTTTCGGTCGTCGGCTCGCTCGCCAGCCTCGCGCTCTCGTACCTGCTCATCGTCGAGGCGGGGCTCGGCATCATGGGTCACGCCTACGGCTGGACAGCGGTGAGTGCGGTCTTCGCCGTGGTCACGCTCGCGCTCCTGTGGCGTGGGCGTGCCGGCCTCTCCATCGCCGGCGGACCCTGGGGGCTCTTCCCTGGCACGGTCCGCTCGATCATGTCGATCAGCCTCCCCTCAGCGGCCGAGTCGCTCCTGTTCAGTCTGGGTCTGATCTTCGTCGGCGGTCTCGTGCTGCGGTTCGGCACCGAAGCGTTCGCCGCGCACCAGATCGTCATCCAGCTAGAGACCGTCTCCTTTCTGCCCTGCATCGGCTTCGCAGGCGCGGCCGCGTCACTGGTCGGCCACTCGCTCGGGCTGCGGGATCCGGAGCGCGCCATGCAGGTGGGCTGGGCCGCTGCAAAGATGGCGGTGCTCTGGACCTCGACGATCGGGCTGCTGTTCGTCCTCTTTCCGGCGCTCTGGCTTTCGCTCTTCACGAACGACCCCGGCGTGGTCGCGGCCGGCGTCGGCTCCGCGATCATCGTCGGCCTCGGACAGCCCGCGCAGGCAGTCGTGTTCGCCATCGGCGGAGCGCTGCGCGGTGCCGGCGACACGCGCTACACGCTCCGCATCACCGCTTTCAACTGGATCGTCGTGCGTCTGCCACTGTCGGTAATGCTTGGTGCGGTCTTTGGCCTCGGTCTCGCTGGCGTCTGGATCGCGCTCGTGGCGGACTACTTCGTCCGCGCGGCGCTCATGGCCCGTCGTTTCCGCAGCGGCGGGTGGCAGCGCCTTCGCTACTAGCGGCAGGACAGGCTCGACCCGGCGCCTCGGTGCCCAGGGCGGGATTTGAACCCGCACGCCCTTACGGGCACATGCCCCTCAGACATGCATGTCTGCCATTTCATCACCTGGGCGCGAAGATGAATTGTACAAGCGAGGTCCGCGACCTGCCGACGGACGAGCGTGCCTTGTACGTCGCCCGTCTCCGACCGAGACACGGCGATGCTGCTGGGGCCATGCCATCCCTGCGACAGGTCACACGACGCGGCGTCCCTGCGCCTGCACGTCCGCGCATGGTCGCCCGCATCGACGGGTCAGTAGACTCGGCACGGATGCAGGAGTCTGCCCAGCTGCGGGCGATACGGCCGGACATCCGGCTGATCTGGCCCTCGTACACGCTGTTCCCCTTGATCGGGCTCGGCGTCCTTGCGGTCGGTGCCGGAGGTCGGGACCCCGCCATGATCGCGATCGGCCTCGGGCTGCTTGCGGTCAACGCCCTCATGGTCATCAACTACGCGTACTTCACGACGCTTGCACTGGAGAATGAGTGGCTCGTGCACCGGACGAATTTCGGCACGCAGGTGCAGCGCGTCCCCATCGGCTCCATCCGCAGGATCGACGCAAAGCGATACCCGGGCGCGCACTCCGGGGTATCCGCGCCTCACTTCGTCGCACGCGGCCGCGACTCGACCGTGAAGGTGAACACGAAGCCGTACCGCCTGGCCGATTTCACGGGCCTGCTCGCGGTGCTCCGGCGCTCGAATGGGCGCGTGGAGCTCGATCCGTTCTGGGAGCGCGTCGCGCGTGGTGACGACGTGTCGAAGGAGTACACGCTCACGCCGACGAGCCGGTTCTAGCCTCCGACACGCAGGTTCCGGTGCTCGATGGCGGTGCAGCGATCCCACACAACACGTAGTCCCGCGCGTTCGGCCCGCTCGGCCGCGGCAATGTTCCCGAGCGAGAGCTGGAACCAGATCGCCGGAACACCCGCGGCCACCGCGTCGTCGACCACGGCATCGAGGTGCTCGCCGCGCCGGAACACATCGACGAGCTCGACGATGTCATCGGCCGGGATGTCAGTGAGCCGCGCGTAGCTGCGCTCGCCATCGAGGACGATGCCGCGCAGCTCCGGGTTCACCGGGATCACGCGGTAGCCCTGCGCGCGCAGGTATCTCGAAACGGAGTTGCTCGGACGATCCGGGCGCGGGGAGTAACCGACGACGGCGATGGTGCGGGCGGAGCGAAGGATCTCGGCCGCGAGGCCCGGCTCGTTCATTGTGTCATGCCCGACCGCCCGATCACAGGCTTGTTTCGTATGGTGTCTGCAGGATACTGACGACCTCATGCCACCACGGGCTCCGGTCGTGTGGGCCTCCAGCGCTGTCGGGAGCGAGCGCTTCCGGCAGCGTCTTGACGAGCGGCATCGTGAGCTCACGGTGCAGGCGAAGGTCCGCGGACGCTCGTACCGCCGGTCGCGCGCCGATGCCGGCTCGGACGAGGTCCTTCGGCTCCGCACCGAGTTCCTTGCCGCGCTCGGGCGCCTCGCGGCGTTCGAGACGGCGATCGTGCACCTTGCCCGCTGCCGCTACGAGGCCCAGCTGACGGTGAGCGCGGATGATCTGACGCGCGACTACTTCGAGCTGTGGCAGCTGGTCGCGCGACGCGGGGGCGAGCAACGCGACCTCGCCGAGCGCGCCGCTGAGCGCCTCGACTATTTCGCGACGCAGCTCGGCCGGCTCGAGGGCATCGCGGATGCGCTCGTCGTCGCGGGGCGCAATGTGCGGCTCTTCCCGCTGCCGAACGTGTCCTGGGTGGCTGTCGGCTAGGGAGCACCTGCCTGCGAGCGGCCCGAGCAGCGACGCCGCGCGGTCTGGTCCGTGCGCGGATCGCGGCTTCTGCGGATGTGCGTCGACGCTCGGGGGAGGAATCTCGATGTATGGAACAGTTGCACGCATGCGCATGAAGTCTGGCTCGGAGGCGAAGCTGCAGGAAGAAATGACGCGTTACGACAGCCTCAAGATCCCTGGATTCGTGAGCACGACCACCTATCGGATGGACCGCGACCCGAACGAGGTCTACGTGGTCGTGGCGTTCACGGACAAGGAGAGCTACCACGCGAACGCCCGGGATCCCAAGCAGGACGAGCGCTTCAGAAGGATGCGTGAGCTCCTGGCGGAGGACCCCGAGTGGCACGACGGCGAGATCATCGCGTCCAAGAGCGCCTAGCGACGTCGCCTGCGCATGCCCGGAACCGCGATCCGCAGCAAGGCGACCACTCCGCCGACGGCGACGAGGAACACGGCGATGACCAGGTAGTCGAGAGCGAAAGCCACTGCCCGAACGCGAAGCCCCGGATACCTCATCGCACCGCCGCTTCCGGGCGATCCGTCGCCTCTCGGGTCTCGTCCCGGGGTCTCGAGCTCATCCGCAGCCCATCCGTTCACGCATTCGGCGCCCCGGGATTGTTCCTACGGATGATCCGTGCGGTCGGAGAGCCATTTGGGGTCTTCAAGCCGGCTTGCGACGTACAGTGTGCCGCACGGCCGCCCGGTGGTCGGAGGACAGGCGTTCGGAATCGCACCCGACCCCCGCCATCACAACGGGATAGGCATTCGCCAGGAGGGAGGGTTGCGTGAGCGAGAAGAGCAATCGGGAACTTGTCGAGCGCTACATCAGGGCGATCATCGAGGCAGATCTCGACACTCAGGACCGGCTTCGACACGCCGATTACGTCTCGGAGTGGCCACAGTCGGGCGAGCGAGTCCGTGGTACCGCGAATGCGCGGGCGATCCTCGACCACTACCCCGGGGGGCTGAAGGGCGCACGCGTGGACAAGAAGGAGCTGCACGGCAGCGAAGATCGGTGGGCATGACTCCCGTTGGAACGCTGTTGCGCCTCACGGGTACCGGCGACGTGTTCACGGGTCTCTTCACCGGTACCTACCCCGGCGAGAGTCGTCCGTGGCACGTCGCAGTGTTCGCCGAGGTCCGCGACGGCAAGATCCTCAAGGAAACGACGATCTTCGGCGCTCCGTTCGACGCGCCCCAGTGGCGCGCCGAATGGGTCGAGCGCATGTGACGAACGACCTCACCTCGGGCTGCCGCGGCCGCTCACGATGAGCGCGAGTACTGCGGCGGAGTAGGATCGCGGTGCCGTTGCCCGCCGAGCAGACACCGGGGGGTGCAGATGGACGCCGTATTAGGGCGCCGAGAGCGCTGTCCAAAGGCCCGCACCACCGCAGCTCCGGAGCCGCACTCAGAGGGCCAGAATGCGAAATACGCGAAGAGCGCGGGCAACTAGCTCAGCAGGTCAGAGCGTCTCCTTTACACATATCCCGGCCGCAGCGCTGTGCTCCACGCTCAGCATCTAGACCGAAATTGGCTCAGTTATGTGCTGGGGCGAGGCCAGCTAGAACGCGAAGAGCAGGTGCCGGCGTGTCGCTGATCGCGAGGACCGTCACCGCGCCGCAACCGCGGCGACGCTGCTACTGGGCCAGGGCGTGCATCCGAAAGATCGTCTCGGAGAAGCTCGGGCATTCCACGATCGCGAAGCATTCGCCTTCTAGGATGGCCCCGAACCTCATTGGAGGAGTGGCATTTCGGGAGGAGGAAGGTTCCGTGAGCGAGAAGAGCAATCGGGAAGTCGTCGATCGATACGTTAGGGCGATCGTGGGCCGCGACCTCGACACGCAGGACCAGCTTCGCCATCCGGATTACGTCTCGGAGTATCCACAGTCCGGCGAGCGGATCCGTGGGCCCCGCAACGCCCGCACGATCCTCGAAAACTATCCGGGTGGAGTTCCCCCCTCGGCAAACGTGCTCGTGAAGGGCAGCGAGGATCAATGGGTCGCGACCCCGGTCGGCACCCTGCTGCGCGTCATAGGAACAGGGGACGTGTATACGGCCTTGTTCACCGTCGTCTACCCGGGCGACACCCTTCCGTGGCACGTAATGGGGATCATCGAGCTGCGTGACGGCAAGTGTGCGAAGGAAACGATCGTCTTTGGCGCTCCATTCGACGCGCCGGCATGGCGTTCCCAATGGGTCGAGCGCATGTGAGGATCGCGGCGCCTGATCGGAAGCCCGGCGTTCTGTCCGCACAAATGCGGACACAAAAGCATCCCGCCACCGCCGACGCCGCGAAGGCTCGTGGGCGTCAGCCCGCGCTACGTCGAGCAGGCCAAGCGCGTGGTCCGCCCTGTGGGACGCCCCAGGACGCCCGCGATCGGCGGGGCGAGTGTTAGGACACCTGGCCGCGCGCACTGGATCGTCCCCGCGACCCGGCGCGCGCGATCACCGCACGCAGGCCGCGCGGCCCGTCGTCGACGTACGGCTGCGACCGCGTCGTCCTCCGCAACTCCGACGGCTCGATCGACCGCGTCGTCGACGTGAACACCGCGGGCCGGACCACGCCGCCTGCGTGGCCCGGCCCGAGGGAGCGCGATCTTAGGGCTGGAGTGTTAGGGCTGGATCGGGCAACGGAAGTCCTGGCTCGCCTCGCGGGTGATCGTCACCAGACCCTTCGCGGCGGCTAGCTCAATCGCAGCTTCCGACGTCAGACCGGCGGTGCTGCCGGACACGAGGAAGACCTTCCAGTGACCGCCGTGGTAGTCGCCGGTGCCGGGGCCGACCGCGGCGACGCCGCCGACGCCTGCGACTTTGTAGAAGTTGTCGACGCCGGCCTTCGGCGTCGCGGATGGCGTGAGGATCGTGCGGACGAGCGCGCCGTTCAGATAGATCATGCCCTGGCAGGGGAGCTCGGCGGGGCAACTCGGCGGCGCGGCCCAGGCACTCCCGCCGGTACCGGCGAGCAGCGCCGCGGCGAAGGCGAGCGAGACAACGATCCGGGTCATGAGTAGCCTCCTAGCGCGAATCTCCGACGAAACCTAGCGCTCGCGTATGACAGCGTGATGACGCCACTGCGACAAGCAACTCGTCGTCCCAATTGGCATCAGAGTTGGATTCAAACGGCTCTCGTGTTGACGCTCGAAAGCGCGCTAAGCCCCATCATCATTGCCTCGGAGGGGTGGCAGAGCGGTCGAATGCGGCGGTCTTGAAAACCGAAATCCTGCGTCCGCACTCGTCCACTGCAGTTCGCCAAGGCGTGATTCATTGGTCATTCCGTGCGCCGGCGTCCGTCCGCATGCAC
>Ga0136621_1001010_pt1 | contig 11289 bp, 10 predicted proteins | sample AntDryUQ445A2306_FD_104673 | JGI IMG/M metagenome (GOLD analysis project Ga0136621, IMG submission 104673) | Polar desert sand microbial communities from Dry Valleys, Antarctica - metaG UQ445A (23.06) | ecosystem: Environmental > Terrestrial > Soil > Desert | place: Antarctica: Dry Valley...
AACTATACACCAGGTTATTGAAATAATTGACCTGCAAAAAGCCACTGATAAACAAATCCGTAATTTTTCTTCGGGTATGAAGCAGCGTCTGAGGTTGGCACAAGCTTTTTTTTCAAACACACTTGTTCTCTTACTGGATGAACCATGTACCAATCTTGATGAGAATGGTATTGAATTATACCATACTTTAATAAATAATTATTGCAAGGGTCGTTTGGTTATTGTTAGCTCTAATGATGAAGTGGAATATAGATTTTGTGAACAGAGAATAGATATACAGCGATATAAATAAATGCTATCTAAGCAATCTCATATTCAAATTTATTCAAATGAGGTATTTTTTTTGAGGCATTAAGAATTTCTATTGAAACAATCGAACCATCTTCTGCATAATCCAAAATAATTCCCGGCTTTTCTTCATCACTCTCTTTAATGGGTAAGTCAGTAAACTTTATATAAACTACATCCACTTCTTTATCAAATTTAACCTTCATAATATTTTTTAATTTTCGAAGTCCTATAAACCGTAATTATCTTATTGGGCTCAACCTTTGTATTTACAAACACCCTAACTAAATATTTCGTGTCTTCAAAGTTAATTATAGATTGATAAATAGTTTGATCATCCTCTTTTATTGTTTGTTGAGGAAATTCCAAAATATCTTTAATAATACTTAGATGTATTTGCCGTAAAGCAATTTGTTCTAAAGCATGATTTGAAAATACAATCGCCATATTAACGTTGACTCGCAATCAGCAAATTCAAATCTGTATATTTTAAATTGAATCGTTCGCTTAAATAAAAATTGGTGAGTGCACCCTTAAAAATATAAATGCCGCTTCGTAAATGTAACTGGTGCCAGATCATTTTTTCAAAACCGCCGTCTTCTCCTGCTTCTAATAGTAGAGGCATCAATACATTGCTAATAGCCTGGGAAGCTGTTCGTGCAAAGCCCGATGGGATATTAGGCACACAATAATGTATCACACCGTATTTTAAAAAAATAGGGCTTTCATGGGAGGTTATTTCAGATGTTTCAAAGCAACCACCACGATCAATACTTACATCAATAATTACACTGCCTCTGCGCATGCTGCTTACCATTTCTTCAGTCACAACCAAGGGAGTCCGACCCGTTTCTGAGCCCAAAGCGCCAACAGCCACTTCGCATGTTTTTAATTGTTTGGCAAGCATACGGGGCTCAATCACTGACGTCCACAAACGTTGGCCAATATTATTTTGCAAACGCTTTAAACGATAGACACTATTGTCAAAAACTTTTACAGATGCACCAAGAGCCAATGCAGCTCTTGCTGCATATTCACCTACAATCCCGGCCCCGATAATAATAACTTTAGTAGGTGCAATGCCAGATATACCTCCTAATAATACGCCCTTGCCATGATTAGAAGAACTTAAATACTGCGCTGCTATTAACAAAACTGCACTACCGGCTATTTCGCTCATGCTGCGCACAATTGGATAACTTCCGCTGTCATCTTTTAAATTCTCAAAAGAAATAGCAGTAACTCTTTTCTCCATCATTTTTTGCAACAACTCTGCCTTAAGTACCGTTAAATGAATAGGAGAAACAATCAATTGATTGTATTGCAAAAAGGATAATTCCTCTTCTACTACAGGAGCGCTTTTTACCAAAACAGGAGCCTTGTAAACTTCTTCTGTACTATACACGATTTTTGCACCTGCTTCACTGTAATCCTTATCGCCAAAATGGGCTGCTTCTCCTGCATTATGTTCAATCATTACATGGTGTCCATTACTTACTAAAACAGACACTGCATCAGGCGTTAAGGCTATACGGTTTTCCTGGAAAGCCACTTCTTTTGGAATGCCAATATAGAGTTGGGCGCCCTTTGGCTTTATATCGAGGGTTTCTTCAAGAGTTTCATAGCTAAAAGAAGGGCTGACAAAAGGTTTTTGCTGAGACATAAAGAAAGCTCGAAATGCGTATTAAATAATTTACAAATTACAATTGTTATCCGACATCTGCTGATGATTGTACACCAGGATGAATTTTTATTTTCCTGTTGTTTTTATTAATCAGTTCAATCGTTATGTGCCACGCTTCTTCATCGAATAATTCCGGTGCTTTTTCCGGCCATTCTACAAAACATAACGAACCGCTGTTTACACATTCTTCTACACCTGCCTGTATTATTTCTTCCGTATTTTTCAAGCGATAAAGATCAATATGAAATATTTTTTTTAAACCTTCTTCATCCTGGTAATCATATTCATTTATAATAGAAAACGTGGGACTTGACATATTATCCAATACGCCTTTATACCTACATAAAGCCTTAATAATAGTGGTTTTCCCCACTCCCATTTCACCATGAAATGCAAAAACCTTTGCATTTTTTACCTGATTCCAAAACGTCGCAGCAAATTTATCTATGTCGGCAATTGAAATCTGCATCTGCATTGCACAAATTTAACAACGGTTTGCAACAGCGTTGAAAAGATAATAGTGTTTAAACATTTATCAGCATCAAGGCTTAATAACTTTGCATTAGAAATTTATCTGAATGGAAAAAGTTCAATGGAAAGTAGAAGGAATGACTTGCTCTAATTGCGCATTAACCATTAATCAATACCTGCAAAAAGAGGGAGTAAAAAATATAAGCGTTAGCCCTATTGATGGTGATGTTTCTTTCGAATTAAACGGAGTTACCACCCAACAAAAAATAGCCAATGGAATAGCCTCTTTAGGTTATACAATAGCTACAACAGATAGTTCGGCCATCCAAAAAAGAAAACCGTTCTTATCAAATAATTTACATCGTTTTTTGTTTTGCCTGCCTTTTACTTTAGTATTGATGCTTCACATGATTCCGGGTTTGCACATTCATTGGCTCATGAATCCATGGTTGCAACTGGCCTTAACGCTTCCGGTGTTTTTTGTGGGTATGCGTCACTTTGGAAGTTCTGCTGTGAAAAGCATTCGCAATGGTGTGCCTAATATGAATGTATTGATTACCATTGGTGCGGCCTCTGCTTTTATTTATAGTTTAGTTGGCGCTTTTTTAGGTTTGGGTGAAGGCTATTTGTTTTTTGAAACATCGGCTACTATCATAACGTTGGTTTTTATGGGCGAATATTTAGAAGATGCTTCTGTAAGATCGACGCAACGGGCATTAAAAGGCCTTATAAAATCGCAAAAGGTAATGGCTAATATGATTGCTTTTGATGAAAATCACCAGGAAGTAATACTACCTATCGAAAATACCGGTTTGAAAGTGGGTGATCTTGTTCTGATAAAAACAGGGGAACAAGTACCGGCAGATTGTAAAATACTATGGGGCGATGTCCAGGTAAATGAGGCATTATTAACCGGTGAAAGCATTCCGGTGGCCAAAACAAAAAAAGATCAGTTGATTGGTGGAAGCCTTGTAGAAGAAGGCAACGTGAAAGCACAAATTACAGCAGTTGGCAACGACACTGTGCTCTCTAACATTTTAAAATTAGTAAAACAGGCACAAGGCGAGAAACCCCCTGTGCAACAAATGGCTGACAGGATTAGCGCCATTTTTGTGCCGGCTGTTTTAATTATTGCAGTTGTTACGCTAGTTATCAATTGGATTTTATTACAGGAATTTACACCTTCTCTCATGAGGAGTATAGCCGTATTAGTGATTGCCTGTCCTTGTGCAATGGGCCTGGCTACACCTGCTGCAATAGCTGTAGGATTAGGCCGTGCTGCCCGAAATGGCATTCTATTTCGAAATGCTAAAAGCCTCGAATTATTTAAAGACATTAGGCAAGCTGTGTTTGATAAAACCGGTACAGTTACGACAGGAAAATTCACAATAAGCAATTGGCAATTGGCGTCAAATAATACTACAGAAGAAGAGTTCAAAAGAATCGTTTATTCTCTGGAGAAATATTCAAACCATCCTCTGGCTAAAAGTATTGTGCATGAATGGAAAACTGCAAATGAAATTCGCTGGAAGAATGTTGAAGAGATTAAAGGTAAAGGCATTCAGGCAACAGATGCAGAAGGAAACCAGTTGTATGCAGGTTCTTACGCCGTAGCTTCATCACTCACAAAAGATGATACACATAACGTTTACGTTATAAAAAATAATAAGCTTATTGGATGGATTGATCTGCAGGATGAAATACGTATGGAAGCAAAATCGGTTATTGATTACCTGAAATCAAAAAATATTAAAACGATATTATTAAGTGGGGATCGATTAGTTAAATCGAAGAAGATTGCTGACATACTTGGCATTGAAGAAGTAATAGCAGAAAAAACACCGGAACAAAAATTAGAGATCATTGGTAAATTAACCGAACAAGTTCCAACAGTAATGGTTGGTGATGGCATAAATGATGCGCCAGCCCTGGCAAAGGCAACCATTGGCATTTCCATGAGCGATGCTTCACAATTAGCTATGCAAAGTGCTCATGTTGTTTTGATGAACGGCGGTTTAAAAAAACTACCTACTGCCCTGGGTTTGGGAAGGCATACTTATATAACCATTAAGCAAAATCTCTTCTGGGCTTTTATTTATAATATTGTTGCCATTCCGGTAGCAGCCTTTGGTTTTCTTACACCTACATTTGGTGCGCTGGTAATGGGTTTTAGCGATGTAGTTTTGGCTGGCAATTCTGTACGTTTATTTGTTAAGAAAGTTGAGTAGAATTATTTTGTTTGGTTATCCAATCTTGCTCAAAGAATTATTGCTTTACGTAAAATTTTATTGCCAATAGCCAATGCCATTAAGTAAGACTTGTATTTAATTGCCTCGCACTTTTAGTGCGAGGATAAAGAAGTATATTTTATGGGCTTAAGCCCCATTCGCGCCGATTATTTTGGGCTAAGCCGATTTTTTATTAGTATTTATTTGCCCCTGTTCTAAAGAACAGGGCAATAGATATGCTTAATATAATAATGACATTACTAAAGCACAAAAACCAATTAAAAAAATATTGTTGGAATTGCCGAATATTGATAGTAGATGCAAACCCCTCAGTCCATTTTAAAAGAATATTGGCAGCATGATTCTTTCCGGTCTTTGCAGGAAGAAATTATTAGCGCTATTCTTTCAAAAAAAAATGTGTTGGCTTTACTGCCTACAGGCGGTGGCAAATCTATTTGTTACCAGGTGCCGGCATTAATGCAGGAAGGTATTTGCCTCGTAATATCTCCACTCATTGCATTGATGAAAGACCAGGTGGAAAATTTGCGTAAACGAGGAATTTTTGCTTTGGCTATTTATGCCGGTATGTCCCGCAGGCAAATTGCACAAACTTTAAAAAATGCTGCGCATGGAAATTATAAATTATTATATGTTTCGCCGGAGCGGCTTGAAACATCCCTATTCAAAGAATACCTGCCTGCGCTAAACATTAATCTTATTGCGGTAGATGAGGCACACTGCATTTCTCAATGGGGATATGATTTTCGACCTTCTTATTTAAAAATTGCAGACATAAGAAAAGAGTTGCCCAATGTACCGGTACTTGCGCTGACGGCTTCTGCCACTGCCATTGTACAACTGGATATTTGTGAGAAGTTGGCCTCACCCACCTCACCCCTGGCCCCCCTCCAAAGGAGAGAGGAGCATCACCTCCAGGGAAACGAGATTCAAAAGAGCAATGAAAATGGGGACTGGATTATTTTCAGACAGTCTTACGAAAGAAAAAATTTATCGTATAGTGTTTTTAAAGTTGATGCAAAAATTGCAAAGCTGATAGATATCGTTACCAAGGTCAAAGGGGCTTGCATTATTTATTGCAAAAGCAGGAAACGGACAGTTGAAATTGCTAACCTGCTGCAAATGCATGGTATTTCTGCCCATCATTATCATGCAGGTTTGCCGCAAGATGAAAGAAACAACCGGCAGGAAGAATGGATTGACAATAAGGTAAACGTAATAGTATCTACTAACGCTTTTGGAATGGGCATTGATAAACCAGACGTACGATTGGTTATTCATGCCGATATACCTGATTGCCTCGAAAATTATTACCAGGAAGCGGGACGTGCCGGCCGGGATGGAAAAAAATCTTACGCAGTATTGCTTTATGATGAAAGAGATATTGCCGAATTAACTGATCTGCATAAAATCCGGTATCCTGGTTTTGAACAGATCAAAACATTTTATGGCGCATTGGTTAACTACCTGCAGATACCGTCCGGCACAGGTGAGGATGTAACCTATACTTTTCGGTTTGATGAATTTATCAGGAATTTTAAACTTAAAAGTTTCGAATCTCTGTATGCATTAAAAGCATTGGAAAGTGATGGCTGGTTGTATTTTAATGAAAAGAATTTTACTCCTTCTACCATACAGTTTACCACAACAAAACAACAGCTATATGATTTTCAAAAAGCACATCCTTTATTTGAGCCTCTTCTTACAACTTTATTAAGAACCTATGAAGGCATCTTTGATTTTCCTGCTTTTATTTCAGAAAAACTTTTAGCACAATTACTAAAAAAAGAGGAAGTTGAAATTAATAAACAGCTTAAAGAAATTGCTGCCTTCCGGGTTATTCAATATCAACCGCATGTAGATGAACCTCAAATTGTTTTTTGTAAAAACCGCGTACCGGCAGAAGATCTGACATTAAATCTTACACTTTATAATAAAAGAAAAGAAGCTTTTGTGAACCGGGTAGAAAAAATAATAGCTTATACAAAACACCAGGATTGCAGGAGTAGTTTTATCAATACTTATTTTGGTGATGAAGCTGTGAGAGAATGTGGCATTTGTGATACTTGTTTACTTCGCAAAGCAACAGCCCTTACCACACAGGAGTTTGAATTAATAAATAGTAGGATCATTGAACATTTGATGAATGAACCTTTGCAAACAGCTTTGCTATTAACAAAACTCAATGGCATTCAAAAAGAAAAAGCCTGGAAGGTGATTAATTTCCTCCAGGCTGAAAAAAAGATCATGATTGATCAAAAAGGCTTTCTTTTTCTTACTTCTTCTTAGGCTCAGGCATAGGCATACCAAGTTGTCTGGCCATGACCTCATTTGATTGAATATTCCTGTGTTCTATTATTTTACCTGCATCATTGAATTTAAAAATATCAACGTCTTTTAATTTAAAAGATTTTCCGGTAGCTTTCATCCCCATAAAATCATTTTTCCAGGTGCCTGACCAATCTCCACATACCATTACATGATCACCATCGGCAGCGGCAATTATATTATCACCTTTTAAATCGGGAATAGCAGCATGCCAGGCTACCATCCATTTTCTCACACTGTCTCTTCCTTTAACCGGGTCCATAGATCCATCACCATATTCCATGGCATCATTATCTACATCTTTTAGAGCAGCTTCTACATCCTTGTTGCGGAAGCCATTAACACTTGCCAAAGCGGTTTGTTTATTTCTTTCTTCCTTCGATTCTTCATCGTTCATTGTTGTAGATTTCATTGAAGAACTATCAGTTGAGGTAGTTGAGTCTGCACTATCATTACATGCATATAATAAAGAGGCAGTTACAGCGAGAATGAAAATCTTTTTCATTTTTAGTGGTTTTTGATTTAGCGAAAAGTTAGTACTTTCTGAATAAACAAAAAAAGATTAAAATAAGCTTTTGCTTCTTCTGCGGGTGCGTCCTCCTAAGCCAAGCACACCCAATAATGAACGGGTCAGCATAGTGGCTGCAGTTCTCCCTGCACTTTTTACCATTGGATTATCTAACCACGTTGCTTCTTTTTTTGTCGTTGCTTTTGTGATTTTGGCCTCTTGTTGCGTTTTTTGAGCTTCATCACTACGTTGTTGTGCTTCAGCCAGTTTATTATTTAAAATTTCATAAGCACTTTCGCTATCAACTGCTTTATTATATTTAGCTGCCAGGTTCGATTTACTGATCATGCCGCTTACTTCTGCATCGGTTAATACATCCATTCTGCTTCGTGGCGGTGCCATCATAGTATGCACTAACGGCGTTGGAATACCTTTTTCATTTAACATTGTTACCAGCGCTTCTCCTATTCCTAATTGCGTAATGAGGTCTTCCGTTTTATAAAAACTGGTTTCAGGGTAATTCTCGGCTGTTTGCTTAATCATTTTACGATCAGCGGCGGTAAAAGCCCGCAGAGCATGCTGCACTTTCATTCCTAACTGAGAAAGCACCGCAGCGGGAATATCCATAGGATTTTGCGTGCTGAAAAAAACACCAATCCCCTTAGAACGGATTAGCTTTACTACAGTTTCAACCTGGTCTAACAGTACTTCAGTGGCATCATTAAAAATAAGGTGCGCTTCGTCAATAAATATTACCAGCTTGGGTTTATCTATATCTCCTTCTTCCGGGCTGGTGGCATATAATTCAGCTAACAACTGCAACATAAATGTTGAGAACATTTTTGGACGATCCTGCAACTCGGTTACCCGTAAAATAGAAAGCATGCCTCTGCCATCATCATGTATGCGCATAAGGTCTTCCACTTCAAAACTCTTTTCACCAAAAAAAGCATCGGCTCCCTGTTGTTGCAGCTCTATTACTTTGCGTAAAATTGTTCCTGTAGAGGTGGTTGATATTTTTCCATAGGTTTTTTCCAGTTCTGCCTTTCCTTCATTCGATATGTATTGCAATACTTTAATGAAATCCTTCAAATCCAACAATGGAAGCTTAGTGTCATCGCAATACTTAAAGATCATGGCTACAAAACCTCCTTGCGTATCGTTCAACCCTAAAATTTTTGATAATAACACAGGTCCAAACTCGCTGACGGTGGCTCTTAGACGCAAACCCGGTTTTTCGCTTAAGGTTAAAAGTTCTGCGGGATAAGCTTGCGGCTTATAATCTATTTCGAGTTTTTGGGCTCTTTCAGTTATTTTTTCATTTGGCGAACCGGCTGCAGCAATACCACTAAGGTCTCCTTTAATGTCCAACAATAAAACCGGCACACTTGCTTCACTTAAACCCTCACTGATCATTTGGAGTGTTTTTGTTTTTCCGGTACCTGTTGCACCGGCAATTAAGCCATGACGGTTCATTGTTCTTAGCGGTAAAAAAACATCAGCTTCCTTAATTACCTCGCCATTTAATACAGCCCTGCCAATTTTTATTGATTCTCCTTTAAACGTGTATCCGCCTTTTATTGATTGAAGAAATTCCTCATTGTTTGCCATAATAATATATTAGCGTAAATAATGAATGTACGCAAAATGCTGCGATTATCGTGGGGACTTGACAGTTTGCCAGATGACCGTTGACAGATGGTAGCAGGTAGCTGCTTCCTATAAAGGGAATTATAAAGAAATATTTTAGATCATCGTGTATCATTGAATTAAAAAATCCGCTTTTTTAGAAAGCGGATTTCATTTTAAACAAATCTATTTCCGTGTTCGTGAACTGCTTTTACTCCGGGAGGGCGCTGCTTTTTTTGTGCTCTTAGAAGCTTTTTTGGTGCTGCTGCGTCCACCGCTGCTTTTAGCACTTGCTTTTGAAGCTGTTTTTGCCGGGGTGTTACCTCTGATTTTACTACTCTTACCTGAAGATGATTTCTTTGTTGCCGTTTTAGGAGCAGAGCTTTTGGATACACCTCCGCGAGAAAACGAACTGCTTTTGCCACCCGTTGCGCTCAGTGCACCGGATGCACTTTTCGATGTACTGCTCCTTGAATTATCTGAGCCACCTCTTCTGCGGCCTCTGCTGTTTTCACCTGCTTTATCCGCTTCTTCATTTAAACCTCCAACTGCTAAGTCTGTCAGCCGGTCATCAGCTTCATATTCTTCGTCCAGAGTTTGCTCTAATAATTCTGCAATTTTCCCTAATTCTAACTCACGTGCATAAGCCTTGCATGTACCATAGCCGCAAATTTCATAGTGTTCTGCTTTTTGTGCAGCCCCTATAATGGCAGCATCCATAACTTCGGAATTCATTTCTTCACCCATTATTTTTTCGCCTTCCTTAATTATGGCTTCCATGCCAATACATTTCTGCCCGCCTTTGGAACCGCCGAATAGTCTTGATAATAAACCTGATTTTTCCTCGCCTTCCTCTCCCCCATCCTTACCAAAAAGGATCGTGATTTGATCGAGGCGGTTTTTTTGAATTTCTGTTACCCGAAGGTGTTGCTGTAATGCTTTTTTTAATTCAGGATTTGTTGCATTTTCAGCCATCTTAGGCAGGGCTTCTATCAATTGTGTTTCTGCTGAATACAGATCCTGTATTTCATGTTTCAGCAGGTCTTTTAAATCTTGCATTTTTTCCATAATAATCTTTTTTATTGTTGCAAAAAAGTATAAAAAAATTATGCCGCAATGTTGAGTGGAGAATGTTGATCGTTGGAGGTTGTAGTTGATCGTTGACAGTTGATCGTTGATCGTTGGTAGTTCGCCGTCGAGGGTTGACCAGTCTGTTTACAAATCTTCTTCCCGCTCCAACAACAAAATGGCACCTTGCGGTACTATAAAATATTTATCACCTGAATACATAATTTCTGTGGCGCCGCTTACTAAAAAAATAGCCAAATCGCCTTCTCTTGCCTGCAATGGAATATATTTTACCTGTTCTTCAGAAGTTTTCCATGTCTCTTCTTCAGGTGGCATTGGAATTACATAACCGGGCCCAATCTTTATGATATAACCCTGTTGAACTTTTTCTTTTTCCTGCACACCTGGCGGAAGGTACAAGCCACTATCGGTACGCTCATTAGGTTTTGTGGGACGTATTAAAACCCTATCGCCGATCACAATAAGCTTTTTTAATTTATTATCAGGGGTAATGCGCATTGGCAATTGAGTGTTTAGCAAAATTAATGGTACGTGTGGTAATATTTTTGCATAATAAAGCACAATACCCATGATATGTGTGTTTAAAAAGGAATGCATTAATTTTATAAGAATAAATAAAAACTCATAATATGGAAGGAAAGAAAGCTAAAGTTTTATTATGCGAGGATGATCCCAACTTAGGAAGTGTTTTAAAGAATTACCTGGAATTGAATGACTACGATGTAATTCTGGAAAGAGATGGCCGTTTAGGATTGGCTGCGTTTCAACGCGAAAATTTTGATTTATGCCTTCTGGATGTAATGATGCCCAACATGGACGGTTTTACACTTGCCGAAGAAATACGTGATATCAATCCGGATGTGCCTTTATTCTTTTTGAGCGCAAAGACAATGAAAGAAGATATAATCCAGGGTTATAAATTAGGCGCAGATGATTATATTACCAAGCCTTTTGACTCAGAAGTTTTACTGCATAAAATAAAGGCCATTTTAAAACGCAACGAAGAATTGAACCGGGAAGCAGACAATAAAGAATTTGACATGGCT
>Ga0136621_1001011_pt1 | contig 11285 bp, 12 predicted proteins | sample AntDryUQ445A2306_FD_104673 | JGI IMG/M metagenome (GOLD analysis project Ga0136621, IMG submission 104673) | Polar desert sand microbial communities from Dry Valleys, Antarctica - metaG UQ445A (23.06) | ecosystem: Environmental > Terrestrial > Soil > Desert | place: Antarctica: Dry Valley...
ATATCTGCTAGGAGCTACTCGGACCGGGCTTCCGCCATACGGGTTGTCGGACGTCATCTGGCAGTCGGCGGCGGAGCATCGCGAGCTCGTACTGGTCGAAGGCTTGATCGACGTCCACCACCTACGAGCGCGTGGGATCGGTAACGTCGCCGCGCTTGGCGGGACGGCGATCCACCCGGCAGCGTTTGGGCGCATGGCATGCCTGGGCGTCGAGCGCGTAACAGTATGTCTTGACCGGGATCAGCCCGGCCGAGTCGCCACGGCTCGAGCGGTCGAGCACGCCGCTCGCGCGAGACTCAGTCCCCGGATTTTCGTCATCGATCCTGAGAAACTTGCTCCGGCGAAGGATCCCGACGCGCTCGTTCGCGACCGCGGCGTCGACGCATGGCGGCTTTTGCTCGAGAAGAGCGAGTGCGGTATCACATGGCGCGCCGTCCAGCTTCTCGCGCTCGTGGCTCCGAGCGACGTGCCGGGCAACGAGAGGGAGGCCCTCGGCCGTGCAGGGGCCTGGTTGGGAACCCTTCCCCCGCGGCTCGCGCTTGAGCAAGAGGACGCGATTCGTGATGTCGCCACGCGTTGTGGGTACTCGTCGGCGGCCGTCGAGCGCGCCTTCCGCGCCCGCTTCTGGAGCGCACCCGAACGCGAACGGGCGCCGCAGGAATCTCGACTACGTACGCCGGCTCGGGAGATCTGACGTGTCCCGCTCACCCACGGCGGTTCACGCCCTCGCACTTCGCCCCGAGCAGGCGGCTCAAGCACTTGGCGTCTCGCGCTCCTTCTTCTTCGCCGAGATTCTCCCGGAGTTGAAAGTCGTCCGGCGCGGTCGCCTCCGGCTCGTGCCTCTGCGATCGCTCGAGGAGTGGATCGAGCGCAACTCTGCGCGGGGTCTGGACTAGGCTCGAGTCAGCATGGCAGAAGGAATTCGAAAGCTCCATTCCGTAGGTTGCGCGGCGCGCGGCGGAGGACGGTGCAGCTGCCGCGCCGGTTACGAAGCTTCGGTTTTCTCCGCGCGGGACGCCAAGAAGGTTCGGAGGACGTTCCCGACTCTCGCTGCGGCGAAAGCATGGCGGGTCGACGCACTCGCCGGCGTCAGGCGCGGCTCCGTTCGCGCTCAGCGACCGACTACGGTTCGCGAGGCCGCAGAACAGCTCGTCGCTGGCATGCGCAGTGGCTCCGTTCGTACGCGCTCGGGCGACGTTTACAAACCGAGCGCCGTCCGATCGTACGAAGCTGCCCTCCGTCTTTACGTCGTGCCCGAGTTAGGCGCGCGGAAGCTCTCCGACATCCAGCGCCGGGATGTACAGCGGCTCGCTGACGATCTCCTCGCAGGAGGTCGCGATCCCTCGACGATCCGAAATGCGCTCATGCCGCTTCGGGTCATCTATCGCCGCGCGCTCGAGGATGCCGATGTCGCCGTCAACCCATGCGCTGGACTGCGCCTTCCAGCAAATCGAGGCCGGCGCGACCGCGTCGTCGCACCCGAGCAGGCCACTGCTCTTCTTGCTGCGCTCTCCGAGAGTGATCGTGTGCTCTGGTCGCTTGCTCTCTACGGAGGTCTCCGTCGGGGCGAATTGATGGCGCTCCGCTGGCAGGACATCGATCTGGCCAGCGGAGTCATTCGCGTGGAGAGGTCGTGGGACGACAAATCGCGCGTGTTCGTTGAGCCCAAGAGCCGTTCCGGGCGGCGCAAGGTGCCGATCGCCGCGGCCCTGAGGGACATGCTCGTCGAGCACAAGATGAGGGCGCAATGGGAGCTGGTCCTTCCACGAGCGGATGGCCGCGCACCGTTCGACGGCGGCACGGTGGCGGAGCGCGCACAGAGGGCTTGGCGTCGTATCGGTCTCGAGCCAATCACCCTCCACGAGGCGCGGCACACCTTCGCAAGCCTGATGATCGCGGCCGGCGTCAACGCACGAGCGCTAGCAACGTACATGGGCCACGCGTCCGTGACGACCACATATGACCGTTACGGGCACCTCATGCCCGGTAACGAGGACGAGGCAGCCGCATTACTCGACGCATACCTCGAGCGGGCGAACACGCGCGCCCGTCTCGCAGCTCTCGAGCGGACTTCTTGAGACGCGGCTTCGATCGCTTCCGCCGCGGCACGGACTGCGCCGTCTCGTTCGCCAGTCGTTCGCCAGTGCGCGAATGAATCGGTGGACTTTGATGGACTTTGATGGACTGGTTCATTCCAGCTGCGCAGACCCGCAAGGCGCATGGTTGAGCTAGAACAGCGGAGGGGGAGGGATTTGAACCCTCGAGAGGCTTGCACCCCTAACGGTTTTCGAGACCGCCCCGTTCGACCGCTCCGGCACCCCTCCGAGCGGGTAAGAGTAGCCGCCCCTCAGGAGCCTCGCCCTTCCGATGCAGCCGGAGCAGTCCGATATCCTGAGCCACCCGCGGAGAAGTGGCCGAGTGGCTGAAGGCGGCGCCCTGCTAAGGCGTTAGGTGGGGAAAACCCTGCCTCGAGGGTTCGAATCCCTCCTTCTCCGCCTCGTTTCTTAGCCGTCATGCCGTCTCGACCAGCGCGCTGTCGCGGGCGCGCTAGTCGTGGATCCGGGCGATCAGGTCTTCGCGCTTCAGGACCTTCACCTCGATCCCGCCGAGCCGCACGTCGTAGCCGGCATCGCGCGGGTACAGCACTTTGTCTCCGGCCTCCACGCCGCCCGCGTCGGCGCCGACCGCGGTGACGATGCCGCTTCGGCAGGGCGCAGCCTCGGTCGCCGAGGCCGGGAGAATGAGGCCGGCCCGGGTCTCCGACTCGTCCGAGACCGGCTGGACGACGACGAAGTCGTCGAGCGGCTCGAGCGTGACGTCGACGCTACGCGACTCCTCGATCACATCCGGAACGATACGCGGCTCGGCGGCGTACTCCTATCGCCGTATTTGCAGGACTCTTTACAGTGCCTGGCACTGTTAAGAACAAAATTGCGTGCCAATTTGTCCACAGGCGCACGGTTACAGGCGTCCGGCCTCGACGATTCGCTGCAGGAACTGCTGCGTCCGCGCCTCTCGCGGCTCGCCGAAGATCTGGTCTGGTGCGCCTTCCTCGAGGATCACGCCCTCGTCGAGGAAGCAGACGCGATGCGCGACGTCGCGGGCGAAGCTCATCTCGTGCGTCGCGATCAGCATCGTCATGCCCTCGGCGGCGAGCTCGCGAATGACCTCCAGCACCTCCGCGACGAGCTCCGGGTCGAGGGCGCTCGTCACCTCGTCGAGGAGAAGAAGGCCCGGCTGCATCGCGAGCGCGCGCACGATCGCGACCCGTTGCTGCTGTCCGCCGGAGAGCCGGTCGGGATAGTCGTCGCGCTTGTCTAGCAGCCCGAACCGCCGAAGGAGCTCGGTCGCACGCTGCTCGGCCTCCGCCCTCGAGAGCCCGAGTGCCTTCCGAGGCCCCAACGTCACGTTCTCGAGCACCGACATGTGCGGGAAGAGGTTGAACGCCTGGAAGACGATCCCGATGCCGCGTCGCACGCGGTTGACGTCGACGCCACGGGCGGTGATCTCCTCCCCGCGCAACACGATACGACCGGCGTCGACCGGCTCGAGCAGGTTGACGCAACGAAGGAGCGTCGACTTCCCCGAGCCCGAGGCTCCGATCAGGCACACGACCTCGTGCTCGGCGAGCTCGAGGTCGATGCCGCGGAGGACCTCGAGGCTGCCGAACGACTTGTGCAGTCCCGCGATCACGAGGGCGGGCGCGTTTGTGTTCATCGCGCGCCTCCAGCCAGCTGTCGCCGCTTGTCGCGGGCGACGAGCCAGTCGGTGAAACGGGCCATCGGGATTGTCAGCAGGACGAAGATGAGCGCGGTTGCGAGATACGGCGTGTAGTTGAACGTCGCCGCTACCTCGATCTGGGACTGACGGAACGCCTCGACTACGCCGAGTAGGGCGACGAGCGCGGTGTCCTTCTGGAGCCCGATGAAGTCGTTCAGGAGCGGCGGGATCACACGGCGCACGGCTTGAGGGACGACGACGTACCTGAGCCCCTGCAGATGCGTGAGACCGAGCGAGCGAGCCGCAGCAGTCTGGCTCGGATGCACCGAGTCGATGCCCGCGCGGTACACCTCCGAGACGTAGGCGGAGTACACCACCACGAGCGCAACGGCGCCCCAGAACAACGGCGAGATCGGCACTCCCTGGAGCTGGAGCGCGGGTACGCCGAATCCGAGGATGTAGATGACGAGGACCGTGGGGATCCCCCTGAACAGGTCCACGTAGATCACCGCGAGCGCACGCAGCGGGAAGAAGACAGGCCCGGGAAGGCTTCGCAGGACGGCGATCCCTAGGGCCAGAACGAGGATGAACACCTCGGCGATCAGGAAGATCTTTACGTTCGTCCAGAACCCGGAGAGGATGTCCGGGAACGACTTCTCGAACTGCTCTCGGCTGAAGAAGGCCTGCTTGACTTCGTCCCAGCCCGGCGACCGCACGACGAGCACGGCCACCACGGTCACGAGGACCGCCGTCGAGACGAGGGCCACGGCGACGCTGCGGCCGCCGCTGCCCTTCGTCAGGCCGCCAAGGATCCTCGAGCCGCGGTCTCCGTCCAGTGCGCTACTTCAGGATCGGAGCGCCCGTTTTCCCGAGCCAGCGCACGTCCAGCCGCCTCAAGGTCCCGTCGTTCCGCAGTGCCCTGATCGCCTTGTTCACGCAGTTGACCAGTGGGTTGCGCTTCTGGAACACGAGCCCGAAGACCTCTTGCGCGCCCTGGCTCGGGAGGCGCCCGATCACCTTTGAGTTGGGTACCTGGACACCGGTGATGAATCCGGTGCTGGGGAAGTCGACGACGAGGCCGTCGATTTGCTTGTTCTTCAGTGCGGCTACGGCATCCGCGTTCGAGTCGTACACGGCAGGCTGCTGGGACGGCCGGAGGTACTTCGTGATGTAGGCGTAGCTCGTCGTCCCCACCTGCGCTCCGAGCTTGTACTGCTTCAGGCCGGCGAGTGAGCGAACCCTGGCGATCGAGCTTGTCTTCAGGCCGACGACCGCCTGGTTGACGTTGTAGTAGGACGTGCTAAAGGCGACGGCGTTTTTGCGCTCCGGCGTCACGGAGACCTGAGCCATGTACCAGTCGAAGGGCTTCTTGCCTGGTGCGAAGGACCTCAGGAACGGCACTGCCTTCCACGTCACCTGTCCCCGCGTGAAGCCGAGCCGCCTCGCGATCTCGTACGCGACGGCCGACTCGTATCCCTTGCCCGTGGTGGGGTCGTTCAGCTCCCAGTCCTTGCTCTTCGACCCACCGGACCACCAGGGATCGAACGCGGGGTTGTCCGTCGCCAGCGAGAGCTTCCCGTCCTCGACCAAGTTCAGGCTGCTCTTGCCGCAGCCGGCGATCTGGGCGGGCGCCGCGGGGCCGCCGATCGCGGTTGTTGCGAGGGCGAGAACGAGAGTCGTGAGGGCGAGACCGACGAGAACCATACGCATGGCGGATCCACTCCTCCTAGTCTGGGAAAGGCGCGGCGAGCCTACCATCGCTAGCGTGCCGCTCGTGGCGAGCCCTTTCGTCGAGCTCGAGGTGGGGGAGCGAGTCGTCAAGCTGACGAACCCGGACAAGGTGCTCTTCCCAAAGGCGAAGAAGACGAAGCGCGACCTCGCTGAGTACTACATCTCCGTCGGGGAGGGCATCGTGCGCGCGCTGTACGAGCGGCCGACGCAGCTCCGGCGCTTCCCGGACGGCATCGGGGGCGAGCAGATCTACCAGAAGCGCGTCCCGGAGAAGCGTCCGGAGTGGGTGGAGGCCGCCCGCGTGACCTTCCCGTCGGGACGGCACGCAGACGAGCTCTGCGTCACCGAGCTCGCGCAGGTCGTGTGGGCGGCGAACCTCGCCGTGGTCGACTTCCATCCCTGGCCCTCGCGGCGACACGACACCGAGCACCCGGACGAGCTGCGCATCGACATCGACCCCCAGCCGGGGACGACGTTCAAGGACGCGAAGCGCGTTGCAGCTCTTGTCCGCGAGGTGCTGGACGAGATGGGCTACGCCGGCTGGCCCAAGACTTCGGGAAACCGCGGCATCCACGTCTTCTGCCGGATCGAGCCGAACTGGGAGTTCCCGGTCGTGCGCCGTGCCGCGCTTGCTTTCGCGCGCGAGATCGAGCGGCGCCTGCCGAAGAAGGTCACGACCGCCTGGTGGAAAGAGGAGCGCGGGCGGCGCGTCTTCATCGACTACAACCAGAACGCCCGTGACCGCACCGTCGCCTCCGCGTACTCGGTTCGCGCGCGGCAGGACGCGGCGGTCTCAGCTCCCGTCACCTGGGACGAGCTACCTGACGTCGAGACCGAGGACTTCACGATGACGACGATGCCGAAGCGCTTCGCGAAGCTCGGCGATCTCCATGCGGGAATGGACAATGCCGTCTGCGATCTTCGCGTCCTGCTCGAGTGGGTCGAGCGAGAGGAGAACGAAGGGCTCGGCGAGGCGCCGTACCCGCCCAACTTTCCGAAGATGCCCGGCGAGCCGCCCCGCGTGCAGCCGTCGCGGGCGCGAAAGCCTGAGAAAGAGTGACGAGACCGTGCTCGACGCGGCGATCCGGCCGCGACGCGAGCGGCTTCAGGGATCTCGCGCGACCGAGATCCGCGCGAGCGGATGTCGGTCTTGCGCCAGGAACCGAGTGTGGAGGTTGTTCCGCTGGATCTCTCGGACACCGGGGTCGCGAGCGCCGTCCTCACGCTTCAGCGCCGCGCGTACGAGGTGGAAGCGGGTCTCATCGGTTTCGATGACATTCCGCCGCTGCGGGAGACACTGGAAGAGCTCCGGGCCTCGGGGGAGACATTCCTAGGTGTGCTTATCGGGGGACGCGTCGTCGGCGCGGTCTCGTATCGCCTTGCGGAGGACACGCTCGACCTCCATCGCCTGGTCGTCGATCCAGTCCACTTTCGCGGCCGTATCGGCACCACACTCGTCCGAGCTGCGCTTACCGCTGAGCCCGGAGCAACCCGCGCGATCGTGCAGACCGGGGCTGACAACGAACCGGTCAAAGCCCTCTATCTGAAGGAGGGCTTCGAGCAGACCGACGAGCTCGAGGTCGTTCCTGGCCTTCGCGTTGCTCGTTTCAGCAAGTCACTCCCCTGATTCACTCTGGGCCGAGGAGCGAGGAGACGGTCACGCCGCGGGAACGAGCGGGACGGAGCTCATGCCACGTGCACTGCGCCGGATCCTTGTCGTCGCGGAAGCGGATGAGCTTCGTCCCGTGCCGGAAGCGGTTCGACTGCACCTTGTCGTAGCGCACCTCGACGACGAGCTCCGGACGCACGGCGGACTCCTCGAGCTCACCGCCTCCCCAGCGATTCGGCTCCGAGAAGCGGCGGCCGGGAGCGTTTTCGAGGAGCGGCAGCACACGCTCCGCGATCTGCTCGTGGCGCGCAGGTGCCACAGCAGCTGAGCCGACGTAGTCGACCTCGCCGTCATCGTCGTAGAGCCCCAGGAGAAGCGTCGCGATCCGATCCGGGCGCGACTTCCAACGCACGCCGACGACGATGCAGTCGGCGGTCTTCTCGGGCTTTACCTTGACGACGCCCTCGCGGGAGCCCGGGAGGTAGGAGGCGTCGAGCCGCTTCGCGACGACCCCGTCGAGGCCGATCGCCTCGAAACGGTCGAGCCACCCGAGCGCCTCGGCTCGGTCGGTCGTCGCGGGCGAGAGAGAGAAGCGCTTTGCCTTGCGCTCGAGCTCTCTGCGCCTCGCCGAGAGCGACTCGCGCCAGAGCTCCTCGCCTTTCCAGACCAAGAGGTCGAAGGCGATGAGCTCGGCGGGGATCTCCGCTGAGAGCTTGTTGATCCTGCTTGCCGCAGGATGCAGGCGCGTCTGCATCGCGTCGAAGTCGAGCACCCCGTCCCGCGCGATCACGATCTCGCCGTCGAGCGCCGAATCGGGTGGGAGCAGCTTGCCGAGAGGCTCGAGCTCGGGGAAGTAGCGGAGGAGCGGTCGCGCGTTTCGAGACCAGAGCCGGAGCTCGCCGCTCGTGTTCTCCAGGAGCCCGCGAAAGCCGTCCCACTTCGGCTCGTACTGCCAGCCGCCGTCGTCCGGAAGCTCGCGGACGAGCTCCGCTTCCATCGGCGGGAAGGGGACCGAGGCGGCGAGCCCCGGCGGACGCTCGACAGGCTCTTTTGAAGCTCGGCGTCGGGGGCGGGCCACTGCCCCAAGCTACTACGCTCTCGTGCCTAGAGCTCCTAACACAAGAAGCACGGGCTGTCTGACCGCGCTGCGCGGCACGCTGCTTCGTCCTCAGTCGGCCCGATATGCCTGCACATCGGGGCTCCCTGCGTCCTCGCATCGCCACGCCCAGCCCGCCCAGCCAGCGCGTGGTCATTGTGTTAGAAGCTCTTATGCGTCGTGTCGTCGTCACAGGCCTTGGAGCGGTCACGCCGCTCGGGCTCGATGCGCGCACGACCTGGGAGGCGGCAATTGCCGGGCGGAGTGGAGTCGACTGGATCCGCTCGTTCGACGCGACCGGCTACCCGGTGCGGATCGCCTCGGAGGTGAAGGACTTCGACCCGCTGAGCGTGGTCGGGCCGAAGGACGCACGGCGTCTCGAGCGAAACGTCGTCCTCGCCGTCGCTGCCGCTCGCGAGGCCTGGGCGGACTCAGGTGTCGACGGGATCGATCCCGCCCGGGCAGGGATCCTCGTCGGGTCGGCGATCGGCGGAGTCATGGGAGTTCTTGCGCAGAACGAGGTGCTCAAAGAGCGCGGGTACGAGCGCGTCTCGCCTTGGTTCCTGCCGAACGTTCTCGTCGACTCTGCGAGCGGGCAGATCGCGATCGACCTCGGCCTGCGTGGCCCAAATTATGCGCCCGTCTCCGCCTGCGCCACGGGATCACACGCGGTGGGGGAGGGCGCCGAGCTCATCAAGCGCGGCGACGCCGAGGTCGTTCTGGCCGGCGGTACCGAGTCGTGCATGCATCCCGTGATCCTCGCGGGGTTCACCGCGATGCGCGGGCTCGTCGCCGAAGAAGACGATCCGACGCGCGCCTCCCGCCCGTTCGACGCGACGCGAGCCGGATTCGTCATGGGAGAGGGCGCCTGCGTCCTTCTCCTCGAGGAGCTAGAGCATGCTCGCGGGCGGGAAGCACGGATCTATGCCGAGGTGCTCGGCTACGGGACCTCAAACGACGCGCATCACATGGCGCAGCCCGACCCCGAGTCGGTCGGGGTCACGGAGATGATGCGGGCAGCGCTGTCGCGATCAGGAGTCGAGCCCGAGCGTGTCGGCTACATCAACGCGCACGGCACCTCCACGCCTCAGGGCGACCTGGCGGAGACGAAGGCGATCAAGGAGGTCTTCGGGGAGCACGCTTACGAGCTGGCCGTGTCCTCGACGAAGTCGGTGCTCGGGCATCTCTTCGGCGCCGCAGGAGCGGTCGAGGCGATGATGTGCGTTCTCGCACTCCATGAGGGCGTGCTGCCGCCGACGATCAACTACCGAACACCCGACCCCGAATGCGACCTCGACTACGTCCCGAACGAGGCGCGACGGGTGCGGGTCGACGTCGCACTCTCAAACGCGATGGGGCTTGGCGGACACAACGCCTGCGTTCTTCTGGGGAAGGCGGAGTAATCTTGCCTCGGTCAGCTCTGGACAAACATGTCCACAGTCAGTAACACTAAGGTGGGTCTCCTCGTAAGTGGGCTCGGAGTCGCCCCGACGTTGGTTTCGAAGGAAACGGCCAACGCGTGCGACGGCGGATTCAAGATCGAAAATCCGACGAACGGCCAGTATGTATTCACGCTCGACGGCGGCTCTACCGTGCATCTCACGATCACGATCGTGAACACGGCCTCGGGCCCCACATTCTCCTTCGCGAGCACTTCGGGCGAGGTAATCACGAGCATCATCGTGAAGGGTGGTCCGGGGGACGCGAACATGTACAGCTACGGGGCTGGCGTGGAGGCCGATAGCGGACTCCATTCGATCGTCAATCCGAATAACAAGAATGGCCAGTACTACGGTCTGAGCCATATCTGCGTCTTCGCGGACAAGCTGTAAACCTCCGCGAACACGTGGTTCAGAGCAAGTTGAAAGCATCCGCCCCCGGCCTGAGGCCGGGGGCGGATGCTTTCATGGGGCGAGCGACATGAGATGGGGCCTTCTCTTGGTGCTCGGCGCCGTCGTCTTCGTGACCCCGCTCTCGGCGGCCTCCACGCCGGCGGGTCTTCCCGACCTCGCAGTCACCCCGCTCGACACGGTGCTCGTCGAACGCGCCGCGGATGGGACACGAAGGCTGCGCTTCACGGTGAGCATCGCGAACGTCGGAAAGGCCCCGATCGAGGTCGTCGCGTCGCGTCCGAGCCGCGGTGCCGACTGGGCGGCGTCCCAGCGCATCTCTCGAGCGGACGGTAGCTCGTACCTCGTTTCTCTACCTAGCGTGCGGATGGCATTCGTCGGCCTCCCGGAGCATGGTCATTGGCACGTCCGTGGAGCAGCCCGCTACGAGCTCCGTCGGCTCGGAGAGCGGAAGGCATTGCGCATTCATGTCAAGCGCGGCTTCTGCCTTTACGACAGCAATCCGTACCGTCGCTCCTTGCCGGGGGCGCCCGCGAAGCGGGCCTATCCGAGAGACGCGTGCGGAAAGAAGCGCGAGCTCTCACTCGCCATGGGCGTATCCGTCGGGTGGCGGGACGACTACTACTGGCGTATTCCGGGCCAGGCGTTCGACGTTACGACGCTGCCGCAGGGGAAATATCGGCTCGTCGTTCGCGTCGACCCGCGGAACTGGTTCCGCGAGTCGAACGAGCGGAACAACCAGACCTGGGTCGACATCCACATCGGCGAGACGTCGGTGAAGGTGTTGCGCCACAGCAAGCGCGTGTAGGACGCGGTCAGCCTGCGACGGCGCGCGGGCACGTCAGGGCGCCCTTTCCTACAGGTGCCGGCAGTTCGCTCGCGCGCGTGCCAATCTTCCCGCGATGGCCTTCAGGCAACCACCCAAGACCTCGGCGGAACGTCGGCCTAGGGGTGGTCGAGCTCGCGTGCGGCCTCGAGTGTTTTCGGAGTTCCGACGTCGAGCACCGGTTTGGTCAGGAAGTGCGCCGCGAGACGACGATTCATAGCCAGCGCTGCGGGGAAGACATCGTGCCCAAAGTCGGACTCCGCCCCCGGCGGCACAAGCTCGAGAATCAGCGCACGGTCGACGACGTAGATACCCGCGTTGACGAGCGCCGGTGCAACGGCATGGTCGCTGGGCTTCTCCACGAAACCCACGACGAGACCTTCGTCTCCAACACACACTCGACTCACTGGGCGTGGGCGACGAGCCCGATCCAAAAAGAGAAGAAACCCCTGA
>Ga0136621_1001012_pt1 | contig 11275 bp, 13 predicted proteins | sample AntDryUQ445A2306_FD_104673 | JGI IMG/M metagenome (GOLD analysis project Ga0136621, IMG submission 104673) | Polar desert sand microbial communities from Dry Valleys, Antarctica - metaG UQ445A (23.06) | ecosystem: Environmental > Terrestrial > Soil > Desert | place: Antarctica: Dry Valley...
CGGCGGGCGCGCCAGCCGTTCAGGTCGCCGAGAATGATCACGGCGACGAAAACAAGCCCTACGACGAGCATCGACACGATGATGTTCCGGCCCTCTTCGGCCGCGTTGGCGAGCACCTGGGCGAAAGCGAGCACGCGCGCGACTCTAGCCGACGAAGCGGGCGTGCGCGGCGAGTGCGCGCTCTACCGGCTCGTCGCCGGCGGCGGACCGTGCCGCCTCTGCGAGAGGCGTCGGATCGCCTTCTAGCCGTAGTGCGCTGCGCGCGTCCTCGAGCCCCCCGCTCGCCAGTCGGGATGCCGTCGCAGCCCACGCCACAGCGTCACCTTCCGCTCCGCTCGCGCGCGCTTGCGTGCAGAGCGAGATGAGCTCCGCGAGGTCGGCTACGGCGTCCACGTTCCCGGTCTCAGCCACTCGCACGAGCCCATGTGCGTAGAGGTAGTCCCCGAGCAGCAACGCCGTGTCCGCATTGGCCTGCGAGAACAAGCGCGAGCGTCCGTAGTGGACGAGGTAGCCCTCATAGATGGTCTCGACACCGAGCGCGAGGTCCGTGGGCGCCAGAGGCGAGAAGACCGAATCCAGGCGACGCTCATCCACTGGAAGAAGCGCCTCCGCCCAGAGCGGGCTCTCCGAAGCGGCGCCGGCGGCAATCGTCTCCCACACGTCCAAGGGAGGCTAGCCGGACTCGGCGCAAGACCGAGATCCGCTCACGCGGACTCGTCGCGCGAACATCCCTGAAGCGGCCGCGGGCGCACCTCTGTACGTCATCGTTTGGCTCCGCTTGCTGCGCGCGGGGGCTCGATCTCTGGCGGCTGCAGCTCCACCTCCACGGGAATCTCAGGCGAGCCCTTGTCCCAGCGTTCGAGGCGGACGCGGGGCCTGAAGAATCCCCAGATCGCCCGCAGCCCTGCCATCGTCGGCAACGCGACGAGAACACCGGCGATCCCGTACAGCTCACCGCCCGCGAGAAGTCCGAAGATGACCAACAGCGGGTGGAGCCTGAGCGCGCTAGCCATGACGTTCGGCACGACGATGTGTCCCTCCACCTGGTAGATGAAGAGGAAGAGCAGCCCGACCCAGACGACCCCGACCGGGTCGACGACGAGCGCGTAGATGACGGGTGGCACCGCCGAGAGCCAGGGTCCGATGTACGGGATCACCTCGATGAAGGCTGTGAAGAGGCCGAAGAGAAGCGCGTACTCCTGAGCTCCGTCGACGAGGCCGGTCTCGCCGAGGATCCACATCCCGACGCCGGCACTCGTGCCGATGACGGTCGAGAGGATTGCCTGTCCCTTCACGTAGCCCCAAAGTGCGCTCTCGATCTGGTGCGTCAGCGGGGGGCCGCCATGGGGCGGGAAACGCACGTCGATCGAGCGCTCGAGCCGCGGCATGTCGAGGAGCATGTAGATCGAGATCACGACGATCAGGATCAGGGAGAAGAGAAGGAGCACGGCCGAGAGGGCGGCGCCCTCGGCAAATTCGATGCCTTCCTGGACGTAGCCCGAGATCTCTCCCGCACCGAGCGACTCGATCCACTCGGTGCCCTGCTCGCGGACCTTGATGCCTTCGAGGCCGTGGTCGTCGAGCCATGCTTGGAGTCCGTCGATGTCCTTCTCGGCGGTGGTTTGGCCCGTTGCGGGATCCTCGGTCGTCACGTAATCGTCGATCCGCGCCCCCGCATTTCTTGCCTGATCGAACGCGACGACGCCGACTGCGATCAGGAGCGCAACCACTGTGGCCGCGAAGATCGCGTAGACGATCAGCACCGAGAGCGCGCGCGGCATCTTGAGCCGCGTCAGGTCGCGGACCAGCGGGTTCAGCATGAACGCGATGACCGACGCGGTGAGGAAGAGGAAGAGGACGTGGCCGAGCATCCTTGCGAGCAGAAACGCCAGGACGAGGAGCACGGGCAGGCCGACGAGCTGGATCCAGCGCGGGATCTGAATCGTCGGGCCGGGGCCGCCCATCGCGCCGATCGTACCGCGGGCTCCGTTGGACAACCTCGCCTCTGTCGAGCGGGGTGACTGTCACCACAGGTGAAAGTCACCGGCTCTTCGCATGCGTGGGGCGCGATCGGATTCCTTCCTCGCGCCAGCAAGGGAGCGGCCCGATCCGAACGCCGAGCGACCGCGGCCGCGAAGCGGGCGCGCTTCAGGGATCTCGCGAGGACGGAATCCGCACTCGCGGATTCCGTCCTTGCGCCAGGAACAGAGCTTGCTACGGTCCCCGGAATGGCAACTCCGCGCTCACGGCACGCAGCCAGACTGCGTGCACAGCGGCGGCGGGCTCAGGCGAGGGCACGCTGGTTTGCGCTTGCGGTGGTGGTCGGGGTTCTCGGCGTTGCCGTGCTCGTGCTGACAGCGTTCGACGACAACGCTGCCCAGAGTTCCGCCAGCGCTCCGATTCCGGCTCCGCTGCCCGTCACCTCCGCTCCGCCAGAGCCGCAGGTGCTCGCCACCGTCGGCAACCTCCGAGTGCATTCCCCGGTCGCCCAAGGCGGCGTGACCGCGGTCGGATTCCACGGCTCGGCGGAGGGTGCTCTCGTGCTCCAGCCAGTCGGGCCACAGGCGAACGAAGGTCTGTTGGCTCGCCTCTGGCGCCAGATCACCGGCTCGTCGCGACGGGGCCTTGCCTGGTACCAGCTCGAAAGCGGCGCCCTCCGCACGCTTGACGTGGGAGCGGTGGCCGGAACCGACGCCTATTCGCCCGTGGACGGCACGGTCATCGCCATTCGCGACCACCTGGTCTCGGGTCGCATCGTCGGTGCGGAGATCGAGCTTCGCCCGACTGCCGCCCCGTCCCTCGTCCTCGCGCTCCAGAACATCCGCCCGGACACCGCGCTGACCGTAGGCGCCAACGTCGCGGTCGGCTCGTCGAAGCTGGGACGGGTGGCGGATATCAGCAGATTCGAGAAGCAGGCGCTCGCGCGCTTCGCGGCCGACCGCGGCAACAACGTCTCGATCGAGGTCTATCCCTCAGCCTCGCTCGGGGTCCCGTAGTGCGCGCGAGAATCCCTGTAAGGCGTCCGCTCTCGCGGCCGCCGGCGGCCCGAAGTCACATCAGCCTTTAGTCTCTCCGCCCTGCGCATCCTCTTCATCGCCGACGTCGTGGGCGCACCGGGCCGAGGTGCGCTGGAAGCGCTCCTTCCCGGGTTGCGGGAAGAGCTCGCAATCGACGTCTGCGTCGTGAACGGCGAAAACGCCGCGGACGGCGTCGGAATCACCCCGCGCCTCGCCGACAAGCTCTTCGGAATGGGCGTGGATGCGATCACGCTGGGGAACCACGCCTTCCGGCGGTCGGAGATCGGTCCGTACCTCGAGAGCTCGGAGCGCATCGTGCGTCCCGCGAACACATCGACGGCGACGCCGGGCCGCGGGCTCACGATCGTTCCGACGTCGAACGGAGCACGACTCGCGGTCGTCAACGTGCTCGGATCTCTCTTTCTCCATCCCGCGACCTCTATGTTCGAGGTCATCGACGGGCTCGTCGATGCCGCCGTTCGGGAGACCCCGCTCGTCCTCGTCGACGTGCACGCCGAGGCGACCAGCGAGAAGGTCGCGCTCGCGCGCTGGCTGGACGGCCGCGTCACCGCAGTCGTGGGGACGCATACGCACGTCCAGACGTCCGACGCCCGAGTGCTCCCGCGTGGGACCGCGTTCATCACGGACGCGGGGATGACGGGCCCGCACGATTCCGTGATCGGCGTCGAGGCCGAGCTCGCGATCAGGCGGATGCGAACGGGAATGCCTGTCCGCTTCCAGACGGCTCAGGGCGACGTTCGGATCGAAGGCGCCGTGATCGACTGCGACTCGGAGACGGGAAGAGCTTCCTCGATCGAAGCGGTCCGGGTTCCGTTTCCCTGAGCGCCTCGCTCACGCGGCAGGAGCAGCCAGAGGATCACGAACGGGAAGAACCACGGGAGGTACAGGTAGAACCAGTGGGTGAGGGAGAGCTGGAAGGCGATCAGCACCGCTGCGGTCAGCGCCGCGAGCTCGACCGGCCCCTTCTCGCGCGGGACCACCGCAACGACGACCGCCATGCCGATGGCCAGTGCCGCGAAGGCGGGCGACAGGAAACCGAGATCGGGAATCCCTTCGGCGTGGTACTGGCCCCAACCCCACAGGGAGAACGGTGAGTCGCGCCCGGCCTGGAAGCCGATCGTCCTGTCCCAGAATGTCCGCAGCGCCTCCCACAGGCGAGGCTCGAGCAGCAGCACCGTGAACGCGACGAGCGTCGCTCCGGCGAACGAGACTCCGAAGCGGACGACACGTCGCAGCGAGAAGCTCGGATAGGTCGCCCACAGGGGAGCAACCAGGAGCGCGCCGAACTTCGTCCAGCCGGCTAGAGCGACCGCCGTCCCCCGCGCCCAAGTCGACGAGGTGAGCCAGAAGCCGAAGACGAGCAGCGCCGGCATGATCGTGTCGTTGGTGTTGGCATTCAGGGTGTAGGCCGTGAACGGATACGCGGTCCAGGCAAACGCGAGCATCACCGCGAGCCGAGGTCCTCCGAAGCGCAGCCCGACGAGCACGAGCCCGACGATCGTGAGGATGTCGAACAGGATCGACGTCGCGTGAGCCGCGGGTAGCGAGTCCCACTTCCCGCTCCAGCCGAAGACGAGCGTCGCCGGCACGTATGCGGCGTAGGACACAGGACCATAGGTATCGCCTCGCTCGATCGCCGCCTCGCAGCGGCCGTTGGTCTGGATGCGCTCGCGGACCTGCCCGTCCGTGTCCTTCGGCCCACACGGCTCGAGCGCGCCGCGCTGGGGCATGTTCCCGTACGGCGCCTCGCCGTCGAGCATCCGGCTCGCCCCGACGACACCCGCGAGCCCGACGTCGATGACGCCGCGCGGGGATTCGACATTCAGCCCGATCCGGAAGCCGAGGAGGAAGACGGCTAGAGCTGCGAAGGCCCAGGTCGGCCACACGGGCCGAATCGCGCTCTCTCTCTTCCGCATCCCCACCCAGACGCTGCGAGCCAGCAGGTAGCCGAGCGCGGGATAGACGAGTGGAACGCTTGCGAAGATCTCTCCGCGGCTGAAGAACACCAGCGAGAACGAGAACCCGAGGAGGACGAGCAGGTCGAGGTTGCGGATCGTGAGCGGATGACGCAGATCGGCGAGGCCGAGCACGAAGACGAGGCAGAACCCCAGCCACACATACCACCGGAGCAGCGTCTTCCCACCGAAAGAGCCCTCCCCGCCACGCGCCATCTTCCAGGCGACCTGGGGACCCGTCCACGATTCTGTCACGCGCTTGGACGTGTCCTCGACGACGACCTCCGCGATCTGGCCCGCTTCACCCGACCACGCCTTGACAAGCCACGTGCGCGTCTCGGGGCGGAACGTCGCCTGGGTCGACGGATCGAGCGGGTACCGGTCGAGCCACGCCGACACCTTCGGATGACCAAGCGCCGCTCTCGTCGCCTGGGCCTCGGTCAACAGAGCGAGATCCTTGGTCGTCTGCCCCGTGCTTGGAGGCGGAGCGGCGCCCGAAGGTGCGGCGAGAACGAGAGCCGCGGCGGCCAGTGCGGCTGCGAGAGCTACACGCCTAACTCGCAGTCTGGTGCAATACAGACCCGTGGCCGCGAAGCGGACGCCTTCAGGGATTTTCGCGCGACCGGGATCCGCGCTAGCGGATTTCGGTCTTGCGCTGGCTATGAGCCCCGAAGGACCAGAGCTTGTTGCCGACGAAGTTGACCGGCGTGACCAAGACGATCGCAATCGCCTGCGCGAGCACCTCGTCGAGCCCGGCGGCGACGAGGAGGTAAAGGACGACCAGGTTTGCACCCAGGGCGAGAGTAGAGACGACGAGGAACCTCATGCCCTGATAGGCGACGTGGCCTCGCTCCGCCCGGAACGTCCAGAGCCGGTTCCAGGTGTAGTTGTTCGTAACCGCGACGAGGAACGAGCAAAAGGCGGCCGGAAGATAGTGGACGTCGAAACCCCGGACGAGCAGCGTGTAGACGAGGAGATTGACGACGTAGCCGGTCCCGCCGACCGCGCAGAACTTGACGAGCTGCTCCCAGTTTCGGCGGCGGCGCAGCGCCGCACCCACGCGGGCGCGCGACAACCCTGCCGATACCTCCGCAGTCGACTCCACAGGTGTCGCAGGGTAGCCGGATGCGCTGCGTTTGCGACCCCCGAACGGGTCAGCCACCCGAGAAACCCTCCTCGCCGACGAGCGGGACGAACCGGCACGGTACCGAGGCTCGCTCGACCGGTCCGTCCTTCGTGCGCACAACCTGGACGAGCTTCTGGCCCCAGCGCCCTCCTCGAGGAACGACGAGTCGTCCACCCTCCACCAGCTGCTCGTAGAGAGCCGTCGGGACGGAGGGTGCGGCGGCAGCGACGGCGATTCCGTCGAACGGCGCGCGCTTCGGAACGCCGAGCGAACCGTCTCCGACGTGCACTTCGACCCGGTCGTAGCCCGCCTCGGCGAGAGCGGCGCCCGCTCGGTCGGCCAGCTCGGGTACTCGCTCGATCGTCACGACCTCATCAGCCAGCTCGGCGAGAACCGCCGCCTGATAGCCGGAACCGGTCCCGACGTCGAGCACGGTTTCCGCTCCCTCGAGCTCGAGCAACTCGCAGATCGTCGCCACGATGAAAGGCTGCGAGATCGTCTGCTCGAACCCGATCGGAATCGCCCCGTCCTCGTAGGCGAGATGCCGCAGGTTCTCGGGAACGAAATGCTCGCGCGGCACGCGGGTCATCGCCTCGAGGACGCGCTCGCCGAAGGCTCCGCGTCGCCGAAGCTGGCGCTCGACCATACGGGCGCGCGCGTCAGCGGTCTCGAGGGGCGCGAGAGGCGCCGCTCGGTCGGGACGGCTCATTTCGCGAGAGTCCGGAGCCCCGCGAAGCGTGCCGCCTGCCGACCCCGCATGCGGACTGCCAGCAGCGGGAGTGCGACGGTCGTCAGGTATCCGACGAGCGGAATCAACGCGAGTAGGCATGCGAGCAGTCCCACCGAGGACACGTACGCGACAATTCCCAGGCGTGTGGCGCCGCGCCGCATGGCGCCGCGCACGACGACGGCGGCCGAGAGCGCGCCGACGAGTCCTGCAACTCCTCCTGCGACCGTCTCAGCGTAGTCGCCGACGACCAGACCGAACACCGCGCCCGCGGCTGCGCCGGCGACAGCCGCAACGACGGCTCCCACGGCATTCACGCCAAGTAGCCCGGACAGGATCACCCCCAGCCCGAGGCCGAGCCCCAGGCACAAGCCGATCGTGTACCAGTCACCCACGCGGCAAGTGTAGAGCGGGCGGGGCTAGCCGCATCCTGCCCCGCCCGCGGTTGCGCTACCCGATGTCGCCGCGGATCTCGCCGCCCGGGAAGTCACCCGGCCCGGTGTCGGCCGGAGCCACTCCGTCGTTTGTGTGGATGTTGACATACGCGTTACTGCCGTTCAGCGCAGCGATCAGCGCCGACAGCGACTGGCCCAGGAGGGGTCCGATGAGGTTCGCCGCCGTGATCGTTCCTGTCGAGAGCACGCCGTTGTGACGCCCTCCTCCCGCACCTACCGGGCCGAACAGAAAGGCCACGATCGGGCCGTTCACACCGGGCGGTCCCAGGTGGATATGGGCCTGAACGACGTTCTCGATGTTCGAGGCGATCAGCCTGTACTCGACCTCCGTCCCGTCCTTGGAGAGGTGGAAGATCGCCTGCCCTTGAGCATTCGTCGCTCGAGCAGGAACTTCTATTTCGCCGTTGGCATGCGTGCTCCAGCTGCGGTTCAGACCGGCGACCGCTGCGCCGACCGCGACCATCCCGAGCACGAACACCACGAGGACCAGACGTGTTCGCATGCGTCCCCCTCCTTGGTTAGGTGACTCCCCTTGGGGGACTCTACGCGGGAGCGTCGCTGGCGGATTGCAGCCGAGCAATCACCGACAGCCCCAGCTCCGCCGCTCGTGCGCCGTCGACGACGCGGTGGTCGAAGGTGATTGCGATCGTCCCCATCTGCCGCACGACGACCTCGCCGTCTCGCACGACCGGTCTGGGCTCGACCCGGCCGATGCTGAGAATGCCGACCTCCGGAAAGTTGACGATCGGAGTCTGGAAGAGACCGGCGAGCTTCCCCGCGCTCGTGACGGTGAACGTCGAGCCGCGCACCTCGTGCGGTTCGAGCGACCCGGAACGGGCACCGTCTGCGAGGCGGCGGATGTCCGCATCGATCTCCTCGATGGTCAGGGCATCCGCGCCACGCACCACCGGCACGACCAGCCCCTGCTCGGTCTGCACCGCCACACCCAGGTCGTAGCGGTCGAGATAGACGATCGCGCCATCCTCGAACCGCGCATTCAGCTCGGGGAAGTCGGCGAGCGACTGCGCCGTCGCCTTCACCACCGTCGCCAGAAGCAGCTCTCTCCCGACCGACTCGAAGTCGCATTCCTCGACCCAGGTCACCGCCGGCACCTCCCGGTGGGCGCGCGCCATGTGCTCCGCGATCAGGCGCCGGACGCCGCGAAGCGGCTCTCGCCGTCCTTCGGTGGTCGCGCCGGAACCGCCGGCAGCTCGGACGTCGTCCTCGGTGATCCGGCCGCCAGGCCCGGTCCCCGAAACCGCCGCGAGCGCGACGCCGAGCTCCTGTGCGATCCGTCGCACGAGCGGCGTCGCTGCCACTCTCCCGCCGGGAGAGTGGCTAGGAGAAGTCCCCGCCTCGGCTGGATGTCGGTTGGCCCTGGCGGTTTCCGGCGATACCTCGCCGGAAACCGCCTCGCCGGGCTCGCCGATGACGACGAGGACTGCGCCGACGGGCGCGACCTCACCTTCCGGAACGAGGATCTCGAGCACCGTCCCGGCGTAGGGCGAGGGGATCTCGACCGTCGCCTTGTCCGTCTGGATCTCGACCAGCGGGTCGTCCTCTGCGATCTCGGCGCCCACGGCGACGAGCCAGCGGGCGACCTCCCCTTCGGTCAGGCCCTCACCGAGATCCGGAAGCTTGAACGCCTGGGCCATCAGCCCCGATTCTCGTTCATCCGCGCTGGGCTCCGCGCCGGCGACGGAAGAGAACGACGATCATCCCCGCGGCCGCAACGGAGACCAGGAGCGGCGGGGCGATGAACCCGAGCGCCGCGGCGAGATGCACGCCCGTACACGCATCGCGACAGTCGACGAAGCCGTCCGCGTCCTTGAATCCGGAGGCAACTGCCGCGAAGGCCACCACCCAGACCACGAGCGCGAGCAAGAAGACACTGACCGAGGCGATTCCGAGCCGCCCTCGCGTCCACGCCAAGACGAGCGCGCCGCACGTGAGTGCGACGAGCGAAGCGAGCGCGAGATACACGAGCCACGGATCGTTCACGGCGACAGGTTCCTCACAACACGCGGTTTGGGGTAGCACCTCGGGCCTCGTGGGCGAAGCCAGCGGCTCGGAGACGATTCGACAGAGCGGTCGGTCACGGCTGCGTCAGGCGATCCGCTCGGCCAACTGCGGGTACCTGACCACGAAACCGTCCGGGCGAACTCCACGTCTGCCACGAAGTCGCCTGAGCTGAACCGCACCACGCGCTCGTCCAGTGGCTCGTAGCGCTGCGGCGATTCGTGAACCTCGAGCTCCGGCACCGACACCCAGCGCATGACGTAGTCCCGCGCTTCGCCTACCTCGAGGAGCCGATCTCGAAGCACCGGCAACGAGTTGAAAAGAGGCGAGTTGCCGAGATCGAAGAAGTCAAGCCCGTCGAGCGGCACCTCGAGACGGCGTTCGCCGACGAGCTCGAGTCGGAGCAGAGTGGGATCAAGCTCATATCGAAGCTCGTACTTGACACCGAGTTGCGTACCCGTTCCGCGGAGCTCAACCCCCTCCACCTCTACGCGCGCCAGCTCCATGAGCGGGAGGTCCAGTCCTTGCCAGAGCATCGTCCTCACAGGGAGCGAGACTAGATGCTAGCTCGGCGTTCCTATCCAGGCGTCTGCGGGCGCGATCAGGACTCGCAGCCCGCCCTCGACGCGCCAGATCGAGATCGCCTGCTCGTCGCCGCCGAGCTCCGGGGCAACCGCCGCCGGGACGTAGCCGACCTGCTGCCTCCGGCCCGCATCGTAGATCGCCACAGCATGCGGGTCGTGCGGGTTGTCCGGCTCGGCGACGAGTGCCAGTCTGCGCCCGGGGTCGAACGAAGGATCGTCGAGCGCCTCGGGTCTGTACGAGACACCCGACACTGCAATGACGCGAATCCGAGGATCCTCCCAGCGGACGCGCTCGCCGGTTGCTGCGTCGCGGAGGAAATAGCCGCGCTCCGCTCGTTCGAGCCACAGCCGCAGTCGCTCTGTCACGGATCTACGACGAGAGCACCCGCCGGACGGCACTGACGATGCGTTCGACCGAGGGCATGTAGGCGTCCTCGATCTGCCAGTACGGGTACGGAACGTCGTAGCCCGTGACGCGGAGCACAGGTCCACGCAGGTCGTAGATCGCCTTCTCGGCGAGAACTGCCGCGACTTCCGCGGCGAATCCGCAGACGCGCGGCGCCTCCTGCACGAGAACCGCCCGCCCCGTCTTCGCAATCGACGCGAGCAGCGTCTCCTCGTCGAGCGGCTTCAACGTCCGCAGGTCGAGAACCTCGCAGGACGCCTCCCCGTCGAGCGCCGCGGCCGCGCGCTCGGACAGCGGGACCATCGAGCCGTAGGCGACGAGCGTCACGTCCGTGCCCTCCCGCGCCACCCGCGCTTTCCCGAGCGGGACGACGTGGTCGCCCGCCGGAACCTCGCCTCGTGAGGTGCGATAGATCAGCTTCGGCTCGAAGACGACGACCGGATCGGGATCGCGGATAGCTGCTGCGATCAGCCCCTTCGCATCGGCCGGTGTGGACGGAATCGCGACCTTTACGCCGGGTGTATGCACGTAGTACGTCTCCGGCGAGTCGTCGTGCAGCTCCGGCGCCCGCACACCACCGCCGTAGGGCATCCGGATGACGAGCGGAAACGACATCTTCCCCCGCGTCCGCCACCGATAGCGGCCGACGTGGTTGATCAGCTGGTCGAGCGCCGGGTAGCTGAACGCGTCGTACTGCATCTCACAGACTGGCCGCCAACCCGCCATGCAGAGCCCGACCGCGGTACCGAGGATCCCGGCCTCGGCCAGTGGCGTGTCGACACAGCGCTCGGCGCCGAACCGCTCCTGGAGCCCGGCCGTCGCCCGGAAGACGCCGCCGAGCCGGCCGACGTCCTGCCCCATCACGAGGACCGCGGGATCTCGCTCCATCTCGACGTGGAGCGCGTCGTTGACGGCCTCGACGAGGAAGCGCGTAGGGGCGAGGCTCGCCTCGCCCTCAACCACCG
>Ga0136621_1001013_pt1 | contig 11272 bp, 14 predicted proteins | sample AntDryUQ445A2306_FD_104673 | JGI IMG/M metagenome (GOLD analysis project Ga0136621, IMG submission 104673) | Polar desert sand microbial communities from Dry Valleys, Antarctica - metaG UQ445A (23.06) | ecosystem: Environmental > Terrestrial > Soil > Desert | place: Antarctica: Dry Valley...
ATCAAGGGGTCGGCTCCGGTCGTGATCACGTCGTTGATGCAGTGTGCTGCCAGGTCGGCCCCGCACGCTCGCAGCGCCCCTCGCGGACGCGCCACGACCGGCTTCGTCCCGATCGAGTCCGTCGAGGCCGCGAGCAGCCGGCGATCGTCGAGCGGGTGGAGCCCGGCGAAGGCGCCGAAGCCCCCGGCTCCCGTCGACTCGACCGCCGCGCGCAGCCGCTCGACGACGCTCTCGGCGGTCGCAAGCGACACCCCGGCCGCTGCGTACGTCCGCTCTCCGGTCAAGAAGCCGAGTCTACGATCTCGATCGGATCGTCCTCACGTGAAGCGCTCACATGAAGTGCTCACATGAAGTGCTCACCGTGCAGCTGGGGGCGGCCGGGCGGCCCGCCGGGCAGGAAGCGGACGCTGGACCGGCCGATCCTGACGTCGGCATCACACAGCTCCAGATCGAGCAGCTCCGCCAGAGCGACGGCCTTCTGCTCCGGATCCTCCGCGCGCAGCTGGAGCTCCGACAGCGAGAACTCGTCGGTGGACTCGAGCAGCCCGTCGAGCCAGTCCCGCGGTGGGTGAACCTCGAGCCGGTAGCCCGCGTTCGTCGCGACGAAGGTGCGCCGGCCGCCGTGGGCTTGAATGCGGAGCTCCTTGTCACTGGCGCGGTCGATCACCGCCTCGAACTCCTCCTCGTCGAGCGCGAGGCCGAGGTGGTCGACGCGGGGGAGCTCCCACTGGCCCGGCTGAACGACGACGTTCACGGCACCGCGCTCGAGCTCGGTCAAGCGCAGCTTGAACCCGAGCGCGTCGAGCTCCTCCCACGGGGTTCCCGCCTCGAACGACTGGTAGTCCTCGCCGATCCGGCCGTGCCGGGCGACGAGATGGAAGCCGAGCTTGCCCACGTAGCGCGCCTCCACCTGACGCACGCTGCTCGTGACGAGGTGGTAGTGGAAGAGGCGCACGAGCAGGTGATTCTAGAGTGGAGTAATGGAAGCGCCCTCACTGCTGACGAGCTGGACGCTGGACCCGCTGCAGCTCGCCCCGATCGCGCTCGTCGCGTTTGCCTATTGGCGCCGAGTGCGCACGTTGCGCTCTCGCGGCACCCGGGTCCCGGCCTGGCGCCGGCTCGTGTTCGCACTCGGGATCGCCCTGCTCGTCCTCGCCTACGCCTCGCCGATCGCGGCCATCGCCGAGCAGGAGCTCTTCAGCTTCCACATGCTTCAGCATGTCGTGATCGGCGACCTCGCACCGCTCTGCCTGCTGGCGGGGCTGACGGGGCCGATCCTGCGTCCGCTGCTCGCGCTCCGCCCGGTCGAGCGCCTGCGTGTGCTCGCGAACCCGCTCCTGGCGCTCCCCGTGTGGGCGGCCAACCTCTACCTTTGGCACGTCCCGTTCCTCTACGAGGCCGCGGTCGAGCACAGCGCGGTGCATGCACTGCAGCACATTTGCTTCTTCACTGCAGGCGCGATCATGTGGCTCCCTGTGCTCGAGACGCTGCCGGCGCCAGAGTGGTTCGGAACAGGTCCGAAGCTCGCCTACATCGCCGTCGTCCGCCTCGTCGAGACGGTGCTCGGAAACGTCTTCGTGTGGGCCGGGACGGTCTTCTATCCCGTGTACGCAAGCGGCGAGGAGCTATGGGGAGTCTCGCCGCTTCGCGATCACGGGCTCGCCGGCGCAGTGATGATGATCGAGGGCTCGGTGGTGACAATCGCGGCACTCGCTTGGCTCTTTCTCCGGCTCGCGCGCGAGGGCGAGCTGCGCCAGGAACTCCTGGAGCGGGGGCTCGACCCGCGCGTCGTCCGGCGTGCGGTGCGTTACGGGCGCGCGCAGGAGCTTGGCGAGGAACGCTGAACTCGATCTGGATGCGAGCGACCGGCATTCATCACATCGACCTCGTCGTCTCCTCCATCGAGCGCAGCCTCCCTTCTACCGCGACCTGCTCGGCCCGCTCGGCTACCGCCGGATCTCGGAGGTCGAGGGCGAGCGTGGCGAGACGATCTGGTACTTCGGCGGCGCGGGGGTCGAGCTCGGCCTGCGCGAGTCGAAGAGCGAGGGGACGTACGACCGCTACCGCGTCGGCCTGCACCACCTCGCCCTCGAGGCGTTCTCGCGCGCAGTCGTCGACGAGCGCTACGCGTGGCTCGTCTCAGTGAACGCGGAGATCGAGAGCGAGCCGCAGGAGTACGCCTACCAGCCGGGCTACTACGCGGTCTTTTTCTACGACCCGGACGGACTCAAGCTCGAGATTGTCCATGTGCCCGGGCTGGCGGCGTAGCTCTCCTCGTACGTGACCGGAGCGGCCGGGCCCTCCACCCGCAACTCGGCGAGCGAGCGCATGCAATCGGTGCGACTCCTGTGCATCGCAGAGACCGCCGCAGTCCGGCCGTCAGCTCCGACCGCAGTCCACCACCATTGCCCAGCCTCGTCGTGTCGGACGACGATCCGCATGGCGGCATCATCGACATAGAGGCGGACGGACTTGAGTCGGGATGGTTAACGCGCTTCCAGATGCTTCTGCAGCTCCTCCGAGACCCCTTCAGGCATCGTCGCGCGGGCGGGGCTCCGCCTCCACGGCTTCCCGCCCGCTGCCGACAGAGACAGTCTCGAACCGGAGCTTCGCGAGGTTCCGTTCCTTTGGCACCCGCGTCGGATACGAACGCGTGAAGCAGGCACGGCAGACGGACTCCTCCGGCAAGCGGGTCGCCGACTGCATCCCGGCGAGTGAGAGGTAGTGGAGCGAGGACGCCCGGATGTAGTCGCACATCTCCTCGACTGAGCGTCCCGCCGCAGCGAGCTGGCCGTCATCGCCCATGTCGATTCCGTAGAAGCACGGAGAGACCACGGGGGGCGAGGAGATCCGCACGTGCACCGCTGCCGCGCCGGCCTCGAAGAGCATCGCCACGAGCTGGCGCATCGTGTTGCCGCGGACGATGGAGTCGTCCACGATCACGAGTCGCCTGCCCGCGACCTCCGCGAGCGGGTTGAACTTGAGCTTGATCCCCTGCTGGCGCAGCACCTGATCGGGCTGGATGAAGGTGCGGCCCACGTAGCGGTTCTTGATCAAACCCTCCGTGAAGGGAATGCCGCTGGCCCGTGAGAAGCCGACGGCCGCAGGTGTGCCCGAATCGGGAATCGGCATCACCAGATCGGCGTCGGCGGGTGCCTCGGCCGCGAGCCGCTCTCCCATCCGCACGCGCACACCGTGCACCTCGGCGCCTGCGAGCGTCGAGTCGGGCCGTGCGAAGTAGACGTGCTCGAAGATACAGAGCGCCTGGCGGCCCTCCGGCAGCGCCTGCGTCGAGTGGAGCCCCGCTTCGTCGATGACGACGACCTCGCCCGGACGAACCTCGCGCTCGAACCGCGCGCCGACGAGGTCGAGGGCGCAGGTCTCCGAGGCCAGCACCCAGTCCTCCCCGAGACGACCGAGCGCGAGCGGCCGAATTCCGTTCGCGTCGCGGAAGCCCAGCAGCTTCCCCTCGGACAGCGCCACCACAGAGTACGCACCCTCAAGCCGCGCCATCGCCCGCGCGACCGCGAGGGGCAGCGGCGAGTCGTCATGCGCGATCAGGGCTGCGATCACCTCGGTGTCGGACGTGGCGCCGAGCGGGATCCGCTCCGCCTCGAGCGCGTCGCGTAGCTCGCTCGTATTGGTGAGGTTCCCGTTGTGGCCGATCGCGACCGTGCGCGCCGGACCGTGGTGGACGAGCGGCTGTGCGTTCGACCAGTGCGCAGAGCCTGTCGTCGAATAGCGCGCGTGGCCGATGGCGACGTCGCCGGGGAGCGCCTGCAGCTTCTCCTCGTCGAAGGCCTGGGCGACAAGGCCCATGTCTCGCAGGACGGTCAGGCGGCCATGTTCCGAGACGGCGATTCCCGCCGATTCCTGACCGCGGTGCTGGAGCGCGAACAGGCCGAAGTAGGTCAGCCGCGCCACGTCGCGGTCCACCGAGCGGACGCCGAACACGCCGCACATCAGTGGCTCTCCCAGGCTGCGCGCAGCTCGACGACGGGAATCCCGAGCAGGCGATTCCCTCCGACGACGCCGAGTCGTCGCAGCGGGACCCCGTTGAGCCGGTCGACACGGTTCGGCGCGCAGGCGAGCACGGCCTGGCCTCCGCCCTCGCCGAACCAGGCGCAGGAATCATTCGGCAGCTCGACCTCCGCGCCGACGCCGCTGAAGAGCGCCGCCTCGGCGAGTGCAATCGCGAGCCCGCCGCCCGACACGTCGTGGACGAGCGAGCAGGAGGAAGCGGCACGCCAGAGGAACTCGACGAGCGCGCCCTCGGCCGCGAGCTCGATGCGCGGCGGGTGTCCGCCGATCTGTCCGTAACGGGCCTGGTATTCGGACCCCGCGAGCGAGACGGGAGAGGCGCCTGCGAGCAGGACGACATCCCCCTCGCACCAGCGTCCCGGCACCTGACGCACGTCCCCGACGAGTCCGACCGCGCCGACGACCGGCGTCGGGTCGATGGCGCGCCCGTCCGTCTCGTTGTAGAGCGACACGTTCCCTGACACGACCGGGATCCCGAGCGCCTCGCACGCCTCGGCCATCCCCTCGATCGCCTCCGCGAGCTCCCACCCGATCTCGGGCTTCTCGGGGTTGCCGAAGTTGAGACAGTCGGTCAGGCCGAGCGGCTCGCCCCCCACACAGGCAACGTTCCGTACCGCCTCCAAGACGGCGAGCGCCCCACCCGCGCGCGGGTCGAGCCGGGCGAGCCGCCCGGGGCTGTCGAGGGAGAGAGCGAGGCCGCGATACCCTGGCCGCAGCCGCAGCACCGCTGCGTCGAGCCCCGGCCGGCGCACGGTGCGCGAGCCGACGAGATGGTCGTACCGGCGAAAGACGGGAGCGCGACTCCGCAGGTTCGGCGTGCCGAGGAGGTCGAGCAGCGCACGCTGCGGCGCGGGGCCTACCGGAACGGCCACCTGCTCCGAGACGGGCCGAGGCCGGCGTTCGACGATGTATCGAGGGCACTCGTCGGTGAGAAAGCGGGCCGGAATCTCGCCGAGGAGCTCGTCGGCCCACAGGGTGCGCAGGAGACCGGAGTCGGTCACCTCGCCGATGACCGCGTGAGCGAGCTCCCAGCGCTCGCACAGCGCCTCGACAGCCTCAAGCATGTGGGGCCGCACCACCGCGACCATCCGCTCCTGGCTCTCGGAGATCATCACCTCCCACGGCTCCATCCCCTCCTCGCGCAGGGGCACCCGGTTGAGGTGAAGGTCGATTCCGGTGTCGCGCGCCATCTCAGACAGGGAGGACGCAAGGCCGGCAGCGCCGCAGTCCTGCAGTGACTCGACGAGGCCCGAATCGACGAGCTCGACCGAGACCTCGATCAGCTTCTTCCCCGTGAACGGGTCCCCTACCTGGACGGTCGGGCGCTTGTCGGCGTCGTCCTCGCCGAGCTCGTGGCTCGCAAGCACGGAGGCGCCGCCGATCCCGTCGCGCCCGGTCGTCGCGCCATAGAGAACGACAAGGTTGCCCGGGCCGCTCGCGCCCGCCCGCGTAAGACGATCGGTCGGCAGCAGCCCAACACACATGGCGTTGACGAGCACGTTGTCCGTATAGGCGTCGTCAAAGACGGTCTCGCCGCCTACGGTCGGCACTCCGACCGAGTTCCCGTAGGCGCCGATACCGGCCACCGCGCGCTCGAAGCGCGGGTCGCCCTCGGCGAAGTAGAGGCCGTCCAGCAGCGCCACGGGCCGCGCACCCATCGCGATGATGTCGCGGAGGATGCCGCCAACCCCGGTCGCGGCGCCCTGGAACGGCTCGACCGCCGATGGATGGTTGTGACTCTCGATCTTGAAGCAGACCGCCTCACCCTCGCCGAGGTCGATCACGCCAGCATTCTCACCGGGCCCCTGCAGGACGCGTTTCCCCGAGGAGGGAAGCCGTCTCAGGAGGAGCGCCGAATGCTTGTAGCCGCAGTGCTCGGACCAGAGAAGCGAGAAGACCACCAGCTCGAAGTGGTTCGGCTCCCGCTCGAGCAGCCTCTGAATTCGCTCCAGCTCCCCGTCAGTAAGCCCGAGGGCACGGTGCAGAGGCTGTGCGGCGACACTCGACAGGTGAGTCAGTGTAACCGGGAAGGCCGACGACGCCGGTTGCGTTGTGAGTTCGTGTGAGCAGGAAGCACATGATCATGCTGCTGGCGCTCGTAGACCAGGCGCAGCGGGTGACGGGCATGCGGCTGGCCGGGCTCATCCTCGGCTTCGGCGGCATCGTCGCCCTGGACGGGTTCGAGCCCGAGAGCGGCGCCCGCGCATTCCTCGGGGTGGCGGCATGAATCGCTATGCCCCGATGCTCCTCCTGCTGGCTGCGGTCTGGGGTGCCTCGTACCTCTTCATCAAGGTCGCGGTCGAGGAGATCGAGCCGGCACCGATGATGGCCGTGCGCACGCTGCTCGCCGCGGCGGTGCTCGTCGCCTATCTCCTCTGGCGCCTGGGCTGGGCGGACACGCAAGCGGATCTTCGCGCCGCGTGGCGACACTGCGCCGTCCTGGGCGTCCTCAATGCCGCTTTGCCCTTCTGGTTGATCGCGTGGGGCGAGCAGCACATCGACTCGGGACTTGCTGCGGTCGTCCAAGCTTCCGTCCCCATCTTCAACGCCATGATCGCCCTTCGCGTGCTCCCGCACGAGCGGCTGAGCGGCACGCGCGCCCTCGGCCTGGCGGTGGGAATCCTCGGCGTGGCGGTCGTCACCGGAATCCACCCGGGCGGCGGCTGGTGGGCGGTTGCGGGCGCGTTCGCCGTGGTCGTGTCGTCGCTCTCTTACGCGAGTGCCGGCGTCTACGGGCAGCTCGCCGTCTCGGACACGGCCGGCCCCGTCCTCGCGGCCGGCTCGATGCTCGTGGGCGGACTGATCCTGCTCCCCTTCGCCGTCCTTCAGCTCCCGAACTCCACTCCCGGTTGGGAGGCGGTGTCGTCGCTGCTCGCGCTGACGTTGCTCGGGACGGCGCTCGCCCAGCTCGTCCTCTTCCGAATCCTCGCCTTGCACGGCTCTGCCAGGCTGTCGCTCGTCACCTACCTGATGCCCGGGTTTGCGATCGTCTACGGCGCCGCGATCCTGGACGAGGAGATCTCCGTCACGATGCTCGGTGGACTCGCGCTGATCCTGGCCGGGGTCGCGCTTGCCTCCGGCGCCCTTCGGCTGCGACGGCGCGCGACGGCGCCCGCGCGACCGTAGGCTTCGATCCGGCTCGCGTCCAGTCCGTTACCCTCAAAGGACATGGAGCTGATCCACACCTGCTATCGCATCACCGACATCGACCGCTCGGTCGCGTTCTACACCGCACTCGGTTTCGAGGAGCGGCGGCGGATGCCGATCCGCGAGGAAGCGATCAACGTCTTCATGGGCCTGCCGGGCGACGGTGACCGGCTCGAGCTGACCTACAACTTCGGCGTCGACTCCTACGAGCTCGGCACCGGCTACGGCCACATCGCCGTCACCGTCGACGACCTGGAGGGGACGCTCCGGGAGCTGGCGGAGCAGGGAATCGAGCCGGAGCGCCCGCCCTACCAGGTGCGCGAGGGCGGCAACTTCATCTGCTTCGTTCGGGACCCGGACGGTTATCGCGTTGAAATCATCGAACGCAGAAAGTAGCTGCAAGAAGCCTCCCTGTTGTAACGCCGTCCGGCTGGCGATCGGATTTATCTGATAGACTTACGTTCATGACGCGGCTGAGCGCAACCGAGGCCGCGCGACGCTTCTCCGAGGTGCTGAACCGTGTCGCGGGCGGCGAGGAGATCGAGGTAACGCGGGCGGGCGCCGCGGTCGCAGTGATCGTGCCGCCGAAGACGCGTCTGCTTTCGGCGGAGCGGTTCCGGGAGCTCCTCGCCTCCGCTCCGCCCGTCGACCACGCCTTCGCGGCCGACCTCCGCGCGATCCGCGCGTCCGCGCATGCGCCGGAGAGTCCCTGGCCGTCCTGATCGACACCGATCTCCTGATCGGCTGGGAACGGGAAGGGACGGCGGGGGAGATCGAAGCGCTCGTCGGCCCGGAGGAGCGCGCGATCAGCGTCGTGACGGTCAGCGAGCTGTTGCACGGCGTCCACCGAGCCTCGGGCGCCCGCCGGAACCGGCGCCGCGCCTTCGTCGAGCACCTGCTCGCCGGACTCGAGCCGGTGCCGATCACCGAGCGGGTGGCGCGCGTCCACGCGGAGGTGTGGGCGGACCTCGAGCGACGCGGCAACGTGCCCGGCGCGCACGACCTGTGGATCGCAGCGACCGCGCTCGCGCACGGCTTCGGCGTCGTCACGCGAAACCGCGCCGACTTCGAACGCGTCCCCGGTCTGCGAGTTCTCGCGCCGTAGCTCAACAAGCGCCGCGATCCCGACGGCTACAGGGTCGAGCTCATCGATCGCAGCGGGAGTAAGACGCCAACCGGGGTACGCGCCCCAGGATCCCAGTGGGGCGGCACTCCTGCGGAGCGCGGTAAGGTCACCCAAGCGACCTCAGGAGGGACGAGATGGCGACCGCCGGCGGGCCGAGCATCGAGCACATCCGCGAGCTGGCGCAGGAGCGCGGGATCGAGTTCTACTTCGCGCAGTTCGTGGACATGTACGCGCGGCCGAGCGCGAAGCTCGTGCCCGCGGCGAACCTCGACGACCTCGTCAAGGAGGGCGCCGGCTTCGCAGGCTTCGCGGCGGGGGAGATCGGCCAGCTGCCGAGCGATCCGGACATCGCCGCGATACCAGACTTGCGCAGCTTCACACCGGTGCCGTGGGAGCCGAGCCTCGGCCGCTTCGCCTGCGACATCTACGTTGAGGGCGAGGAGTGGCCCTACGACCCGCGCACGATCCTGCGCCGCCAGCTCGAGCGGGCACGCGCGAAGGGTTTCGAGTTCAAAATGGGCCTCGAGCTCGAGTATTTCCTGGTTCAGGAGGACGGGAACGGCGGGATCAAGGTCGCAGATGCCCTCGACACGCTCGAGAAGCCCTGCTACGACCTCAAAGGACTGACACGCAACTACGAGAGTTCCTGCGCCGCGTCTCCAACTACGTCAACGGGCTCGGCTGGGGCAACTACGCCAATGACCACGAGGACGCGAACGACCAGTTCGAGCAGAACTTCACCTACGCGGACGACCTCACGAGCTGCGACCGCGGCATCTTCTTCCGCTACATGGTGCACACCCTTGCGCAGCAGCAGGGGATGCTCGCGACGTTCATGCCGAAGCCGTTCACGCACCTGACGGGCAACGGCTGCCACTTTCACATGTCTCTCTGGGACGGGGAACGAACCTCTTCCTCGACGAGGATGACCCGAAGGGCCTCGGCCTCTCGGAGCTCGCGTAGTGGGGCCGGAACTCGCGCAGCTCGACCAGGGTGAGATAGAGCGCGACCACCAGGGTGAGGACAAGCACCAACGGGGCGTGGCCGAGCAGGATGAAGATGAGCATCGGCGCATCTTCCGACAGCCGCGATGCCGCTGCAAGCGATGTCCCGAAGGTGCACATCAGCTCGAAGCGTTGGTTCCTCACGCGGGTCACTCAACGGCGAAGTCCACAGCGTTGGTGAGTAGCGAGGAGGGTGCGCTTCGCCGGAACCATCCGATCTGCTCAAGATCGGCGGATAGTGAGCACTCGCAAAGGCGTTGCATCTACGATCGCGACATGGCGAGCTATCTCCACACGATGTACAGGATCGTCGATCCCGAGGCGAGCCGTGCGTTTTACGAGGCGCTTGGAATGGAGTTCCGGCGTGAGCTGCCGATCGTCCGGAATGGCGAGCACGAGGCGACCAACTACTTCTTCGGTTTTCCGGGCCAGGAGGAGGAGCTCGAGCTGACGTGGAACACCGACGGCCGCAGCTACGAGCTTGGGACCGCTTACGGGCACATCGCGGTTGGCGTCGACGACCTCGACGAAACACTCCTGCAGCTGAAGCAGGGAGGAACCGAACCGGAGCAGGAGCCCTATCGCGTCCGCGAGGGCGGTTCACGCCTGTGTTTCATCAATGACCCCGACGGCTACCGGGTCGAGCTGATCGATCGCAGCGGGAGATAGAAATCGAAGCCATGTCTCGCGAAATCTAGGTCGGGGCTCGCTGTGGGTCGAGTGGACTCGGCGGCGGGCTGACTACTCGGGCTCGATCTGCCACCGCGGAGCTTCCTGCGCCGCTCTCCGGATCCGCCGGCGCCAGAAGGGCAGATAGACGAACACGAGCGCGAAGGCCGCGACGGCGGCGAGGAAGACCAGCGATCCGTTGACGAAGACGATCAGCGGCACGAAGATGGCGAGGACGGCGAGCGTAAGGCCGAGCAGCTCGAGCTTGTAGCGGCGCATCCGGCGTAGGAGCCCCTCGTACTCGGAGGCCGGGATCCGCTGCGTGTTCCACCTACGCGCGCAGGTCGGACAGATCCACGTCTCGCCGTAGCGCACGAGTTGCGCGGCCCCGCAATCGCATTGGATCGTGATCGGCGGCCGTCTCACGCCGATGAGTCTATGTCGCGCAGGACGCGAATCCGGCATCGCGATTTGTATTCACCCTCACCGCTTGTTATACGTCGCAGATGGCCGTAGCCGTCGTCGAGGAGCGTCAGCTCCTCAAGACCCTCCGCTGGTACGACGGGTTCGTGATCGCGCTCGCGAATCCCGGCTTTCTGCTCGGCTCGCTGGGGTACTCGGTCGGCGATCTCGGCGGCTGGGGCGCCGTGTTGCTCTGGGGAATCTCCGCGGCGATCGCGGTCTTCCTGAACACGATCTACTCCGAGCTGGCGACGATGTTCCCGGAGAAGTCGGGCGGAATCGCCCTGTACGCGCACGAGGGCTGGAGGAAGTACACGACGATGGTAGGCCCGATCGCGACGTTCGGCTACTGGATCGGTTGGTCGGTGGTGCTCTCCGTGTTCGGCCTCTTCATCGGCCAGATCGTCCAGGGCGCCTGGTTTGCGGGCGAGCCGGTCGGAAGCCCGCTCGGCGACGGCTACTTCTCGACGGGAGGCGCTGAGGTCGGCCTGCCGCAGCTGATCGGAATCGGGCTCGTCCTCGCCGTCTGGCTCTTCAACATTCTCGGCGCGCGGGTGGGCGTCTCCTTCGGCTACCTCGCCGGAGCCCTGCTGATGATCCCGCTCGCTCTCTTCATGTTCGCCGGCTACTTCAACGGCGACTTCACCACCGACAACCTGCACAACCAGCTGAACGACGGCGGCCTCGCCTGGGGAGGCTGGCAACTTGCGCTCGTCTGGCTCTGGCTGATGGCCTGGTCGGCCTGGGGAGTCGATGCCTGCGCGACCTTTGCGCCCGAGTACAAGGACACGGTCCGGGACACGAAGCTCGCACTACGCTCGGC
>Ga0136621_1001014_pt1 | contig 11262 bp, 6 predicted proteins | sample AntDryUQ445A2306_FD_104673 | JGI IMG/M metagenome (GOLD analysis project Ga0136621, IMG submission 104673) | Polar desert sand microbial communities from Dry Valleys, Antarctica - metaG UQ445A (23.06) | ecosystem: Environmental > Terrestrial > Soil > Desert | place: Antarctica: Dry Valley...
CGGCCGTCCGGCGCCGGACGGCCGAGAGCTTCGCGTACGAGTGGCAGGCATTCGGGGCGCTTCGGCCCGAGTGGGAGCGCAACTTCCTCGACTACATGCGCCCGCACGGGCCCGACTTCTTCCCGGGGCGGCTCGTGCTCGACGTGGGCGCGGGCTCGGGCCGCCACAGCTATCACGCGCACCGGCTCGGCGCGAGAGTGATCGCGGTCGATCTGGGCGAGGCAATCCATGTGGCGAGAAAGAATCTGCCGCCGGAGGTCCTGACCGTCCAGGCCGACGCCGAGCAGCTTCCCTTCGACGAGGGCACCTTCGATCTCGTTGCCTCGATCGGCGTGCTCCACCACCTTCCCTCGCCCGAGCGCGCCCTGCGGGAGATCGCCCGCTTCGTTCGTCCGGGCGGATACCTCCAGGTCTACCTCTACTGGCAGCCGCCCGTCCGATGGCACGGCGCTGCGCTCAAGCTCGTCTCTTCAATCCGCAAGGCGACGACCCGAATGCCGCGGCCACTGCTGCACGCGCTCTGCTATCCGCTGGCAGGCGCACTCTTCGCAGCCTTCGTCCTTCCCTATCGCGGCGCCCGCACGGTGGGCGGGCTCGATCGCCTCGCCGCCTCACTGCCCTTGAAGGCGTATGCCGACTACCCTTTCGAGGTCTTGGTGAACGACCAGTTCGACCGCTTCTCCGCTCCGCTCGAGCGCCGCTTCACTGCCGGCGAGGTCGAGGGCATGCTGCAGCGTGCCGGCCTCGAGGACGTGGTTGTGCTGGCGAACAACGGGTGGATCGGCAGCGGCCGCAGGCCCGAGCAGTCGGGCTGCTAGGGGCATGTGCGGGCTTGCAGGCTGGGCCGGCGCCGTGGCGGCCGATGAGCATGTCCTCCGCAGGATGTGCGAGGCCGTCCGTCACCGCGGCCCTGACGACGACGGCGCCCACGTCGTGCCGGGAGAGGTCGCGCTCGGCTTCCGGCGCCTTTCGATCATCGATCTCGTCACCGGCTCCCAGCCTCTGTTCAACGAGCGCCGGACGGTCGCTGTCACCTGCAACGGGGAGATCTACAACTTTCCCGAGCTGAAGGACGAGCTCCGGAGCAGGGGACACGAGTTCCGCACGCGCTCGGACGTCGAGACGATTGCGCACCTGTACGAGGAGCGTGGCCCCGCCTGTCTCGAGGAGCTGCAGGGGATGTTCGCGATTGCGCTCTGGGACGCGGAGCGCAAGCGCCTGATGCTCGCGCGCGACCGCCTCGGCGTCAAGCCGATCTACTGGGCGAGGGTGGACGGCGGGCTCCTCTACGGCAGCGAGCCCGGCGCGATCCTCGCCAGCGGTCTCGTCGAGCCGAGGGTCGACCCGGAGGCGATCGTCGAGTACCTGACCTTGCAGTACGTCCCCCCGCCGCGAAGTGGATTCGCCGGGATCCAGAAGCTCGCGCCCGGTGAGCGCCTCCTCTACGAGGACGGAGAGGTGACGATCGAGCGCTACTGGAGCCTGCGGCACCGCACGAACGGGAGGCCGATGGACGAGGCGGAGAGTCTGGACGAGCTCGACGAGCTCTTGCGGCAGGCCACACGCAGCCGGCTGATCTCCGACGTTCCGCTGGGAGCGTTCCTCTCGGGCGGGATCGACTCCAGCCTTGTCGTCGGCTACATGGCGGAGGCACTACCGCGGGTGGCAACGTTCTCGATCGACGTGTCCGACCCGCGGTTCGGGGAGGGCCAGTACGCTCGCCGCGTGGCACAGCTCTACGGCACGGACCACGAGGAGTTCTTGGTCGAGCCGGACATGCTTCCGCTCCTCGAGGAGATCGTGCGTCACCTCGGCGAGCCGTTCGCCGATTCCTCGGCGATCCCCACCTATCTCCTTTCGCGCATGACGCGAAGCCGTGTGACAGTCGCACTGTCGGGTGACGGTGGCGACGAGGCCTTTGCAGGCTATGTCCGTCACCAGCTCGCCACGGTGGCCGACCGCCTGGGTCCGGTGCCGCGCGCGGCCGCGCGCACGGCGCGGGCTGTGCTCCCGAAAGCTGTCATGGCACGACTGCCGCGCATCGATCGGGGGCTCGACGTGCTGTCGCGCTCGGCCCACGATCGCTACGCCGCCGTGATGGCGCATTTCGAGCCGGACCAGCTGCAGCAGGTCGCCGTGCCCGATTTCCTCGCCGCAGCGGGAGGCGCGCGCCGGGCCTGGGACGGGGTGCTGGCGCTTCCGCCCCTGAAGGGCGTCAACCGCTATCTCGCCCTCGACACGAACACCTATCTGCCGGGCGACGTGCTCGCCAAGGTCGACCGCATGTCGATGGCGCACTCGCTGGAGGTGCGCTCTCCGTTCCTCGACTACCGCGTCTACGAGCTCGCCGCACGCCTTCCCCAGGGTCTCAAGCTCCGCGGGCGGACGACCAAGTACCTGCTGCGACAGCTCGCGCGCAGACGGGGTGTGCCGGACGACCTGGTCGATCGGAAAAAGCGCGGCTTCGGCGTGCCGATCGGCGAGTGGTTCCGCGGCGAGTTGCGCAGCTGGGTGGAAGGGGTGATCCGGGATCCGCGAACGCGTGGACGGGGGCTCTTCGATCCGGCCGCCGTCGACCGGCTGCTCGACCAGCACCTCGGGGGCTCCGCCGACCACACCTACCGGATCTGGAACCTCGTCATGCTCGAGCTCTGGCAGCGGGCCTGGATCGACCGCGCGTAGTGCGGGCCGACTCGCCGGTGCGCGTGCCGCGCGTCCTATTCGCGATCGGGGGACTGCAAATGGGCGGAAGCGAGCGCCAGCTCGTCGAGTTGCTGACCCGCATTCATCCCGGGCGTGTCGAGGCGACGGTGGTGACCTGGGATCCGGTTGCGCACCCGGACCACGAGCAGCGTCTTCGAGACACCGGCGTGTCGCATCTTCACGTCGGAGAACTCCCAAGACGAAGGATCCTCCGTCCCCCTGCGGCGATGAGAAGTCTTGCGCGGATTGTCCGAGCGCTGCGCCCCGACGTCGTCTATCCCTGGCTGGAGCAAGCGGCAGCGCTGCTCACGCCGGTCGCGCGAGCGCACGGCATTCCGGTCGTGATCGCCCGCCGCAACACCTGCGGCGCCGGGGTCGAGCAGCGGAACCCGCTCTCGGCGATCGCAATTCGCAGCATCGAGCGGACGGCCACCCTCGTTACGGGCAACTCCCTCGCGGTTATCGATGCTGCTCGCCGGCGGAGCATCCCGGCCGAACGGCTACGCGTCGTGCGCAACGGACACGCGCCGGAACTCCCGCTTCCGCTCCCGCTAAACGGCCCGGTCGTGATCGGCTACGTCGCAGGTTTCCGTCGCGAGAAAGGGCACCTGAGACTCGTGGACGCGCTCGCCGCGCTGCGCACAGAGATCGAGTGGCGGGTCGATCTTGCGGGAGACGGCCCGCTGATGAGTACGGTCACACGAGAAGTCGGCCGGCACGGCCTCGCGGAGCACGTGCGTTTTGTCGGCGCGATCAGAGACGTTCGAGCCTTCTGGGCAGAGCGCTCGATCGCCATGCTCCTCTCCGACTACGAGGGATCTCCGAATGCCCTCATCGAGGCAGCATTCGCTGGGCGGCCTCTGCTCGGGACGAACGTCGCCGGAATCCCCGAGGTGATCGCGCCGGCCGGTGGTTATCTCGTCCCACGCGACAGCCCCACGCAGACTGCCTGGGCGCTCGCCCGTCTCATCGAGGACCGCCGCCTACGGCAGAATTTGGGCTCTGGGGCGCATCGCCAGGCCACCGCCCGCTTCTCGATGGAGGCCTTCGTCGCCGGTCACGTGGCGGCGATCCACGAGGCGCTGGTCGCGTGACTTGCGCCGATGTCGCGATCTGCCAGCCTCGGAACCTTCAATTCAAAGGCCGCTTCTCGTATCACAACTTTCCCCTCGTGCATCCGCCGCCAGGGAAGAGTTTCGCCCTATCCATACGGATGCTGCCGACTGCCGTTTGCGCAGCTAGAGCTGAGGATGGCCTACGACCTCCGCTGCGGACCGGTTGTCGCCCCGTCGGAGGCTGCCTCGTGCCCTCGGAGGGACAGCCATCTGGACCGGCGAAGCGGGCGGAGGAAGCGATCGCCGTACGCGGCGAAGAGGACATAGACGAGCAGTCCGCCACCCGCTAGGAACGCCGGCCAAACCGCCGCCCCTGCCGCGAATGAATCCGAGACCTCCTCGGCTGCAAAAAAGAACTCGGGAAGCGCGATTAACAGCGGTAAGAGCGCAAGCGCTCGCAACCGCGACACGAGAAGCAGGTACAACACGCCGAGCAAGCTCAGCGCAAACCCGAGCGCGGCGAGTATCGCGAAGTTGCCACCGCTCGCGAACGAGCCGATGGCTTGCGCCGCACCGACGACCGCGTTTCCTACGACTTCTCCGGCCGATCGATCAGTGAAGATGAATGCACCCAGCCCGACGGTGTCCTGCGAAGGAGCTGCTCCTTCTTCGAGGAGGTTCTCCAGATTGCGAGCCTGGGTAGCGCGAGCGTCCAAGTCCGCAACGAGGCTCCCTCCGCCCTGATCTGCGACACTCGCTCTATTCGGCGCCAGAATCAACGCGAGTATCAGCAGCCCTAGGCCAGCGATCCGCAGACGCTCTCCCCGGGGGCCGTAGAGAAGCGCGCAAAGAGGAATGCAGACGATGACCCCCGGAAGCCACAGGACGTCCGCGAGAACGGCTACCGCTCCGGCCGCAGCCAGGAGTATGACGGCCGGCAAGTTCGTCTCAGCGAGCGACGCGTGAAGCGCGTAAGCGAAGAGCGTGGCAGCGAGAATCAGTGTGGTCGTGCTGCTGCCGTCCGTAGCCGCCTCGCGGAACGAGCCGACGACGAGCGCAAGCAACACCGTCACAACCGCAGCCAATCGCCCCGCAACGCGGTTGCCGAGCGCGTAGAGTGCCGCCACCGCGGCGACTCCGATAAAGGCGCTCGCAGCTACAGCTCCAGCGTCGCCCTTTCCCGTAATGGGCATGAGAGCATGAAAGAGCTGAACGGTCAGCCCCGAAGCTGATCCGAACGACCCGGACAAAAGGCCCGATTGCAGATCAAGCCAGTCTGCCTGTGTGGCCAACGTCCAAACAGCAGGCGGGCGGAATGTGCCGATGTAGTCGACATTCGTCCAGAAAGTGAATCCCGCAATGGCTATGAGCAGAGGAAGTGGCCAATGCCGCCGGAGTCGGCCGAATAACTGAAGTATCGTCGAGGCGATCAAGCCGAGCCAGAGAGCAACGAGCGCTGGTGACGCTGAAGCCTGGATATCACTTGGCTCACGAACGAGAACGACGCGATCGAAGAACAGGGCGCTGGCGTCCCCATCGTTTCGAGCTGACACGCGGAGGACAAGGCGTCCGTCGCCAGCGACGTCGGTCACGTCGAATCTCTTCCCCTGCCACGTGCCCTGGCCGGGACTGCCGAGGAGCTGTCTCGATCCGCCGGAAGCTTGAACTTCGGCGGTCGTTTCCAGCGACGGCCCTCCGTACGTCCAGAGTTCCACAAAAGCCCTGTCGTCCTGAGCAAGGCGGACGCGAAGAGGGAGCGTGACCGTGCCGTTTGCGCGGCCTTGGACCGCGTAGCCGTTCCTGTCCTCCTCGACGGTTGTGCCGCGTGGATCGTCGACGCTCGATGCGCCGGACGTACGGAAGCGAGATCCGGTAGCGACCGCTCCCTTCGGCGTCGCGCCGATGCCCAGCTCAAGAACTTCCACGTCCTCTGCCGACGAACTCACGGAGATATCGGGAATGAGGATGGACGTCAGAATTACGGTGGCAACCATTAAGGCGGCCAGAGGCAGTCCTCGAATCAGTCTGCGCCGCCCCCGAAAGCGGTCACGACTCCGTTCGATCTTTTCGGCACTTTCCATACTGACGCGTGACACAGTCTTCTGACGCTGGTGCAGATCTCCTGTTGACCGAGGCTCGCCGAGACCGGGCGCGAGAGGCGGGTACCAGGCCGCCACTATACTCTATTCAAGGTGAAGCTCGTCATCACCATCCCGGCGCTGAACGAAGAACAAACCCTTCCGAAGACGCTGGCCGATCTTCCGAAAACAGTGCATGGCTTCGACCAGGTCGAATGGCTGCTCGTCGACGACGGAAGCGAGGATCGGACCTCCCAAGTGGCTCGCGAGGCGGGCGTACAGCACATCGTTCGGCACCCTCAGCGTCGCGGGCTTGCGGAGGCTTTCTCCACCGCTCTCGACGCCGCCCTTCGGATCGGCGCGGATGTGATCGTGAACACGGACGCAGACAACCAGTATTCCGCGTCCAGCATCGAGGAGCTGGTGCGGCCGATTGTCGCGGGCCGTGCCGACATCGTCGTTGGACAGCGTGTCGGCCGCGGCGTCGCTGCTTTCTCACGCTCAAAGAAAACGCTCCAGCGTCTCGGCAGCGCCGTCGTGCGAACCGCATCTGCAACTCAAATCCCTGACACCACGAGCGGCTTTCGCGCATACAGTCGAGAGGCCGCTCTGCGACTCAACGTACTCGGTCAGTACACGTATACCCTGGAGTCGCTCATCCAGGCGGGAAGAAGTGGGCTAAGCGTCATCTCACTCCCCGTCGAGACGAATCCCGCCACGCGGCGCTCACGACTATTCAGCTCGACTCCCGAGTACGTCGTCCGTAGCGCTGCGCAGATCATTCGCGCCTACGCCATGTACGAGCCGCTACGCACCTTTCTTTACCTCGCTGCAGTCGCCTTCATCGGTGGATCAACAATCTTTGTGCGGTTCTTTGTTTATTTTGTTTCCGGAAATGGCACAGGGCACGTCCAGTCGCTGATCCTGGGCGCCGTGCTCATGATGGTCGCCTTTCAGCTTACCGTCCTAGGTATTCTCGCCGACCTTCTCGCGGCGAATCGAAAACTGCTCGAGCGAGTACTGTTCCGAATCCGCTCCGCAGAAGCTCTTCAAGAGCAAGCGGATCTTCAGCTCACGAGCAACCCGCGTCCGTGACCCACAGCGCCTCAACCGTGGGCCCGGTCGGGAATGTCTACGACAAATACGGATCTAAGAACCCAGCCGTTCGCTTCCTCATGCGGCGGTTTCGCGCCCAGATCAGCGCTCACATCCGGTCGGTGGCACCGGAAAGCGTCCTCGATGCAGGCTGCGGCGAGGGCGTGCTGACGCGTGAGATCGCCGCAATGTTGCCGGGGTCGCGCCTCGTCGGTCTCGACGTGCCTTCGCCGGTCCTTCGAAGCCATTGGCGCGCTCACGGCGGCGCGGAATTCGTCGAGGGATCGATCTACTCGCTTCCCTTCGCGGCCGGCGAGTTCTCGCTCGTCGTCGCGCTCGAAGTCCTGGAGCATCTGGAGCGTCCCGCGGAAGCGCTCGTCGAACTTGCGCGCGTCTCCTCGGGCTGGCTTCTCCTAAGTGTGCCGCGGGAGCCGCTCTGGAGAGGGTTGAACATGTTGTCGGGTCGCTATCTCCCTGACCTCGGAAACACGCCCGGGCACATTCAGCACTGGTCCCGAGGGCAGTTCGAGCGCTTCGTGAACCAGGGCGGGGCGATCGCTGAGGTCAGCGGTCCTTTTCCCTGGACTGTCGCGCTCGTTCGAAGACGTCAGCCCCTTCCTTGACGAGACGGCGTGTGTGAGCGGCTAGCAGCGAAGCTGCCTCGGCCGCTGCCATAGAGCTTCTCGCCGGCCGTAATTCTGGGAGGTGGCCAGCCCACGGTAGGCCGAGGATCCATCTATTGGTCGCGAGCGGGCGCGGCTCAGGTGTAGCGGAGCGCAACCTGTCCACGTGGTCGACCACCAACGATGGGTGCTGTGGTCGCTTGCGGCCAAGCTCGGCTCGGACGGCACCGACTGCGGCCGCGGTCGGCTGACGATCGGTAAACCTCCTCGCCAAGGCGGCCTGAGGAGCTGGAGCGAAGCCGAGAAGGACGCGAATGCGCAACGTGCGTGGAGACTGTCGCACTCGTTCGGAAGCGCTAGCCGCTTGTTTGACGAGACGGCGTGCGTAAGCGGCGAGCAGCAAAGCTGCCCCGGCCGCTGCCGATTCTCTCGAGCTCCTCACTGGGCCAAGCGGGCGCGGCTCGGGTGCAGCGGCGCGCAACCTGTCCACGTGGTCGACCACCAGCGAACGGTGTGGTCGCCTGCCGCCCAGCTCGGCTCGGACGCGACCGACTGCGGCCACGGTCCGCCGAAGATCGGCAGATCTCCTCGCGAACCCGGCCTGAGGAGCTGTAACGAAGCCGAGAAGGACGCGAACCGTCTCGAGCGTGGCTTTCCCGCGCGCGCGTGAAGACCGTCGCGCTCGTTCGAAAACGCCGGCGGCTTCCCTGCCGAGACGGCGGGTGCGAGCGGCGAGCGGTGAAGCTGGAGCTGCCCCGAGCACGCCTTTCTCGCGCGCGCGTGAACGCTTTTCTAGCCGCGACGGTGACGGCTCGGTCCAGGCAAGCGCGGGACGTTTCCCGGATGCGGCGGAAGTGCCCACCATTACAATCGCCGCCGATCCGAGCACCCACTGCATCGGCAGCAGTTGGAGTGCGTAGCGCAGATTCCCGCCGTGCCCGACTACCGTGCCAAGAATGACAGCCACTCCCGCCGAGATGAAGGACCCGGCTAACAACTGGCTGCGTCGCGTCCCGAAGGCGAGGAGCAAGAGACCTGCCGCCGTCTGAACCGATAGGAACCACCAGATCGCGCTGAGATCGCTCACACCACTCCATACTCGGGCGAGAAACGCGCGGTTACCGTCGCCGACTGCCTCCGAAAGCTGCGCCCCGAGGTCGTTTTCCGGATCGTAGGGGCCTCGGAGCATCCGCCGGAAGTTCCGCCAGGTCTCGATCGCGTACCGTCCCGGATTCGCGCGAATTGCTTGGGAGGCGAGGCGCCCCTCCGCCTGCAGTGCCTCGTGGACTGTCATCCCGCTTGCGGTGAAGGCGTCACGAACGTCGATGTTCAGGCGGTGTCCCGCTGGCAACCGGTCTGCAACACGTCGCGCGAGGCGCCCTTCGGCTGAATCAGTCGGGATCGGAAGCCCGTCGCGCTCGAACGCCCGGTTGAAGAGGGTTTGTCCTCCCTGCGTGCTCAGCGTCATATGTCCGAACTGGACGGCGTTGCGCATGATCCACGGCGCGATCACGAGCACTAGGCCCGCGGCGACGGCAGCCGACCCGGCAAGCGTCTTTCTGAGACTGCGCGTGGAAAGTGCCAGCGGCAGCAGGCCTGCGAGCACGAGAAACTGTCCGACGGGCTTGACATAGGCCGCAAGTCCAAACACGGCTCCGGCCAGAAAGAGGGATCGTAGCGCGCCACGGTCGGCTGCCTTCATCAGTATGAGTGCTCCAAAGAACACGATCGCTCCGAAAAGGAAGTCCGCCAAGACGAAGTGTTCTGAATAAGCCATCGCAGGCGACAGCGCCGCCAGGGATCCGGCGAGAAGCGCCGTCAGCTTTCCGAAGAATCGCCGGCAGACCAGCACGACCGCCACGGCTACGAGCACACCGAGCAGGTGCTGGGCTACCAACACCGAGCGCTCCGGTGACCCGCCGAGTAGGTCTGCGAGCGCAATGAAGACCGGGTAGCCTGGGGTTCGGTAGTCGTCCAGAGGCGGCCCTTCGCCGTGCAGGTTTGCCGCGTAAGCCAGGTAGTCAGTGCTATCGCTGCTGGGCCAGTAAGAGCCGGAAAGAAGCGGAATCCTGACCGCGAGCGAGAGTGCTCCGACGCCGATCGCTAGAAGTCCAGTCTCCGCGCGCGCAGAGCGGTACCGCGCTTTGGAGGTGTTTAGCCGAGCAAACAGTTGCCCGACCCTCTGTGCGGCGGCTACACCACCTACGGGATAGGGATCGGGCGCCGCGAAAGCCAGAGCTCGATGGGCAGAGACGATCTCTTTGACGATGCGCTGAAGTCTCCCCGCCGGCCATACGGCAGCGACCGATACGGTCCTGAGCGGCTGCGCGACCGGTTGGCGCGCCTGCACTGTTCGCAGTACCTTGCCTGACGCTCGCAAACCACGGAGAGCCGCCCCGAGCACGCTCTGCATGGCCGGCCTCGGGTCGCGAAACGTTGCTGCAGCAGCCGTGGGCGAATGCTGCAACAGGGGGATGAGCAGGAGTCGGGATCCGGTGAGGGCCGTCCCAAGAGCCGAACGGAGGACGGAGAGCCTCGGGAGATGGGGCTCCGGAACGAGAGGCGGTGCGAGCGAGAGAAGGGTGGCAAGGGCACGGCGCCCGGCGGCCAGTCTCGCTGGCAAGTCCAGGTTCGCGGGTGCCAGTGCGCCAAGCTCGTAGGGCGGACCTCGGCGGGAGCACGCAAGCCCGAGCGCGACTCCCAGCGGAATCGACGTAGATGGAACAACGAGTGCGTTCACGAACATGAGGCCGACCCCGCCCGTTGCGAGGACGCCCACGACGCAGGTCCTGAAGATCCCGGCCGGGTGGCGTGCAATGCCGAGCGCACCGGCGAGCGCGAGCAGGGTCAGGAACACGACCCCGGGCGCGCCGAGCTCGCTTGCAAAGCGCATGTACTCGTTGTGGGTCGGGATCGCCCCGAGCTCCGGCTTTCGCGCTACCGCATACTCGGGGAAGGTCTCCCAGCCGACGCCGCGCAGCGGCTGCTCACGGAAGGCGCGAGCTGCAAGCTCGATTCCGTCGAGACGGGACTGGACGAAGTCCGCCTCCTCCCGCTCGTACTGCCTCGCCCCGGCCGCCGCCAGCGAGCCCTTCAGGCGGGTATCGATCGCGAGCTCTGTCGGGCCCGACGCGATCGAGAGATCGCGGATGAAGAACGTGGACGCTCCCCTGTTCTGCCAGAGGTAGAGGCGACCCGAGCGCGAATCTCGGCGAGGGATCCACCTCAGGCTGAAGCGCCGCCACGTCCGCGTGAGAACGACCGTCGTCGTCGCAGGCCCGTTGCCGAGGAGGTTGTCCTGCAGGCCGATGCTGAGTGGGAGGCGACTCTCCGCGGATCGCGCCGTCAGGCTCAGCCGGTAGCCGACCCCCTCCCTCGCGGCTCCAAAGGGGTAGCTCACGCCCTGGTTGAGGCCGGCCGACGTAACCGAGAGCACTCTGCCGCTCGCCGTGTTGGCGAGCCTTGCGTTGCCGTTCGCAATCAGCCCCTGGGGAGTCCCGTTCCAGCCGGAGCGGTCGATCGAGCTGAGCGCGTCGATGCTCCGGCCGAACTCGGCCTGCAGGCGCTTGTCGCTGTAGTACGGGTAGACGAGCGCCGCCGCCGCTCCGAATGCCGCCAGACCCACGACGAGCACGGAGAGCGCGCGAAGGCGTCCGCGCATGGTCAGCGCGAGGGCGACGAGCCCACCGATCACGGCTCCCACCGTCC
>Ga0136621_1001016_pt1 | contig 11255 bp, 13 predicted proteins | sample AntDryUQ445A2306_FD_104673 | JGI IMG/M metagenome (GOLD analysis project Ga0136621, IMG submission 104673) | Polar desert sand microbial communities from Dry Valleys, Antarctica - metaG UQ445A (23.06) | ecosystem: Environmental > Terrestrial > Soil > Desert | place: Antarctica: Dry Valley...
GATGCCCGTCCTCGTGCCGAACGAACGCGGGCTCGAGCGTGCCTTGGAAAAGGGAGTCACGCACATCGCGATCTTCGGCAGCGCCACCGAGACGTTCGCGCAACGCAACCTCAACCGGAGCCTTGACGAGCAGTTCGCGATGTTCGAGCCTGTGGTGACCCGCGCCAACGCGGCAGGCATGCAGGTGCGCGCCTACGTCTCGATGTGCTTCGGCGACCCATGGGAGGGCGAGGTGCCGATCGAGCAGGTGGTGAGCGTAGGCAGGCGGCTGTTCGACCTCGGCGCATCCCAGCTCTCGCTCGGGGACACCATCGGGGTGGGTACGCCCGGGCACGTGGCGGCGCTGCTCCACGCGTTCACCGACGCGGGCCTGAGCCCGGACAGCCTCGCGATGCACTTCCATGACACCTATGGCCAGGCCCTGTCGAACGCGGCTGCGGCGTTGAGGGGCGGCGTCACCACCTTCGACGCGTCGGCCGGCGGCCTGGGTGGCTGCCCCTACGCCGAGAGCGCAACCGGCAACCTCGCCACCGAGGATCTGGTGTGGATGCTGCACGGTCTGGGAGTGCAGACCGGGGTCGACCTGTCGCAGCTCGTCGCCATCAGCACGTGGATGGCCGAGCAGCTGGGACGGCCCAGCCCGTCGCGGGTCGTTGCCGCGCTGTCCGGCACCTGAGGTCATAGGGCACAATTCCTTCATGCCTCGTGTCGTCTATCTCCACATCGGTGCGCCGAAGACGGGCACGACGTACATCCAGGACCGCCTCGAACTCAACGGGCCGGTGCTCCGCCGGCACGGCATCCACTTCCCCGTCGGTCCGCTTGGTCTGCGAGCCAGTCATACGCACTTCCGAGCTGCCCTGGACCTGCTGGGCGCTGACTGGGGGGGGCCCTCGGGCCACGCCGAGGGTCAGTGGGAGGCGCTGATGAAACGGGTACGCCGGCTCGACGGAACGGTCATTCTCAGCCACGAGATCCTCGCCGGGGCCACTCCTGGACAGATCTCGCGGGCGATGGCTGACCTTGCCGGCAGCGAGGTCCATGTCGTCTACTCGGCGCGGGACCTGGCGAGGCAGATCCCAGCGGCCTGGCAGGAGAGCATCAAGCAGGGCCGCCGGTGGTCCTACAAGAGCTATCTGCGCAAGCTCCAGGCGCGACCCGACCTGAGCTTCTGGAAGGCACAGGGCCTACCTGACGTCCTGAGCCGGTGGAGCGCCGGACTGACCCCGGAACGCGTCCACCTGGTCACCGTCCCGTCTGCCGGCTCGCCCCCCGAACTGTTGTGGGAGCGCGTCCGCGGGGTGTTCGGAATCGAACCGGAGTGGGTGAGCCAGGACAGTGTCCGGGTGAACCCGTCGATGGGCGTCGCCGAGACGGCACTGGTCCGGCGGCTCAACAAACGGCTCCGGAGGTCCGACCTGACCAAGGAGGACCATCGGCTGCTGGTCAAGGAGATGCTGGTCCAGCGCAACCTCGCGAACCGCGTCAACACCAGGCGAGCGAGCCTGCCACCGAGGCTCTATCCATGGGCCCAAGGAGTCGTCGACGAGTGGATCGAGTGGGTCGAAGGCGCTGGGATCGACGTCGTCGGTGACCTGCGCGAGCTGCGGCCGGTGCAGCCCGACCCGGACGAGCGATGGGTCAACCCGGACCGGCCCGGCAGCAAGCCGATGGCCGACGCGGCGCTTGCGGCGTTGACGGCGATGACCATGGAGGCGGCCCGTCGTACGCCGACCGACCAGCAGCTGAGCCGACGCGTCGGCAGGGCCGCCCGCCGGCTACGAGGGCCGTAGCGGATGCCGCTGCCGACCCGGGCTACCCTAGCTTGCGCGGCAGCAGCTCGCTGTCGGCGTACCTGCCGATCTTCCACGTCGAGAAGCCGTCAGCCCCGGCACCGACCAGCCCACCGACGACGGGTACCCGCCGGCCAACGGTTGTGGCCACCCGTTTGCCGGCGACCTTGGTCAACAACTCGGAGGCAACCTCGGCGGCCATCACCTTGTCCAGGTGTGGGTCATGGGTGGGTGCCGTCGCCAGCGCCATGGGTGGCGCAGGCAGCTTCTTCTTCTGGACCAGTGACTTCACGGCATCCTCACCGAGCATGCAGGCAAGGATGGCGTTGCGGACCCGTGGGTCGTCGAGGTCGTAGCCGCGAAGGTGGGCGATGCCCGCGATCATGCGGCACTGGAGAACGGCGAGTCCCGCGATGTTCGCGGGGATGGTGAGCGCCGCGGTGACCAGTCCGCCGAGGTTTGTCAGGAAGCCCTGTGCGCCGGCGTAGCGGACGTGGTTCTCGATCACCTCGTGGATCGCCGCTTCCACGTTGCCGTCCTGCTCCTGGAGCTGCTTGTCGGCTGCGGCCGCCGCTCCCGGGAAGGGACCGGTGCCGTTGATGGCGCGTTGCAGGGCCTCGTGGACGAAGCCGGACGTCAGGTCCGGTGCCAGCCTTTGCACGTTGGGTGCGAGCCGCTTGCCGATCGCGCCGCCGATGCCCATCGCGTCCTCCTGCTTGTCGCCTGCTTGTTGTGAGTCTGAACCCTACGACGCCCGGTCAACGGGTAGAACGCACTGGTATTAGATGGGCCGGTGCCCACCGAACCGCCCGACCCGGGCTGGATCTTTCCCGACCCCGCGACGGCCGACGACGACGACCTGGTCGGCATGGGTGCTGACCTGGAGCCCGGGACCCTTCTCGCCGCCTACCAGCGGGGCCTGTTCCCGATGCCGATGGGTGAGGCTGGAGGGCCGATGCTGTGGTGGTCGCCGCTGCAGCGCGGGGTGATCCCTCTTGACGCGCTGAAGGTCTCGCGCTCGTTGCGACAGTCAGCTCGAAGCATGGAGATCCGCGTCGACACCGCCTTTTCCGAAGTGATCGCCGCGTGTGCGGAACCCACGAGGGACTCGGGCTGGATCGACGCGGACATCGTCGAGGCCTACACGCGGCTACACGATCTCGGCTGGGTGCACTCCGTGGAGACGTGGCAGGACGGCCGGCTGGTCGGTGGTCTGTACGGCGTGGCGAGGGGTGGCCTGTTCGCGGGGGAGTCGATGTTCCACCGTGTGCGGGACGCGTCCAAGGTTGCGTTGCTGGGACTTGTGGAGATCCTGCGGGACGAGTACGCCGACCGCCGGTTGCTCGACGTTCAGTGGCAGACCAGCCACCTCGCCTCTCTCGGCGCGATCGAGGTGCCCCGCCCGGCGTACACCCGGCTGCTGGCGAAGGCCCTGGAGCTTCCCCTCCCCGCTGCCTTCGGTTGAGATCCGGCCCCGTTTCGCGTTGAGATCCGCCCCGTTCCGCGTTGAGATCCGCCCCGTTCCGCGCGGCCCCCGAATCGGGCGCATCTGAACACCGAAAAGCACGGATCTCAACTGGGGGGTCAGACCACCTGCGGAGAGGAGCCCGTCTCACTGACCATCGGCCGACCTGCCGCCGCCCACTCGAGCATGCCGCCGTCGACGTTGACGGCCGTGCGTCCCTGGGCCCGGAGGTAGGCGACTGCCTTGGCCGAACGGCCGCCGATCTTGCACACGACCAGTGTCTGACCGTCAGGGACCTCGACAACCCGCGCGGGGATCTCCATCAGCGGAATGTGCTGGGCACCCTCGATGTGGCCGCGCCTCCACTCGATGTCCTCACGGACGTCGAGGACGTGGGTTCCCTCGGGCAATGGGTATAGAACTCCGGCGACATCGACGCTGGGGATGTTCTCCATGGTCACAAACTAGACCCCAGTCGGGACCGCCGCTACTTCAACAGCTTCGACATCCTGCGGTCCGCCAGGAGCTTCCCACCTGTCTGGCAGGTGGGGCAGTACTGCAGCGACGAGTCGGCGAATGACACCTCACGCACGGTGTCACCGCAGACCGGACAAGCCTGGCCCTTGCGTCCGTGCACGGCGAGGTGACTCTTCTTCTCACCCTTGAGCTCGGCCGCGGCCAGTCCCCGTGACCGTTTCACGGCGTCACCGAGGACTTCCCGGATCGCGTCGTACAGCACCCGCAGCTCCTCGTCGTCGATCGCGGAAGCCGGCTTGAACGGAGACATCCGGGCGGCGTGGAGCAGCTCGTCGGAGTAGGCGTTGCCGATGCCGGCGATCGTGCCCTGGTGCCGCAGGACCCCCTTGATCTGGGCCCGGCCCGCGTCGGTGAGAATCTGCCGGAACAGCTCCGGTGTGAACTCCTCAGAGAGAGGGTCCGGACCGAGACGCGCGATTCCGGGCACGTCGGCGAGGTCACGTACGACGTAGATCGCCAGGCGTTTGCGCGTGCCGGCCTCGGTGATGTCGAACCCTGACCCGTCATCGAGCACCACCCGCGCCGCCAGGGGGGACTTGTTGCTCGGTTTGGGCGGAAGTTTCGGCACCTCCTCGCGCCACCGCACCCACCCCGCGAGGGACAGGTGCACGGCCAGGTGGAGGCCGGATGCGCTGATGTCGAAGAACTTCCCGTGCCGGGTCACGTCGTCGACGAAAGCCCCGTGCAGCGCCGACAGTGGCGGGTCGAACGTCTTCAGGGCACTGAATGCGGCGACGTCAATGCGCACGATCGCACGGTCACGAAGACGTCCGCGCAGGTCGAGGGCGAGCGCCTCGACCTCGGGCAGTTCAGGCACCCGCCAAGCATAGGCGGCAGAGACCGTATGCATCCGGCTACTGACAAGACGCCGCGATCGCGCGAGGATGACAGCATGCACAGCGCAACGCCCCTACCGACTGCGGGCGAGGTCTTCCTCGACGCTCGCGGTGGGGCGCGTGCCCTGCGGGTGTCCTGGCACACCGAATCCGGCGTCGTCGTCCTGTCAATGTGGCGCGACGGCACCTGTGTGGCCAGTTTCCGACTCGACATCATCGAGGTGCCCGAGCTCATTGCCGTGCTGAGCCAAGGTCTGGCCCGGGCCTACGACGACACGCGCCGGGGCTACCTCTCCGACGTCCGCAGCGCCGGCTGACTCTGGACCTGGGAGATCCACCAGTTCCAGGTGACCCTGGATCGGATCGCGGCCAGCAGACCGGAACGTTCGACGGTGCTTTCCGCCTGCGTGGCGTTGGCAAGACCGTGCTGCTCAACGCGCCGCCGACGCCGCGCGGCAGGACGCAGTCCATCGGTGCGGACAGATGGCACGATGGAGCCGTGAGGGAGGGCGACCGGAGACCGGTGCGACCCCAAGTGGTCGCGCACCGGGGTTCGAGTCATGCCAACGCCGAGCACACGCTCGGTGCGTACGTCGCCGCCCTTGATGAAGGAGCCGACGGCCTCGAGTGCGATGTGCGGCTGACCGCGGACGGACACCTGGTGTGCGTGCACGACCGCCGGATCGACCGTACGACGAACGCACGCGGAGCCGTCTCCACGATGGATCTCGCCCAGCTCGATGAGCTCGACTTCGCGTCCTGGAAGAACCCCTGGAGCAGCTTCGACGACGAGTTACTGGAGATTGACGAGGAGACCAATAAGGTCCTCACGTTGAAACGGCTGTTGGAGGCAGCTGCCGGATACGAGCGTCGGGTCGACCTGGCTATCGAGACGAAACACCCGACGAGGTACGCCGGTCTTGTCGAGCGCCGGCTGGTGGACCTGCTGGACTCGTTCGGATGGGCAGGCGAGAACTCGCCTGCGAGGGTGATGAGCTTCTCGCTGGTGGCACTGAACCGGGTCAAGAAGCTGGCTCCCGACCTAGACACGGTGCTGCTGGTCGACCACATGTACACCTGGCAGGTCGGCAGGAAGCTGGTGGCGCAGGACTGGATCGTGGGACCCGGTATCCATCTGCTGCGCGCGAACCCGCGTTTTGCCAGACAGCTGCGACGCAAGGGCCGGCGGATCCACGTCTGGACGGTGAACACGCTTGCCGATCTCGATCTCTGTGTTGACCTCGGTGCGGAAGCGGTGATCACGGACAGACCGGCCGATGCACTCGCTCACCTGGACGGTCGGGTTTGACGCGGCGGCCTGAGGGAAGGCTGTCTATACAGGCAGACGTTCCAAGGAGGACGGAGCGTGGGCACACGCACAGCGCGCACAGATCACGCACCCGTGCACGTACGCGTGCCGTTCGCGGCGTCTTCGGTCGCCGTCGCTCGTCTACGCCTCAAGCAGTGGATGGCCGAGAACGGCAGCTCTCGCGAACACATCGAGGACGCCCGGGTCATCGTCTCGGAGCTCGTCACCAACGCTGTCCGGCACGCACGGCCGCTGCCCGACGGGAACATCTTGATCACCTGGCGGGTCGAGGGCCTTGAGCTCGAGGTCGCGGTCACCGACGGTGGAGCACCGACATTTCCGCGGAAGGTCAGCGCGCCTTCCACTGCTCTCGCCGGACGCGGCATGGCGATCATCGAGACACTCGCCCTCTCCTGGTGGGCCGAAAGGACGCGCTCTGAGTCCACGGTCCGCGCCCGCCTGTCGATGGCCTGAGGACCGCTCAAGTAGCCTTCCCGTTCATGGGAAAGAGCTCGCGAGTCAAAGCAAGGACAGAGCAGTCGGCCGGCGAGGTCGGGCCCCGTCAACCCTGTCCGTGCGGATCGGGTCGGCGCTACAAGGCCTGCCACGGCAGTCCTTCGGGCCCTCCACCGGCCTATGTCGCTCGACCCTTCGAGGGTCTGGCGAGCGAGTGCGATGTCGTCGCTCTGCGCGAGCTGGTCCCCTCCGCCACCGCGCCGCTGCGGCTCGCCGAGGGCGTGGACAGCGACCGGAACGTGCTCCTGTGCTCCCTCCTGCCGATGGCCGCACCTGCGCTGGTCCGCGAGGACGGCACGATCTGGCTCGGGCTCCAAGTGCAGCACGGGTTCGGTGACCCGAGCCGTGACCTGGCCGCCGTACTCGAGCTTGCCTTGGAGGCCGAGCCCGGATCCGCCGTCGGGCTCACCGACCCCCCCGGTCCAGGCCGGAGGTTCCAGGACATGGTCACGAACGAACCGCTGGACCTGACCGTGCACGAGGGGTTTGACTTCTGGCTCGCCGACATGGAGGACCCAGACGGCAGCCTGAAGGCGTCCCTCGAGAGCGCGCACGCGGCCGCCAACCCGACTCTCCGGTTGGGATCAGTGGAGGCGGCGTACTGGACCAGTGTCGGCACCAAGGAGCACCTGCGTTGGGTGATGCCGTACGACGAGGAGGCACTGTTGTCCGCGCTGGCACGGCTGCACGCCGCGGACAAGGACCGGATCGCCGACGACTCACGTCTTGTCGGCATGTTCCGAACCCAGGGCCTGCTCGTCCCGGTCTGGGACCTGTCGGTGGGCACGGGTGCGGAGGTCCTGGAGGAACCCGCTGCCCGGTTCGCCGAGGCGCTCGACGAGGCGTTGGCAGACCAGAGTCCGCTGACGCCGAAGGAACGGTCCGCGAGGTCCGGCCTCGCCAACCGGCAGCTCACTATCCGGTGACCTGACTCGGGTCAGAGCCTGGTCCGGGCAGCGTTGAGGCTGACGAGCCGGGTGACGACCATCGCGATGTAGAAGATGCCTGCGAACTGCTCGATCATCACGATGCTGCGCGCATGGCTAGAGACGGGAAGGATGTCCGAGAGCCCCGTGCTGGACAAGATGGTGAACGACAAGAAGAGGAGCTCCATCCAGGTGCGCGCGCCGTCTTCGGTGCTGGTGAAGCTGCCGGGATCAACCGCCTGTAGTACGACGTACACATAGGCGAACGCCCACGCCAGCAAGGTGAAAACCGCTCCGATCGCGAACAGCTCGTCGGTGCTCACGTGGGAGTCCTCCAGCATGTACGCCATCATGCTCACCGCGGCGTAGAAGTAGAGCACCGCCTCGAACCCGGCTGACCAGGCGAACAGGTTCGTCTCGTCGGTGAAGGTCTGGATGAGCAACAGCGCCATTGCGGGCACTGCGATCAGCACGCTTACCCAGGACAAGAACGGCGTGGCGCGGATGGCGAGCACGGCCAGCGCGAGGACCAGGATCCCGAAGATCGCGAAGGCCGCCCGCCCCGGGCTGGTGTTCTCCATGAACGGGTAGAGCAGGACGCCCAGGAGCTGGGCTAGGAGCAAGAGGGCACATGGCGTCCTCTTGAAGAAGGAGAAGACTCGCACGGGCACAGCGAGCATCTACACGTCGTCCCGTAGGATCGGGCAGGACATGCAGCGTGGGCCGCCACGGCCTGAGCCGAGCTCGGAGCCGGCGATCGCGATGACCTCGATCCCGGCCTCCTCCAGACGTGAGTTCGTCTCGATGTTCCGCTCGTAGGCCACCGCCACCCGCGGCGCGATCGCCAACGTGTTGTTGCCGTCGTCCCACTGCTCCCGCTCGGCAGTCACGGGATCGAGTCCGGTGTCGATCTGGTGCAAGGTGTCGATGCTCATCGCCTTGGCCGCGGCCACCAGGAACGGCTCCGCGTCTGCGACCTCGAGCACGAGGTTCCGGTCGGCCGCCGCACGGCGGTCCGTGCAGGTTACGGAGTACGCCTGCAGCTGGTCGGCGACGTTCGGGTACATCACGATCTTGTCGACATCGACCATCGTGCAGACCGTGTCGAGGTGCATCGTCGCGCGCTCCTGGGCGATTGGGACCGCGAGCACCGTGTGCGCAAGCCCGGCGGCGAGCACCTGTCGCGCCAGTCTTTCCGCTCCGGCCGGCGTGGTGCGCTCCCCCACCCCGACGGCGATGACGCCTGGCGCCATCAGGAGTACGTCGCCACCCTCGACGTGCTCGTGCTGCCAGCCGTGGATCGTGGGCGTGCCGGTGAAGCGCGGATGCCTCGTGTAGATCAGCTCGGTCAGCTGGGTCTCGCGCTCGCGGGCGGGCATGGCCAGCGACGTGATCGCGACCCGGTCCTGGATCCAGACACTCGAGTCACGCGTGAACAGCAGGTTCGGGAGCGGGTCGATCACGAAGTCGTCGTGCGTGAGCAGGCTGGTGACCAGACCGTGCCCGCCGCGAACCTCGTCGTTGCGGACACCGGCGGTCAGCAGGGTGGCGAGCTCCTCGGGGCTCTGGTCCTGCAGGGCTCGGTTCAGGTAGCTGCGCAGGGTGTCACCGAGGTGGAGGCTCGACATCGCGCCGGCGATCGCATGCTCGCGGGCGTCGGGACTCTCCAGTGTCTCGACGAGAAGGTCGGTGAGGTAGAGGACCTCGACGGCGCGGTCGCGTAGTGCCTGGGCGAACGCATCGTGCTCGTCCTGCGCCCGTGCCACCCAGGGGATGCCGTCGAAGAGGAGCTTGTCGTTGTTGCGGGGGGTGAGCCGCTGGAGCTCGGGGCCGGGCCGGTGCAGCATCACCGTGCGGAGCCGGCCGACCTCGCTTCCGGCTCCCACCTCGGAGCCTGCCGAGAGTTCCGCTGCGCCAGTGTTCGTCATAAGCGGCAGCGTATCCATTCTTGGCAAGAATCAGGACACGACCAGAAGCTCGTAGAGGGTCACCGCTGCCAGGATCAGGCAGACAGTGCCGCCGAGGTAGTGCAAGACGGACAGCCTCACGTGGCGCAGCAGGAGCCGACCGGAAAGGACTGCCAGTCCCGAAACAGTCAGCAACGCCCCCCATGCGCCGAGAAAGACGCTGACATGGTCGTCGAACCTGGCGACCATGCTGATGGTCAGCAGCTGGGACAGGTCACCCCACTCGGCGGCGAAGAGGACCAGGAATGATGCCGCGACCGCCTTGAGCCCGGTCTTGGGGTCGGTCGCCTTGGCGGCGTACTCCCGCTCCTGCGCCCGCTCCTCGGCGTCGGCCCGCGGAGCTGTGCGGATCAGCACGATCGCACCGAGCACGAAGATCACGGCCGAGACGCCCCGGATCAGGGTGTCGGGAAGGAAGGTGGCGAGCTTGCCGGCAGCCACCGCGACGAGGGTCTGCACGAAGAACGCAAGCCCGACGCCGATCCACACCAACAGCGGACGGTACCTCGTCGACAGCACGAGAGCGGCGATGAACGTCTTGTCCGGCAGCTCGACAAGGAAGATCGCCCCGAACGTGACGAGGATGACGGCCAGGTCCATGGATCGGCCGGCTCCTAGCGGGTGAGGGCACGGCTGGCTGCGACCGCGTCCGCGAGCACGTCCTTGACCGGCCGCTTCGTCGCCTCGGCGACCGCCGCCACGTCGTCGTACTCCGGCTGCACGGTCACCACGGCGTCGTTCTGCAAAGCGAGCTTCACCTGGACCCTGTGGCCGGCGACCGAGACAACGCGGATCTCGCGTTTCAGCGCGTGTTTGACGACCGCGGTCTCGCGGACTCCGATCGTCGAGGTCTGCCGGAAGAGCTCGGTCCTGACCTGTCCAGCGAGCTCAGCGGTGACGAGCACCGACAACGTGTGGGCGGGACGGCCCTTCTTCATCAGGATCGGGGTCAACCAGGCATCGGAGGCACCGGCGTGGAGGAGCGAGGCGATCACAGTCGGCCACAGCCGCGGGTCCAGGTCGTCGACGTTGGTCTCGATCACCAGCGACGCAGTGTCCGGTGGTGCCTGGCCCGCGGGCTCCCCGATGAGCAGACGCAGGATGTTCGCCTGCCCCTCGGGGTCCCGGCCGCCGGCGCCCGCGCCGATCTGAGCCACGACCATGAGCGGCTGAGCGCCGAACGACGTTGCGTTGCTGACCAGGAGAGCAGCACCGGTGGGGGTGCACATCTCCAAGGGGACGGGGCCGGCGTACGACGGTGCGCCCCGCAGCAGTTCTGCGACGGCGGGAGGCGGCACCGGCATCGTGCCGTGGGTGCCCGTGATCGTGCCCGAGCCCACAGCCACCGGAGATACAACCAGCTCCTCCAGGGCAAGGTGCTCAAGACCCGCGCAGACTCCCACGACATCGGCGATGGCATCGAGGGCACCCACCTCGTGGAAGTGCACCTCCTCGACAGGGATACCGTGCGCCGTCGCCTCCGCTGCGGCCAGCCGATCGAAGGTGGTCTCCGCTCGTCGACGGGCACCAACGTCTAGATCGGCGTCCGCGAGGAGCACGCGGATGTCGCGCCAGGTCCGGGAGGTCCGACTCTCGGCGGTCTCGACATGGCAGCGGGTGGCGGCGAAGCCGTTGCGTGTCACGGTTTCAGCTGAGAGCGCGATGTGCTCAGGAGCGACCGCTTGCACGGATGACGCGAGAACGTCGACCGGCACACCGGCGCCGATGAGGGCGCCGAGGAGCATGTCTCCGCTGGCGCCCGAGCCGGCATCTACCCAACCGATCATCCCGCGTTTCCGTTCGCGCGAGACGTCTCGCGTTCATCCGGGCGCCTCGCGTTGCGGGCGACCCGGGCGGCGAAGACTCCCGCGCCGAACCCGTTGTCGATGTTCACCACCGTGACGCC
>Ga0136621_1001017_pt1 | contig 11251 bp, 12 predicted proteins | sample AntDryUQ445A2306_FD_104673 | JGI IMG/M metagenome (GOLD analysis project Ga0136621, IMG submission 104673) | Polar desert sand microbial communities from Dry Valleys, Antarctica - metaG UQ445A (23.06) | ecosystem: Environmental > Terrestrial > Soil > Desert | place: Antarctica: Dry Valley...
TCCGAATCCTATGGTTTACTAATGATAAAAATATTGCCTCAGGGTATGATAGGGCTTGTCATCGCTTCCTTATTTGCTGCCACCATGGGCATGACTTCTTCAGATGTAAATACAATTGCTGCGGTCATCACCAGAGATATACTTCCGGTTGTTTCCAACAGGTTTCGTAATGATAAACATTCGCTACGCACTGCCCGCATCACTACTTTTATTTTTACGCTGGCAACTATAGCTATTGCACTTAATTATGAAAAGTTTGGTGGAGTGCTTGGGCTTATTGTTAACTGGTTTGCAGCTCTGTTGGGACCAACTTCTATGCCTTTACTATTTGGTCTGCTTCCGGTGTTTAAATCCTGTGGTCCAGGAGCAGCTATTTCTTCGATTGTTGCCGGATTAGTCACCTTTATCATTGCAAAGGATATGAATTTAAGCAGCCTGGCACTTGAAGTAGGTTTGCCTACAATGGTTTCAGCAATTGTATTTATTGGAATAGGGCTGACTACCAAAACAGTACCTGTTAAAGTAACCAATCTGATGGCTGTTCTTAAAAGGAAAACATAGAGCAAATTGCTTATGGAAACAAAAATTTATAAGGAAGATAAAGTTGTTACCTGTATCAATTGTATTACAGGAAAAACAGAAGAATTAATATTTGAGGGTGACAAGTTTATGAGTATAGCTGAAACAGAAAGTAGTGGAAATACTATTCCATTTATTGGCCCTGGCTTAATTGACTTACAGATAAACGGAATCAACGGAATTGAATTTAATAATCCTTCCTTAACCAGGGAAGATATTGTTAAGGCAACTTATTATTTATTAAGTAAAGGGATCACTACTTTTCTGCCAACTGTAATTACTAATTCAGATAAAAACATCCTGGAAATTGTTCGTACAATTTACATGGCATGCATATCAGATGCAATTGTAAATGATTGCATTTGGGGTATTCATTTGGAAGGGCCTTTCATTTCTCCTGAGGCCGGTACTAAAGGCGCCCACGATGAAAAATATATTAAACCTCCTGATTGGAAACTCCTAAAAAGATTTCAGGAAGCAGCAGGTGGAAAAATAAAATTGATAACTATAGCACCGGAATGGGAAGGCTCCCGCTCATTCATAGAAAAATGTAAGGACCACGGTATTCTTGTTTCTATAGGACATTCAATGGCGAATTCAGAACAGATTAGTATGGCAGTTAAAGCCGGGGCGTCTTTGTCCACTCATTTAGGCAATGGTGTTCCTTTGCTATTACCCCGCCATCCCAACATCATTTGGGATCAATTGGCTGCCGAAGAACTGTACGCTTGTATCATTACCGATGGAATACATATCCCGGATTCATTTATAAAGGTGGTGATAAAAAATAAAGCGAAAGCTGCCATAATAGTAAGCGATGCTACCTGTTTTGCAGGAATGCCTTCGGGAGAATATCAAAATCATATTGGGGGTACGGTAATAGTAGATGAAGAAAAAAGAGTATCTCTCAAAAGCTTCCCGGGGCTGCTTGCAGGAGCAGCTAAAACATTGTTAGAAAATGTTGAATATCTTCTAAGTAAAAATCTTGCAACACTTAGCGAGGCGTGGCAGTTGGCATCTGCAAACGCAGCAAAAATGTTAGCGAAAAACGACGATGCTTTCAATTATAAAAATGATAAGGTGATATTTCAACTAAATGGAAAAGAGATACAGGTTATGACGGTAATAAAAAATGGAGAGATTGTTTTTGACCAATAATTCTTACAACAAATTAATTTTGAATATTGAAAAGGCAGTTTGGGTTTGGCATAGTAGGAGCAGGAGTAATTTCAGACATTCATGCTATGGCTATAGATTCCATAGAGAATGCCAGGTTGGTTGGAGTATATAGTATCAACAAAAACAAATCAGAAGCATTTGCCTTAAAGAATAATTGCACTGCCTACCACACTTTAGATGCATTGGTAAATCTTCCTGAAATAGATATAGTATGTATTTGTACACCTTCGGGAATACATCTTGATCCCGCAATTAAATGTATTGAAGCCGGTAAGCATTGCCTGATTGAAAAACCATTAGAGGTAACGCTTGAAAAATGTGATAGAATAATTGAAGCGGCAAATAAAGCAGGCGTAAAAACAGGCGTTATTTTTCCCTCTCGTTTCTATGAAGCGAGTAAACAGGTAAAAAAATCAATAGATGAAAAAAGGTTTGGGGATTTGGTATTGGGTGATGCTTATGTAAAATGGAACAGAAGCGCCGGCTATTATAAATCTTCTGCCTGGAGAGGTACATGGGAATTTGATGGTGGCGGGGCACTTATGAATCAGGGTATTCATTCTGTAGATTTATTACAATGGTATATGGGGCCTGTGGAATCAGTTCAATCTGTTACTGCTAATATCCGGCATAAAGGAATTGAAGTGGAAGATACTGTTGTATCTACCTTAAAATTCGCTAATGGAGCATTAGGAACGATCGTATGCTCTACTGCTGTTTTTCCAGGCACTTTAAAACGTATTGAGGTAATGGGTACAACAGGAACAGCCATCCTCGAAGAAAGTAATTTAATAAAATGGCAATTTGAACCGGAAACCAGCGACGATAAACTCATCATAAATGCAATGTCGGGAGGTAATGTTTCGCACGGTGGTGTTTCCAATCCTGCTGACATCAATTTTAAAGGACATCAAAGTCAGATAGAAGATATGATACATTCAATTGAAACAGGAGACAAGCCTTTAGTTGATGGCGTTGAGGGGCGTAAATCAGTGGCAATTGTACTTGCAATTTATGAAAGCGCCCGTTCCGGAAGGATGGTTAGATTGCCAGGTTCTTAGTAGTTAACTAATCAGTTTTAAATTAATATTACAAGTAGAGAAAATGATACAAGTAGCAAAATTGCCTGCCAATAAATTAAAACTTAGAATTTATGAAACCCGCGTACAAATGGGTGCTGAAGCGGCTAAAGATGCAGCCGAAAAAATAAAAGAATTACTGTTACTAAAACAAGGATTTATAAATATCATTTTTGCCGCAGCACCTTCTCAAAATGAATTTCTTTCTTCTCTTTCGCAGGAGAAAGATATAAATTGGAGAAGGGTAAATGCATTTCACATGGATGAGTATGTTGGCTTAGATAATAAAGCTCCGCAAACTTTCGCTCGTTTTTTAAAAGAAAGTATTTTTGAAAAAGTGTCTTTAAATGAAGTGCATTACATAAATGGAAATGCGGAAGACCTGCATGCTGAATGTCTTCGATATGCAAAACTGCTAAAGGAATATCCTGCTGATATTGTATGCATGGGCATTGGTGAAAATACTCACATTGCATTCAATGATCCTCACAGTGCTGATTTTAATGATCCGCTTATGGTAAAAGTGGTTACCCTGGATGAACTTTCCCGGCAGCAGCAGCTACATGATGGTTGCTTTACTCACTTGCAGGATGTACCCACTTCCGCAATTACACTTACCATTCCGGCCTTGCTTCAGGCAAATTCAATTTATTGCATAGTGCCTGGTAAAAAAAAGGCAAGGGCAGTATTTCATACTTTGAATAGTGAAGTGAATGAAAATTATCCTTCAACGTCACTCAAAAAACATAGCAATGCTACCCTTTATTTAGATATGGATAGTGCATCTGAATTGTAAAGCGTTGTTTGTTATTTAAAGAGATTAACATAGGAATACGTCAGGAAAAAATTATTTCCGCTTTTTTATTTAATAATTTTTTTTGGAATTTATTATACAACTTTTTCATAAATTGGAAATTGAAAACCCGGCTACTTTTATACCTTAAGGGTTAATATAAAAACTATCAAATGAAATCTATAGAAAGGCGTTTACCGCAAGAAATTGATAAATCATTTATAGTCTTTAACGAAGTGGGGCCTTATTTCCCTTATCCCTGGCATTATCATCCGGAGTATGAATTGGTAATGATCAGAAGAAGTACAGGTCGTCGTATGGTGGGCGATCATATTGGCCATTTTGAAGAAGGAGACCTGGTGTTTATGGGTTCACTGATTCCGCATGTATGGGTGAATGACCCGGAGTTTGTTCAGGGGAAAAAAGAATACCTGGCCGATGCAATCGTTATTCAGTTTGTTGACAATTTTTTAGGTCAGACCTTTATGCAAATTCCAGAAATGAATGAGTTCCGGCAGTTCCTGAAAATCTCTGATCGCGGCATGGTGATAAAAGGTAAAGCCCGTGAAAAAATCAATGCGTTGATGGAAGAAATGTTGCCTAACAATGGTCTTCAGCGCCTTTCTTCTTTATTTAGCATTTTTGATATTTTATCCGGGTTAAAAAAATCGGAATACGAGCTGCTGGCAAGTCCGGGCTCGTTACAAAATATTAATAGTAATACCTCTGATCATTTCAACAAGATCAATGAGTATATCATGCGTAATTTCTATGAAGATATTTCGCTGCCTGAAATTGCTTCGGTAGCAAATATGGCCGTTACTACGTTCTGCAACTTTTTTAAGGAACATTACCGGGTAACTTTTGTGGAGTATTTAAACCGTGTGAAAATCGGGTATGCATGTAAACTTTTTTCAGAAAATGATGTGAATGTGGTAGAAGCAGCATACAAATCGGGGTACAACAATCTATCAAATTTTAATAAGCAGTTTAAAAAATTAAAAAACATGACTCCCAGCGAGTATCGGAAAAAGCTGGAGATGGAAGCATAGACAATAACTACAATACGAAATTTAGTAAAAGCAAATGCGATGCTGCATTTGCTTTTTGTTTACACCACGTAGATTGATGCTGTTAATTTTTAAAAACGATCTGTAAAAGGATTGCTTTCTAATACGCTAGGAATATTTTAGAACCTTTTTTATTTAACTGTAACACAAAATAAGTAAGCTTTTTGTCATAACTACTAAGCTATCTTTATACTTCATCCGGTATTTGATGGCCATGTACAAAATTGAAAACGAAGAAAACATAGATACCCCTGCTTTACTGGTATATCCCCAGCTGATCAAACAAAATATTTTAACTGCGATTCAACTGGCTAATGGAGCTTCTGCGCTTCGGCCTCATGTAAAAACACATAAGTTGGCAGAAGTAGCTGTGATGATGTTAGAAGCTGGCATTTCTAAATTTAAATGTGCTACCATAGCCGAAGCGGAAATGCTTGCTATAGCCGTCGCTAAAGATATTTTGCTGGCTTACCAGCCTACAGTCATAAAAGCAAAACGTCTGTTGAGATTATGCCAAAAATATGCAGATGCAGTCTTTTCCTGTGTGGTTGATAATGAAAAAACTATTCACCAGTTGTCTGCCATTTTCAATGGTCGTGTATTACCGGTTTATATTGATCTGAATGTGGGTATGAACAGAACAGGAGTTTTACCTGAAAACGCTTATTCTCTTTTCCATGCTTGTCAATCCGTCGAAAATATACAGATAGCCGGCATTCATGCCTACGAAGGGCATATACATAATACCAACGTTGTTATTCGGAAAAAGGAAGCGGAGGAGGCGTATGCCCTTGCAAATACGCTAAAAGAAAAGCTGCAAAAAGAACTCCGTTATCCATTGAAAATTACAATCGGCGGCTCGCCCACTTTTCATTTATACCCTCAGAATCAGAATGTAGAATTAAGCCCCGGAACTTTTGTTTTCTGGGATGAAGGGTACCGGTCAACACTACCCGACCTGTCTTTTACAATTGCTGCTATTATTATGGTAAGAGTAATTTCAATAATAGATGATCATAAAATATGTGCAGACCTCGGCCATAAGTCCGTTGCATCAGAAACCCCGTTTCCCCGCATTAAATTTTTAGGTATAGAGGCGGAAGCAATTACGCATAGCGAAGAGCATTTGGTAGTTTCTGTTCCGGATACAGGCACACACTTTATAGGTGAGGTATGGTATGGTGTTCCGTTTCATATTTGTCCTACTATTGCTTTGTATGATTTCGTTTATGTAATAGAAAATCAGCGTGTAAAAGACACATGGAAAGTAGTGGCAAGAGACCGGGTAATAACAATTTGATTTCTATGTCTGAGGTTAAACTAAGCTAAATAGAGTTAAAACGGAATAGGCGATTTATTTAACTGCAGGATCAGGAGCTTTCAGGTTTGAATCCTTTCGCGGTCACCACACAGAATTGAGCAGCATTACCGCTGCTCTTTTCGTTTTTAGAACCGCTGAAACCCCTGCCACCATTGCATAGGAGCGTTAGTACCTCGTTCGGTTCCATGGTTTGAAGAGGATTATCAGAGAATACCAGTTTTTCAGGAAATATCAAACCAAGCATTTTTTGCTTGTTTTCCAAACTTGCAGCACTGTAGTATTTGTCCAAGTTGCTAAGTAATGAAAACCCATAACGGTATCAAAAAAAATAGAAAACGTTACCATTCCCAATGGTATGGCATGGAGTTTAAACCAACAAACTTTTTATTTTATTGATACACCCAGTTACGAATAGTGGCATACGATTATGATAAAAATACCGGCAGCATCAGCAATAAAAGAACCATTATAAAAATTGCAAAAGAAGACGGCTTTCCTGATGGAATGACGATTGATAGCGAAGGAATGCTTTGGATAGCAAATTGGGATGGATGGCAGGTAACCCGCTGGAATCCTGCAACTGGAGAAAAAATAGTTGCAATAAAATTGCCCGTTGCTAAGTGACTTCCTGCAGCTTTGGGGGTAAATTTAGAAGATCTATACATTACATCTGCCAAAATAGGGCTTAGCGAAAATGAATTGGCGCAGCAACCCCTGGCAGGTTGTCTTTTTGTAATAAAAGATTGTGGGTTTAAAAGTATTGCTGCTGTTGAATTTTAAAATATATTAAATAGGCAAACAATTTTTTCACAAACATTTATTACAACAAATGAAAATTCTTAATTACAAACAAAACAACAAATTAGTATCCGGTATTGTTACTGACAAAGGTATAGTTGGTATGAATGGCTCAGCAGATTCATCAGGCCATTTTACTACAGAAGATGTAACAGCAATAATAAATTCTGCTGATAAATTTTTAAATTCATCTGAAATAATTGCAGAATCAAATCTGGAAATTGGCGCTTGTGTATCCAGTCCTTCTAAAATTATTTGCATAGGATTAAACTATCGCAGGCATGCTGTTGAAAGCGGTATGGCAATACCTGAAGTGCCCATAACGTTTACAAAATATAACAATACGCTCACGGACTATGGCAATGATATTCCGCTTGGCGTACAAGGAGAGCAATTTGATTATGAAGTAGAGTTGGGAGTAGTTATTGGAAAAAAATGTAAAAATGTTTCAAAAGAAAATGCTTTAGATTATGTGTTTGGTTATTGTGTAGCAAATGATCTTTCGTGCAGGGATTTGCAGTTTAAAACATCGCAATGGTTAATAGGAAAAAGCCTTGATAGTTTTTTGCCATTAGGAAAATATTTAGTGACGGCCGATGAAATACCTGACCCGCAAAATTTACAACTTACTTGCACATTAAATGGCGAGTTGAGGCAAAATTCAAATACTGCCGATATGATTTTTTCTGTAGCAGAGATCATAGAATTTTTATCAAAATACATGACGCTGGAACCAGGTGATTTAATTTTAACCGGCACCCCGAAGGCGTAATAATGGGTATGCCCGAAAAAAAGTGGTTGAAGCCGGGAGACGTCGTTAAAGTTGAGATTGAAAAACTTGGTTTTACAGAAAACAGGATGGTATAGTCCTAAGATTATAAATGCAGCTGTTGCAGATTTAAATATAAATGATTTTTAAGCCCCTAATAAATTAAAGTAAATAATGAACACAGGTTTTAGAATAACTTTTTTCTTTAAACATATAACTGACGTCACAGCCGTACCGGGATTTTTATTGATCATCAAGTAATGTGATTAGGAGATGTCATAAACTCATCCTTATGTGGTCATAATTTATCTCAAAGTATATAAAGAGAAAATGTTTGCAGCTCTTGCTATTTGCAAGCATGGTCTTCATAATATGGAAATCGGTTCTGCACGATATAAACCAATGGTTGTTTAGGTTTAAAGAAAATAGTCTGAGACAGAATTTTAAAGTAAAAATAAATTGGGGAGTGTATTCGCAACTTGAAAGAGAATAAATGCATATGGAAGCTTTTATTTTTCTAAAATACTTCCCTGTTTGTCATCATAAGCCAGTATTAACTTCTCTTTGTTATATTATTACCCCAGCTGCAATTTGCCTGCGGGTTACATTAAGTTTTATAGTTAAATTTGTAAGTCTGCAATCCTCATTTAATTAGGGTTTGCTGAATAACTATACAATCCACAACTGTCAACAACTTTACTGATAATAAATGAATCAAAAGTGCAAGGATAATTGTCTTAAAGGTATAAAACCCTTGCACTTTGATACGTTATACTCCACAATCTCAACTTACGATTGAAGGTTTCCAAACACCGTTTTCTCAGCACCTGGATAAATAAAACCGTTGGGTAAAATTAGCAGCTACCATTCCGTGGGACAAGCTTGCTAACATTTACTACAGAAAGATGGACAGTGCTTTTGGCGCACCTTCCCTAAGTGCCCGTATGGTTATAGGTGCTGTCATCATCAAGACATGCTTAACATCGATGATCGTGAAGTAGTGGCACAGATACAGGAAAATATGTACCTGCAATATTTTGTTGGTTTTAGCAGCTTTACCACTGAAGAACCTTTTGATGCATCGCTGATGGTAAGCATCCGCTATCGTTTAGGACAGGATGTAATGGAAGAGTTTAACCGGTTAGTACTTCAGCATCTCCCTCCTGGTTGGTGTCTGGAATTGGGCACTTGCTGCACAGGATATAATGGGTTGTCTATAAAATTTGGTACTCTCGTGTTGATAAATCAGTATGCGGCGAACAAGCTTCCTGGTGGGTAATCCCCATGTAGAATCTCAGGCCAGCCGTGAACTTGCATCTGAAAATTGAAAATATGTTCAGATGCAAGAGGGCCAAATGCAGGACCAATATCTTCCATATAGTGGATGTAAAGTCTTCGGTAGTACATATCCATACATCGCTCGTGCTGAAGTAAAACATGAAGATTCATCTGCTCTCCAATCATCCAGAGTTCTTCTCTTGTCAATGCTGCGCCGTTTTTTATTTTTTCGTCAATTTCCTTTCTTTTCGCTTCAACCTCAGCGATCATTTCTTTTGAGAATTGTGAATCGTTCATATCCTAGTTTGCTTGAAATAATCAAAATTCCATAATTATTGCTGACATGATACCAGCATATTTCGCGTAGGCTAAGACCGAGTGATAAGAATCTGCCAACTTACAAACGAAGGCTTTCAAAATCATCCTATATAATTTTTGGCTATCTTTCCATCAAAGTATTTTAGTCTAAAGGAAAGGTATTTATTCGGACATTTTACATTTATCGACTTTTGAAAATATTGAAGGACAGTGACTTATAGAGCCAGATTGGTTCCGTCTGGTCCGCATTTATTTGGTATAAACCCGCTCTGGCAGCGGGTTTTACTTTTTGCGGTCTATTTTTGGGTCTATAAAAACCAGATTTTACGAAGAACTTTACTTGCCTTTATCTCACTTTATATAGCTTGATAGATTAGCATTCTAAAGATACAAAACACTTCTTAATTCGCTTAGTCATTAAGCAAAAAGGGTTCTTGTGAGTCAAAAAGGGGAATTAAAAAAGCAGTGATTTCAAAATGCTTTTCAATTTATATTAAGTCTGCATCAATTGCTTAATGTCGCTGCCAAGAAAATATACTCTCGACCTTATTTTAACTCGCTTCAATTTGCCGTGTTTTATCCAATCATAAATGGTCGGCTTTGTAACTTTAAAAAGAGAGCAGATTTCCTGTATTTTATATAAGGGTTTCTCTGTGAGACCAGGCGTTTCCATAATTGTTGTCATTTGAGGCTGTTCCTTTTGATTTTTGGACACTTCCTCCCTGATTATTAGCCGAATCCGGGCCCAATATTCTTCTGGCTCAAATGGAATTAAAATGGGTACTGACGAATTTCTTTCCATACGACTACATTTTCATTTTCACAATCCTTTCAAGTGAACAGTACTACAAGTAAACGGGCTGGATGACGGCAGATAGGTTATATATCCAAACTCCTGCAAATTGTTCATGCACTTGTTATAAGTATGCCGGGCATTTATTTTTGCCGCCTTCATAATACCACCTCTTACAATGGTAATAGGGTTTGTTCCACCATTGATATTCCACTCTTGCAACAAAGCCATGTAAAGACTAATGTGTGTCGGGCTTATTCTTACATCATCTTCTATAGCATCATAGAAACCTGTCAATGCTGGAAAACGCTCCATATGCCGTTCTTTATTTCTGAGCTATCTTTTTGGTTTTAATTCCTTTGGTTTTGCCGGAACGTTTTCTTCCTGGTAGGCCATTCCCTGATGAAGCCGGGCTATCATTTCCTGATTCTCCAATTATTGAACTATCTATTTGTTTTCTTTTAATCTGCATTTGTTTTTCAAGCCATCTGTTTTGTAAAAAACGGTAAGCCTCATCTACCGAAATACCTGCCTGTCCTTCAGAAAAATAAAATCGCTGGCTTACTTCATGCTTATTGTTTAAAGGGCTGATATTACCAAACAATTCCTGATATGTCGCACCAGTCCAAAATTTATGTTTGAGACTAACTGCAATGGTTTTACCTTCCTCAGATATCTGTAATGCATTTAGATCCTCCACAACGGATTCAATCTTCAATTCATTTTCCCAGGTTGATTTATCATCCACACTCCATTGCTTCTTCACATCTAATTCAAAAGCAATTTTCCAATCTATTTCAGCCATTCGATTTTCTAATGAAGAAGTACTAATGCCATTAATTGTTGTGCTAGTCAAATCTGTTTCCTTTTGAAGAACAGCATCATAATATATCAGAGCATAAGAATTTTGCTTACTATCCTTTTGAAAAAATAAGTGAAAGTTCAATTGTTCTTTCGCTTTCTCTATTCTTTGAGAAATCATAAAATTTGCCGGTTTAAAACAGATCCTTTTTAAAAGTGAAGAATTTGTATTTTCAAAGCCCAATGATAGCAACTGCTCTGCCAACGAAACAATATTTTGGATATTCATCATTCTAAATTTTAAATCTGAAAAAGAAGTTTAGGGCTGTACTACGACACCCCTAAACTTTTCTTTGTGCGTTCCCTTTTTTTGGGTAAAAGTGTTTTGTCATTTTTCTTTTCTGACTTTTCTTTTTCAGGCTTAATTTCTTGTATCAAATCTTTTTTTTTATCATTTCCCATTTCTTCTTTAA
>Ga0136621_1001018_pt1 | contig 11245 bp, 14 predicted proteins | sample AntDryUQ445A2306_FD_104673 | JGI IMG/M metagenome (GOLD analysis project Ga0136621, IMG submission 104673) | Polar desert sand microbial communities from Dry Valleys, Antarctica - metaG UQ445A (23.06) | ecosystem: Environmental > Terrestrial > Soil > Desert | place: Antarctica: Dry Valley...
CGCGTCGCAAGCCGACGCTGGAGCCGTCGCCTAGTCAGGCCTATGGCGCGGTCTTGGAATGGCCGTAGGGTGGCAACACCCTCGAGAGTTCGAATCTCTCCGGCTCCGCTGTCAGCGGCACTCGGACCCGCGAGCGAGCCGCGTCGCCCATGCATGATATGCCAGCCCATCAGAAGCGCGTGCCATCGCCGAGTCATACCGTCGCGCCTACGCTGAGCCCGATGCCGACCACGAAGGACTCGTCGCCCGGCTCGGCTCGTACTCCGCCACGGTCATGATCGACGAGTGCAAGGGGTGATCGCGCGTGGCGACGTGTGCCGCCGACATCCCCGAGGTGGCCGCCATCCGGTCGTCGTGGTGACCCGGGACGCGGCGGTGCCGGTGCTCACCTCGGTGGTATGCGTGCTGGTCACCAACCGCGTGCGCGGGCACGTGGCAGAGGTTGCGGTGGGGTTGGACGAAGGTTTGCGCGAGGAATGTGCGGTGAACTGCGACACCATCTTCACGCTGTCAAAGTCGGTGCTGCGACGCGTCGGTCGGCTCGGGCCGGCCAAACTGCACGAGTTGGACGCCGCCCTCGCCGTGGCCCTCGGTCTTCGCTGAGCGCAACTTGACAAGACACGTTGTGCAATGCACGTTGCCGAGATGGCCGAGCGTAGCGCAATCCATCTCAACGACCCTCGCGCAATGCGGGCGCTCGCCCACCCCAAACGCCTGCGGCTGTTAGGGCTGCTGCGCACCGACGGGCCGGCGACGGTCGGGGCGCTCAGCGATCTGCTGGACGAGGCGCCCGGATCGGTCAGCTTCCACCTCGGCAAGCTTGCCGAGCACGGCTTCATCGTCGAGGCGCCCGAGCTGGCCAGGGACGGGCGCGAGCGGTGGTGGCGCGCGGCCCACGACAGCACGCAATGGGAACCCGGCGAGCTCATCGACGACCCCGAGCGCCGCGCCGCCTCAGGTGCCCTGCGTCAGCAGATCTGGCGGCTGTACCTCGAGCGGCTTGAGACCTGGCTGGCCGACGAGCCGAGCTGGGACCGCGAGTGGGTGAGCGCGGCAACCAGCGGTGACCAGACGCTGCACCTGACCGCCGATGAACTGGCCGAGCTGCGCAACGAGCTTGAGGCGCTGTCGGCCCGCTGGCAGGCCCGCGGCGCGGGCGGGCGGCCGGGCACGGAAGCGGTCATGATCATCTACCACGCGTTCCCCCGCCGGTCCGCGCCGTGAGTGCGCAGGACGGCAAGCGCCGGCGAACACCGCTGCTCGCGCTACTGGCCGCCACCGGGATCTCCTACGCGGGCAACACGATGACGCTGGTCGCCGTCCCCTGGTTCGTGTTGCAGACCACCGGCAGCGCGGGGCTGGCAGGGCTCGCAGCGTTCTTCGCGACGCTCCCGGTGGCGCTGTCCGCCGGCCTCGGCGGGGTCCTGGTCGATCGGCTTGGCTACCGGCGCGCGAGCATCACCGCCGACGTCGCCAGCGGTGTCACCATCGCGCTGGTGCCGATCCTGCATCTCACGGTCGGCCTGCCGTTCTGGGGACTGCTTGCGCTGGTGTTCCTCGGCGCCTTGCTCGACGCGCCCGGCCACACCGCCCGGTCGGCGCTGGTGCCCGAGCTCGCCGAGGAGGCGGCATGGCCCTGGAGCGCGCCGCCAGTGCACTGGACGGCGTCGAGCGTGCCTCGCGTATGGCCGGCGGACCGATCGCCGAGATCCTGATCGCGGTGGTCGGGGCCAGCCAGGTTCTGCTGGTCGACGCGGCGACGTTCGCGCTGTCCGCGGCGCTGTTGACGCTGTTGGTGCCACGCGCTGTCCGCGCCGCGGACGAGCCCGCACCAGCGCGCTACCTGGCGCAGCTGCGCGAGGGCTTCGCGTTCATCCGCCATGACCCGCTGATCCGGGCAATCGTCGTCATGGTGCTGTTCACCAACATGCTCGACGGCGCCTTCAGCACGGTGATCCTGCCCGTCTACGCCGACCGTGTGCTGGACAGCGCCGTCGCGCTGGGGCTGATGGTCGGGGTGTTCGGCGTTGGCGCGATGACGGGCGCGATCGTGTATGGCGCGATCGGCCCCCGCCTCCCGCGCTACGTGACCTATGCCGTCGCGTTCCTGGTAGCTGGCGCGCCACGGTTCTTCATCCTCGCGGCCTTCCCGGTCCTGCCGGTGGTCCTGGTCTCGCTTGGCCTGTTCGCCGTCGCGGCCGGTGCGATCAACCCCATCCTGTCGACCGTCGAGTACGAGCGCGTACCCGTCGGTATGCGCGGCCGGGTCTTCGGGGCGATCCCGCCGGCGTGTTCTGCGCTATCCCGCTGGGCGGCCTGCTGGCGGGCGGCCTGCTTGAGCTGGTCGGGCTGCGGACCACGCTGCTCTACCTCGGCGTTGGCTACCTCCTCGCGACTTTGAGCCCGTTCATCGTGCCGGCGTGGCGGCAGATGGACGCCACGCCGCCGGCGAGGGTGAGCGCCTAACCGAGCGCCGAGTGCCGCGGCTTCACGCCGCCTTGCCCACCGCGGCCAGGACCTGCCGGCGTAGATCGTCGGCGTTGATCCCTCGGCGGGCGAGCACGACGGCGGCGACGCCCCGGCCCTCGTGGAGTATGCCGAGCAGTACGTGCTCGGTGCCGATGTAGTTGTGTTGCAGGCGCAGGGCCTCGCGCAGTGACAGTTCCAGCGCCTTCTTGGCGCGCGGGGAGAACGGGATGTGGCCGGATGACCCGGTGTGGCAACGTCGCCATCGCCGCCGGCCACGCCGCGCGGCGCGGTCCAGCGCACCCGGCCCGAACGCTTCCTCGATTCTGGCTCGCACGGTGCCCAGGTCGATGCCGATCGCCTGCAGCGCATCGGCATCCTCGTGGCCGAGCCCATCAGGTCCGACGACGTGCAGAATCTCCGTGCGGACGTGCTCCAAGGTCAGACCGGCCGACCGCAGCACACTGGCGGCGACGCCTTCGCCCTCGGCCAGCAGGCCGACCAGGAGATGCTCGGTGCCGATGTGGGAGGCGCGCTGCTCGCGGGCCTGGGTCTGAGCCAGCACCACCGTGTAGCGGGCCCGGTCGGTGAACCGCTCGAACATGGCTATCTCCCTCGGCGGAGCAGACCGGTGCCGGCGTGCTTCTTGTGGACCGCCTGCTTGCTCACCCCGAGCGTTTCGGCGATGTCCTGCCACGACCAGCCACGCTCTCTGGCGTTGTCCACCTGCAGGGCCTCGAGGCTCTCCAGCAAGCGGCGAAGGGCGGCGACTGCCCCCAGACCGACGCGCGGGTCGGTGCTGCTGGCAGCCGCCGCCAACTTGGTCGCCTCGCTCATAGACGTCAATCTACATTGACGGTGGGGCGATGTCAACCGCAGTTGACTGCTGCCCACTGAGCTGTATCAGAACGCGACGTTGTCTCTCCTTGGGGCTGCGGCCTACTTTCGGACCATGACCACGTGGCCCGTACGTGAGGCCAAGGCTCGGCTCAATGAACTCGCGCGGCTGGCCCACTCGGCGCACGAGCGCTTCACCTTCACGCGTAACGGCCGCGGACGCCGTGCTGCTGTCGGTCGGCGATCTTGAAGGCCTTGAACTGACGCTCGAGGTGCTCGCCGATCAAGCATCTGTCACAACGATCGCAGAGTCGCTGGCCGCCCTGTCGGCCGGTGAAGCGGGCTTACCCCTCAAGCAGGCTCGAGCGGAGATACAGCCACGACCCTCACCTGGTGAGTAATCAGCCCTACCGAGTCGAGTTCCTCCGTCCCGCTCGGCGGGCTATCGCCGAGCGCTTGCCAGAGGCGGTGGACGTTGCCCACCGCCGGGACATCTATCGTCCTCGCTAGACGCTGCTCGGTGGTGGAGGTGGGATTCGAACCCACGAAGGAGTTGCCCCCTTACGGCATTTCGAGTGCCGCGCACTAGGCCGGTCTATGCGACTCCACCCCTTGTGGCGGGCAGGGTAGCAGCGGTGCCAGCCGCGCCGCCACGGCACCCGGCCGGTTGGGGACGGCGTGACTGGAAGAAGGTCCGCAGAACCGCTCCACACTCCTCGGCCAGAACCCCTGTCACTACCTGAACGCGGTGGTTGAGTCGCGGCTCGCGCACGAGGTCGAACAACGAACCTGCCGCCCCCGCCTTAGGGTCGACCGCGCCGTAAACCAGCTCGGGCAACCGGGCGAGCACCACCGCTCCGGCGCACATGGTGCACGGCTCCAGTGTCACGTACAGGCTGCAGCCGTCCAGCCGCCAGGACCCCAGCGCCTGCGCTGCCGCTCGCAGGGCGAGGATCTCGGCGTGCGCCGTGGGGTCTGCGTCGACCTCGCGGCGGTTGTGTGCCTGCGCCACCACCCGGCCGCCCTGGACCACGACCGCCCCAACGGGGACGTCGTCGTGGGCCAGGGCGAGCCTGGCCTCAGCCAACGCACGGTCCATCCAGACCTTGTGCGTCAGCTGGGACATTGCCGTCGCCTCCCGGTCAGTCGACCTTCGCCGCGACGCGCATGATCTGACCCTTTTCGCGGCCGCTGATGATGCCATCGGCTTTCAACTCGTTGGTCTTGGCCGAGACCGCGGCGACGTAGTCACCCTTGTCGTCGTAGTCGGCTCGCACCGGCAGCACATCGTTGATGGTGCACCTGTTGCTCAGCTCGCGGTTGGGCACCTCGGTGTCGTTGCCCTCCACGAAGACCGTGTCGCGGGCGTCCGGGTCGGCGCACGGCGAGGTCGAGAACGTTCCCAGCGGCGGGTCGTGGTCTGAGACGTGGTGCCCGTCGGTTGGGTCCTCACGCTCGTAGTAGTCGTTGTCGAGGTGGGCGTAACGGAAGTCGTCCACCCGGTTGTCCAAGCCATCGGTGACCAGCATGTGGTCCAGGGTCTGCAGCTTTCCGGAGAAAGCGAAGCTGTAGCGCTCCTGGGCCGGCGCGTCGAACCACAGGTTGCGCAGCGAGGTCTCGCCGTCGGTCAGTTCGGTCAGGGCCGGCTCGTCCTCGAAGGCGTTGAGGTCGCCGGTCACGATCACCTCGCCGCCGTCGGCCTCCAGGTCAGCCACGATGTCCTCGAGGAACGCCGCCTGTGCCTGCCGGCACTCGTCGGGCGCCGACTTGGACGAGAAGTGGTTGCTGAAGACGGTGGCCGCGAATCCCCCGTCGCTGATCTCGATCGCCAGGGGCGGGCGGTCGTACAGCCCGCCATCGACGTCCGAGCAGTCAAAGCCCTCGGGGCCGGTCGCGTCCTTGCCGTACTGGGTGACGTCACCGACGTCGATGCCGTCGGCGACGAGGAAGCCGACGTCGATGCCGCGTTCGTCGTTGCCCTCCTCCAGGTATGCGGTGTAGCCGCCGAGATCGGCGGCCAGCGCCTGGAGAGTCGCCTCGTCGTAGACCTCCTGCACCGCCACGACCTGCGGCCGCTCCAACAGGTCGCCGATGGCGTCGGTCAGGCGCGCGCGCTTCTCGTCGTACTCCTCCTGGGTCACGTCGCTCAGGTCCAGCTCGATGCCGGGCGGGAAGAAGTTCTCGACGTTGAAGGAGGCCACCCGCAGCTGGTTGTTCCCGGCCGCGCCGATCTGGAAGGGGAAGGTCGTGGGACCGTCGGTGACGGTCGGCAGCAGGCCCTCCTGCACCATGATCTTGTAGTGGCTGAACGAGAAGGCGAACGGTCCGACGACGACGTCGACGCGGTCGAACAAATCACCGCGAACCAGGGTCGTGGACGGCGCCGCCGGCTTGTAGGGGTTGCTGGGGTCGCCAGCGCCGGCGTCGGCGTCGGTGGCCAGCAGGTCTGGGGCGGGATCATCCCTGAACACGCGGTCGCGCTCAGTGCCGGGCGTCAAGAACAGCTCGCCGAACTTGTTGGTGCCGCCTGAGTTCGCGGTGCCGGTGGCCAGGCGCACGCGCATGCCCTCGAGCGTCTCGTAATAGGCGCGGTCGAACGGGTCCTGGGCCGCGGCCAGCGTCGGGTCGATGGTCACCGGAGCGGGCACGTCGGCCGTGCCGAGGATCTCCGGTTCCAATCCGAAGCGCTCCGAGACCATCGTGAAGCCGAACTTCTCCTTGACCTCACCCTCGGTGGTGACGACCGTTCCGGGTGGGTAGGCGCCACGATCGCGCACGTACCCGATGAAGATGCCCTCGCTGGTGGCTGCGTTGGCGTCGACATCGGCGTCCAGGGACTGGATGAAGATCCCGGCATCCTCGGGGAACGTCCGCTCAAAGTTGGCGCCGATTTCGTCGTCGACGCCGGTGACGACGCCTTCAACGATGACGTCATCCCCTGCCAGCGGTGACCCACTGCCGGACCCCTGGATCTGGTTGATCGGCGTGGGCTCGGGCTCAGGATCCGGCTCTGGCTCATCGCCGGCCAGGTTGTTCGGGTCACCGGCCTTCGGACCTTCGAAGTCCGCGGCGTTGCTGTCGGTGTCCTGTGTCCCTTCGACCCGACGCTCGAAAGCCGTGTCATCGCCGCTTGTCGGCAGTGACAACCCGGTGCCCTCCTTGCAGGCTGGCACGGTTGCGCTGCTGCCGACGGCGTCTACCGTTGCGCCGTTGGCGACCAACCGCGCCCCTCCGGTGTCGGTAATACCCGTGTTGTAGTTCCGGTCACCGGCGACGCTCTCGCTGTAGCCATTGCTGTTCGTGTTGGTCAGCAGGTAGTGCCCACCGGCTGGAAGCATGGTGCCAGCGGTGACGGTGGCGCGCGCGGACGAGGTTCCTGCGGCGTTGCAGCCGATGAGCTGCCAACCGCCGATCGCCACCGGGGAGGACCCAGTGTTGTGCAACTCGACGAACTCGTCGTTGCCACCCGACGGTCCACGGAAGCGGAACTCACTGATGACCACTCCGCCAGGAGCGGCCAGCGCCGGCAGCGCCGAAACGATGAGAGACAGGCCGCACAGCACGACGGCCATGCGCGAGGCAGCGCGGAGCATGCGAATCCTTTCGGGGGAACGTCGAAAGAGCCATCGAGGCCTTTGGGATCGAGGGTCAGCCTAGGCAATCCGGACAACACGTGCACAACCCCGCCGCAACGGCAGCGTGACACCTGGGTGAAGGCTCAGGCGGTGCGGCCGAACCGGGCCAGCAGCCGAGCCTGCGGATCCGCGGAGTCGGCCACCTGCGGCCGCGGCCCGATGGCGCCTGCCTCGCGGTAGCTGTCCTCGACCTCGTCGAACCAGGCCGCGCAGGCCTCGACCAGCGCAGGATCCAACGTCGTGTCAGCGTCGATGGCCGTGGCCATCACACGCCCTGCGCGGTGGTACTGCCGGGTAACCCGGACCTGCGACGGGTACATCCGATAGCACGACCTAGCGAGGAGGAGTCATGGGAACCGGACCGCAAGAAGGCGCCGAGGGTGTCGGCGAGGGCATCAAGGGCTCGGTCAAGAAAACGACGGGGGCGCTGACCGGCAACGAGCGTCTTGAGGCAGAAGGCCACGCACAGGAGGACAAGGCCGACTCCAAGCGGGACGCCGCCGCCAAGGAAGCCGAGGCCGAGAAGGCACGCGCCGAGGCCTCAGGTCACGAAGCAGAGCAGCGCAGCCACCAGCCCTAACTGATCAGCGGCGCTGCCGAGGCCTCGGCCACCCTGGTCCGGGGCCTCGCTGCGTCAAGCACCGGCCCAGCCGGACAGGATCAAGCGGCCCCACGCTCCCAGCGCGCCGGGGGTGCCTCACCGGCGACTCGGTCGAGTTCATCGATCGCGCCGCAAGCGGCGTCACGAGTGTCGGTGTCCTCGACCTGATCGACCGCCGCGCACAACGCCACGCGAAGGTGGTGCAGCGTTGCCCATGCCCGCTCGTCGACCGGTGCCTCGGACGTCAGCCGTTGCGTGAGCGCACAGGCCTCGACCACCAGGTCGTGGATCCGCGCATCCTCCGGGTTCATCGGGCACTCCGCTCGTCGACGCCGGCACAAAGGCTGCCATAGCGGTGCGACGATCCCGGTGAACCACTCCCGTCAGGGAAGGGAGGTCGAGGAAAGCCGAAGTTGTTTCCAACCGGCCGTACGAGCACCCTGCTCGCGGCGTTGCCACTGGTGCTGTTGGGCACAACCGCCTGTAGCGGTCCGGGCGAACCGGTGGCCATTGACCCCTCGGGTGCCCGTGTGCCATCGCAGTCCGACGGCCCGTCGGAAGGTGGGGCTACTGGCTCCCCAGCGGCCACCGAGTCGCGGGAGGACGGCGGACCGCTGCTGGGCCTGCCGCCCTGCCAGGCACCGCCGGAGGCGATGGCCGACGTCGACGTCGAGGGCCTTGACTGGCCCGAGGGCGCCATCGTCACCAACGTGCAGCCCGGCGACCCGCTGGTCACCGTCACCGGCTACATCGCCACCACCCCGGTTGGCGTGCGCCAGTACTACCAGGGCCGCAGCGACCTGGAGATCATGATCGAAGACGAGATCTTCGAGGCGGAGGCCTGTTCGACAACGGGACACACCGCAACTACGTCAAGGCCCAGGCGGTCTGCCGGGAGGGCACGCAGCTGTTCGGTGTGGTCGCTCCGATGTGGACGCCGAGGGCTTGCCGGTCCCGCAGGGGCCGCCCGCCGCCTTCCGAAGGCTGAGCGTCCCGCCGTTGACCCAGGATGGTGGGGATCCGGTACCGATTCGGGTACCGGATCCCCACCACCCCGGGGTTAGGGTGGCAGCGTGGCAGCGGCCCCGTCCCGTCGGGGGTCCCCCGCGGCGCCGGCGCGCCCGACCACGCTGACCCCACCGAAGTAGTGATGACGCCCAGGCCAGCGCCGGACCTGGAAGCCGGCGTGCTCTAGGCCCTCCAGTGCGGAATCGGCCATGCCTGGCTCGGCGTGCACGATGTCGCCGACCCGGTGTAGCCGCGAACGCTCCACCGCCTCGCGCGGCGCCACCCCTTCGTCAAGGATGGCCGCCAGAACCTGGACCAGCGCACTGCGGATACGGCTTCCCCCGGCGGCCCCAGCGGCCAGGACCAGGCCGTTGTCGTCCACCGCGACGGTCGGGGCCATCATGCTGCCCATGCGCTCGCCGGGCCTCGGCCGCCCGAGGTCGACCTCGCCCAGCATGGAGTTGAGGTGGATGTCGTAGCCGGGCAGCCAATCGCCCGAGCCGAGGCCGAGGCTGGTCGTGACCACGCAGGCGTTGCCCGCCGCGTCGGTGGTGACCACGTTGGTGGTGTCGGCGATCCTGGAGTCGCCACCCAGCGCCTCGGCCATGGCCAGTGCGCGCCCCGCCGGGTCGAGGCCAGCCATCCCCGGCAGTCGTTGCAGCGTGTCCAGCACGGTGCACAGTCCACGGCGGGTGAGCACGTGGAGGCCGGCGTAGCCAACGCGGTCCGGCTGGTGCCACTCGACCTGGTAGGCGTCGAGGTCGGCGCGGGTGAGCGCACCGCCGCGCTGGTCAAGCAGATCGAGCATCGCCTCGCCGACCGAGCCCCCGTAGAAGGTCGCCGGCCCCTCGTGGATCAACGCTTCCAAGGCGTGCACCAGCCCGGGCTGGTGCAGGCGCTCACCGGTTTGCAGGGTCCGGCCTCGGGGGGCGTAGATGCCGGCTCCCTCGTTGCGGGTCAGCACCGGCGACAGCATCGCCAGGCAGTCGGCGTGGGCGGGGGGCATCGCCACGCCGTGCGTTGCCAGCCGCAGCGCCGGCTCGACGATCCGGAACCACGGCAACCTGCCCCAGCGGCGCCACAGCGCGTCGCAGCCGGCTGGGACACCTGGCACGCCAACCGATGCCGCGCCGATCAGGTAGCGCACCGGCACGCTGCCGAAGGGGATGTCGACCGCAACCATGTCGGCCGCCGGCCCGCCGCCGCGCCCGGGCACGGCCACGAAGAAGTCCAACAACTCGGCGGTGGCGCCTTGCGCGTCCCAGTGGATGGCGTGGCCACCACCAGCCAGGCCAGTCATGACGGTCTCCGCCACGCAGCTGGCCACCGTGGCGGCCACCGCGGCATCGGCGGCCGTGCCGCCCTCCTGGAGGATCTCCACTCCGGCCGCCACGGTCGCGGGATGACCGGCCGCAACACCCACCGACATCTGCGCGAGGCAACAGCCACTCGTCACGAGTCACGAGCCGGGCTGATCTGCCGTGACACCTGCTCAGCGGCCGACTCGGCCAGAGCGGGCGACAGCACTCCCGCCTCGCACAGCTGTTCCATCGCGTCGATGGATGCCACCCGACTCATCGCCTCAGCCTGATGCTGGCGCAGCGCCCGGCCCTCGTCACCGGCGGTCTCGTCGAGCTCGGCCAGCGTGGCCACCGCTTCGGATTCCCAGCGCTGGAAGGTCTCCTGAGTCGTTCGCACAGCCCCGGCGTCGAGGTTGGGCAGGTCCTGCAACGCCGTCAGTGCCTCGTCTGTCCGCTGCGCGGCGAGCCGTCGGGCGCTGGCCTCGGCGTAGGCCAGCTGCGCCGGGTCTTCGCCCGCAGGCGCGGGCAACCACGCCACCACCCGCCGTACCAGCCGATCGAACCACGGCTGCGGACGGGCATCGCCACCATGCTGCAGCGGTCGCCCCATGCCCAGCTCCTCGGCCTGATCGTCGACCTCGTGCAGCAGCGTCCGCGCCGACGTCGGTGGCAGCAGGCCTGCGTCGCTGAGGCGTTGATAGGTCGCACGCTCCACCGACAGGCCCCTGCGCATCACGGCTTGGACCTGCTCCTCCTCGTCGAGTCCCAAAGCCTCCAACTCCTGGCGGGCGGAGTGTTCCACAGCCGCGAGGCGCTCCTGCACGACGGTGTCGTCCAGGTCGAGGTCGTGCAGGCGTCCGCTGGCGACGCGCACGGCGGACAGCCGGGCCCCCGCGGTGAGGAACTGGTCCGCCCGGCTGGGCTGGTTGAGCCGCAGGCGCGAGACCAACACTGAGATCGTCGTCGCGTTGATCAGCAGCGTGGCCAGCACCACACCTCCGGTCATGGCCACCAGGGTCTCGCGCTGCGCCAGCTCCTCGGGAAGCGCCAGGGCCAGCGCCAGGGCCACCGCACCGCGAAGCCCACCCCAGACGAGGACGGTTTCATTGCGCTTGCCGACCCTCGTGACCCCCGCGAAGCGGTGCAACGCCGACACCAATGGCACCACAGCCAGCGCCCGCGCGACCAGCACCACGACGGCGGCCAGGGCGATGGCGCGCAGATTGGCGACCAGCAGTCCAGGGTCGATGGCCAGGCCGATCAGCAGGAACAGCACGGCGTTGGCGATGTAGTCCAGGGACTCCCACAGCTGCTCCCAGGCCTCGCGGATCTCGGCGGAGGCCCGCGACGGGGCCAGTCCACCGATGACCAGACCGGCCCCGACCGTTGCCATCACC
>Ga0136621_1001019_pt1 | contig 11244 bp, 8 predicted proteins | sample AntDryUQ445A2306_FD_104673 | JGI IMG/M metagenome (GOLD analysis project Ga0136621, IMG submission 104673) | Polar desert sand microbial communities from Dry Valleys, Antarctica - metaG UQ445A (23.06) | ecosystem: Environmental > Terrestrial > Soil > Desert | place: Antarctica: Dry Valley...
AATCTTTTCATGGTCTGTCTGGTGCGGGACCCGAGGGACGCCGTAGTCAGCAAGCACAATCGATTTCCGGATCGTTACTGGGGCATCAACTTTAGCAAATGGCGAACACACTATCAGCTCGCCAAGCGCCTGGCACCGCACCCTAGAGTTCTGGTCGTCGCATATGAATCGCTGGTTGATGATCCCGATAGACTCCAAAACGAGTTGATGGCCTGTATGCCATTTTTGCGGAAACGGGCGGATTTCTCGCAGTTTCACGAAGTGGCCACGCCAACCAGCGATCGTGCGGAACGTGCTTTGGGCGGGGTGCGGCCGATCTCCACCCGCAGCGTCGGCGCGTGGCGATCGCACAAACCGCGGATCGTGGCACAGCTTGCGATCCATGGCGATATCTCCGATGAACTCATCGCGCTCGGCTACGAACGCGACCGTCGCTGGTTGCACGAACTGGCGGGAATCGAAGCGGATAACGGGCAGAGCGGCAATCCCGACCGGCGGCTTCCGACCACGGAGCGCAACGACAGGCTTACGGCCTGCGTAAACATTGGCCTTTATGCGCTCGCTAAAATGAAACGGCGCGTGGTTCTCACGTGGCGCACCTGGACGCCCGGCACACCTCGGTGACAGCGCGGACCTACCTGCGTATCTGCCGCTTCATACGGACATAGCGCACTGAACTCCGTTTTTGTTGGCGCCGCAACAAATCGTTCTTTCTGCATGTTTTGACGCCCTGAGACTGCGCTTAACATGGGAAACGCAATGCGCGATAGTCCTGAGCCACCAAAACTCAGAAAGCCTGCCGGACATAAATGCAATACGGCGGCAACCAGCCGGCTGCGCAAGACCAAGCACTTGGACGCGCGACTTAACAGGGACTACAAGCCCGGCCTCGCTGCGTCTCGGTAGAACGGCACCGTCAACACCGCAGGCAGGCTCAAAATGCTTTGTGATGAATGCGTGATACAGCCTCAAAGTCCAGCCCGGCGCGTGTAAGGGGATTTCACAAGTAGTGATCGTTCAGACTGTTCGAATCCTCTGGTGCCCTGGACGGCAATCAGGTATTGAGCACTGCCTGACCACGCGGGATGCCGCACGGCCCATGGCGTAACGGTGGGGTCCGAACCGTAAATGGTCAAGAGCGCGCCATGGCCGAAAGTTTGATCCCCCACGACTTCGAGGATTTTGTGCTACAGACGCTCGATTCCGTCGCTCAGCTAGAGGCGTTATTGCTCCTGCGCGATCATCGCGCGGAAGAATGGAGCGCCGACATGGTTGCCGCGCGGCTCTATATCAGGGCGGAGGAAACACTGTCTTGGCTGGAACGTTTGTGCGGCAACGGACTTTTAACCTCGAACAGCGGCAGTCCGTTGCTGTATCGATACCAGCCACGCTCGACGGCGCTTGAGCAGACGGTCGATCGCCTCGTCGACGTATACGCCAAACAACTGGTGCCAGTGACCCACCTGATCCACTCCAAACCGCGGACACGGGTGCAGGAATTCGCCGACGCCTTCAAACTGAGAAAGCATTGAACCATGGCCGGACTGATTTACGGATCGTGCGCATTAACCGCGTTGTTATGCGCCGGGCTGCTATTACGCGCTTATCGCCACAGTGGTTACCGGCTGCTGCTATGGAGCGGCCTGTGCTTCGTCGGATTAACGCTCAACAATTTACTGGTGGTGATCGACAAGATATTGTTTCCGTTAAGATTAATTTCGGGACGCCGCGCCTGATCGTGGCCGGCACCTGGAAGGATTTAACCGACAACGTCAACGTCATGGCCACCAACCTGACTGAACAGGTGCGTGGCATCGTCAAGGTCGTAACCGCGGTGGCCGGCGGCGATTTGAAACAGCAGCTGTCGGTGAACGCCAAGGGCGAAGTGGCGGCACTCGGCGAGACCATTAACAACATGACTTCCACCCTGGCGATCTTCGCCGCGCAGGTAACGACCGTGGCGCGCGAGGTCGGCGTGGAAGGCCGGCTGGGCGGTCAAGCCAACGTGCCCGGCGCGGCCGGCACATGGAAGGACCTTACCGGCAACGTCAATCTGCTGGCCGCGAACCTGACCGATCAGGTGCGGGCCATCGCCGAGGTCGCTACCGCCGTGACTCAGGGCGATCTGACCCGTTCCATCCAGGTCGACGTCCGCGGCGAGGTGGCGGAGCTCAAGGACAATATCAACTCCATGATCGGCAATCTGCGGCTAACCACCGATCGCAAGAACGAACAGGACTGGCTGAAGACCAACCTCGCCCAGTTCACCAGCATGCTGCAAGGCCAGCGCGACCTGACCATTGTCGGCAGGAAACTTTTGAGTGAGCTCGTCCCCTTGGTCAACGCCCATCAGGGCCTGATCTACTGGATGGAGGCGGAGGAGGAGCAGGCGCCGCACCTCAAGCTGTTAGCGAGCTACGGCAACCTGAAAAACGGCGGTTACCCGGAACGACTCGCACTGGGCGAAGGCTTCCTCGGGCAGTGCGCCGTCGATCAGCGTCGCATCCTTGTCAATGACGTGCCTCCGGACACCGTGCCGGTTGGCTCCGGTCTGCTGCAGGTTCTACCACGCTGCCTGGTATTTCTGCCGGTAGTGTTCGAGGGGCAGATCAAGGCGGTCATTGGGCTGGCGTCGCTGAATGAATTTACGCCCTCGCAACTCACTTTTCTCGACCAGTTGACCACCAGCATCGGCATCGTATTTAACAGTATAGAAGCAACGATTCAGACGGAGTCACTCCTTAAACAGTCCCAGCAGCTTGCCGGAGAGCTGACGGCGCAGCAAAAGGAGATGCAGCAGAAAAACGAACAACTGGCCCAGAAGGCACAGGAGCTGGCGGAACAGAACGTGGAGGTGGAACGCAAGAACCAGGAGATTGAGCACGCGCGCCGGGCGGTTGAGGAAAAGGCGGCGGAGCTCGCCCTGACCTCCAAATACAAGTCGGAATTCCTAGCGAACATGTCGCACGAACTGCGTACACCGCTAAACAGCATCCTTATTCTGGGTCAGCAGCTCGGCGATAATCTGGACGGCAATCTGAGCGGCAAACAGGTGGAGTTCGCCCGCACCATCCACGGCGCCGGTACTGACCTGCTTAACCTCATCAGCGATATCCTGGACCTTTCCAAGATCGAATCCGGCACGGTCACCGTGGAGGCCGAGGAGATTTCATTTGTCACACTGCTGGGCATGGTGGAACGCACCTTTCGCCACGAGACCGAGCATCGCCACCTGTCCTTCGATATCTCGGTGGACCAGTCGCTGAGTGCGACCATGGTCACGGATTCGAAGCGCCTGCTGCAGGTGCTCAAGAATCTGCTGTCCAACGCTTTCAAGTTCACCGAGCATGGCGGCGTGCGGTTTAGCGTTTCGGCGGTCGCGGGCGGCTGGAGCTCCGATAATCCAGTGCTTCAGGCGTCGGCCACGGTGGTCGCCTTCGAGGTGTCGGATACGGGCATCGGCATCCCGCTGGACAAGCAGAAACTCATATTCGAGGCATTCCAGCAGGCCGACGCCGGCACCAGCCGCACATACGGCGGCACCGGTCTTGGCCTTGCTATCAGTCGCGAACTGGCGTTCCGGCTCGGGGGCGAGATTCAGCTGCGCAGCACGCCCGGCGCGGGCAGTACGTTTACGCTCTATCTGCCGCTGCGATATGTTGGCTCCTCAGCGCCAATGCCCACAGAAGACGCCAAGGTTTCCGCTATCGCTAGCAGCCTGCCGGTGGCGCAAACCACTTCCGACTGTCCGACGGTGCAGATTCCGGACGATCGTGAGTCGCTCTCCGCGGATGACTCTATCCTACTCATTGTGGAAGACGACCCGCACTATGCGCGGCTGCTGGTCGATCTAGCGCGCGAAAATGGCTTCAAGGTGCTGGTCGCGATGCGCGGCTCGGAAGCCTTGGCACTAGCCCGCGAACACCACCCGACCGCGGTATCGCTGGATGTATTTCTGCCCGACATGCTGGGCTGGACAGTATTGAGCCAGCTCAAGCAGGATGCCGCCACACGACACATTCCCGTGCAGATGGTAACGCTGGACGAAGCCCGGCAGCATGGGCTCGCCCGCGGTGCATTCTCCTTCCTCACCAAGCCTACGACCAGCGAAGGTCTGGAAGCGGCGCTGGCACGGATCAAGGCGTTCGCGGAGCCACGCCGCAAACGCCTGCTGATCGTAGAAGACAATGCGGCCGAGCGCCTGAGCGTCACCGAACTGCTGGGTCACGACGACATCGACATCATCACGGTGGACTCGGGCGCCGCGGCGCTCGCGGCGTTGCAGGAGCAGCCGTACGACTGCGTGGTGCTGGACCTGCGACTGCCGGACATGTCGGGGTTCGAAGTGCTGGAGAGTATTCGTGACCTCGAATCGTTATCGGAGATGCCCGTAATCGTATTCACCGGCAAGGAACTCAGCGCCGAGGAGGACGCGCGACTGCGGACACTGGCTCGCAGCGTGGTGGTCAAGGGCGTCGAGTCGCCGGAACGGCTGCTGGATGAGACCGCGCTATTCCTGCACCGTATCATTGCCGACCTGCCCGCCGCCAAGCAGCAGATGCTGGAGCGACTGCACAGCTCGGACGATGACCTGCAAGGCAAGTCCGTGCTTGTGGTGGACGACGACGTCCGCAACATCTTCGCCCTGAGTACCAGTCCTGGAACGCCGCGGTATGACGGTGCTCACCGCCAACACGGGACGCGAGGCCATCGACGCCCTGTAGTCGGAGGAGATTGCCATCGTTCTGATGGACATCATGATGCCCGAAATGGATGGCTATCAGACCATGCGGGTCATCCGCAAGAACCCGTCGTTTCGCCGCCTGCCCATTGTCGCCCTCACCGCCAAGGCCATGAAGGGCGATCGCGACAAGTGTCTCGCCGCAGGCGCCTCAGATTATCTCGCCAATCCCGTGAATACCGAGCAATTGTTGTCCGCACTACGCATGTGGCTGCACCGTTAATCATGGAGGATCGATGAGTACCGACAAAGTCAACATCCTGCTGGTCGATGATCAGCCGGGCAAACTGCTTACCTACGAAGCCATCCTGAGCGATCTGGGCGAGAATCTGATCAAGGCCAGTTCCGGCAACGAAGCGCTGGAACATCTGCTAGAGACTGAATTCGCCCTGGTGCTGCTCGACGTGTGCATGCCGAATATAGACGGCTTCGAACTAGCCAGTCTTATTCGCCAGCATCCGCGTTGCCAGAGAACAGCCATTATTTTCGTCTCCGCGATCGCATCATCCGACCTCGATCATGAGTACGGGGCTGTGGACTATGTCTCCGTGCCAATCGAGCCGGACCTGTTACGGGCGCGCGCGTCGGTCTTTGCCGACCTTATCGAAAAACCCGCGCGCTGGAGCGGTTGAATCAGGAACTGGAACAGCGCGTGGCGGAACGCACCGCTGACCTGGAAGCAGAGCTTGCGGAGCGTAAGCGAACCGAGGCGGCACTGCGCCAGAGCGAAGCGCACTTCCGCCTGCTGGTGGACGGTGTGCGCGACTACGCCATCCTCACGCTCGATATGGAAGAGCGGATCAGCAGCTGGAATCCGGGCGCGGAGCGCATCTTCGACTACAGCGAAGCGGAAGTCATCGGCCAGTCGTTCGACCTTCTGTTCACCCCTAAAGACGGCCGTCAGGATCCCCGAGGCGGAAATCGAGCAGGCGCAGGCGACCGGGCACGGCGACGACGAGCGCTGGCACGTGCGCAAGGATGGCAGCCGTTTTTTCGCCAGCGGCGTAGTAACACCACTGCACGATGAATGCGGTCAGATCCGGGGCTTCGTGAAGATCGCGCGTGACATCACCGAGCGAAAACGGGACGAGGAGGCCTTGACGGACAGCGAAGCGCTCAACCGCAGCCTCATGGAAAGCAGCGCCGACTGCGTCAAGGTCCTGGATACTGACGGAATGCTCGTCTTGATGAACGGGCCCGGAATGTGCCTGATGGAGATTGATGACTTCACCCCATACGTCGGCCGGCCATGGGCCGAGTTGTGGCAGGAGGACGTAGGCACGGATCCCATTGCCGCCGTGACTGCGGCGCTGGAGGGCGGTGTTGGGCGCTACCAGGGGTTCTGCCCGACAGCGAAAGGTACGCCGAAATGGGGGGATGTCGTGGTCACGCCGGTGCGCGACGCGACAGGCGACATCGTGAGGCTGTTATCGGTCGCGCGCGACATCACCGCAAGCAAACAGGCCCAGGAACGCCTGGCTTTTCTGGCCAGTTACGACGCTTTGACCGGCTTGCCCAACCGCGTGCTGTGCATGGACCGCCTGATGCACGCACTGCCCGTGGCGCATCGACATAAGCACAAGGTGGCAGTGCTGTTCCTGGATCTGGATGGCTTCAAGCACGTTAATGACACTTCGGGACACGAGATGGGTGATCGGCTGCTCAAGGCCGTCGCGGAACGACTACTCGCCTGCGTGCGCGACAGCGACACCGTCGCGCCCAGATGAAGGCGTGGCGCGACCAGGGCTTCGCACCGGTGCGGCTGGCAGTGAATGTCTCCGCGCGGCAGTTTCGCCAGGATAACTTCCAACAGGTGTTCGATCGAGCCCTGGCAGATTTTGGGCTGGATCATTTCTGTATGGAGGTCGAGCTGACCGAGAGCCTGTTGCAGACCGAGCGTGCGGAACGCGTTATGGAGGCTTTGAGAGCCGCGGGCATCACCATCGCCATCGACGACTTCGGGGTGGGCTTCTCCTCGCTGAGTTATCTCAAGCGCTTTCCTGTGGATACGCTCAAGATCGACCGCTCGTTTACGCACGGCATCCCTGCTCACGCGGATAATGCCGCGATTTGCCGCGCGATCGTCGCCATGGCGCACAGCCTGAACCTTAAAGTTACCGGAGAAGGCGTGGAGACGGAAGAACAACTGGCGTTTTTGCGCGAGCTCAATTGCGATGCGGTGCAGGGTTATCTGCTCAGCAGGCCGCTGCCGGCCGACGAGTTCGCGGAGCAGTTGACGCCGCAAATCAGACAAGCGCCTCGGTCTCTAAACAGCGACCGGCGCGTGTAATATGCGGTCGTTGAATGCGCTGATTTATGCATCCCTTCGCTTTCGTGGCAAAAACCACTGGTCGTGCGCTGTTGAACAAGTAGAACCGCTGCAAACTGTCGATCATAATGACGAGTCACCACATATCGAATCACCCGGCCCCTTATCACAAGGCGCGCATCCAGTTGAACAAGAACACGCTGATCACCGGCCTGCTCCGCAAAAAACCGATCGATTCCGAACCGCAGCGCGACACGGGCCTTAACCGCACGCTGAGCGCCTGGGATCTGACCCTGCTCGGCATCGGCGCCATCATCGGGGCCGGCGTGTTTGTGTTGAGCGGCATCGCCGCGGCCACGCAGGCGGGACCCGCCGTGGCATTGTCGTTTGTCGTCGCCGGCACGGCCTGTGCATTCACAGCGCTCGCTTACGCGGAGCTTGCCGCCGCGATCGGCGGCGCTGGCAGCGCCTATGGTTATGCCTACGCGGGTTTTGGCGAACTGATCGCCTGGATCATCGGCTGGGATCTCATTTTGGAATATTCGCTGGCCGTGGCGGTGGTCGCCATCGGCTGGTCGGGGTACGTGAATAACGCGCTCACCAGCATGGGGCTGGAGTTACCAGCCACGTTGCTGCGCGGGCCGGCCGAAGGGGGCATCGTGGACCTGCCAGCCGCGGGAATCATCCTGGTGCTGGCGGGCATGCTGATGCTGGGGGTGCGGGAAAGCGCGCGCTTCAACGCCGTGATTGTGTTTATCAAGCTGCTTGCCATCGCGGTGTTTATCGGCGTTGCGGCGTTCCACGTCGATACCGCGAACTGGCATCCGTTCATGCCATTCGGGTGGAGCGGTGTTATGGGTGGTGCTGCGCTGGTGTTTTTCGCCTATATCGGTTTCGACGCGGTTTCCACGGCGGCGGAAGAGACGCGCAATCCGCAGCGTGACATGCCCATCGGCATCCTCACATCGCTGTCGTTTTGCACCATCATCTACATTATCGTCGGTCTGCTGCTGACAGGTATCGCGCCTTACGCCAGCCTGAACGTCGCCTCCCCGGTCGCCTTTGCGCTGTCCCAGGCTGGTGCGCGCTGGGCGGCGGCGGTGGTGTCGGCCGGCGCGATCGCGGGCTTGACCACGGTGATGCTGGTGATGTTCTACGGTCAGACGCGCATTCTGTTCGCCATGTCCCGCGACCGCCTGCTGCCGCCCATTTTTTCCCACTTGAACGCGAAAACGCGCACGCCGATCAGGGCCATCGCGGTGTGCGGCCTGACCATCGCACTGATCGCGGGCTTCGCGCCGATCTCGGCGGTCGCCGAACTCGTGAATATTGGGACGCTGGCCGCCTTCGTGCTGGTGAGCGCCGGGGTAATCGCGCTGCGTCATCAGCAGCCGGATCTCAAACGCCCGTTCCGCGCGCCCTTTAGTCCCGTAATCCCCATGCTCGGCATACTTTTCTGTCTCTATCTGATCTTCAGTCTGCAATACATTACCTGGCTGGGATTCATCATCTGGACGGCTCTCGGTCTCATTGTTTACTTCGCATTCTCGCGGCGCCACAGTGCGCTGGCGTCCTGAGAACGTCTTCGGAATAAACTTCTCGCGGTCGGCAACGTTAAGTCGCGTCACAAACGCCGCCTTGTCTGTAGCCGGCGATGCTCTCGGACGAAATGTATCCCGCATGCACGTTGTATTGAACGCTATCGCGCCCGGCCCGGCGGATGCCCGGTGACCTGGGACCAATTCAAGACCCGCGTGCACCGCGCGGTCATCGGCCCGCCGCGCGATCCGCTCGCGCCCGAAACCCGTCAGAGCATTACGCTGGTCGCGTTTCTCGCCTGGGTCGGCCTGGGTGCCGATGGACTTTCGTCATCCACGTACGGCCCCGAGCAGGGGTTCCTCGCGCTGGGCGAGCACACGGGTTTTGCACTGCTGCTGGCGCTGGTGACGATGGTGACCGTGTTCATCATCGCGCTTTCATACAATCAGGTCATCGAGCTGTTCCCGACCGGTGGCGGCGGCTACAAGGTTGCCACGCTGCTGCTCAACCGGCGCCTGGGGCTTTTGTCCGGCGCGGCGCTGATCGTGGATTACGTGCTCACCATCGCGATCTCCATCGCCGCCGGAGTGGATGCGCTGTTCAGCTTTCTGCCGGCGGGCTGGCATTTCCTTAAACCCGAAGCCGCCGTGTTGCTGCTCAGTTTGCTGGTGATCGTCAATTTGCGCGGCGTCAAGGAATCCATCTACGTACTGCTGCCGATTTTTCTGGGGTTTGTCATCACACACGTGGGGCTGATTATCTATGGCATCGGCGCGCACGTGCATCGGTTCGACGACACGGTGGCGCTGTCGCTTGAGCACATCACCACTCTGACAGACGAGACCGGAATTCTGTTCGCTATCGCGCTGTTTATCCGCGCCTACGGCATCGGCGGCGGCACCTACACCGGTATCGAGGCCGTGTCGAACACCGTAAACCTGCTGAAAGAACCGCGCGTACGTACCGGCAAACTCACCATGTTTTACACCGCGCTGTCGCTGGCATTCACGGCAGGCGGCACCATGCTGTTGTACCTGCTATGGAACGCGGAACCCACCGCCGGCGAAACGCTGAACGCAGTTACGTTCGGGAAGATCATGGGCGACTGGCATTGGGGTGGCTGGCACTTTGGCGAACCGGCGCTGATCATCGTATTGCTGCTGGAGACCGGTCTGCTGTTCGTGGCGGCCAACGCCGGGTTCATCGGCGGGCCCGCGACTCTGGCCAACATGGCGGTCGATCACTGGATGCCGCATCGTTTCAGCCAGCTTTCGGATCGCCTGGTCACCAAGAACGGCGTGTTGCTGATGGGTGGCGCGGCACTGGGTATATTGCTGGGCAGCGGCGGTCACGTCGAGTTTCTGGTGATCGTCTACAGCATCAGCGTGTTTCTGACGTTTTCACTGACGTTGCTGGGGCTCACGTTTTACTGGTGGCGACGCCGGCGTACGCAACGCGGCTGGTGGCGGCGCATGCTGCTCACCCTGACCGGGCTCATCATCACGGCCAGCATCTTCCTGGTGCTTGTCGTCGGACGCTTTGCCGATGGCGGCTGGCTGGCCGTGCTGCTGATCGGCCTGCTGGTGGCGTTCTGTTACTGCATTTCCCAGCACTACCGCGATGTGCGCCGCACGCTCACGTCGCTGGACGAAATCCTTACGCAACTGCCCGCGCCCACTACCGGGACATCACCGCAACTTCGTGATGGCGAGCCGGCGGCCGTATTCTTCGTGTCCGACTATCGCGGCGTCGGCATTCATACCCTGCTCAACGCGCAACGGCTGTTTCCCGATCGCTTCAGGAATTTCGTGTTTCTAACCACGGGCGTGGTGGATACAATCTGCATCAAGGAGGATCAGCAGATTCTGGACTTGCAGCGCGATGTCGATGACCAGCTCAATCAGTATGTGCGCTTCTGCCACGCGCACTGCATGGCGGCCACCAGTTACTCCTCGTTCAGCACCGATCCGGTGGAAGCCGGCACACAACTCGCCGAGCGGGTGATGGAACGCTTCCCCAATAGTGTGTTCTTCGCCGGCACGCTGATTTTCCGTCAGGAAAATCTCTTTACCCGCCTGCTGCACAATCACACGGCGTACGCGCTTCAGCAGCGCCTGCACCTCAAAGGCGTGCCACTGATCATCATGCCCATGCGCCTGGACACCTCGGCGGGCTAAATGCCGCCGGGGTGTGTGCCCGTGCGGCTATCGGAGCAATTGCGTGAATATGCATCCCGACATGAGCGCGCCATCCTTGCCCGAAGAAGGTCCGGTCACCGCAATCGTCACACGGCGGGTAAAGCGCGGTCGCGGCCAGGAATACGAAGCGTGGCTGAAAGGCATTCTTAGCGCCGCGCGCGAATACCCGGGCTTTCTCGGCGTGAACGTGATCCGACCCTCCGGCAGCGCGGATTGCGACTACGTGACCCTGTTGCGCTTCGAGTCGCAGGCGCAACTCGAAGCCTGGGAGAATTCGGCCGAGCGTCGCGCCTGGTACGAGAAAATGCGCGACTGCGTCGTGGAGGGCGACGCCCGAATCGAGCGCATGACCGGGCTGGAGTTCTGGTTCACCCCGCCGCGCGCGGCGACGCTTCGGCAACCGACGCGTTACAAGATGGTGATCGTGCTCGTGGTGGTGCTGTTCTGCTTGCTCAATACATTGACGCCGCTGTACGCCGACCCGCTGAGTCATCTGC
>Ga0136621_1001020_pt1 | contig 11233 bp, 10 predicted proteins | sample AntDryUQ445A2306_FD_104673 | JGI IMG/M metagenome (GOLD analysis project Ga0136621, IMG submission 104673) | Polar desert sand microbial communities from Dry Valleys, Antarctica - metaG UQ445A (23.06) | ecosystem: Environmental > Terrestrial > Soil > Desert | place: Antarctica: Dry Valley...
ACCTCGACGACCAGCTCGACCTCGACCGGTGTGTCGAGCGGGAGCACCGTGACACCGACCGCGGAACGGGCATGCCGACCGGCCTCGCCGAAGACGTCGCCGAACAGCTCGGACGCACCGTTCGCGACGACGGGCTGACCGGTGAAGTCAGGAGTCGAGGCGACGAACACGACGACCTTCACAATGCGCTTGACCTGCGACAGCTCACCGGTCTCCGCGCGGAGAACGGCGATCGCGTTCAACGCGCACTGACGCGCGCACCCGGCCGCCTCCTCCGGGGTGACCTCGCCGCCGACCTTGCCGGTGGCGACCAGTGTCCCATCTTGCCAGGGCAGCTGGCCGGAGATGAAGAGGTGGTCACCCGAGCGCACCGCCGGGAGATAGGACGCCACCGCCTTCGGCACCTCGGGAACGGAAAGGCCGAGCTCGGCGAGACGCTCTTCGGGAGTGCTCCCGGCCATGCTCACGACCGGGGCCGCTTGAAGTACGCAACGAGGTTCTCCGGGTTCATGCCCGGGACCATCTGCACGAGCTCCCAGCCGTCCTCACCGAAGTTGTCGAGAATCTGCTTGGTCGCGTGGACCAGCACGGGAGCCGTCATGTACTCCCACTTCGTTACCTCACCCTGTGTCATACGCGTGAGCCTAACGCCCGGTCTGGAGTCGGTAGGTTGAGGGCGTGGAAGCCGTGACTGCCGGAAACCTGATGGTGCGTACGTCGGACCTCCCCGACGCCGTCCTACGTTATGGCAACCATGCCGAGGCGATCATCGACATCCATCTACCGCCGCACCTCGGTCCCGAACCACTTGCGGAGAGTCCGCTGGTCGTGCTGCTCCACGGCGGCTTCTGGCGAGCGGAGTATGACCGTCTCCACACGCGACCTCTTGCCGAGGCGCTGGTCCGCGAGGGGTTCGTCGTCGCTACGCCGGAGTACCGCCGCGTCGGCGGCGCCGGAGACCTGGCCGGTGGCTTCCCGGCGACCTTCGACGACATCGGGGCCGCGATGCAGTCGCTGCCCAGGCTGCTCGAGGAGCTCGACATCGCTCCCAGCCGGACCACGGTCATGGGCCACTCCGCGGGGGGTCATCTCGCGCTGTGGCTGGCCAACGAGTCGTACCCCGTCGACCGCGTGGTGGGTTTGGCGCCCGTGGGTGACCTTCGCGCCGCGGCCGAGACCGGGATCGGTGTGGGTGCCGTGCAGGCGTTCCTCGGCGGCACCCCTGACGAGGTTCCGCAGGTGTACGACGCGGCCGATCCGGCGGTTCGTCTGACCACCGAGCCGGCGTGCGATGTCATCGTGATCCACGGTGTGGATGACCTCGTCGTACCCGTCGACAACTCCCGCGGGCTCGAAGCGAGGCATCGGTTCCTCGTGATGTGCGAGCTGGAAGGCATCGAGCACTTCGGCCTGATCGACCCGCTGTCGGAGGCCTGGCCCGTAGTGCGCGCCGCCGCTGCCGCCGCCTCGTTCCCCGTTGAGATCCGCCTCATTCGTCAACCGGACCGAATCAGGCGAACTTGAACACCGAACGGGGCGGATCTCAACGGAGGGTGAGAGCCTAGAAACATGGAGCGCAGCACGGGTTCTACCCGGAAAGTGGCGGTCGTGGGAGCCGGCCCGGCCGGTACGACGCTCGCCCTCGGCCTGCTGCAGCACGGGTACGACGTCACCCTCGTCTCGGACCGGACCGCCGAGGAGATCCGCACCGGCTCGGTTCTGTCGAGCCAGATCACCTTCGAGTCCGCGCTCGAGGTGGAGCACATGCTCGGCATCTCCGAACTGCTTCCCGCGCCACCGGCGATCGGGCGGATGTCCTACCAGACCTTCCGCCTCGACGGCTCGTCGACCGCGTTCTCGGTCACGTTGCAGTCACCGGCGCGTTCACTCGACCAACGGGTGAAGGTTCCCGCGCTGCTCGAGGCCATCGAACGGCTCGGCGGGAAGGTCGTGGTGCGAAGTGCCACCGTAGCCGACGTCGAGGACCTCGCGGCCGACCATGACCTGGTCGTGGTCAGCACCGGACGTGGCGGCCTCGCCTCCCTGTTCGACATCGACCCCGAGCACTCGCCGTACTCAAACCCCCAGCGCGTCGCGGCACTCACCTACCTGCGCGGTGTGAGCCCCGACCCGCACGGTCCGACCCTGCGCTACTACAGCGTGGAAGGTGTCGGCGAGTGCTTCACCGGCCCGGGCCTGACCCTCGACGGTCCCTGCGACATCTTCGTCGTCGAGGGCGCGCCGGACGGTCCCCTCGACTGCTGGGACGACGTGGTGAGTCCCGACGACCATCTGGCACGACTGCGCGAAGCGCTGGCCGCGTACTTCCCCACCGAGGCGCAGCGGATCTCCGAGGCGGTGCTGGCCGACGACAAAGCTGTGCTGCGCGGGAGGATCACCCCGGTCGTACGCCGACCAGTCGGCACCCTTCCCTCAGGGGCTCATGTGCTCGGTATGGCCGACGTGGTCGTGCTCAACGACCCCGTCACCAGCCAGGGGTCGAACACCGCGATCAAGTCCGCGTCGTCCTACCTGGAGGCGATCACCGCGCACCAGGGGCCATTTGACCCAGGCTGGATGCAGCAGACCTTCGACAACTTCTGGCGAGGCTGGGCGCAGTGGGTCACCGCCTGGACGAACTCCTGGCTCCAGCCGGCCAGCCCGCACCAGCGCCAGGTGATCGAGGCCGCAGCCGACCATCCGGCGATGGCGGCCCGGTGCCTGGCCGGCTTCGACGACGCCCGGCTGTTCAGCCCCTGGTGGTTCGACCCGGAGGCCGCCGACGCTTTCGTCTCCGAGCAGATCGCCAGCGAACAGGCGCCCTTCGACCTCCGCGACCTCCGCAGCGCCCTGGGTCAGTACGCCACCGGGGTCACGGTCGTCACCACCGAGGACGCAGCCGGACGGCGTTGGGGGATGACCGCGAACTCGTTCACGTCGGTCTCGCTCAACCCGCCGCTGGTGCTGTGGGCCGGGGCCAAGAGCTCGCCGTCGCTTCCGGCGTTCCAGGCTGCGACGCGCTTCGCGGTCAACGTGCTCGCGTTCGACCAGCACCATCTCTCGCGTCAGTTCTCGACGTCGGGAACCGACAAGTTCGACGGTGTCACGCTCGTTCCGCGCAATCAGGTCGCGAACCCTGACAGCGACATGCTTCCGCCCATCCTGGCGGGCACGGTCGCTCACTTCGTCTGCCGGATGACGCAGCAGGTGGATGCGGGTGACCACGTCGTGCTGTTCGGGGAGATCGAGGAGTACGACGCACCGGGTGGCGAGCCGCTGGTGTTCCACTCCGGGTCCTACCGGCTCGCCACGAAGCACCCCGACCTGTAGGCCGGAACCACGCGACCCCGCAACGGCAGGGCTAGACGAGCTCGGGTTCGGTCCTCTCGCGGACCTCGTCCTCGGTGACACCCGGCGCGAGCTCGACGAGCGTGAGCCCGCCCCCGTCGGGCAGTACGTCGATCACGGCGAGGTCGGTGATGATCCGCTGCACCACACCGAGCCCGGTGTAGGGCAGGGAGCACTCGTTGACGATCTTGTACGACCCGTCCCGGGCGACATGCTCCATCAGCACGATCACACGGCGGGCGCCGTGCACGAGATCCATCGCCCCGCCCATCCCCTTGACCATCTTCCCCGGAATCATCCAGTTCGCGATGTCACCAGTCACCGAGACCTGCATCGCACCCAGGATCGCCGCGTCGATCTTGCCGCCGCGGATCATCCCGAACGACGTCGCGGAGTCGAAGAAGCTGGCCCCTGGCCGCAGGGTCACGGTCTCCTTGCCGGCATTGATCAGGTCCGGGTTCTCCTGTCCCTCCACGGGATAGGCACCGACGCCCAGGATCCCGTTCTCACTCTGCAGCACCAGCTCCACGTCGTCATCGACATAGTTCGGCACCAGCGTCGGCAGCCCGATTCCGAGGTTGACGTACGACCCGTCGGTCAGCTCCGACGCCGCCCGGGCCGCCATCTCCTCACGACTCCACCCAGTCGACTGGACCATCAGAGGTCACCCTCCTTCGTCTCTGCCGGCGCATCGGGGGCAGGCCGCACCGTCCGCTTCTCGATCCTCTTGTCCGCGGCCTGCTCCGGGGACAACGCCACCACCCGCTGCACGAACACACCCGGAGTGTGTACGTCGTTCGCGTCGATCTCACCAGGCTCGACCAGGTGCTCGACCTCCGCGATCACCACCCGTCCGCACATCGCCGCCAGCGGGTTGAAGTTGCGCGCGGAGTCCCGATACACCAGGTTCCCGTGCCGGTCACCCTTCCACGCCCGCACCAACCCGAAGTCGGTCACGATCGCAGCCTCCAGCACGAAGTCCTTGTCCCCTTCCGCGGTGCCGAACGAACGGACCTCCTTCGCCGGTGAGGCCACGGCCACGCTCCCCGCCTCGTCGTACCGCCACGGCAACCCACCCTCGGCCACCTGGGTGCCGACACCGGTAGCGGTGAAGAAAGCCGGGATCCCCGAACCACCCGCCCGCATCCGCTCGGCCAACGTGCCCTGAGGAGTCAGCTCCACCTCCAGCTCACCGGACAGGTACTGCCGAGCGAACTCCTTGTTCTCACCCACGTACGACGACACCATCCGCCGCAACCGCTTCGCAGCCAGCAACCGGCCAAGGCCCCACTCGTCGACACCACAGTTGTTCGAGACCACCTCGAGCTCGTCGGCGCCCTGTTCCAACACCGCCTCGATCAACACCGACGGAATGCCACACAACCCGAAGCCACCCACTGCAATCGAGGAACCCGACGCAACATCGGCAACCGCCTTCTCAGCACTCCCGACAACCTTTTCCACGACCGACCTCCTCGATCAGACTCCGACGGCGCCTGCCCATCGGCCAACCCTGCGATCCTAGTCACGCTCTACGACAGACGAGATGGCCAATGTGCACACAATCGCGGGCGGGACACCCCAGCCGCTCACACATGCGCCGGAGCACCTGCCGCCTTCCGTTCCCAGCCCCCCGTTAGGCTCCGGGACGTGGCAGCGTCATCATCGAACGAGACCGACTGGGACGGCGTGCGTCTGCACATCGTCAGTGGCAAAGGTGGCACCGGCAAGACGACCGTTGCGGCAGCACTCGCCCTCGCGCTGGCCAGCAGCGGCAATCACGTCCTGCTCTGTGAGGTCGAGGACCGCCAGGGGATCGCAAGGATCTTCGACGTGCATCCTCTGCCCTATGAGGAACGGCGCATCGCCAGCGGCCCGAACGACGGGGGCGACGTCTACGCGCTTGCGATCGACACGAAGTCGGCGCTGCTGGAGTACCTCGCGATGTACTACCGCCTCGGGCGCGCGGGAAAGGCCCTCGAGAAGTTCGGCGTGATCGATTTCGCGACCACCATCGCCCCGGGCGTGCGCGACGTGCTGCTCACCGGGAAGGTCTACGAGGTGGTCCATCGCAACCGGCGCAGCAAGCACGCGCGGCAGTACGACGCGGTGGTGCTCGATGCGCCTCCGACCGGGCGCATCGCGCAGTTCCTCAACGTGAACAGTGAGCTGGAGGGACTTGCGAAGGTCGGACCGGTTCGCAACCAGGCCCACAACGTGATGGCGATGCTGCAGTCGCCGGAGACCGTCGTACACCTCGTCACCGTGCTGGAGGACATGCCGGTGCAGGAGACGACCGACGGCATCGAGGAGCTGCGCAAGGCGAAAGTTCCGATCGGTGCGGTGATCGTCAACCTGGCTCGGCCCGACGAGCTGCACAAGGGCGCCCGGACCAAGGCGATCAAGGGCAACCTGCCGAGGAAACAGATCGAGCGAGGTCTCACCGCCGCCGGGATCACATCCACGACGGAGCTGGCCGACGCGCTCTTGGCCGAGGCTCGTGACCATGCCGAGCGACGTGTTCTCGAGGACGACCAGCGCAAGCACATCAGCAATCTCGGGGTGCTCACCTATGAGTTGCCGCGTCTGACGGACGGCGTTGATCTCGGTGGCCTGTACGAGCTGGCCGCCGAACTCTGTGAACAGGGGATCTCATGAGCACCTCAAGAAACTGCTCGCTCCGCTCGCGCTCCCCCGGGGACCCCGGATGAACAGTCGGTCCGGCACCCGCGTCGGTCCCCTTGCCGCCAAGCACGTCACGACCCCGGAGCTCGACATCGACGTCCTGATCGACGACCCCGACACGAGGATCATCGTCTGTTGTGGGTCCGGCGGTGTCGGAAAGACCACTACTTCGGCGGCGCTCGCGCTCCGGGCGGCCGAGCGTGGACGCAGAGTCGTCGTGCTGACGATCGACCCCGCCCGGCGGCTCGCCCAGTCGATGGGGATCGAGACCCTGGACAACACGCCCAGGCCGGTCCCCGGGATTACCGCTGAGCACGCAGGGAGCCTCGACGCGATGATGCTCGACATGAAGCGCACTTTCGACGAGGTGGTGGAGAGCCAGGCGAGCCCGGAGAAGGCAGAGCAGATCCTGGCCAACTCCTTCTACCAGGTCTTGTCGAGCTCGTTCGCGGGGACGCAGGAGTACATGGCCATGGAGAAGCTCGGCCAGCTGCGGCAGGATGCCTTGAAGACCGGCCGGTGGGACCTGATCGTGGTCGACACACCACCGTCGCGTTCCGCCCTGGACTTCCTGGACTCCCCCGAACGCCTTGCCAGCTTCCTCGACGGCAGGTTCATCCGGCTGTTGCTGGCCCCGGCACGGGGGCCTGCTCGGTTGATGACCGCTGGGCTGGGCGTGGTCACCAACGCGCTCAACAAGATCGTGGGGGCGCAGTTCCTGCGGGACGTGCAGACCTTCATCGCTGCGTTCGACACGTTGTTCGGCGGATTCCGACAACGTGCTCAGAAGACCTTCGAGCTGCTTCAGGCGAGTGAGACGGCGTTCCTCGTGGTCGCCGCACCCGAACCGGACGCCCTGCGCGAGGCGGCGTACTTCGTCGAACGTCTCAACGAGGAGCGGATGCCTCTGGCCGGGCTGATCATCAACCGAGCCAGCCGGGCATCGGTCGGCGGCATCTCCGGCGACCAGGCGATGGCCGGCGCGGAGAGGCTGGACGAGGTCGAGGGCCAAGACGACTCGAGCGAGGTGACGGCAGGCCTGCTGCGGCTGTACGCCGACCGCTCCCGGATCGTGGCGCGTGAGTCACGCCTGCGCCAGAGGTTCGCCGCCGCGCACCCGCATGTTCCTGCCGCGGTCATTCCTGCGCTGTCCACCGACGTCCACGACCTCGACGGTCTGCGGCTGGTCGGCGAACTGCTTGCAGGTTGAGCTCAGGCGATGTCGGCGGCAGCCAGGATGGTCGCGACGTGATCGGCTTGGGCAGTCTCGAGGAGACGGCGCCAGGAGGTGACGTTGGGGCGCTTGCGCAGGAGGGCTCGACGCTCTCGCTCGGTCATGCCACCCCAGACCCCCCACTCGATCTCGTTGTCGAGCGCCTCTGAAAGGCATTCGGTCCGCACCGGGCAACTCGCACACAGCTGCTTCGCGCGGTTCTGTGCTGCTCCACGCACGAACAGCTCGTCGGGGCGGGCCTCGTTGCACAAAGCCTTTGCTGCCCAGTCTTCATTCCACATGATGTTTGCGCTCCTCCGAGAATCGCGCCCGTCCTCCCGGTAGGCGGGCCTATGCGTTCGATCCTTCAGTATCTAAGGTAAAGGGTCTCTTTACCCTAAACCAGACACAGCATGATGAACTTCGCATAGCTCCTTGTGACTAGGAGGTGAGGCCATTCGTCCTGATCCGACTGTCACTCGTGAGGCGAATGGGGCCTTGTTTGAGCGTAAGGTGGCCCGCCGCCGACCGCGATGGCCCACTAGTAGTCCTTTTGGGTCATTTATCACATCGGGTCAACCGAAGTTTGAGTAAAAACCGCTGAAGTGCGACGGAAAACTCGGTAGGAGGGGGCTTCCCGGCTGTCACGTACGCTGGTGACCATGTCTGCTAGAAGGGCCGACCGGCTGGGCATTCCCGGCATCCTGTCCCACCTGGGCGGGATAGTGGCAGTGGCCGGAGTCATGGGCTTGCTGGTCGCCGGACTCGTGATCCCGTTCGCCGGCGTCGCCGGGCTCGGTGCACGCTCCGTCGCGGAGAGCATCGACAACCTCCCCGCTGACCTAGAGGCGCAACCACTGTCCGAGCGCACCAGGATGGTCGACAAGTTCGGCCGGGTGCTGGCGACGTTCTTCGACCAGAACCGCGTCAACGTGCCCCTCACCGAGGTAGCGCCGATCATGCGGCGGGCGATCATCGCGATCGAGGACTCCCGCTTCTACGAGCACGGTGCCCTCGACCTCAAGGGGACCCTGCGCGCCTTCGTCACCAACCAGGCCAACGACGGCGTGGTCCAGGGCGGGTCGTCGATCACCCAGCAGATGGTGAAGATGACCTTGGTCAACCAGGCGAAGACCGCCGAGGAGCAGGCCGCCGCAACGGCCGACACCTACGAACGCAAGCTCGACGAGCTACGCTACGCCGTCGCTTTCGAGGAGAAGTACGACAAGGACTGGATCCTTGAGCGCTACCTCAACATCGCCTACTTCGGCGACGGAGCGTACGGCATCGAAGCCGCTTCCCGTCACTACTTCTCGAAGTCCGCCTCGAGGCTCAAGCTGAGGCAGGCCGCGCTCCTTGCCGGCCTGGTCAAGAACCCCACCGGCTACGACCCGACCAACGACCCGATGAGGGGGCGTGAGCGGCGCGACCTGGTGATCAACCGGATGGCCGAGCTCAACCTCATCTCCCGCTCCGAAGCGCGCAGGGCCACCAACGCGGGGCTCGGGCTCGACGTCAAGCCTTCGCGCAACGGCTGCCTGTCATCCGATGCGCCCTTCTTCTGCAACTACGCCTGGGAGTACCTCCTCGCCGACGAGTCGCTGGGCAAGACTGTCGAGGCGCGGCAGCAACTGCTGACCTCCGGCGGGCTGACGGTCAGAACCACCGTCGACCTGCGGGCTCAGCGTGCCGCGGACGCCGCGACCAGCGAGGCCGTCAACCCGACCGACCGGGCCATCGGTGGTCTCGCCATGGTGGAGCCTGGCACAGGAAAGGTGCGCGCGATCTCCCAGTCACGACCGATGGGACGGGTCAAGAAGAAGGGCCAGACGTTCTTGAACTACGTCGTCGACAGCCAGTACGGCGACGCGAACGGCTTCCAGGCAGGATCGACGTTCAAGGTCTTCGTCCTCGCCGCGGCGATCAAGCAGGGCATCTCGCTCACGACACGGATCAAGTCACCGCAACAGGTCGCAATCCCGCACCGCAGGTATCGTGACTGTGACGGACAGCTGGAGAGCACGGAGACCTGGAAGCCGCAGAACAGCACCGGAGCAGGCACCTTCAACCTCTACACTGGCACCCAACAGTCCGTGAACACCTTCTTCGCCCAGCTCGAGCTGCGCACCGGCCTGTGCGCGCCCTACGAGCTCGCCCAGGACATGGGCATCGGCCTCGACGACCCCGCCACTCAGATGGTTCCGGCGTTCACCCTTGGCGTGCCTGATGTCAGCCCGCTCGAGATGGCCAGCGCATACGCGACCTTCGCCGCACGCGGGCTCCACTGCGCGAACCGGCCGGTGACCGCCGTCGTGGACAACAACGGCGAGACGATGAAGGAGTATCCCAAGGACTGCGAGCAGGTCCTGCCCAACGACGTCGCCGACGCCGTCAACGACATCCTGCGCGGTGTCCAGGAGTCGGGTGGTTTCGGTTACTACGCCGGGCTCGCCCTGAACCAGCCGTCCGCGGGCAAGACGGGCACGACGAACGACAACAAGGCCGTCTGGTTCGTCGGCTACACCCCGAACATGGCAGCCGCGTCGATGATTGCGGGCGCCAACCAGTCCGGCCAGCCGCGACCGTTGGACGGGCAGTACATCGGCGGGAACTTCATCACCTCCGACGCCGCGTCCGGAAGCACGCTGGCCGGCCCCCAGTGGGCGGACGCGATGAAGCGGGTGCAGCGTTATCTTCCGGACGTCGACTTCGAGTCACCCGACCCGGAGACCATCAAGGGCCAGATGGTCACCGTCCCGACCCTCTACGGCTACTCCCCGGAGAGAGCGGCCGCGATCCTTCGCGACCGCGGCCTCTATCCCGCCATCGGGTCGATGGTGGACTCGAGCAACGCCTACGGGACCGTGGCCTACCTCAGCCCCGGCTCCGGGACCGAGGTCGGGTCCGGCAGCAGCATCACGATCTACGTCTCCGACGGGAGCCCTTACGTCCCGCCCTCGGACCCCGAGCCCGAAGAGGAACCTGAGTCCGAGCCGGACCTATCGCCCGAGCCGGACCAGCCGCAGCCGCGGACTGGTCAGCGCGAGAACGGCGGAGGGAACGCCGGCGGCAATGGCGGCGGGGGCGGCTAGGCAGCTGCTCGTCGCGGCGGTGGTTCAGCCGAGCTGCCGACGTACCTCTGCGGCCACGAACCCGCCGTCAGCACGACCCTTGACCTGCGGCTGGAGCGCGCCCATGACCTTGCCCATCGCGCGCATCCCCTCGTCGGCCACCCCGAGCTGAGCGATCGTCGAGGTCACCAGGTCCTCGACTTCCTGCTCGCTCAGCTGCTCGGGCAGGTAGTCGGCGAGCACGACAGCTTCGGCACGCTCCTTGGCGGCCGACTCGTCGCGACCGGCCGCATCGAACGCCTCGGCGGCCTCACGCCGCTTCTTGGACTCCGAGCTAAGGACCGCGACCACGTCCTCGTCGGTCAGCTCGCGCGACTGCCTGCCTGCGACCTCCGCGTTGGTGATCGCGGTCAGCACCATCCTCAGCGTCGACGAGCGCACCTCGTCACGAGACTTGATGGAGGTGGTCAGGTCGGCGCGTAGCCGGCCCTTGAGGTCACTCATGAACCCCATTGTGGCAGCCTTGGCGGATGCCATCGCGAGCGATCCCCGTGCCCGGCCTGGGCGCCACCCTCGGCGCCGGTGCGGTGTTGGGGGCTGTCGGCCTGGCGTACGCAGCCGGGGTCGAAGTCCGCGCGTTCGTCCTGCGCAGGGTCGAGCTTGCGATCCTGCCAGCAGGTCATGCACCACTGCGGGTGCTGCACGTCTCGGACCTGCACATGACACCCGGGCAGACCAAGAAGCAGGACTGGGTCCGTGAGCTCAAGGACCTGGCGCCGGACCTCGTGATCAACACCGGTGACAATCTTGCTCACGAGAAGTCGGTGCCAGTGGTCATGGACGCGCTCGGCGGCCTCCTCGACGTGCCTGGCGTCTTCGTGCACGGATCGAACGACTACTTCGCGCCCACTACCCG